>OMLO01001166.1_pt1 | contig 19662 bp, 15 predicted proteins | sample 1674811 | NCBI WGS metagenome assembly OMLO01 (sample SAMN06265003, study PRJEB25207) | coral metagenome | isolation source: Coral host | place: Mexico:La Bocana,Puerto Morelos, Mexico | collected 2008-11-13 | reverse complement strand
GCACAAAATCAGACTAAATTGTGCACAAAATCAGGTGAAATTGTGCACAAAATCAGACTAAAACGAGCACAACAGAAAGCACAAATTTCGGTGAAATTGTGCACAAATTCAGACTAAAACGAGCACAAAAAAACGCAGCCCAAAAAGTTTCCAAAAATGTAAGGAAAAAAAAAGGCATTCCAAAATGATTACTTTTAAAGGCAGGAGCCAGGAGCCAGGAACCACGCCCCGCCCCCCGCCCAGAAAAAGGCAACCCAAAATGATTAGTTTTAAAGGGAAGGGCCAGGGAGCAATTCACGAAAAATGACCAATTTTAAAGAGAATGACCACAAGCCAAGCAAGCGCCACCCCGATCAGAAAAAGTTCACCTAAAATGATTAGTTTTCAAGGCAAAGGCCAGGGAGCAATTCACCCAAAAGGATTCCAACCGCCAGACCACAAAAAGGCAACTCAAAATGATTAGTTTTAAAGGGAAGGGCCAGGGAGCAATTCATCAAAAATGATCAATTTTAAAGAGAATGACCACAAGCCAAGGAAGCACCACCCCAATCAAAAAAAATTCACCTAAAATGATTAGTTTTCAAGGGGAAGGCCAGGGAGCAATTCACACAAAATGATTCCCCCCGCACCACAAAAAGGCAACTCAAAATGATTAGTTTTAAAGGGAAGGGCCAGGGAGCAATTCACCAAAAATGATCAGTTTTAAAGAGAATGACCACAAGCCAAGGAAGCACCACCCCAATCAAAAAAAGTTCCCCTAAAATGATTAGTTTTCAAGGGAAAGGCCAGGGAGCAATTCATTCAAAATGATTTCAACGATGGTATCCCTACGTGTTAATCCGTTATCTACATCTTTGAAGCTGCCATTGAAACACATGGTATGGGTTTCCCATATGTTAGCGTATCCTACTTGCATTTATCACTTGAAAAGTTTTACTGCTGAAAACCACAGACACTGAGAGTCACAGTAGGCTCTTCAATCCATTCTGTACACTGTCTATAGACTGTACACTATAGACTGTAGACTCTAGACTGTAGACAGGTCAGTTTTTATTCGTTGCATAAGGCCAAAGTGCCCAGCAACAGACATTGTGGAATGACAGGAAAAAAGCGGTGCCCAAGAATTTGTTTTGTAGTAGAATGCTAATCATGCAGAATCATTCAGATGCACATGCATCCTGATTGCCAAATGACAGTAAATTCTTAGGGCTCTTCGGCGGTACCAGGACGAAGCCTTTTTTTGATGATATGATATAGATATTCAGATATTCACATATAATATATATATATATTATTATATTATATAAGTTATAAGTTATAAGCTTATAGACTTATAGACTTATAGACGAGAATGTAATGGGACAAAGCAGTTCCATATTTTAGGTTTGTATCATGGCCATGAGCCTCTATAGATCCCAGGCGCCACATGTTTGTTTCGTAAAACTATGTACGGAACATAGCGGACCATACGGTACATACCAGGAGTTGATCTGCAAGTGAGGCCCCAAAGCCCACATCAAAGGGTTAGTGCAGCCATTTTGTTTCCCAGAGTGTCACAGTGTCACCTCCGTATGCCTGTAAAGCCAATGAGTCTGCCATATGACACACAACCAGACGCAGACGATCCGTACTGGGTTAAAGGAACACCATCTCCACCAAAGGAGGCCAGTGAGATTTTACAAGCATTGTTTTTGTTTTTATATCAACTTAAATCACTTCGTTGTTTTACAATAGATCCGGTTGTATTTGTTTTTCTATTCGAACAACATCATTGCCATTGTACAATTGTATCAGTATCATTGTATCAACCATATGGTTTTGACAAACGGTGATGCAGTTCGGTACGGTATGAGTTCATGTGATTTGATTTTCTCTGCGAACATGCTCATCATTTGGAATTTATAAAAGTATCTGACAGTATCTGTCTATATTTATAAGATGTTATTTCTTTTGTTTTTCCAGATTTTCAGACCAGATTTCAAACCCAAGAAAAAGGGTAGGAGGTGCAAAAGGAGAGAAAAATAATTTAGCGAACCAAGGCAACAATGGTTGCGGCTTTAGGATCATTGGTTCATGAATGTCTTGTCGTTGTGAAGGGTTCTTTGCCATCCAAGCCTTTGAGAAGTGTTACAACAGTTTCGTAGAGACATGTAATGACTTGTACTTGTACCGTACCATGCTACATTCAATTGTCTTCATGGTAGGATTTCAATTGGAATTTCGACCGGCGCCATGATGTCCAGTTTTTGTTCAGTTTTGGGGGATTCAACCACTTTTCATTTGCCTCAATTCTTTCCCACTGTTCTTTCTTAGGCTTTAGCCCTGGTGATGGTTCCAATCAAACAAGTTGTAACGCTTCATATTATAGAACCCATTGTTTCTCAACCATCATTTCTCACCCAAACCTGATTCCGAAATTCCACCTTTTGCAGGGGCTATTCCGGCGCAAAAGCCATGAGAACCTCGAGGAGGTGTCAATGTTCGAGGACAAGGCTATGGTTTTGTGCCTCGACAACCTGACACCATCACCGGTGAGGTCACTACGGTTTGATGTGGTGAATCCCGACCCCAATGAGAAAGTTTGGAGCACCATGCAGGATGTCATCAAACAGTCAGTAAGTCTTTTGCCACCCGAATACCAGGAACGGTTCAAATTGTTTGGTAAGATGGCTGAAAATGCCAAACAACCTTTGACCCTGACAACCCTTTGCAGTGGAACAGATGGTGCGGTTGACGTTATGAAGGACTGGTTTTTCAACGAGAAACAAAAAACAACAGGTGGGAGGTTGATATAAACAAGACTACTATTATAATAATAAGTATATATTTTATAAATTTCTTACATTTTTTTAGCCTATACTTATACAGTAACAGTATAATAATACTGATACTTGTCACCCTGCCAACATTCGGGGTTTCGTTTTGAACATTTTAACTTCCATTGTGGCAGGTCCCCAGCATTTCACCCCCTTTGATTCAACATGTAAAGTTTTAACATCAGATGTTTGCATACTGTCACAGGGGACAATCAGTGATTTTGACTTTGAAACGTTGCAGCAGCCACAACTGCAGTTGTGATCAAATAAGGGGGTTCCAAGAAATGAATTTGAGTAGTTTTTGAAAGGTACGAGGCGATACTGATACTGACTGATACTGACTGATACAGATACGTAACCGTTTACATTGATACTCAATGTTTAGTTTTGTGTGGGTTTACCATGTGTGTAATTTGAGGGGTAAGGACTTAGTAGCGACCCCTTGCAGGAAATCATACTCTTCGCCATGTACGGTGAGAACCATCAAAAGGAACCTTTGGCAACTTCAGCATGCTTCAAACATGAGATGTCATGTGATTCAGACAAGAGGGTTGAAAAGTGGATAACCAAAGCCCACTCACCGCCAGTCTTCGCCCGAAGCTTGGCAGAAACCGCAGATTCAGTTTTGTGGAACACAGTGACTGGCGAATTTCATCCAGTTCCTGAAAGCTTTTCCTGCATTTGCAGCTGGTCCTGTGTTGATGTGTGCTTCGGTTGCAACACCCCACTGGCAAAGGTTACTCATGATATCTAAACTGATATTTGAATTTGATATTTGACATTTGATTGAAGTCCAAGCTGTTGTCATCAAAAAAATTCAGCAATGTTAGCAATCACCAGTTTTACAGGGATCAGTCTTTATCCTGAGGCCTTGAGATTCCACTCAGTTTCCCATACCCTGTCATATGCAAACAGTACATCACAGAACCCTGGTAAAGAAGCAAACTACTGTCCTGTACATACTGCTGTATGAAATTGAAATATTGAAATACCAGGACCGTACACCATACCGTATATATCTACCATGAATCTGAATATGGTTTTATAAGTTATAAGTTAAAAGTTATAAGAGTTATGAGTATCAGTATTACATAACTTAACTCCTTGTTTGTCAACTACTAAACATCCATCTTTTGAGGTCAAACCGCAATCCCAAGAGGAAGTTCAGTTGCATCGCAGAGGGCTGCGGAGCTACTGGCACCACTTTTGCAGAGTATTGCGATTACCTTCGCAGCCATCAGCCGTCTTGGTTCTACTCAGAGATGGTGCCCTGGTGGGGCCAATTTAAGTCAAGTTATAATGAAACCCACCTGTGTTTACAGGGCAGGAAGTAGGCAGCCAAGGGACAGGAAATAGATGATAGGAACTGAATAAACACGGTTTATCATAGAGGATGATGTTTGGACGGTAAATCAACATCTTTCGATGTTGTTCATGATTTTTTTGTAATGACAATGATAAATAAATTTTAAATATATAAATTATATTGATATGATATACTGATATACTGTAATTTTTGATTGTGACTGTGACAGTGGTTTGGGATAGTTTGAGGCTAGGCTGAAATCAAAGTCGTAGTCACTGGTCATGAAGTCTAGTCACAGGATTCGGAACAGTTCTAAGTTCTAAGTTCTAAGGTAAGCTCGACAAATTGGAGTTTTCAAAGCAGGACAATCTCTTCAATCAAACGGATTTGGATAATCATATCATATCAGTTCAGCAAATCCAATGATCCTATAATCCCATCAAAAAATCTATTGCAAATCATGCATTCATCAATGTATCCATGCTGTGTGCTTGTGGCAGTATGACCTTGGACAGGACATCCAGTCACATCAAGTTCCGGTGATTTTTTATGTTAGGTACGGATTGCTTTTCGGGATTCCAAATTCTGATGAACATGTCCTCCAAAAAACATTGACTTAATCAATGAAGCTGCCAACCAAGTGGCCAGTAGCCTACTTTTTCACAGCGTTTCCCTAGCCTATCACTGGAGATTTTCACCACCTTCTCTTTCCATCCAGGTGATGGGCATCACACATGGCAAGGAGACAGAGGGCGATACTTCTAACCAAGCAATGGTTTTGGAGGGGTTGCGGCGTGCTGGGTACTCTGTTTGTTTTGCTGCAGTTTGCCCATCACGGGCAGGTATCCCAATGACACGTCAACGAATCCATTACCAGGGCATTCACAACCAGAAGGTAGAAAATGCTGCAGGGCAAATCCAGGTTTTGCAAGATGTGTGGAATTCAGTGTTGAAAGGAGACTATCCAGCACATGAGCTCCAGGATTTCTTAGACAATCAGGTCCAGGATCCCTCCCCACCACAGAATCGTGAAAGGAAGGCAGATGATTGTAAATGGCGTACCCAACACAAGCAAGTGTTCGAACAATATGAGGCAGGCCCATTGATTTCTTACGCACAAAGGTTTCCCGGGATTTTGATGTTGACCATTGACAACCATTGATGATGTACTGGACTGTACTAATGATTATGAGTCGATTTTAATGATATGAGTTTTCAAAGTTTTTTTTAACTTCCAAGACTTCTGGATAAATGCATTTTGAAACCCATGTGCTCACTTACACCCCTTTCTGTTTTGAGATGTTAGATGTCACCACATGATTGTATGAACAGTTTGTTTTACATTAGTAATGCAGTTACAGCGTAGGCTGGAAAGAAATTTTGGCAAGTATGATTTATTCAGCCTCAAAATTTTGGTTTGTGACAGTTTGTGCTCTTTCTTTCCAATGGAGCCCTTTCAGTTGACTTACCCATGGCCAATGCATGCCCGGCCCATTCCCTTACATCAGCCCCTGAGGTTTCTGCACAGGATATCGAACGTGCTCGCAGCTTCTACAACGCTTCCTCAGCGTTTGCTGCCTTGCCAACCCGAGAGCAGGAGATCATCCTCTTTCTGGATACCATTTGCCCACTCCAAGACGGCCCAGAACAGACCATTGACGTGTGTCTTGGTTTTTGCCCACAGTGTTGGGCAGCTGGTCAAGAAAAGTTAGAGTGGGCCATTAGCAGTATCTCAGTAGCTCTCATCCCTCATCATGATTTCCAGTCATCATCAAAAGCATGCCAACCTTCGACTGAGACATTGCGATGGTATGAACCAGTTCAATGATTGATATGTATCTGAGATCTGTATCATGTATGATTCATACTGTATGATTATGATGATTCAATGATGTTTTGTGTCACACAGGCACCAAGGTACAAAGTTACCAACTGAAACTATGATACGGATACGGATACAATACTGACACTGATTTACAGTAAGTAAATTTAACAAATAAATCTTTTATACCATACCTATACTGATACTGATACTGCACTGATACTGACTGATCATTGATACTGACACTGATCACTGATAATGATAATACATATAGACACAAAACAACAAGTATGGTCCAGCATGGTCCCGGTTCATAGGATCCTTACAGCTCAACAGCACTATCTATCGACAAGTTGAGGTCACAGTCCCTCAGCCGCTGCTTGCAACCTTGCACAAAAATGCAATGCCTGACTTGCGGAAGCAAGAATTGGTTGAGGAGAGGCCAACGTGTCTTGACAGGCACCGAACGAATGAGGCTTCAGGGAATCCACACAATGTTGCATTCATCTGCCTTAAAAGAAGCAAACCCAGTTACCCTGAATTTCCTTAGTGGAAATGCCGTTAACTTTTTTAACCTTAGTCAGGGTGTGGTTTGTGCTATGGCAGTTTTGAATTTGAAGTGGTTTGGCTAGAGCTGAGCTGGGCATCTTAAAGAGATGTCATTCCCCTGATGTCATTGATGATGCGGTGAATGATTCGTGATACAGGAGGTTTCAATGTGGCGTTTTGTTTTTTGCGACATCAATCTGATTGTTTGTGTTTCTCTTTAATTACATGGCCCAAATTTTTGTACCTATGGTCCAGTTCTTGTAATCTGTTCCGTGTTAAGTTACATGTTATCTTTGGAACTACCTCCCACCCAGTAACAGTCACCACCAGGATGATTCCATGTTCAATAGGGAATTCCGAACTCCTACAAACCTTCCTACTGGGTGAGGGGTAGACCATAGGTATCTTATCTTAGTTTTTTTTTTATCACATATCAAATATCCTACATTTATCATTTATCATACTTCACTGATACTTATATTATTACTAATTACTTTACCATTTCATTTATCATTGATCATTCAGTATCTTTTTCATTTTATCTAAAATAATAATATCATTAAATTATATAATTTTAAATACGGTTCAATATGATTATATCTCTGACTCATATCTCTTATCTTATTGTTTGTTGTGTTACATTTGAGGGTCACCTCATCTCGGTCAAAGTTTTGTTGGGATTCAGGGAGCTCAAGCACCACATTTCATACGCAGTATGGATAGTAGGCTGAGAGAGGCTGGAAGTAAGAATCCAGTCACCAATGCAGCAACTCAAAATTCATTTGTTGTCGACAGTGGCTGTGGGCCACCAAACACTTCCCACAGCCATCCACTAGATCTTGTGAAGTCGACACTTGGCGGAGACAGCGATTCAGTCAAATGAAAAAAAGAAGATGGTCAATGCTTTCGCTTTTTTGCTTTTGCATCCTTATTCGAATCATCCCGATGTCATTGATATCAATATCTGATATCAAATCATTGATGAATATAATTCTCAATAATCTTTGTTCTTATTCTTCTCCCTTGCACTTGCGACTTATAAAACTTCACTCCCAAATTCCGTTTTTGTTTGTGTTTGACCCACAGATATCTAGAATTTGTTTCCAGTCACCAAAGCAGTGGGTTGGTTTTGGAGGTTTTGAAGCTGAGAACAGTGCAACTACTCTTTCAGTATGAATCATCAACTATTTCGATTCAAGATGATGAATTTTGCGCAACAGGTGTCGTGTATTTTAAAGTGTATTTGTACTGTACGGACACCAAGAGCCTATTCTGTTTCACCTCACACTTGCTTGTTTTCTGGAAGGGACATTGCCCAAGCTTTCAATAGGCAACCAAGGGCCAGTAGGAAGACACCTGAACCACATCTTTTCTACTTGCTGGCCATGGCATTGGTGTTTCTTTTCTGGCTTTGTCCTATTTTGTGCTTTGGCACTTCTCCTCAATTAGACGCAGTACCAGAAACTACTTGTTTGGATTGGTTCGATATCTTCATGATCACAGTGGTGGTTTTTATACTGTCTATTTGCTGGCTGCTGGGTTGGATGTCAGCTGGCAAGGGCAAACCCAAAGTCAGCGTTCAGGAAGCTGCCGTTCAATGCCCAGTTTTGCCAGGCAACACTCCCAACAATGTGTCAGAGGTTGTGAAAGATGTGCCATTTTTTGACTTTGAGCCTACAGTCCCCAGAAACAACGTGTACTTAGCGCCTCATTCAGCACGATGGCATTCGAACCCTAAATGTCATCATATCCAGAGATCTAAAGTGCAGTCACTGACTCCATGCAGTTCTTGCCAAACAAAGGCTCTGAAATCATTTTGATTTGTACAGGTACACGCATCAATGGTGCTGTATGTATATTATGTATAGGCAGGATAGACTGTATATCGTGGCCTGCGACGGCTGAAACAGATAGGCTTGTTTCAGAGCGGTCTTAGAGCATGCATTTGATTTTTAATTCGAATCTATAGTACAGTACTAGACTTTCATGGACAATCATTCCGTAGAATCTGAGAGCCAAAAGTGAAGCAACGTTGCCCACATTGTCCACACAGCAAAGGCAATTTGAGTCAACAAATTTTCCAGAGTTTCTCAAGTTGATGATGCATGGCACTAGTATGACTGGACTAAAGTATGACCAGCATATGACCAGCAGTTTGAGTTTTGACTTCAAGACTGATCATTGATCATGATGTAGGCTTCGGGAAGTGTTGATGGGAGTTTTAAATACCACCAATCTGGAAGACAAGTTGAATTAGGGGCATTGCAGCATCACCACCTTCACCCACACATCAGGTTTGATTTGCCTTTAAAGGTTTTGCTCAATTCGTGTTTGGTGCCCGCCTTTGTCCCACGGAGTGGCCAAGCAAAGGGTAATGTTTCTCGACAGCAATCTGGGTTAGCCAAAGGCTTTCTGGTTAGGTTTGTTTTTTTTTGCCTGTTGCTGTGCAACATATGTGGTAATGGACAATTCTAACAATACCAACGCAGATAACACATCACCCCCAGCAGTCAGTAGAAGCCCGTAGAAGTGCGTAGGAGTAAGATCATGTCATATTTGATCATGATCTAATCAATCAACAAATTGTATAAACGGTATACGGGGTATACGGTATACGGTATACGGTTTACGGTTTTTGAAGTTGGTACCATATCATTTCATCATTGAATCATTGTTTTTTGCACCATTGTTGTGATTTCGTCTATCGTCAAAAATGATCAGGTTGCAGAAATTTACTGTAGACTGGAGACTGTATCCTGGAAACTGAGAACTGGGACCCCCACTACACTTGTTGGTTCAGGAATATTCAGAAAATGACACAGTTTTGGAAATAGACCCATGTTACAATGTTACAATCACATTTTTGTCACATAGTCCTCTGAGTCATAAACTAGATTTGGAAGACAAACAATCTTCAGACATCACTGCAGTGATTTGGAGGGATTTCGATGGACTGAAATCTACCTAGCCATGATTAGGCAGACTAAAGACTTGTTACCTGCCCCTTTGCGCTAAACTTTGCCAAGGGCATCTGCACTCATTGATGACTTCGCGAACCACCTTTTGGATGATGAGCAAATGGCACTCGCAGAGGCCATAGAGGATGACCAGACTTGTCCAGCGTGTTTGACAACATCAAGCACCGTACACCCCTGGAAACCCAAATCCACGGTAAAGTTCGTCCGGGTGAATAAGGATGAGTTTTGTCACGGGGTGCATCTACTATTGCATGGGGAGATGAGCTGGGCAGAAACATGGCAGCATCAATCCACTTCAAAAAATCTAGCATCTTTATGATCGAGCCATGTCAGGTATCTAGCATTTATCACTTGCAAGTTTCAACTTGATCTGAATAATTATTTATATAGTCTATAAATAAGCCTGTGAATATGTCTACTGCATATCAAGGTTTTACGACCTGTCACTGATACTGATACTGATACACTGATACTTTTTCAAAATATAGCCACCTATAAACAGCCTAGCGTATAGAGCAACAGAAGGTAAGACCAAACCCCACAGACCATCACAAGATTCTGCTAAGGAGTTGGTGGCAGAGCTTCGGAATGGCGATTTCAAAGCTGCTTTCCTGAGGAACCGTGGCTTGCTCATATCCTTCTTGCAGCAGAACATGAAGGACCAAGAATGGTCACCAGACCCAACACAGCCACTTGTCCAGACTCCGATTGGAAGGGGTGGGTTGGGTCACTTAAGTAAATGAAAGTCTCCTTTCCCTTTTCACCTTACAGGCCACAATGATGCAAATTGATTTGGGTCTGTGAAATCTGCGATGTATTGGTATTGGTATTGACTATTGACACCTGGAAGAAAAGAGAGCCATAAGTAGGATCATCAGTGCAGACCTTAATGTAAAAAATCTCTAAATAATGCCATGTGTGTCACAATGCTTAGACTGACTAATTTGAAACAAGACTGCGTACCTTTTCAGGGAGTCGGTGGGCTTGTTCAAACGTCACAGTTTCAAGAATGAGGAAGCCTCGGTACGGTATGGGTTGTAAGTTGTGAATAACTAGTGAATAACTACACTGATAAAGGCAGAGGCAGCAGAGATTGTTCAATGTTTATGATTCTAGTTTAGGTTTTTAATCCCCATGACTCATGACATTGCAGGCAGATCTTCACCGAGAAGGAGGTGATCACTCGCACATCCCCATTGGGCCACATCTTGATCTACAGCCAGGAGGCATACTTGCGAGAGAAGGGCCGTGAACCTAGCGAGGACAACTTGAAGGTTGAGACCTGCACGCTTCCTAACGGAGGTACTTGCAAGGGAGTGAAAGCAACTTGCCACAATATTGTTTGATTGTGTTTTTTGGGCACTGGACCAGACAAAACCAAATTCAGTACAAACAGCTACTGAATGATAGTTTGATTTTGAAGTTTAAAGTAGTGATAGTTACTGGTTACTGGGTTCATTCTCCCACAATATGATTTGATATGTGATAGTTGGTGTGATATGACTTGATGATACGGATACGATTCGATATGATAAGATTCTGATGTGAGTAGGGTACTGTCTTTTTTGTTCTGAATTATGCACATGTACTGCATCTGATCTGTATAAAAATGCGACATGTCCACAACACATTGTTTTCACAATCCACTTGTTTTCCAAGACATTCTTTGCTGGGCGCAAGCACCAAAAATGTTTGGAAGGGATTGGCATCATGTTGGCCACACTGACTGGGAATTGATGCAAAATAGTGACCTTTCTAAATTAACAAAGCAAGCCTACTACTTGCACCCATGCTGATCCTGAGGTTTGGTCAGGGCCAACTGACATATGGAAAGTTGAAATGACAGAAGAGACCAGGGTGCTTCACCGCCGACGCCTCGACAATGGACTCGTGACGTATCTCGCCCAAATTGGGGGAGGTATTGAAATTCAAGGTTTGGAGCAGGATAGGGTAGTCATAGTCCGGATGTTTGCAAAAACTTCAAGTTTTATATGTTGGAATTATAGAATGTCAAGGCCTGTATATAGCAGCTCATTTTTTTCAATCACGAAATATTCAAATAATAGTTCTGGAACCCTATCCAGAATTGAAATTGAAAAAGAATTGCATTCAAAAATCAACATCAAATAGCATCATCCAGTCAGCCCACAAGGAAAGTCTCCAAGGAATGTGGTACAGCACCCAGCTTTTGCACATACACGCACTCACTATTCAGAACACACAGTTTTGCAAGTTTTGCAGCAACATACTGTTACTGATCCCAGATCACACTGACCCCTGATTCATAATTTGTCCCTGCAAATCCACACCATTGAGGTTAATAGTTAGGTGCGGTTTTTTCATATAATGAGGTCCATGTTCACTAAGTGATTTTGAGATGAGATGATTCAACGACTAGAGATTCAATCCATTGTTGAATTTGAATTTCGGTCTTTTTGATGATGGGTACAAGTCCAGTCTATCATCTTTGCCTTATCCTGTCTTACATTTAGCCTGGAGAACTTCTCATCCTTTCAATGAATCTTGATTTTTTGTTAATTGCCTGGTGATGACTTTACTCATTTGTGTTTTGTTTGGTTTGGACCGATAAATGGCCACGGGCCACGGGCCATATCCCAGATCCCTTTCTATCCCCCTTTTGAACCTTCATCACACCTTGAAGCACCCTTCAAATTTGAGGCTTCTGAAAGACCAGCATGCCAAGCGCTATGGGAACCGCAGGGGCATGCTGCTTCAATCTGAGCAAATGGCCGACCTGAAGAAGATCCCAGTAGATCCACCAAAGTATGATCCGAAAGGCCACACGTTTGGTGGTAGCTCTGGTACTGGTGGAGACCACACTTTTGAAGCAGGAAGTGTTGCTGGAACAGCTTGGCTAGCGGCTCAACAAGAGGAGGAGGAAGCTGACCGCTTGGCGTTGGGCTTGGGTTCTGAGCCAAAGAAACTCGCGAAACAGAAGAAGCGCAGTCGCCAAGAGATGTTGAAGGAGGAAGTTCTGAAACTACAGAGTGACTGGGCTGCCCTTCTCGACTCACTGCGTGGGTTTCCTGACACACCCAAGCTCAATGACATTGCCCGTTTGGAGAGGACGGCGAAGACCAAGAAGAGAGAGCTGCAGGAAGGCCATGAGCACGATTCTGCCAGTACTGTTCAGAAGCTCCTGGAAGAGCTCGAAGCTCTTCGAGCAACCTTGAAGGTAGCCCAGTCTTTCACAACTGGGACACTCCAGACACGACGCAAGTGTGGAGCTGAGTTCTATGAGAAAGTCTTGGTATTGAAGACCAAGTTCCCCGCCATCTTCCAGGTGTACTGCCAGCCTGTCCGGAATGCCTTCAATGACCTCCACGTCACCAAGCTGTTGGAGGGCAGAGATTGGCATGCTGCAGGGGCAGCTTTGAACAGCCACATGGATGATTTGGACCAGCGAGACATCATGGAACGTTTGATCAGCATCTTCTTCAAGCAGGCTGAGAGTTTGGAAGACGGCCAGCTCAAGGTTCTGGGAGCAGAACTTATGGACGCCTTGCTCACTATGAGCAGGTTTGCCAAGGACGATGTCCAGTCCGAGGTCATTGCGATCGCAGCCGTGGTTGGAGGGAAGCCACTGGAGGGGCACGATACTTTGGATGAACCCTTGGCCACTCGGCTCACTCAGCGTTAAAACCGTTCGTGGGGGTTTTCTGATAGACAGATTGGTAGATAGAGATGAAAGATTATAGATAGATTTTAGATGGACGATTGGGATTATATTTTAAATAGATGAGATTGTAGATAGACCGACTGATGAGAGACTGTCCTAGATTGATAGACTGATAAACCCATTGATTGATGGCAATCGCAGTAGCCTCATAGGTCTCATTTCTTTTTTGGATCTGCCAAAAGCAAATCTGTGTACCCACTAGCTTGCCAAATTCCCAGAGCCTTTCCCAACTCCTGAGATGTCTATGTATCCTCTTACCATCCGTTCTCTCTCATAAAAAATTGTTTACGCAGTTCATTCGATGTTTTTTGGGGAGCTGGATCAATCACAATCTGTGAAATGCCCACTGCTGTGATTTGATGACAATAGGCTGATAGGATAGGTAAGTCATCGTTGTGATATGATTTGATGAAATGAAATCATATGAGATGACTTGGTTTGACACTAGCGCCAACCACGCAAGATAGTTTATTTTATGATATGATGATGATATGATATTATACCAGTAGAGCCGCACGAGGCGGTGGCGGAAGTTTCAAAAATAGAAAACCTATAGGAAAGATTCGTTGTTGTGAGTCACAGATGTCAGATCAAAAACATTGACTAATTGTTCAACTTTCCAGCTCACTAACATTTTTCGCGCATTGACCTTCTTTCTAGTGACTCTACACGCGTGTTGATCTTCTTTCTGCTGACTTGACATCCCTACTCTGCTCCACACCTCTACTCTGCTTTTCAACTCTGCATATTGTCGGAAGTTAGACTTCTAAACTTCCTTCGATTATTTTGATTTTTGATGTTTGACGATAGACAGATATGTATACAACCGCTGGGACACCAAGGCCACCGTCATGAGCTCTCAGCGTGCAGTCATGTTCCGACTTCTTCATGACAATCCAGCTGGGACCAAGCTACTCGCAGCGGCAACTTCAACCAATGAAACCCTGACGGCAACCAGAGAGGCTCAAGCAACCTTTCTTGAATGCAGGAATTTCTTTGACACTGACATCACAGATGTTTTCCCCTCAAGTGGCAAAGATGATGAAGCCAACAGCTTTGCAGCATGGACAAAGGAACTTGGAAGTAAATGCACTCTCTTCTCTTTTGTGGCCTCTGACGAGAACTTGGGAGAGGGCAATGGGAAGCTGGCTGTGGGATCCTTTTTGAAGCTTTGTGCAAAGTGGATGCCAGAACTTCAGCACCTGCTGGCCGGGCGTGTGTTTGAGTTCTTGGAAAAGCTCAAAGGTGAGAACATCATCAATGTCACCGATGCAAGTTGGGTGGCTGTCACGCAGGAAGTTCCATTCTTGCTGCAACACACCCTCCTGTTCTGCAAAGATGGTCCCATCCATTTGCTCTTGGAACGGATCAAGAAGGTGCAGGCAGTGGCAGAGCTTGAAGCTCTGCAACAGAGCGTGGACTGTTGCCTTGCATTGGCCACAACTGCAGCTTGGTCAAAGTTTTAATGGGCATGTGGGCATGATTACACACCCAAACTGAAACCACAAACAGGTTTCATCGGTTTCGGTTTCTCAGTCTAGATTCAACAACTGTTTTGTTGAGGACTCAAGGTTAGCGGCAAGATGATGTGATATGAAGTTGCCATTTTTTAGGATGCATTGGCATGGCATGATTGTTTTTTTTGCTGACCCGTGCAAATAGATGTGAGAGCATATTTCCATCATCTTCATATCAGTCATATCAGTAAATATATCCAGGCTTTGGTTTTCTCCAAGACTGACGTCTAGATTGAAACAAAACTTCTCCAAAAGAACGGGAACATGCCATTTCGACCAGCTCTAAACTTCAAGTCTTTTCCAAGGTCAGCTTCATTGAGCCACTTCAGAAACTCATGGCGTTGACCAACGTGCAAGAGTGCACCTTTGATTCGTGGTTGTCGCAGCTTTCAAACATTACATCCAGTGCAGCAAGTAGCCAAGACTTGGCAAGGGTTTTCATTTGCCTCGAGGAGTTGTTGGGCAAAATCACAGATGCTGAAGTGGACGTTTTGGCAAACAAGCTGACAGAGCTCCACTACACAAAGGCAGCTGAGTGCATGAGCATCTTCAAGGCCCTGAAGCTGAAAGCTCTGCCAGATCTTTGGCAGGTCACTTGCAAAAATTTGTTGGATGGGCTGCTGGTCAGCAAGGAGTTCTTCGTGAAAGTGGCGGGGGCCAAGGCGAAGTTTCTGCCGCAGCCAAAAGGAGGCGATGAGAAGTTCTTTGAGGAATGTTCCAACCATGTCCTCCCTCAAGCTCAGATGCAGACTTTGAAGAAGATGGCTGGCTATGTGTCCAAGCCTGACACCCTCAAAGAGCTTGAGAGGGCCTTCCATTTGGACAGATTGATGGTCGAGACTGCAGGTGTGATCCACGCACTTGTGACTGCGCCTCCTGACCCTCCTTTGTCATCTCTGGTGCCTTTTCTTGAGACAGTGGTGAAGCAAATTGAGGTGGTGATGGGCATTGAACGGGAGATTGGACTTGAAGAGACCTCCAAGGAGTCGATCCGCAAATACTTGAGTGCCAATATGGGTGACGGCTTCATCAAAGCAGCTGGAAAGCTGTTCACAGCTGTCAGTGCGATGGAGAAAGCCATTCCACCAGACTATGAGAAATTGATTGAGGCTCGCAACATTTCTCAGCTGAAGGCATCTTTGTTTTCCAAACGTACCCACCAAGCTGTCACTGGAGAGTTGGAGTTGGCAGTGGCTGGCACAGAAGCCCTTTGCACCGCTGTGAAGGTGGCTGGCCATGTGATGAGTGGCCAGGTCTTGGGTCAAATCCGTGGTCACGAGACTTCTATCAAAAGCCTTCGCATTTACAGCGTGAGTGTGCATGGGGTCTATTTGCTCCTCCACAAACTGCCACCCCCTGGCAGCAAAAATCACCAGCGTGCAGCCATCATCCGTGAGCAACTTGGAGATGTTTTTTAACAGTTTTTTTGCTGACTAAACCGACTAAACCGAACCTGAAACCATTGTTTTTAATGAACAGGTTTGGGCATTTCCCACCAAACCTTCAGCTTAGGTACAAAAAGGGTTGGGAGAAAACCAAAGCACCGCCAGTCAAAGCATTGCAGAATTGGATGACGGAGGCAGCCCAGCAAGCAGCAGCATAGTTGCAGCATAGTTGATTCTGAGGAGGCCAAGGCGCCGCCAGTGAAAGCAGTGCAGGATTGGATTAGTGAGGCAACCCCACGATAAGCAACATAGTTGCTTGAATTTTGATTTTGATAAGACGTTGACTGCGCATTCAGCTGCAAATCTTGCAGTGGGCAGTGCTGAGTGGATCGCATTGATGCTTTTTCATTTGTACAGCTGATGGTAGTCATTACGCACAAGATCGATCAGGCAAAGAAAAATAAGTCTTGGCAGTTTCAGGGATGCGGCCAGCTGGTCATTTTGAGGTCCTTGGGCTTAGTTTTTGCCGTGCTCATTTTGTGCTTCTGGATTGTGGTCACTGTTACTGCGCAGGGGGTAGATTAAACATATATCATTTATGTATATATACATCGCTTCCCCGGTAGAATTGTTCAATGAACACTTTTCTCCTAAGTGACAAATTTACACTCTGCAAAATTATATAACGAAGAGGGCTTGGTTCAAAGTTGGCAATTAATTGCAACAACACTGGTTTAGTCATCGACAACTCTGGCATCTCTCTCTCTCTCTCTCGAAATATTATGCGCAAATTGAACACCCACCCACCCCACCCAACGAGTTGGTTGGGTGAAAGCAAACGGGTTGGTTGGGTACTGTATTAGCGTTTTGTTTATTCCTTGAATATTTGCTGAACATGTACATTTACATCTCATTAGTGTGTATTACATAAATCAACTCATTCAATTTTCCCCCAAAGTTCACATTGTTTAAGTATCGTTGGTATGCCGTACCGTTCGGGCCGTTCTGCCCCCAAAAAACACAAACATCAACTTTGCCAACCGGAAGTTTGTTTGGGTGGCCTTTTGGGAAACAGTTAAAACGTACATCCGCCGCAGGCGTATCGGAAAAAATTCGCCAACAAAGACGACGCAGAAAACGAGTACATTTGGGTGGTTCAAAAAGAGCACCATGCTGGCGTGGAGTGACACGGATTGCAGTGGCAATTTCTTGTTCCCCCTGACAATTGGAAAATTTTGATTTATTGTAGTGGTCAATAATGTACAGCGTCCTCCTCTAAAAAGTTCCATTTTGCAGTCTTGCCATTCCCCAACTTTGACATTGGGGAAAAGGAAAATTAAGATTGTTTAGGGGGAACCCTCGAAAGTGTGAAAACAAATTGGAAAGGTACTTCACAATGATACTGGGTACATGGGTTAAGTCGTCCTTCGTTGTGAGAAGTCGTCCTTTTGTGGTCTGAAAACATCAAATTACCACATCAAGAACGCTTATTACCACATCCAGATATTTCAACCATTTGAAGAAATAAAATGGTACAATATGATCGAGTCTGATACATATTTTCCATTTACTGTGGCGATCTGTGATGCATCATTCATGTTTGCGCACACGGTATCGATTTGAGAAGTCCCTAAATGGAATGTACAGTATTCCATTTCCGCCCCGTGACAGCGAAATAAATTCCATTAAATTTAGAGGGCTCCCCCCCCCAAGGGAGGGGGGATCTCGTTATTTTTTGTTTGTATGCTTCGCTCGAGACATCATCCGAGACAGTATGTTTTTTTTGATTTGCATCATTCTATTGACAAAATATTTGGAACCATAATATTAAATTCATTAAATCGAACAAAATGTATCGTTCGCTTCTAACTTCCATCTGTTGAGCAACAAATCCTGACGTCCCTATCACCGGTTATGCGCCGCAACATGTGAAGGTTACGGAGCGTTCATGCCTTGGTGAAGGAGAAAGTTAATGATCTTGAGGTCACTTTGCAAAGTCACTTGGTTTTGTTTGAACGTGAAACACCGCTTAAAGCAGCAGCTAAAAGATGGCGTTTTTTGGGGGGTGTAGGGGAGGGTTCTGTAGTTCTGTACGAAATATGGAGAGATCTTTGCAAAGCGTTTTTATTTTCCGGAAAACTGGCCCAAAATTCACCAATATTATACAACTTTTAAATACTTTTAAATTCTAATAATTGTTCGTGCCAGGGAGATGAAATGGTGGTTTAGTAATGGAATCCTGCCCCTGAAATGCCCTTACTTCAGCAAATTGGCCTGGCGATTGGTAAATTGGAGACATATTGCCATTCACCTAGATTGGGCTCAGATCAATCTCTTCTCAGAATGAGTTCACTCTTGCAAGTTCGTTTGATTTCACTCAGAAGGTGACAATGAAGAACACTCAGTCACCGAGGGCCTGTTCGCTACTAGTAGACATTTCATTTCATGTCTCCCAAGCAACTCCACGAGATTGGATTCCGGAGTTTCGGGTGATACGCCACTAACAGAGACCACAGGAAGGCCAACCCATGCTTGCTTTTCTCATATTCCTGGTGCAAGGCTTTGCCAGAATAAACAAGTAATTTATACCGATAAACCTATCAACTATGGTTGAAACGAGATTTAAACCGATGAATGTCAATTCCAAGTCCACCTTGCAAAGACGGATACCCAACAATGTGATGCCAAGAACTCTCTTAGATGTATCAAACTTCCCAATGAAAAACAACATGTTTGCATATTTTTGTTTTGAAATTTCTATTGTTTGCCTGGGAATTTCAGGTGGTCGGACCAGTCGTGGATCCCCCTGTCACCGCAGGCAAATTGTCGATCATGGATCAGAAGATGGATGGGTTGATGAAGGCTTTGGTGGAAATCAAAGTCTCAACCAGCGCAACCTGAAATTCGAACATGTCTGGAACACTTGGAGACATTCAAACTTTTATCATGCAACATGTCCATGTGTTCATGATTGATGTGCATAATTAATCAAAAGAACATACATACAGTTTCTATCTTAATCGTCGGCAGCAGCTGCCGTTGGTTCCTAATCGACGACTTTAGGGAAATCTCAGCTCAGGTCCGAGTTTCAGCGATTGTATATACTCTTGGCGTTTCCAAAATTTTCAGTTCACAGTCAGTCGAAGGATTCTGCAAGGTCGTCTACTTAAGAGGTTTTCGAAATCGATGTGTTTGGAGTACTACCAGTGTGACAGCAATCTATAGAACATCCAGAGATATCTAGAGTCTCTATTCATCTAGAATCTACAATCATACAGCTTGCAAGTCTGCAGTAAATCGTCCATGCCTGGACATTAAATCTTTACATTTGATGCAAGTCTCCGTGGACATGTTTACAAACGCCCTTGCATGATGGCGAGTTGTAAACGCCTGCGCATGATGGCGAGTCAGACGGTCAGATGCAGTCAGTGGCGTTTCGCGGTCAGCAGTTAGCACTGCGCAGTATTTGTTTAGATGTGGAAAATCTATCACCAATGAAGATCATGATTAATGCAATGCTCTTTTTTTGCCTCCTGTTATTTGGTGGTCTACAAGAGGGACGCATAAAAAGACACCGTGTATTCATTTG
>OMLO01001165.1_pt1 | contig 19665 bp, 5 predicted proteins | sample 1674811 | NCBI WGS metagenome assembly OMLO01 (sample SAMN06265003, study PRJEB25207) | coral metagenome | isolation source: Coral host | place: Mexico:La Bocana,Puerto Morelos, Mexico | collected 2008-11-13 | reverse complement strand
TCCGCCATATTGAAATCTCGCGCTGAGAAAGTTACGCGAGTTAATTTCTGGCCCATAGTTCTTTGCGTGTGGAGTTTGATACGGTGTTTGACCAAACATGTTTTAACCGTTTGGCCACTCACTTCAACATCAGCATGTTTGGTCACCAAACAATGTTTGATGATGTGTGGTCGCCAAACATTTCCCGTTTGGACAGGCCTTTACATCAAATTTAAACATTCTGCGGATATTTCCAAGTTGTGTATTTGTGCCTTACAAATATCTTCAAAATCTAATTATAAGTTGCACTACCATCATCAGCTCACTAAATAAGTTAAGCTAAATGTGTTTTAAATATTTTGAGTATGAGTTAACGTACCACATGAGATTGTTAGCAATGATCTGCCGAACAAAACGGCAGCTAAATCGCCATGACAGTGGCGCTTTAATAGCGTTTAATTCGAGTTTAAGTTCAGAAGAAATACCGATTAAGCTAACCTAGGATTAGCGAGAATTTTGATTTCAGTTTTCGAATTTTTCGGTAAGGTTTTCTGTTTACATTGTTTGTCCTTCAGTTTTAAGCTGCAGTAATCTCTAACTGCTCAAAATAGAACCAGTAAAACACATCTTTATACCAGAAAAATCAGTACTTCGGCTAACGTTTAATCTTGGGTTAGCGTTAACTGGCTCAGTTCAAACAACTCGACCCTACCTGTTAAGTTTAACAAGGCCAGATCAAAGAAAAATTTGTTATCGAGAACTATTCAGCTGTCAATCGTTACAGCCTATAAAAAAGGCATCCCGTGTAGCAAGTAATCAGTGCTTTCAAACATTCCGTTATCGACACAATGAACACAGAGTTTTTGTCATCAATACATCGTTTCGAATCGTTTAATCTAAGAAGATTTCGTAAAGAGAGACAATGACCTCATTATCATGACCACTTTGCCATCTTTGCGGCCAGCGGTTTTCTCTTCGCACAAATAAGCATGCATATGGTTAACTCTAGTAACCAAGCCCTCACATAAGAACATCAATTATCTAGAGTGTGGAAATGCCGTACCGCGTACAATTGATGTGATGTCTATTCTTCTTAATTGCCGATTACAACGATGATGATAATTGCTTCCACGGGCTAAATTTAAATTGAGAATGATTTATTTTGCACATCAGCGTATATATCCCTTTCATAACAAAAGCTCTTAAGCAAATTCAAGAGTTTGCTCGTAGCATGTTACAAAGTTTTGAAGCCTCCATATTGCTATATAAGATGTTCATATAAAGAAAAAAACACGTAGTCTTCGCTGTACGTCCGTCTTGGAGGATTCTGGAGTTTCCAAGCCACGTTGGGTCAATTTCTAACGTTCTGACGGTCGGCTGGTATCATTTCCTGGTAAGCACAATGAAAACCTTAAGAAGTGCGCACGTCAGTATAGTTTGAATATCCGTGCCTTCAGGTTATTATAGGTCTGACGGTTTCTCTCAGTTTGTTCAGTTAGCTTCTGGGTACTCTTTCACATGGGCAAACACAAAAGAAAACGCAACTGGAAGCCCAGAAAATTTTTGCTTGCAATGAGATACATCGAAGCTGTTGGAGTCACGGTCAGCTTTTGTTTAGGTATACCAGCTGCTAAAGAAGGAAATTAAAGGAAACGCTGCTTAAAAACAACAATATACAGAAAGACATACAACTGAAATTACACTTTGAGGAAACAATTCAAAATTAATTTTGAAGTATTCCTTCTTTGTTTTCTTTGCTTTTCGAAATACGATCGCAAACACTGTCAGTACCTTTGATCAATTTGGGCGCCATTGTTTGTTGGAATATTGTCGAATGTTCCAACTTACTTTAATTTCGTTTCTTTATCAAAACATCATCGACAATATACACGAAATAGGCACACAAGGTTTGCGAAATGCAGTTCTTGCACGCTGTTTCCCACAGGAAGAAAAACATGCTTGAAGTTTTAAGTAAAAAACAAAAATGAAAACGAAAATGCGGGAATCGTAACACCATAAACCCTAAAATGAGATATGCTGTTAGACAACGAATAGTCACCCTATAGAAAAAACAAATCCCTGTGCAAAAACGAATAAGGCTATTGAAAGTTTCAATGATGTGTCAAGTTATTACAATATGTCAAATTATTCTGGTATTTTGATTGGTTCCTCCTCATAATCTATTGTGCAGAACAGAAAAACAGATGGCGTCATGTACAATTTTTGGTTCCTTTGATATATAAACAAGTAGATTCCAAGTTGCCCTGTTGCCATCAGTGACAATTTCGCCTAACGACTCGTATGGTACAGTTTTGCACTTACCACATTTTGGCGTTATCTGTGATCAGTTTACTGAACAGACACACAGTAACATGGAATCTATTTCTTAAACACATTTCTTATCGCTGTTATAACTTTCCAAAAAAAAATAGATAACATGAAGGAAGATCTCCAAGAGGCTCCGAAAGATTCGTGCAAAAACTTGTTACATTGAAGTCTGTCAACGAGCTACGAATGTAAGTAGGTCAAATTTGTATGAATGCAAAACGACACGATACTGAAGAAAACTTAGTATTGACATGTAGAATGCCAATAAGCACAAATCCTCCAGTTGCGCGCCATTTCTTGTCGAGGAAATCTCAACAAACTTAAACTCGGATGCGTGCAACAGTCTTTAAGTTTAAAGAAAGGTTCAGCACCGCAGGAGGGGAGCAAAGGTTCAACTATTTCCTTTTCCTAATTCTTGCGCTCTACACCGGCACTGGCAGGATATATATTGCGGTCTTTTTGTGCAACATTCTACATTTGCAAGGTCTGAACCGGTTGGAGAAGCGATTTGTCGGTTCTCCAACCATTGCTTAAGGGTAAATAACATGCGAATAACTCTAGCTGGGATAGGTTTGATAATAAACAATTATCGGGTGAGGTTTTTGTGATATCCAGAATAATATAGGTCGAGGTAGGGATTATCAGCCGAAGCCGAAGGCCGAACCTTGATTATTCTGGATATCGCAAAAAACGAATCTAATTATTGTTTTATTATACATTGAACGAAATACAAAATACTAAAATTTTTGCATCTTCACTGACGGCAAGCAACACAAAGCGTACGAACTTGACTATGATTACCCCTAGAAATGCACCGCGGTCATACCAGACATGATTACTCGTTACCTTGAGTGTCCTTCACATGATTATTGTATAATCTGCAGCTATTGTAGCGTCACAGGCCCTGATTTCGAAAATTCACTGTAAGTTTTCAGCCAATCAGAAAAGAGATAGTGAGTTTAATGCATAATAAGTATTTCAGTAATGAAAATATTACAAGAGCACCATTCACTTTTATGTATTCACGCAATAAGCTATTGTAAGTAGTTTAAGTCTGAAGAGAGAGAGAATAATACCGAAATATAACAGCAAAATGTTGCTTCCATTTTCCGTCAATGTAATGGGCTCCATGCAGTAATTCGGATAAACCTTTGTCTTTTATGCGCTGAAATTATCAGCGGGTAATAGGCCGATATGTTCGTTGTTTAATACTCGCATTTATATATAAATGCATTTAAAAATAACTCTCAGTTCATGTTAACGTCACTTCAAAGCACTAAGTGAACAAATGTCTATAACGGGCGGAGATTTATTTTTAACGACCCAGCTGTGTTCTGCAGTTCTTTAAAAACTTTTAGACTTTTGTGATGTAAATGGTTTGTTTTAAAAACAAGCCATCGATATCACAAAAAATCTTAACACCCAAATTTCGCAGCGTATTTAATCTCTTGCTGTTTATTGCTATTTGTACAAGACATGGAAAAAGAACCACCTCCTAGAATAGAAATTTAAAATTAACACGATCAAATATACGAGATCAAAAGTAACCCAAATCTATGATATTTGTTCCTGCCACATGAAGCAACTTTAAATAATTTGTAGAGATTATTTGATAGGTAAGAAAAAAAAAACAGTTTGGCGATCGACCAGAAGGTTGCTTGACACCAACGTATGATTAAACGAATATTCCGCACTTAGGGAACTTTGTTAGCGGCCTTCATGTTTGAGTGTAGAGTTTGTCTACACCAAGCATGGAGGGCGACACAAGCACCCCGAAGAATCATCTAAAAATATGACAGACTGCTCGTCAACGTAGGTGTTATTTACTTAAATTGTACATTTTGTGGTTTAGCGTGCGTTTAAGCTATCGGGAAAATACTGCATTTGACACAATCCGCCATAAAGCATTTTTAGACTGCGCAATTCAGATTTTGCATTACGTAACGTAATCAAATGCGCACCACCTTTGCGAGGACGAAGCCGCTTTAAGAAGCTTTCAAGTAAGACTCTTGTTAGATTTCGATTTTCTCCCCCTCATTCTCTTCCTTTTACGTGAAATAACTTCCCTGCAATGTTTACAAAGTTCGAAACTTCGAGAACAAAATGGCTAACAATTCCTAAATTAGACTATTTTACTTTCTAAAAAGATATTGCGTACAATGAACTAAGAGCTACCAAAGATGACGCAAGTCTACTGCACCCACAATCGACTCTGAGCAATATCAACACATAAATATTTTTCGTTTCCCCTATGTAGTCTTCCTTTGTTTGCAAAGTTGCGATTCAAAACACCATATTGCATGGAAGAGAAAACATATATTATTCCGTTCGTCGGGAGTAATGTCGCAGTAGTAACGTAACTGTTGTCAAAGAAAGATCAATTTTCAAACCTTTTTTCCGCCGGATAGCTTCAATAACAGATTTTTTCTAGAAATCTTACAAGCGGTGGGGAGTCTTCCAAAACTCATCTATCTGGCTTTTGCAAGCGGGGAGTAAGATATTAAAACGCATTTTCGTGATACAATATTCATGTCAGACCTATGTTTGTTACAGATTACACGCCAGAAACCGCAATCTACGTCGCCTTGTAACATCAACTTGTCAGAGGTAAGTGCATCTCCTTAAAAAATGAAATAATTGATTTTCTTTATAAAGAGACTCGGAGGCAAATATCCTCAGGCAAAGATAGTTTTTTTAATTAAAATAATATGCCTTGTCTGTTCTCCAGCTAATCTTTTAAGTTGCGCATTCATCTTCTAAGAAGTGAAATTCTTAAACAAATATTCCGCAAATCTGTACACGTTTGATTTAGGATTTCAGCGGAGTCAAACACATGACAAAGTTCGAACATCCTGGGTTAATTGCAATTAATCAAGGAAAGGATTTTGAACTTTATAAGTTATATTTTTGTAAGATAGATTGAATTCGTTTTGCCTTCAAAAGAAAAAAAATGATTATATAAAATACATTTATCTGTGTCTTTTTCGTTTCGCCTTAAAAGATCGAACATTTGAGTCTTTCATTGCAAGACTTGTGACATTTAACGGAGGCCAAATAAGTGTTGTACAAAATTGACTTATACGGTTTATAATTACAAAATATATCAAGTAAGTTATTCAGTACTACAAGAGAGGAGCAGGTATTTCTAACAAATGCTCTCGTTAAATCTTCAAGAGAATGAATGGTAATTCGAAAACGTTCAGAGATTCAGAAAGCAGTTGGTAAAATTAAAAGTTATTTAGAAGTTATTTTTTTTAAGAGCTATACCATCATCACACTAGAATATCCATACAAGCTAGCTCTTAAATTTTTACCGATATCAAAAAAAAATTCTATTCAAGTAAAAATTTATTAAAAAATGTATTTTCGTGAAACGTCAAAAAGAAAGATAGACTGTGATATTCACTTTATCCAGTTTCTTCGCTTCATTATAATAGTTTGTTTTCATTTAGATTCAGAAAAACAATTTCAGCAAAGCTTGCTATGAAAAAGGACGAATAAAAAAGGGTGTTTTCACCAGGCCAGTAGGAACAAATGAAATTCCTTGATCAAAACATAGACTGAATCGCGATAAAAAGATCTATATTAAAACTTTGAAAAAACTCAAGTTGAGGCAAAACAGGATAAGAAAGATTAAAACGGCAGATAACTCTCCAGCTTGGTAATTTTAATCTTAGTTTACCACAACTGAAAGACAAAATATTTTGATTTTTAACTCCAATTCTGTAAGGATTTATAGTATTATGTCTCAAAATGACAATTTTGCTTTTTTTCGTATCGATGAAAGTGTACAAACTGCCAAAAGCTATTACATAAAAACATTAGTCCTTTACAAACGAAAAACGATTTTGTGTTACTGTCATAAAATGCAGGTACAGAAAGAAACCTCAAGTGCTACTGCACAATTTATGCATGATAACAAAATTATACAAAACGTAATCTTTTTTTATATTCTTCTTTCCCTGCTCCGTTTTACTGGCATGCAAAATTCCTGCCACACTTCAATTTTACTCTAAAAATATGTCTCATGCACAGCTTCCACGAAAACGAAAATCGTTGCATAGATAAAACACCTGAATTATTGATCCAGGTAAATTAAAAACATGTTAATAACAGCTAACACAGATGAAGACGTTGGATTTCTGAAAAAAAAAACCTACACGTTTCATACCAAACTATAAATAGAGCGAAATTATTGTATCTTGTTGGTTACAATTGAAAGAAAGATCACGAATCCTGTGCCAGGCTTATTAACTGTAAAATCGCTTCACACACAGATCGTATTTTGAGGTATCACTCGTTCTTACAACTCATCCAGTCAAAAGCATTTTCTTCACTTTGAAAACGACTGACAAAATTCTTGCAGTCTTTTTTTCACTTCCGTCCATCCCGAAAATCGAAGTTGAACATGTGCCAAGACGTTTATACACGTTGAAAGTAATTCAAGTCCTTTTGCTGTAAACTCGTTCACGGATGTAAGACTGACAAGGTATTTCAATTATTAATCAAGACAACGAGGGTTTAATATCAAGACCATTGATGCTTTTTTTTAAATAACATTTTCCCCTTCTAACCATGTGGTTTGCAAACACGTCATTTGATGAAAGGGTTTTAAGAAATCGTTTCCGAACAGTTTTCATTAAGGTTATAAGATCACTGGCCGAGTCTCTCGCCAAATTTTTGCACCTTCTGAAGAACATTGCAAGGTATAATTACTACAACGGCTTTCGAAAAACCCGCTGCGTTGCGCAAGCTTACGTTAATGGTGGGTATCCCCTCCTGTCAAGTGTACGATATGATTGCAATATCTAGCAATATCTTTTAAATGTGAAAGCGAAACAATATAAAAAGAACTTCTTTTTATATATTGTAAGATCAAACCCTAACAGCCATACGAAACGGATTCATTTCATCAGTATTTGTATTAATATATTTTCAATTAAGTCGGATGAAAGCTTTAGTCTTGATAAGGCGAGGTATTGTTACAGAAAATTGAAAGGAATTTTAGGTGGCGCTCTCAAGATGACCGTGATAACAAAAGTTCAAACTAGTGGAGGGGATGTTTGGACGCGCCAGTGGAGTAACCGCACTTGACATGCATGCAAATTATCTGACGGAATGCTAAGCATTTCTATGAAAGCCACATGACGACTACGCACTGATAAAGAAGCCATGCTCTTGCTTTAAAAACTTCAGTACACAACGGGAAACTGAAAAGCTTACTTCAAGAGCGAGCGAGGCGAATTCCTTGAAAGTGGACACCAAGACTAAGCTGGTAAGACTTAACTGTCTGGTTCTCTAACAGAAAATATACATCAAACATTTCTTTGACTCAGATAACAGTATCTCGATGTGAGAAATTTTTAGGAACGTGATGGATTCTACATAACTCTTCTTCAAATGATTTTAATTACCAAGGTGCCATCATGTCCTGCGGTTTGAAAAGTCCTTAATTATGTTCACAAATTAAAGCCCAAATCAATCCTCGCCATCGTGTAAGGCAAACCACAAGCAAAATAAACGCAGTTAAAAGAGCGCTAAAGTTGGACAAATAAGGGACATGATGGCGAGCGTGTTTAGAAAGCGTCACACTGAAGTAAGATACTTCTATAACACAATATGACCTTTTGGTCCGTTAAGCAAACAATAGTTACAAAAGGTTGCAAATTAACCCCTCTATCCAAAACTATGAACAGGCCGTTTGTGAAAACGAATACAAAGAAGTAGGCAGGGAAGTTATGCGGCCTCAGCGGTCTCAGCGGGGTGTTCGGACTAAAAAACCTTTTAAATTGACCCTCGTGATGCAAAACGACAAACATGTATGGCCTGTGTCCTTGAATTGCTCTTTGGAAGCACAAAGTGGAAAGCAATAAACTGTTTCAGCATTGTTAAGGCGGAACAAAGAAGTCTCCAAATAATTGCGGCTCTTTTGATCGGCTCCAATCCACTTAACAAGGAGACCCAAATCACTGCATACAATTTAGAAATTACAACCACTTACAAAGAGGGATAAATAATGTTCTGTAACCACAAAAATGAACGTCTACGATCAGAATTCTTGGCGAAAAAAATTGAGACGCCTCGTGAGCAGAAATAAGCCACAATTACCATGGGAAAATAAGAGTTTTTTGGGGGAAGGGGGAATGAGAAGACCACTTAAGGGTTTCATGCAAAACTGCACGAGCTGGAAGCCTCTAGCATGTAGTCCGAGCAGCACTTCTTCTGTTATCTTGATAACTTTTGCCCAAGAGTAACTTGACTGCATGCACGAATAATCACAACACTTTCGTTCGTCGCAATGACAACTCCCTTGACATCTTACAGCTGATGTCAAACCTGGCGCCTCATGCCCTTGTTTGTCTTTTTCCTGCAATTGAGGTTATTAGGTTATTGCTTCCACTAAAATAGCCTTCAAGTCCAAGAGCTGATACCAAGATGACGAGTGATCAGAAAAAAGAGGCCACAATTAAAAAGAATTGACATGTTTACTAAATATGCGAGATATAAAACTGCCAGATCGTGTAAAAACCTAAGTTTAATTCCGGTTAGTTTAGTTCCGAGGCTTTTAACTCAACAAAAACACCAGCTGAACCATTAGCTGTCAATGGTTCTTTCATGCTGCGATTAAGGTTGTTATTTAACACCATAAGTGCCACAAGGCGCTGAAGCAGGCCTTGCAAATAGGCACAATAGAAACGGACATAAAATCTGACAAAACTAGTTTTACATCGACTAGAATTGGAGAGAATACAGAGTGAAGAAAAATGTATCCGTCTTAATAAGTTAGTCTTTGATTCAGCTTGACAATTAAAATAAACTGTCAAAGCCAAATGAGTAAAACATAGGAGTGGATTTTAAAATTACACCTTAAGCGAGGAGAGTACAGTAATCGTACATAAATCATCCAATAACGAGAACGTGCATAGTCATGCAAACTACCTCAAAGGAAAACAAGAGATAGGTAAGGTGGATTAAAGTGCCGAATGTTCTTGGGTTTGACAATTGAACGAAGATTTCTCACAGAAATAGTGTCCTCGCAAATACACATTCCATAATTAAGCTAAAAAAAATGAAAAAAATAAATGACTTAAATTCTTAGTTGAACTTGATTACAGATTTCAAAGTTGTACTTAAAAAGTACAAAGCTGTGAGTTTCCAAACCCAATAGTACGAAAAAAAAAACTGGAATGCTGATAAGGAATAAGGAATATCACTAGTTTATTGCACGTCTGTAGAACTGTACCGAAGTTGTAGTCTACAGCTTCCCATGACTACGCTAAGGCGAAAAGTTAGACTAACGGCATTTGAAGTTGAACATTTTTTAATAAAATTGTCGGGCATTTTCTTGTACAACTGGATAATCATAGTGCTTTTGTATAAAATCACGGTTAAAAATTATTTCTTGCATATCGTGTCAAAAGTTGGTCAATCATAACAACTGAACGAAACAGTTCGTACTCTGAATAGAACACGGTAAAAATCCAATTTAAAATGGTTAAGCCGCATTGAACACCATCTAAGATAACACTAATATGTTTTGACCAGTATTTATCATTTCTGGAGCCAGATTTCAGCCAGATTTCTGGCTTTCTGACTGTGTCAGGCGACTAATTTATATGACGTCTTTTTCCGAGGCATAAATAGAATGAGAAGAACGGTTCTCTATTTCGGTCAAAACAGGCAATCCACAGTGGTAAAAACAGCGCAGCAATAATCTTAAAACCTTCATCAGTCAGACTGGAATTAGCGAGGATTAGACCGATACGAAAATGCTCCGAGGAAGTTTGACTTCGAACTAACACTGTTGACATTTTAATAGTTTCATAACTATAACACAACTATATATGCTTACTGAATCAAATTCAAGAAATTTTCTAGTTGTAACAGAACCTAGGATTGTACAACAAGTTTAATACTGAGTTGCATAGCTGCAAGAGAATGTCGTGCTCGAGTCTGCTTTCTCAAAGTTCAAAAAGTCCTGACAGAATCGGATGGATTAAATTGAATAATTGGATTGGATTTAACACTGCATTTAACACATTTCAATAGTTCAATACCTATCACAGATTTGTTGAAACAGAGGATAGCAATTTCTCGCGATAAGCGTGATTCAATTCCGTTTTTCGCGGCTTCATTTCGTGATAAGCATAAGGAGATTACCCTAATCTTCCTTTAATTCAATACGTACAAAGCAATGATTAGAAACTAAAATAGCTTCATTTTTTAAAATAAAAAGAACTTTTTCTATACTTTCCCACCCAAAAAAATCAACAAGTACGAAAACAACAAAAGAAAAGAGCAAAGAAAACAGCAGGTGTTAACAACTTCTACAAATTGAACAAGACCAAACTTGCTTTGTTGACTTCACTTGTTTTTCAAAAGTACAGAAAAAAGATCAAAATGTTTAGGAAAAGGTAGCAGCTGTTAAACCTACATAGATTATTTTTTACCATGTACCAGTATAATTTTAGCAAAATAAGGAAATAGTTTTATTCTTACACATTTGTGAATTGAGAAAGAATCATTTCAAACACTGAAAACAATCTCTCTCTTAAGGACTCTCTGTAATAAATGTGTGTGCATTTTGAAATCACAAAGAGAGAATAGGGAATCAGTTACATGGCCCTTCGACAAATTTAAAACACACTTTCAAAAATTAAAGATGCTAAATTAAGTGAACATGTTGGAATCCATTAGATAAAAGCCCCCATAAACAATCGCAACTTGAATACTTCCAGAATCGTAAAAAAAATTCCAAGAGCGAGGAAAGTACTCATTTATATCACGGCAAAAAGGTGGCATATTAACTAAAGTTCAAGGAGAAACTTCACTTGAAGCATGCTGTTTGCCTTATCGCAATTACCAAAGTCGCCTAGGGGTGCAATCACACTGTACTCCATGTCTGACAGATAAACAACACAAGATGATTAATTTACATCACAATCCAGGCAGGCCCCAATAAAGTAGTTGCTTTAACCTTACTTACACCAAAACAAGAGAGCAGAAAAAAAGGCTTACATGAAAGCTTTGAAGGATGTCTAACGTAAAGAAAGACAAATTGTTCTACTTTTCAAATTAAATAAGCGGAGTGCCAAATGGCCTCTTTGTTTGTCCACTAGTGGTTTTTCATATTCCCTAATTGCTTAACTGAGATGTAAATGGTACTCTGCTAAAAGCAACAAAATCCATTCTGTGGTGCGAAAGTTCTTCGCTAGGAGATTTTTCCCAATAAATATTTGCGCACAAAGTGATTTTACCGTGAAACTTTTAGGCAATCGGGTAAGAGAATTTTTTTACTACATTGGTATTTTAAAATGTTAAAAAACCCCTCCAAAATAGATTAGTTAATTGTATAAAACCAAATTGTTCTCCTTTTCAAATGAAATAAGCGGAGTGCCAAATGGCCTCTTTGTTTGACCACTAGTGGTTTTTCATATTCCCTAATTGCTTAACTGAGATGTAAATGGTACTCTGCTAAAAGCAACAAAATCCATTCTGTGGTGCGAAAGTTCTTCGCTAGGAGATTTTTGCCAATAAATATTTGCGCACAAAGTGATTTTACCGTGAAACTTTTAGGCAATCTGGCAAGAGAATTTTTTTACTGCATTGGTATTTTAAAATGTTAAAAAACCCCTCCAAAATAGATTAGTTAATTGGATAAAACCCTTTTTGGATCATAAGCACAGCAAGAAATTTAACAATCGGTTTAAAATCTTTATAACCCACCTTAAGGTCAAAGCTTAAAATAGTTTGAATGCCACATAATTTCCACGCGAGATAAGCAGCATACGAAAAAGGGGAACGACATGAAGGTTATGACGCAAAGCAGAAGAGACAGATAAAAATAGTTTAAATTTAGGATCAGCGTGTTGAAATTATCTCCTTGAACTTCGCTTTGATCTACAATTTATTTATTTAGCAAGAATTCTCCACGAATAGGAATGGTAACAGAAAGTAATCTACTTGTATGTAGAGCATTCAAAAGGGACATTTTATATTTTCCGCTGTTCCTGCTGATTAGCATATAGATAGTTGGGTTAGCGGCTCGGTTTACAAAGGTCCCGGAATAATCAGGGATAATTGAGGCTCTAAGTTGTGTCTGCCTTTTCTGCTGTGACAGGATGCACTTTGCAAGGAAAAACTGCAAAACCATTAAGCGACTCTCTTGTTTTACTTTCACTAGCACAAACAAACATAACTTCTGAGCAGGTGTGTAATCTGCATGTGTTGCGAAATAACCGTAGAATTAAACAGCGTTTTTTTTTTGCAACACGATTTAAGGAGCACTTTGCACTCAGCGTTAAGAACTGACCTATACACGTTGAGCCGTGGATATCATCAGGCTCACATCTTGGTTGATAATTGCGGCAATCGAAAACGATACAAATTGGATTGAAATCGCAGGGAAAAATTCGAAGGCGTAATTTACTTACAAAAAAAGTGGGCGGGGACACATCCTTTCCGTCGCGTTGGGAGTTTTGGTACCAAAACAATTAGGCATTCGCTTTCGCTGCATTAATCAGCAGAAAAATGCATTTAACCCAGTCAGGTTCTAAATTACGAGCGAGGAAGTCAAATAAATGTCAACTTTGACAAGCCACTAAAAATAGCGTCGGACAATGTGATCGGTTTACTTGTCCGTTTGACGCGAAGTTGATAAGTGTGCTCATTTGCCAATGTGAATTATGTGAACAGCAACATATGCGATATACGCAGTTATCGGTTTTCAAGAGCGGCCGAGTTGAGATCTATTTGACTTATCTCCCACTAAAAATCTTCACCAACAGCAGCATATCAGCCCAGCTACGAGTTGCTCGGCTTCTCGACCTTCTTTGTGAAGAACACTGATTCCACCGAACTCTGTAAGGTATGAATTTCTACGTTGTGCTTTCAGCTGTTTAACACATGCCACGAATGACCATTGAAATGGCGTTTTGTGCAATCATTTGTCGTTCAGCGTTTCACTGCCTTGTACGCTTTCACAGCGCACCACTTCTGTGCTGAAAGACATTACAGGGGCTCGCAATGCACATTGTTTATAATACTATTTCGTGACTTTCAAAACAAAATGTAGACTATACGAACACGAACGTATAGTGCAGTGTATCAAATGCCCCAGAAGATAAAACTCTAATAACATTCGTTCGATACTTTTCCAGCGATAGAAACTGTATTTCCTTTAAATGCAAATCAAACAGGATTCACGCCGCCTAGGTGAAACAAAACATTGAACCACGCCACGGAATCAAAAAATTGTTTAAGAACAACTAGTTTAAACAGGTTTGTTGCAAAAGATCATGGGCAGCTGCCTTCGTTTCGAAGTTTCCCTCAACTGTGAAAATGTGACCACCCTCTCTGTTTGAAGCGAGAATCGCGCTTGATGGTAAACAAATGGGACGATGAAAATTTACATTAGGACAATTTTTATAAAATAAACGTTTCTTTTTATACAGAGACAGTTCGGTGCGAAATGTCTGTCAAGGCAGAGATTGGATTTCAAAGATTGCCACTTATCGTGTCGAACATCTTTGTTAATTTAGATTTTCATCAAATGAACACGTAAACCTCACGACTGCTTTGGGTTGGCAGCCACAGTTCGCACGAACAATTCGGGTTTTACATGTCCTTTGCTAATTCGATAAACTGGGGAACGATACTTAAGATGGGCGCGACCAATTTCTCTCTGCCTCTCTAAGGAAAGTTATAAAACAGCAATTTTCCTCAGCTGGATTTCTCCAACAACTTTCCACTGAAATTTCTCCAAATGTGTCCATGTGTCCTTAATTAATCAATATTACATGTTACAGCACAAAAAACAGTACTGAAGAAGAACTACGTGGCTTGAGAATAAACCACAAACCTAAGAGGGAATATAATAAACTAGGATATCACAACTGAATCTTTGAACTCTGCGGTTTCAAGCTTTCCCGTGTTGAAAATGAATACAACCTTTTCACATCGAGGAAAATAAGTTTTGAGTTTTGGTCTTAAATTACAGATAACATACCAGATACTGCGCGTCATATCAGGCCAAGAGTCTTTAAGTTTTTTCCAGTTTGTTTTGTATTCCACTGCCAAAACAAATTTTCAATTAGGCTTGTAAGAAATCGAGGTCAATAGCTTTACCTCAGGGCAAACAACTCAATGTAATGTAAAAGGGTAATCAAACAACGAAATGACAATGGTATGTTTCCTTTGAAAAAACGTTCCCCAAACTCATTAGCCTTTTTGTGCCACCTTCGGCGTTCAAGAGAGACGAAACCGACACCTCGTTATCGTAGAAAGAAACAAAAATAACACGCAATCTCGATGGTGCTAGTTTCACAAGTGAACAATGTCTAAAGTGTGTTTTTAAATATTTTAATTATTCTATTTGCCAAGCCATTACGCGCGATATATTTTCCCCAAAGTCTTGTAAGGGCAAGATACTAGCGGTATTTTGCGACTTTTTAGCACCGCCGGAGACAATAAAAACCCAGTATATAAGATCAGCCTGTCAGAGAGTTATTTGTTCAAAAATTCAACTTTGAACTCGCAAAAATACATGCTACATAATGAAAACACACCATAAGTGTAAAATTGAACACGCCTTAGTCTTTTCAATCCAAAACAAACACATCACAAAGATTTGGCTGAACTCGGTTTGAAAATATTATTATAACAAAACTCTCCTACCGGAAAAAGAGCCATTTTTTTCCGCTAAATATTCCGAGATCAATATGCAATTGGCAAACTCAAACACGAAATTGAACATTCTTGCAATATGATGATTTTAATTTTGGCGACAGAATGTCGTTTCCCGCCTTTGCGTCCTTCACAGAGCGAGTTTCGTTCTCAAAATCTTTGCCAGTTAAGCGCTCGAGAGCAAATGAGAAAGTAAAGAGTCGCGGAAACGCGCCAACCGCAATCCGCTATCTTTCACTCACAGATGGCATGCGTTGTTTTTCCTGTAAACTAATAAGAATTTCGCCAAAAAACAGTATGATTAATTGGAGCTATCGCGTTATCGAGACTTCACTTTCTTATAAACTACGACGCCTATAGAAAAGCGGCTTGTTTTCATTCACTGGAGCCTAGAAAAAAAAAATAATTTCATTCGAGCGAATCTAATCTCGCGTTGCCATTAAAACAAAGAACAAAATCACAGCGAACGCGCAGAGGCAAACGCGCGAATTATATGGAGTTGAACCAATCACCGTGGAAGAACCGAAAATATGATCAATTCTGTGTTCCGTGTTTTTATTTCGGGCTGGCAAAGTTACGATGTTTCAAAAGATTTGTCGCTTTGCATTGAAAAAAACGGCCGCCCCCTGGATTCTACCGATAAGCGAATGAAAGCTTTGCCCTAATGTTCATGTATGTTAGTATAATAAACTATTTTATTTTTCTGCCCACTAACAGATTTGTCAGAGATAATATAAAGCAGTCAATGATATCACTGATGTCGGACTGATCCATCACTAGTGTTATAGACCTGCCACGATCCAGGTAAGATACAAAGATTTAATTTCGAAGAAGTATCGTTTAGCAGAAAACCTCCTCCACAACATTTCGCGGCCCAAATGTTGGCATGCACGCCACACGACATTAAGCACTTTATTGTCAAAACGCTTGTAATCGTGTCTTTTGTTCAAAGGATAATTGCAAACCCCCAATTGCCTTTCCTTTTGTATGCGACACCAAAGTGACTTATGTTTATGAAAATTAACATGAACCGTATATTCTTTCGACAGTGATAACACGTTTACAATCGAAGACGTACGCGCCGAACGAAAATGTCTGCAAATAGCACTTATACTCCGGGTAACTTCACCACAGTGGCGACTCCTTTACAGAGATCAGTCTCCGACGCCAGTATCGCGTCGGCGACTTTCGTCACGATTGTACTGGTGTTAACGATTGTAGGAAATAGTCTTGTTTGCTTCAGCGTTTACTACTTTCCACGGCTTCGCAGGCCGACCAACTTCTTGATCGTGTCTCTAGCGGTGAGTGACCTGCTCGTGGGGTCGTTATCTCTGCCGTTCAGGATTGCACAGACAGTTAACCACGACAAGTGGCCCGCCAGTTTGGGTCGAGCTGGCTGTCAGTACTGGATATGGATCGACATGTTATGTTGCGGTGCGTCTATTCTTAACCTCACGGGAATCAGTTTCGATCGACTGCTTGCGGTAAAATGGCCGCTGACATACCGCGAGAACATGACATCGAAGAGGGCTGCGTTAGTGATCATCTTCGTATGGGTGTACGCGTTTCTCTTTGCTTGTCTGTCGTTTGTGAAGTGGGGCGGAAAGGAAACCATCGATAGCGTACCGCAGTGCTCGATAAAAGCTAAAATCTACATCACTATCTTGGCGTGCGCTGCGTTTTTCTTCCCGCTGGCCATTCTCATCTTCAACTACACGCTAGTTCTCAAGATCGCCATTCAACACGCGCGAGCAGTTCAGAAAGACAGAGACGCTATCGCGGTCAACTTCTTGCCCGAACAAGACAACGCTAACGAGGAGACCAGCGGCATTGCCAGCTCTCCAGGCTCGAGCACCAGAGCTATATCTATAGGCAAACGCAGCTGCGAACCGCTCACTGAGCAGAAACCCCGAAGGTCTTCAGGATTACACATTATGAAGCAACTGAAAGCAACCAAGACGCTGGCTATCGTGGTGGGAGTGTTTATTCTGTCGTGGTTTCCATTCTTCGTCATCTTTCTCACATTTCAATACTGTCCGGAGTGCTTTGGCAATGAGAGAATTCCTGCACCTGTTAAGACGGCCTTGCTTATAGTGTTCGTAAGTGTTCTACCGGTCAGTAATTCAGCAGCTAATCCGATAATCTATACTTGTTTCAACAAGGAGTTCCGCACGGCCTTTTTGCGGGTTCTCTACAAGATCTCACGGAGATCAGACGCCAAGTTTCTGTCGAAGTCAAACGGCTATACGGATACATTTTCTTCCTACGCGTAAGTCCTATGCCTGTTATCTTTATTGGTAGTAAGTGCGCGAGATGAACTACGTCGATTCTCGCAAATTTGATTTGTCGCAAATTTGATATTTTAGTTCCCCTGTCATTTTTGTTTCCTGGTCAATTTATGAACACCTTTGAATATAGAACTTAGAAGAAAGACACAAAATATTGACTGCCCTCTGAGAAACACATAAAGGAATTATTAGGATCTAAGACTCTTGAAACGTAACAATGTTTTGATTGAAAATGATGATGAAACGTCCATTACGAAACGAGAACGGCAATTAGTGCCTTTGAAGTAGAGAAAATTCCTTGGAGATTTTAATTTTTGCAATTACACAAAATATCATTTTCCCGGCTTTGACTCAATATTACTAGCTAATATGATAAGAACTTCACAAATGAGACTTGGGTTTGCGTGTAACTAAGCGTACAGAACTTAAAATTTATTGATTAAGCTTTTGTGTTTACTTTGGCTGCGTTATCGTCGTTGTTTCAGCAAGTTATTGTTCATTCTGTAATATCTCAATGCCACGAATATATTGCGAGTTTAATTTCAATAACGATAAAAAGAAGAAACAGATTGAGTAGTTTTTGGCAAAACTTTTCTTTTAGAACACCGCATCAATAAAGGCCGCCTGTCTTAGAATTGAATTTGGTAGTTTATACTTCACACGCGCTCGACAAATGGACACAGAGATAAGAATTTAAATAATATATTATGAATTGGCTATTCAAGATTTGCGTTCTGACCGTAGACTGCAATTAAAAAAACAGTCTGGAAATTTACATTTCATAAATCATTTTGTCTAATACCTCAGAGACTAGTACTTAACAAAAGAACGAGGATCTGGTATTTTTGTGTTAGCGGCAAACCTTCTAAAGACGATCAATCACTTTTCATAGTAATGCGTGATAACGGTTAACACCTATGTATAATAAACGATTGTTTAGTCTGGCGAAACAAAAGCTATTAGGCCCAGCAAAGCTTGTTAATTTTGCTTCTGTGCCGCAAAACTGCATCTTGCGCGCTGCCCTGCGGGATAAAACGAGAACGGATTTCAATACCCTTCAAATATTAACGATCTGAAGCGAGAATTTGACAGATGGGACCACTTAAACATAGGTCAATCAAAAACATTTTGCTCGTCAATGCAAGTCACGTTGAAAAGCTTATTAGTAATTTTCATTGCAAAATGGTAACTGAATAGGTCTCTGAGCCAATCACGTGGGAAAATAAAACCATGACACGCTTGAACGGCACTTCAGAGACTTTCATTAGCTTTCACTTGATTGCGCCATTTTGTCCCTGACAAATGAAGTCCATTTGTCGTTAAGTTCTGTAATTGCTTTCAGGAAAGAAAATAGAATGTGTAAATTCAATGGTAGCTGGCGATTCTTAAGGTGGATTGTCCAAGTCGTGGGAGAACCAGCCAGTCCCTACAATGAGAGTTTTTATACAAAAAAAAATTATGAAAAAAACCTGCTTCTTTCAACTGTGTTATTTTTAGTATTTCATATTCGTTTCTTAAAATGTTTCAGTCTCCTCTCTATGGCGTGCTAGTGAACGGTCGCAAAACATTTTTACCGCTTTAATTAACACACAACACTGCGGTAGCTTAGAAGTATCGTAATTGCTATTTAAGCTTATAATTAGGAAGCGATCCCAAGCAATTAAGTCTGTATTATTGACGATTTAAAAGCAATTCAGTTATTTTTAATTAGCTTTAGCTTAGCCCATCATATACACCGTAATAATCAGCCATTGTATAATAATAATCTTTGCTAAGAATTAGTCTCCGTCTAAGAGCATAGTTAAATTATGAACTCGGTTTAATTTTCTATTTTAATAAATATTGTTATCCCAGTTTTACTTTATTGTTCTAATTATGGCGCTATGTGCCTTAGTTGTGTTAGCAGAGAGAAACTTAAAGGCTGGGTTTTCCATTATATCGCTGGGGAGCGGTCGCAACAAGCTCATTAGAAAACATATGTCATATGAGAGATCACTTACGTAAAAGTTTGGCGCCTTTTGAAATATCGCCGATTTTTCATATGGCGCCATTTGCTTTTGTACTGCGAATTACCCAGGAGAAATTTTGAAACCGGCGTTTTCACTCCGAAACCACATCAAATGCTTTCGTCTACTCTTCGTGATTAAGGAAAACACAATGTTACAACCCCAGTGATCTAATGGAAACTAGCCTTCAGTCATTTGTTACTTATTATAGTGTATAGCTTGCGTCGCAGAGGAATTCAGCGGCCAAATTTGACCCCTAGCAGCAGAAAGAGTGTCATCACATTGAAAGTAAAGTTGTCTTGGAGGTCGCCCGCGGGAAAATAACAACCAATAACAACATACCGAACACAAAAATAAATAAACTGGCAGTTTCACACACG
>OMLO01001164.1_pt1 | contig 19669 bp, 17 predicted proteins | sample 1674811 | NCBI WGS metagenome assembly OMLO01 (sample SAMN06265003, study PRJEB25207) | coral metagenome | isolation source: Coral host | place: Mexico:La Bocana,Puerto Morelos, Mexico | collected 2008-11-13 | reverse complement strand
GCCTTGTTAACAGACTGATAAAAGAAGATATTCGCAAAAATGTTGTTAAAGATGGTACATGAAAGGTTGGGAATCTTGAAGAACGTAGCCCTACTTAGCAGAGTGTGTTGTTGGTGATCCGTCGGGATTTGAGCCATTCTTACAAGTGACTTCTTCGTTTTTCATTTCTTGTTTGGTGTTTTTTCTTTTTGCAAACTTTGTCTTAGGGTTGCTTTCGATTTGAAGATAATCCTGAACAATGAAAGCTAAGCCTTAGCGAACACTTTCATTGTCAAACATGATGGCGCCGGATTAAGTTGTATAATGTCTCACCCTGCATGTGTGTGCTCTCTGTAGGTAGAAGTTGTGCCTTTAAATGATAAAGGAAAAGAAATCACAGAAGATGATGACATATTTATTGACGACCCTAAACAACTGGTAAGTGTTGGTCCGGTGTACCTTTGGGGAGCAGGGATGGCACAGTGATGAGAGAGCTCGCCTCCTACCGGTGTGCCGAGTGGGTTCGATTCCCGGACCCGGCGTCATATGTGGGTTGAATTTGTTGTTGGTTGTCTATTCTGCTCCAAGAGGTTTTTCTCCGAGTACTCCGGTTTCCCCAGTCCTCAAAACCAAACAATTTCAGATTCCAATTGATCCTAGAATGCACGGGCATTTCTGAACGAGTTATTGCGAAGTCCTTGACGTTGTTGCTCCGTGGGTAAACAAATGACATACATATTCAACTTCCCTTGCTAACTTAGTTAGAGTCTTGTTAAGGTCCCCGTTCTCTTAGTAGAGCCTGGTTGTTAGTAATCCTATCTTGACAGCGTCTAGAGAGGAAGTCACATCAACCTCAGCTGGTTTTCATGCGGTTCCTGTATCCTGGTCGAATTGGAATTTACAGTGTGGTTTTTGTGGAGAGAAAAATCTAAAACAAAAAAAGCACAGAGCAAGGCGAGAACCAACATGAAACTTAACCCACATATGGGATCGTGCCAGAATTGAACCCGTAAATTGGTTGAAGGCGAGTGCTCTCGTCACACTGCCATTGAGACATCCCTGCTCCTCTGCACAGTATAGATAACGTTCTCTAAAATTAAATTTCTTTTGGCGCTGTTCTGAGGGTTACATTATTTCGTCTTGAACGTTTGTGTTCCGTAGGAAGGAAAGAAACTTGATTTTGTGGTTCGTATTCAGAGCGCCAAGGGAGTTCCAAAACGATACACGGTAAGTTCAAAATATGAATTGTACCTCGTGACTTAGTTGAGCGGTTTTCAATTGTTTTTCAATTAGTTAGGTTTTGGTCTTACGACACTCAGTTGAACACCGCTCTATTATACATTTCTTCTGATGTTGGTACTGAGAAATTCGTACAGCCACTTCTTTTGAGGAAAACAAGAGTTCATTAAGCTCTTCTTCTGCAACACGGCCACTTCCATAGTACATGCTCTCTTTATTTTAATGTCCAGAGAAAATTAACACAATTGTTGGGTAGCATTGGGAGAATCAAGGCGGATCAGTTGATAAAAACAAGGACACTCCTAGCCTTCCTTTGGTCTTCGTATTAAAGCGTTCGACCATACAGTAGTTTGTGCTCGTCAATCATTTGTATCCTTCTTTCCAGCGTGTTGATATCATTAAAAGAAATAATAAAGGTTGTTTTAGTTGGTTGCTTGGCTTCCTTTGTGCGTTATTTATTATCTTTCGTGAGTTATTAGTTGATGATAAACCATTGGTTTTTAACTGCAGGATATCTATTGCAAGTATTCCATGTATCTAGAGGTGGATATCAAGACAGCGGTCATATCTGGAACAAGGAATCCTGAGTTTAACTTTGAGAGGAGGTTCACATTTGAACAATGTCCTCCCAAGGTAACTAATATCTTAAACTCGTACAGTGTTTCCTTAGAGGCGCGATGCCCTCATAGTTAATGCGCCCGCTTCCAGATCAAGCGATCTGAGTTCTAGGCCAGGCACTGTGTTGTGTTCTTCATTGGGGAAGACACTTTACTCTCACAGAGTCTCTCTCCACCCAGGTGACAGTATAAATGGGTACCGGGGAATCCTGGGGGTAACCCTGCAATGAGCTAGCATCCCATCCAGGAAGGGAGGGAGGGGGGCGGGGGAGTGGAAATACTCCTAGACGGATGAGTCACTTGGCCTCTATGCAGACTTAACGTACAATGTAACAACTACCTTGTACAACAACAAACAGTACAACATGAAAGGACTTTTCAAGATCTTCTATTTCAATGCATGGTTAGACACCAGAGTTTCATTCACAGACTTTTAACTTAGAATATCTCTTCCCGTCACAGTTAATCAAATTCCTAAGGGATGCGTCTGTCGTCGTTCAACTCTGGGGAAAACAGGTTGTCGACAAGAAACCAGTCAACATGGCGGCTAAAAAGGGCAAAAATACCAAGGCAATAATGAGAGCGGAAACGTTGAAAAAGAACGTAAGTATCGTTGGAAGCACACACAGTAATTAAGTAATGATATTTCTCGAGGGGTATAGAAAAGGAGGCAGCATGGCCGAGTGGTTTAGGGCACTGGTGTTGTAATCCGGAGGTCCCGGGTTCAAAGCCTCCATCCTAAAACTAGCGGGATGTGTTTCTCGGTAGTCCCGAGTTCAAATTCTCGGTCTGCCTCCTGCCAGTTGAGATTTGTAACTATGTGACATTTATTTGAAATATTCAGTGGTAAACTAGTTAAGCTTAGTCCTTGTATAGCCAATTTCATGACGACCATAAATAAGATTTACATTTACAGAACGGGCTGAAGATTTAGAAATTGTGAAGGGCTCTGCATGATAGCACATGTCTGCCCGGATAAGCATCACACTAATGACTATTTTAAACGTTTTCGCAGCAATTTTAAAAACTGTCCGCCAGTTACGACAGTTAATGTACTCCCTGTTTTGTCCAGGTCTCTCTCAACCCAGCTGTGGTCAAAGGCATGGCGGAGATGGCGACACTGAAGAAACAAAATAAACGACTTCAGGACAAAATGGTGAGACGATTCACAAACGTCAAGGGACTATTTTCCTATGTTATTTTCGTTTTGTCAAGTCTTGGTGATTCCGCTCCTTACATGCCCATTAGGAGGTTTGACGAAGTTATTGTCTTGGTTTCAGAATAATGTTCGCAATCTTTGTGACAAGAAAGAGTCGGAAGGCAAGAATGTTGTTCCGGTATGTAAATGAAGGTTTTCCTTTGATTAGAAACGTCTAAAGCCTAGTTCGCACTGGGGACATAACGACATAACCTAACCACACAATCGCCTATGTCGGTAATGTAAACATCGACATACACACACAAGTAAAAAAATCAGTGTTTTCCTCATTTCGTTATGTTCATGTTGTTATGTTGTCATTATGTCATGATGTTCACTGCAAGCAGAACGAAACAACGTCCTTCTTATGCCGTTAGGTTTAAGTCGTTATGTCGCTAGTGTAGTGTAGGCCTTATGAAGTATGTTCCTGCACGGCATTTGTGGTTCCGTGATCTTTTAACGTTTCTTGATTGTTGCTCAAATCCTGCTTCCCATAAGGATTACAATCAATCATTGCATGAAGTTAAGTAGAACGATTCTCTTTTGCTAATATGGCGGCAATACGCTGTGTTTGATTGCAGGTATCCGAAGTACGAGCGATCATTGGAGAAACAAACGCAAGCACTCAGGCTTCTCCTGCCCAGGCCCAACCCGCCGCAGAGACGGGAAACAGTCAATCAGAGAGAGGGAACTCGACCGAGAGTAGCACATGTGTGATCTTGTAGTTTGGCTTAAGCATGCTATGTGATATGAATCTGGACACAAACACGTCTTTCTAATGGATAATCACGTTACAATTTTTAGGGTAGAGGTATTAGAAGCACGTATGTACACGCAGACATGGGTTTCGTAAGTGTGACAAACCAGCCAAAATTTGAAACGAGAGAAAAATGATTGGCTGGTTTTATTGGTCGTCGTCAGGGCAGTTCACAACCACGTGTGAGTTGATTGTGAGAGCATCTCTTCTCATTGGTTAAAGCATTTTGAAAACTGGGTTTCAATTGCACCTGATTGGTCAGTACTGAGGCTTTCTACTCTGACTGGTTTCTGATTGGCTTATCAAGAGGGAGCTTTACTGATTGGTTATAGTATGTTTGCAACTGGGTTTGAGTTTCATCTGATTGGCCAGCCGGGAAGCAAGTCAGGTTTGAGTTGGAACTGTGAAGTACTCAATGAAATCCAAGAAAAAGTCGTCAAAATGCTGCTTCTAAAGTGAATGGTACACAATTCACATGCTGCAGTTCAGTGCTGTTCAACAAATGTTGGACAATGTATCATGTGATTTTAAACGCTGAAATGTGCCGTTCAACATGTTGAATAGAGCCAGATGTTGAACGAAAATTCTACAAAGTGCGACTTCAACCAATCGTTTTCGTTTCAACAAGTCGCACTAATGTTCAACATTTGTTGATCAACCGGAGTGGAACGACGTTGAAACGTGTGCCATTCGCTTAAAAGCTGAAGTGTACCAGTTGAAATAAACTGCCTTTTTCGTCTCTACTCCTAAATGTAATTAGCAATGCACGTAGTTCAGGGTTGCACGTTTTCACTCGTGTGATAAAACCGTGATCAAATGCATTACGTTTCTTTGAGGAACTAATTAGCACGGTCTAACGTTTCCGTGAGAAATTGAATTGATAGACACTTGATCGAGAAGTTGTAAATAATACTTTTTTTAAATAAAAAAACACGCATACACCTTGAATATTGTCTTTGTGAGTGTCGCCTGTGTATAGTCTTGCTTGATTTGTACTATCACAACCAACTTGATTTAGGGACTTACAACAGGTAAAGGTGAGTGCGCAGTGGCCTCGTGGTTAGTGCGCTTGTCTTAAGAAAGAACAGTCTAGGTTCGAGCCCGCGGGCCGAGGACATTATGTTGATTTCTCGCAGTGCCTCTCTCCACGGCAGGTATACAAAAAGGGTACAGACGAAATTAATTCTGGTGGTAACCCATCGATGGACTAGCATCCCATCACGGGCAAACGCTCCGGCCTGATGGGCCACTTGGCTCGTATGCACACTAATAAACGACAAGACAAAATATACTAAATAAGACACTTTGATTTATTTCGATGTTCAGGCAAGATCTAACAACACGACCATTTTCCTGAGAAAAATACTGCGTGAAAAAAATGTCGGATGAAAAATAGAATGAAACAATGCATCTGGTCTTTTTTACAGATGAAAATGATTATCACCTAACGCTCATAGAAAAACCGTTGTGTGACGACTACCGCTTGGTGTGTTGCGTGACATTGAGCTCTAGCATCGTTAATAATTTCTTTTGCAATAAACTTTGCTATTGATTTAAGCGAGAGCTTCTTCGAGAAAGTTTCTCGGAAATTGTTTGTCTAATCACTAGCACTTGCTTTTCACAAGTGTTCATTATATTAAGCTCGTTAAAGCTTTGAGTAGAGTATTTTTTGTGTTTATAATTCCTGAAATAAATACGAAATAGAATTTCAAAATGGTGTCGGGAAAGGTAGAAATTTGCGAGTGTGAGTTTTTTTTTTGGAAAAACCTATCGACATAACTTCACTGCTACTCAACTATGTTGATCTACTTGACACAAAATGATTGAATGAATTCGTAAATTAAAAGATAGCCAAACTGTAAGACAGGAGAGCCTAATTGGAAAGCTAGCTCTATTTCAGAGAACTTCGGCATTCTTCGTAAAAACATCGGAAATGTTCAGCAATTACCGAGCAGGTGCTCTCGATCTTCTCAAATAGTATTTAGTGAAGAACACTGGCGTAACAGAGATTAAAGAGTACAACGTCTAGGAACTAATAATTCAGAAGAAAACTACAGCAAACAGTTAAAGTTCGTCTCTTGTGTCATGCGGCTTGCTATCAGGCTGATCAGGGGGGAGAGGGTTAGGAGGTGCCTTCATGAAGGCCAAGAAATCTTCCTCTGTTCGGTCTCCATCATATTCCACTACAAAAGCGCCATATTTATAATATTTGATGGTCGGGTAGCCGTTCACGCCTTGTTTGTCGCAAAAATCTGTATTGAAAAATAAACACAAGTTTAAAAGACATTGTGCTAGGTTACACTCGAAGGAGTCCTTTACAGACGCTTTCACGTTAGGGACGAGCCAATATTTTTTGAGGGGAGAGCGGGGTTGGGCAATTTGTAGAAGTTTTAGCCCACTAATAAAATCATAAATCCCCCCTTAAATAAATAATGGTCCTTCCCTTGAAGGGTCATGGAGTGGAGGCCTGAAACGGCAGCATGGAAATATGAGCCCTTCCCAACATCCCAAGCGTCCTTCCCAACCTTTCCCATGGGCCTCCATGACAGTGAGAATCAGTGAAATAACCTCATTGCACTGATCGACTTACCGCTATCTTGAGTGCAGTCCACAGTTGTAAACGCCTTGTTTGGTTCATCGGCAAATGCCTCCGAAGCTTTCAGGAATTTAGGCTTGGCGTTCTGACAATGGCCGCACCCTAAATGCGAAAGAGAAATGCTTATTCCAATCTTTAAATAATTTTGCCTCGTACTTGCACAAAACGTATTGAGAGAAAAATTACGCACTTGTACAATTCAACCCAAGTGTAAAGTTAGTCAGACCATTTTCGTGTTACTTACATGGAGCATAAAACATGACTATCACGTGCTCTGTCTGGGACAAGAACGTCTCAAAGTTTGCAGCTGTCAGGACCTTTAACCCTTCTGACACGGCGTCTTTGCCAGTTTCCTTTTCGTCGAGTTTATTGTCTACACCACTCATTCTAAAAGAGAAAAGATAACCAACGTAAACCTTACTGCAAAATGATTTGGAGCCATTCATCTAATGCCGGCTAATTGATCTCCATGTGAGATATCTTACTAGCTATCCTTACAAGCTATCTGGTTATACGCTTCCATTGGTCACCGTAACGCTTGATTTGGGGGTATCAATAACTTCTAGCATATCATGGAACACTCAAACACAGAAAACTGTGTATAAAACCAACAAAGATTGTGGGTTTCTTTAAAAGGATGTCGGTCCAAGGAGTGAAGAAGGAAGTCATTTATCGTCTGTACAAGGCCTTGGTTATACCAAGTCTGGAATATACTGTCCCTCTCTGATCAACGTATTTACAAAAGAACATTGACGCCCTGGAACGAGTCCAACGTAGGGCTTCGAAATACGCTCTCTCGATGTCATCTAGGGACTCTTTGTAAGAGGAAAGACTGGCAATGCTTGGGCGGTCCAGTCTTCAATCAAGGAGGTCTTATTTATCCTTGCTAGAGTGCTACAAGACTATTCATGGTCTCAATGGCCTCAACTGTAAATGATTATTTTGAAATCAATTGTTATAGTAAAACAAGGTCATTCATTTAAATTAAGACAGACATAAGCTAGATTAAATTGTTTTTTTTTAACATTTTTAGCCATTCTTAATTTTACATTGCAGCATAATTTCTTTTGCATGTTAAATAGGGGAGCGTTCTCGATAGGGATAACCTCGTGAGTTTCCTTTTATGTATCTTTTACATAATTAAATTTCACATTCAAATCTTTTAAATAATGTACACAACAAGAAATTGTAACCCCGTTCAAACGCAACCTCGTTTTCCAAGCGAGGCTCGATGGGTGACATCTGTGAACAATACTTTCACGTAAAAGGCAATGCAGAGACACGATTGATGAAGGGATTTAAAACTATTGTCTTGTTACTTCAATCATATACAGTTGAATATTTAACTTAGGCAAAGCGCTAAATGAACAAACTTACGTTTTCATGAACGTGACTAAGTCATCCACCGATCGGTCGCCCTTATACTCTTTTTCAAATGCGCCGTTTCTACAAAATAATTAACTTATGGTGAGAATTATTTTAGTTTTAATTACTCAAATCAATAAGCAACTAAATTCTCCTTATAATATCGTTCTATGTCAAGCACACAGGTTACGAGCTCGAGATTGAAGGAAATTATCAACTTTGTCGCATGTAGCCTCAAAGCTTCCTGTAAAGTGAAAAAAGATCTTAAACAGCACATTGGAATTCACAATCAAAGCAAATCGATGTTACTTACTTGAAGTACCTCACTGAGTAGCCGGTCAGGGCAAAGAAATATGAAACCAAAACAGACCAGAGAAAAAAATACTGTCAGCGAAATCAGGTATAAAAACCGTAGAGCATAGTGAATTCAGATAAACAAATACAGTTCGTTTTCCGTATGTTTAAAAAACTAGATCTTGTGCCAAATCTTTGAAACAGACATGAATTTGAGTACAGTAAAAGTGAACACGAGAGTAAAGCATCAATTTTATTCTCTCCGTGCGATATTTCTGCTTTAAAGAGAGGGAGCTCCTACGCATTTCGCAGAGCTACTCACAACCCAAATATTTACTTAACAGTACGCGGTACAATTCTTCGTGGAAACTGCGTCGTTAACTAAAGAAAAAATCTAAACCAAGTTTAAATTATCAATAAGCGATGAACTTTACCCGTGGGATATCCTGGAACTTCCATTTTTTTACAGAAGCGGAAAAATTGAGAGCAGTCAATAGCAGCTAACGCCACAGATGGCTACATAAAACAAGAATGGGTGTAAGTCAATGATGCCACAAACTTAGACAACAGAGGTGGGAATCATAGCTAGTCCTTGACAACAGAAAACCCAGCAATAATGGTGCAAATTTGTTGAAAAGCACTAAACAAGACAGAAAAAAAACAATGGCAAGAAGGTCAGTGGCGGCTAACGCCACAGATTGCTACATGAAACAAGAATTGGTGTTAGTCGACACTGGATGCAACAAACTTAAACAACAGAGGCAGAAATCTTAGCTAGTCCTTCACAACAGAAAACCCAACAAAAATAGTGTGATTTTGTTGAAAAGCACTAAAAGAGACAGAACAAAACAATAGGTAATGGGGGAAGGTTGCGATGGCGAGGGTGAAAATAGACATCATCAATCACTGCCATGAGCATAATCCCCACAGCTAGAATCCTGGTATAGAAGACTTACAAGTTCCTCACTGAGAATCTCTGCGGCTTTGAAGTAGTTTGGCTTCATGGATTTACAATAACCACAGACTAAGGAAAAGAACGTTTGTACAACACTATTAAAAAATAATCAACAACGCTCACTTCTGCATTGAAATCGTAATCGGCCACTTACTAAGCTATCCTTTCTTATGCTGTCCAGGAAAAGGTTGTAGTCATCGAGATAGAAGCAATAATACAGTTTATTACATCTCTCAGTTAGTACGCGCGCTGTGATTGGTCAATTTAGCGGGCCCTACTCCACTGTACGGCCCGCTTAATTCTAAAGTTTGTTTTAAACGCCATCTCTTTGAACCCAGAGATATAACAAATATCTTACTAACCTCGTTTTCCCGGTCCGTAATGTAAGTTACGGATCCTCGTTTTTTCCGAGTGGAAAAAACTCGGTCCGTAACTTACAGTACGGACTTCGAATTCGGTTAGTAAGAGGTATGTATTGTCGTTTGTCTCACGATGTAGTAACTCGCGACGTTTCGACTGCCTTCTGCTAGTCTTCTTCGGGCGATACGCTCGACTGATTGCACGAAATCATTTATATCACAAAGATCGGCTGTGATTGGTGCATTTCGATTACATTACACTTTCTTATGCTTTTGAGAGTGTACCTCAACTACTTTTCCAAACCACAATGAAAGAGCTGCATACAAGTATTTTGAAACGATTACAGTTAACAGTTTACTTACGAGGACTGAATAACATAACCAGCACTGCAGAATGCTCTTCTTTGAATTGATCCCACGTCTCATTCGTAAGAAAATGCACCTTACCAGGCTCCTTACTCCAGTCGGGTGGCGGAGGAGGCGGACCGGGCTTCTGGGGACTGCAACACAGATTAACAGAAACTAACTTGAGACAAAGTATTGTCAGTATGTCTCTAGGAGTTAGAATTACTTTGCAGCTAAATAAGTTCTTCAAATATTGATGCATAATATGCATTCTTCGCAAAGCTACAATTTGGTTGATTTTTAGGAAGGCCACGAAATGCACAAAGATATGTTGAAACAAAGAGCAATTTTCAAATCAATTCGTTTCTACTTACTCCTTCATAAAGGCGAGCAAGTCTTCGGCTTTCCTTTTGTTGGTGTACCTAAAGGCAAACTCGCCATTTCTGTCAAAAGCAAAGGAATGAACATTGTATCAGTAAATATCTGGTCAGGACAATCAGCAATTCTTAGATCGTCCTCTGGCGAGGTGAGGCACTATGAAGTCTCCGTATTCGCGGCGTAACCTGTACATATTATACGTAAAAATACAATTACCGCGATTTTTAAATAGTTTAATAATTTCATCTTTCACAAATCCAATAAAGCTGTACAGTTGTGGCCCGCTAATTAAAACTCGGTTATTTCGAATTCCCGTTATTTCGAGCTCAACAGCATTTGTGTTGGACTTTACCTTCCGTCACGAGTCCACTCTCGGCTTTTTCGAACGCCCGCTATTTCGAACTATTTTCGTTTGAGAGTTCGAAATAGCGGGCTTCAACTGTGATCACATGATCCAAATGACAGCAGCCGAGAGGGGAAGACTGTAAGAAGTGCGTTTAATTAGTTTATTTCAATAGAAGCGCAAGAATAGTACTAGAAATCTTGTTGAGTCATTCGAAAATCATTTGGATGTCGCGCGTTTCGGCGAATTAAGCAGATATTCGTATTTTCGAGAGGAAACAAAATTACGACAAGTTATTTTCTTAGCTCTTACTTTGTTACTTATTTAAGATACTTACTTGAAGTATTTCACTGTTCCAGTGTAGTTCAAAAGGAGGGAAAAGAAAAAATTAACTTACGACTTTTAAAAACAGCATCAATAACAAAATCACAGTTCAAAGTGTTTCTTAAGGCCTTAAAATACCAGCTTACTATTTTTGGTCTAAGGAAAAGGTAATGAAAATGAATTGTAAAAGAAATTTGTGTAGAACTTGACTCAGGGCTAAAAAGTTTACGAACAAGGCAAAGCAAAGTTAGACTACAGAACACGTGACTATATAATGTATGCAATTTTATTCATGCGTACTGATCTGCGCATGGCAGGAACTGAAGCACTCACATGTAGGATAACTCTTGACTCCCTGTTCAGTGCAGAGAACTTTATCCGTAGTACAATCTACTGCACCTAGGCCACCAGGAACCTACCGAAGGAAAGCAGTTATAAAATAACGAACATTATGCCGGCGCTATAATAAACAATGATAAACACAGACTGACAGTCACGAGTCTACACACACTGGATAGCAGACAACTTGTGACGAATACTTTGTAGCTGGGTTCACACTCGTTTTCTACACTGAGCAATGTCTGTACACGTTCTGTTAAATTGGTCACCTTCTTGTCGGTGTTGATTTCCTTGGCCACTTGAGAAAATTCGGGTTTGATTTTTTTGCAGTGTGGACACCCTGTGTTTAATCAAAATAAATAAATAAACTAAATAAAACAACGAAAAGATGTGATAAATGAACAAATAAATGATTCAACAATCAGTGATGGAAATGAAAAGAGAAAAAAATATATATTTAACAATTATATTACCCGCTCTTGATTTCTATCGCGCAATAGTTATCGAAGGCACAGCCCGAGTCAACTACATTGTATCACGCATAGAAATCGAGGGCGAACAATCTAATTATTTTAGTATAAATCTACCAGTCCTTCAAAATTATATTTAAAATAAAATCCTCCTCACTGACATTTCAATAGCAAAAAGAAGCAGCCGCTAGTTTCTTAACAAGCGCTCGCACCTCTACACTGTTATCTAAGATGGTGAGTAGCGTGGACAATCAAAGAACTACATTCGTGATAAGTAGATTAGAGGGTGGTTAGTAGATTGGAGGACGGTTGGTTGCATCTTTGATATGCCTTAATGTGACTGCGCGATTCAGTTAGTGAGTTCATATGCGCCAAGACATCATTTGGCTGTGTGACCGCGCGATGCGCTTCTAGCCAAAGACCCACATTTCACCCTTGCTCACCACAGAGTCTCCAGACGGAGGGTCTTGGGTTCAAATCCCATCTGGAACTCGGATTTTTGTTCGAGTTGATTATGTTTCTGGCTTGAAAATTTCCTTTTAAGATTTATACTAATCACGTTTACGATGCCCTAAAAATAAATCAGTCGATTCCCAAAATGACTTCCTTCCCATACCATAACTTTTGACTCTTTTGTTGCACGTAGTCGATCTTAATAAGCCTGGATTACCTGGCTAGAGAGTAAAAACTAATGCGTTGAAAACGCGGTTGGTTGATTTGCCATTAGCCTGACATGCAAGGCCTAATAAGAACTTACATGGAGCATAAAACATGACTAATGCCGAGCTGTGCGTCTGAATAAACTCCTGGAAAGTGCTCCCTGTTAAATGAACCACATCGGTGTCCTCGTCACTCCAAGCTGGTTCAACCGGCTTTTCAGGTTTGGCTGCTTTGGCTGCTTTGGCATCAGCAGATGCGGAATCTTCAGAACTACAACAAGAACAACAACAGGGGATTGTAAGAAGCATCGCGCATTCAGTGTTGCTAAACGCATTTCTCAATGGATAATTTGGCAAGTGAGCTAGTACTAAGACCGCTCAGTAGACTAGAGATCTGATGGTCTCGGTTCCACTTCCATTGAAAGAAGCCTCCTGCTGTAATGCTGAGTCAACAATTTTTGAACAAAGAACCACTCATGAAAAAGATCGTAGCTGCATGAACTAAACTATTTCAAGACAATTTGATGTCGTGCAGTATTGTTTACCCTACGACTGATTACACTACTTCATTTGTGATTGGCTGAGAGCAGGCCAATTTATCGTTAAATTTTTAACGCGAGCGCGTTCGTAATTTTCTTCGCTATATAATAAATGAGAAATCGCATGAAAATTCTTTCAAATTGCACTCGCCTAAAAGCTCGTGCAATTTGAAAGAATTTTCAACTACACTCGAAGTGCAAATGGATATATGAGGATCATATTTTTAAACTGCGGAGAAAAATTTAAAGACATGATTGATCATCGCAGTTATCCACACAACTTACGCAGTTGCGAAATTAAAGCCTGAAAAAAAAATCAGGCCTGAACGGGATTCGAGTCCATAACCTCTGTGATACCGGAGCAGTGCTCTACCAACTGAGCTATCAAGCCATCTGGGAGCTGGCCCGTGTGAGTTCGTAATATACCACTCGTAGTGTAGTATAATGCACTCGCATCCATACGATTACATAGTTTACTTACATAGAAGGTGATGACTTTCAAACTTACATCAACAAGAAGTCTACAATATCTTCCCTCGTCCTTGCTTTCCTGTATTCAGTAGAAAACTCGCCCTTCCTGTACAAGACAAAAATAACAATTCAATTGTTTAAAAAAGGCCTTTTATAACAGTATACCACTTAACGTTTCTAACATCGAGGAAATTGTTCATACGCTCAGGCGTTGAACTGAAATCATTAAGAGTCCAGCCACAGTATTACCAAAAATAGAGTCTTACCTGAAGTATTTAACTGTTTGTTTTTTCAGTTAACCAGTCACATGCAAAGAAAAAACACAGAATTGTTAGACAAACGAAGAAAATGGCAAGACATCCGCATATTAGTTTAAGTCTTTGGGAATGAGACGCGAATTGAAAGGCGAAGATAATATGTAATGATATACAACATGCCCTCTCACTCCTTCCAGCCTGAACAATAAAATCGCACGTCTGAAGGGTGGCCAAACAAGCGATTTCCACCAAGCGCTGGTGAAAGTCGCCTTTGGAAAGCAAAACATCACTGGTGTAAGTGAAGTCAAAGCCATCGCTGAACTACTTTTCAGTTGAAACGGGAGCATGATTAAGCTTACTTGTAGGGTATCCTCCAATGTCAAATTTCTTCGCCAGTGATTTCTCTTTGGTACAGTCCACAGCTGCAAGCACGCTTCGAGCCTGTAGTGATCAGTGTGATATATGATTATGGGATGCTGTTTAAAGGCACGCTGGCTTTACTTTTACAGTGCTGGACTACAGAAACATACTACGAGGTATCCATTTTGAGTTTGAACACAAACAGTGGTGTTCTTGGGCGGAACACTTTACTCTTGCTTGCCTCTTTCCATCAAGGATGAGAGAAGCCTACGTCACGGGTTGAGCATCTTGAAAAATTATGCCTAAAGTTCGTCGCTTGAAATCCGTGTTATGTTTCTCTAACCTTGAGCATCCCTTTTCCTTTATGGTTTATAATCATCCCTTTGGTGTTTTTCTATCTGAGTAAACTACTGTTATCAGGTTTTCTTCAATTTAAGGGCAATCTTGTGTGTGGACCAAATACTCAAAATTCCGTGACTGAGCTCTATCAATTAATGCTGATCAACCTATGAACCTATGATTCACTAACACTCCTCCACGTTGAGTAAGCAGCACTCTTGCGCTTCACGCACCTGTTTTGCGTTTGAGTTAAGCACCAGTCTTAAAAATTACAAATAGCAATGTTTGGAAAACTAATTTCTATCCTTATAGCGTATACGCACTTTTTTGTTACGCAGCTCTTGAGCAGCATCCATGTATGCTGGTTTCATTGCTTTGCAGTGACCACACCCTGAAAAAGAAAAAAAATGTGCTCCAGTTAAACGTGAGTAAATGAGAAGACAAGGCATGACGCTAGATATGAATGCACAAAGAAAGTCTTCGTGTTGACTTAAATTCAACGGAATCGTAATTTCTTGAACCCTTGATCTTTCGAGAACTTCCCAATAACTCAAAATAAAAGTTGTTTACCACCCCTCAGACAAACACTGGAATTCTAATCCCCCCTTCCCACACTTACATTCTTCGAGTTTTAAAATCAATTTTCGTTTCTCTTTAGGAGGTTCAAAAATATTCCACTATACCAGAAGACAACTGCTTGATAAAACTGTCGAAAGTCAAAGAATAAATGAATCTGACAGTCGTAACACAACTTACATGGTGCATAAAACATGACAAGAACTGAATCATGAGTGTTCACAAAGTCTCCAAACGTATCGTCAGTTAAATGAGTGACATCGCTTGGGATGTCTTTCCATTCTGGCTCAGGGGGTGGGGGTGGTGGACCTTCTCGGGGGTCTTCCATGAACTGGATAAAATCCTTAGCCACTCGACCCCCAGCGTACTTGAAGTCCTTCTTGCCATAGTTGAAGTAACGGAAAGTGGGGTATCTGAAACCCGACAGGATAAACAATCAACATATGTATTCTCCTTACAGTATTCGCACATTTTAAAGGAAACAAGTGGTAAGAATAAAGAAATTTAATAATCAAACAAAATTCGTACCCATTAACATCATACTGGGTGCACACAGCACTGTGAACGGTGCAGTCAACAGCAGCATAAGCAACCTGATCAAAAAGACAAGTACTGTTTGTAATTATTAAGCCATAATAATTTTTGTTATACCAAACTACTCCAGTTCTGGCCCATGTTCTCTATCTGCCACACAGCCCTTATGTGACTAAGGGGCCAGAACTGGGCTAGATGTCTTATGTGCATAAAGACACTCAAACATGCTCCTTATCTATAACATTTCAGTACAGATTTGTTAACAGCTTTTTATCTATGATCAGATTGACAAAGGATCTGCTTTATAAAATTAATAGCTTCAGAGATGAAAGCATTTTGTTCACCATAAGTATCTAGCACAGAAAAATGGTCCAACATCGTTTTATCCCAATAACTTAATATTGCTAGATCACAAAGCATAATTACGAATCTATATTATATTACAATATTATAAATCAAACAGAAATGTCGATAACTTCCTTGCCTTGTTGTTTTCTGCATCATGTTTGGCAGCATCCATAAATTCTGGTTTGGCCTTCTTGCAGTGTCCACACCCTAACACACATACATATTAAGTCATTTGAATTTCTATTAGCATAAACACAGAACACTTAAACCTGTCACATATGAAACAAACAACATAACACTAACAGAAAAAAAAGTTTAAATGACTTTTTTTTCACTTTGTCTGCAACTTACATGGAGCATAAAACATCACCAAGACATGCTTCTTCTTCTTAAGAAATCCTTTGAATGTTTCATCTGTAAGGTGTTTCACCTCACTGGGGATTTCACTCCAATTTTTCTCTGGAGGAGGGGGAGGGGGTGGCTCCTTTGGACTGGAGAAATGAAGATGAATGATATTTAACACAAATGGGTGCACTGACATCTTTTTATTTATACTGAGTACCTAATGTTTTCAGTTCTTATCGAGTTGTGCTTTTCTGGACTCAAATGCTTTCCTCACACTATTTTTCTCCACCTAGGAGAACAAAATTGGTACACATATATTTTTGGAACAACCTGCAAAAAAAGGACTAGCATGATTGAAGCAAATAAACTTCTGCATCCATAAGTGAATGGCAAAGTTTCTTCAATCATCAATCCTGGGCAAGTTGTTATGCTGATTATTGCTACATGTACCGTAAGTAGGAAATAAACATGATCAAAACACAATAATTGTTAAATTATAATTATCTCTCTCAAATAACTTCAGGGCTGGTAAGTGGAAGGGCAGATATTATTTATAATTAATTCCAATTATTTGATCATGTAACTTACTCCTTCATAAATTCAACAATCTTATCAGCTGTTCTCTCATTCATGTCAAACGCAACTTCACCATCTCTATAAATCAACAATGACATAACAAAATAGTTTTCAACTCTAGCTGTACTGAAATACCAAAATGCATAGCAAACTTAGCAAAACTTAAACACGAGAAACTTTAAGAATCAAAAACTTACTTGAAATATTTCACTGCAAACAAACAAGAGAGAAAAAAACATTACTTAACAAGGAACAAAGCTACGACAAAGCGAAAACTGCAGTAGCAGTGTGAAAATTAAATTCAATATGGTAATTCTATGAGCACATATTTCCTGAGACTTTCATACCACCAAAACAAAACACAAATAATGTTTTTACTTGTAAGTCAGCGAATACAGTGACATATTTTACCTGTTGGGTAGCCCTCAACGTTGAATTTTTTTGCTATTTCTCTTGCTTTTGTTGCATCTACTGCCGCTAGCACACCTGACACCTGAAATGAATAAACTCCCCGTCAACACATCAAGTAGAACTCAACTCTCAGAAGGGTATTACCAACAACCTTTGCTTTAGGAGCATCTTCCAACAACAATAATATTATTGTGTACAACCACAAATTCAAACAATGTGTTTTAAAACTGATTAGATTACTAGTATACATGTACAGAACTGCATTCATCTATATTTATGCAACTATGCATCTTTTTTAGCACAAAACAACAAAATATCAGCAACATAAACTATGTTTATTCATTTATTTATTTTACTTCTTGCTGATATATACCTCTTCATCCTTCATAGTCTTAGCAGCATCAGTGTACTCTGGTTTCATAGCTTTACAGTGACCACACCCTACGATTTAGTAAAGACAAGATTCAAGAGCAGTAACCTAAATGCAATCAGCAGTAACCTAAATGTAATGAGCAGTAACCTAAATGTAATGAGCAGTAACCTTAATGTAATGAGTAGTAACCTTAATGTAATGAGCAGTAACCTTAATGTAATGAGTAGTAACCTTAATGTAATGAGTAGTAACCTTAATGTAAGCTATTATCTGATCTGTTATCAGCATGGACAGGCTAGGGTGTAGGAAGACGGAAGCACTAGTTGTGAGGCTGTTTTGTTCCATCTAACCCCACTCGCTAACAATCACACAGACAGCAACTTCATTAATTAAAAGATACTTACATGGAGCGTAGAACATCACTAGGACTGAAGGATTGTTAGCAATAAAGTCATCAAATGTGTCATCTCTGAGATGAACTACTTCACTGGGTACATCACTCCATTCTTCTTCTTTAGGAGGAGTAGTTGAAGGTTCAGGGCTAACATGAAAGAAATAAAATCACCAATGCATTTACCGGTAATATTTATTTAGCCATTCAAAACAAGGTTATGTCTGCAGATTTAAAACCCCAAATAGGTTCTGGCTTCCAAAGAGCTCAGTGATAATTGCATAATTACTCACTTTCTCATCCACTCTACAAGAGAATCTTTGTCATGTTTTCCTGAATATCGATACTTTTCTTCACCACCACTGAAAAAGTCAAATTTATGATAAAAGGTGTCAAAATTAAAATATACTACATGTATATAGAATAGCATATTAATATGTGCAGTTCCAAGAAGAGGTTATATAAGCTAAATACATCTACATGTACTGTACATTGAAAGTTCTTATACATGTATTACCCTTCAACATTTAATTTGGACAAAGTTAGGGCCTGATGGGTCAAGTGATGGCTGGGACCATAGTGTTGTGGCCTTGGGTTCATGTGTCAGACACTGTCAGAGACTACCATAGCTACCAGCAAATTGCTAGGAGACCTAGTTGACAAAATGCTAATAAAATCTGGAATAGACTAGTTAGCAACCACACCCAGGGCAAGTAGCAAAATGGTTACAATAGCAAGTGCTAGTCTGATAAGCCATATACTGTATGTTTACTTTGTCAAGTTTAATCTTTTATATTGCCACTGCCTGTTGAAGATGCCATGTTACCCATAAATAGACATTTCTTCACTGGGCACACACATACTGTTATAGACCTGTTATAGTCCTCAAGGTATCTGGGCACTTATATAGACAGTGTGACTTAACTTAACCTTACATTTCAAATGAAAAATAATATAAAATCAATCTTACTCAAAATATATCAAAGTTGGAAATCCAGTGATGTTGAATTTTTCTCGTATAGGATATCCCTCATAAGTGTCCACATCCATCCCAGCCATAATCTGATGGAACCATAGTTGGAGACTTGCTTAATATTAAATTATGAATAGTAAAAAAACATGAAGGCAACTGCATTAAAATGTAAACAATCACATCAGAGGTTGGTCGTACAACATAATCAGGGATTATTCATTAAATTTAATAAGATCCAATTTATTATCTAATGATATTGTTAGGACTCACAGCTTCTCCTTTGAGTTCAGTAGCTGCCAAAGCAAAGTCTGGTTTTAACTTCTTACAATATCCACACCCTGCAAAGAAACGAAAGGAATAGATCAACAACTTAACTTATAAACGAATATATGAAAGATCATTATTTGAACTTCAGATAAAGATATGATTGATCTTAACAGTTATGCACACAACGTATTACTTTTAATAAGCAGTTGTGCAGCTAAAGCCTGAAAAAATGTCAGGCATGGATCACAACATTGTTATAATTGTAAATCAAAGCAATATCTAAAATCATAGGCACATACAATACAAAATTGTTACATTCAATTTTTTGGATGACAATTGAACTTACATGGAGCATAGAACATGACCATAGCTGGTTTCTTCTCTTTTGTTGTCAGTTTAAAAAATTCCTGCCAAAAAAATCATCAATTCAAAGAACATAATTATTGTACTATAAATCAGTATAATGTACAAGTTTTAAAACCCACTGCACAACCACCTTTATAATTGTATATTAAATAAATAAATAAATAAATAATAATAATAAAACTACTAATCATGAGAAGTTGTAGATAACACTGCTAAAGAGTGCTCAATACACATTTGTGTAGAGCGGTGTACAGAATTGGGTTACTAAATGAAAACACACATGATTCACTGCAACTCTGAGTTTCGTGCTTACGCACTCATCAGGC
>OMLO01001162.1_pt1 | contig 19681 bp, 5 predicted proteins | sample 1674811 | NCBI WGS metagenome assembly OMLO01 (sample SAMN06265003, study PRJEB25207) | coral metagenome | isolation source: Coral host | place: Mexico:La Bocana,Puerto Morelos, Mexico | collected 2008-11-13 | reverse complement strand
CGAAAGGGGTACCTTTTTCAGGCTTCAAGTATATAAAAGGGTAGGGATTTCACAAGTTTAGGTATATGAAAGGGTAGAGAAATCTTTATTCGGGTATTAAAAAGAGCCTTGAATTAAAACAGATCAAGCAGACGCAACTTAATTTATTACGCGCTACGTGAAAAAAATGACAAGAAGACTTCCTGCTTTAACGATTTATTCATAAGTCTTCTAAGAAGGTATATGAAAGGTCTGAAAGGGGTGCCTATTTGCAATAAAAGGTATACGAAACGGGGACCTTTTCTGAAAAAAATGTTATATAAAAGGGTAAGGGGTTGGACCTCGGGGCGGAGCCTCCCCGTATAAAACTTTTTTGAGTACCCCTCCCCCTCCCCCACCCCCCTCGGGCATATTCTAAAGCCCATGCAGGTGTCCTGAACTTTTCCGATCGACTCACTGAGCACTTGACTACGGAAACGAAGCACTTAGAAAAAGCTCATACTTGTAGATCAGAGGGTCGAGCGTTCAGTCAAAGCTGACCGGAAACTTGCGGGCTCTGGGAACGAGTTGCGATCAACGTGCAAAGGAACACGTTCAACAAATGGTGGCATCATTAGGTAGCGGGAAATTGGGGAAGCGACAAAAAAGAGAGCATCAGAAAACATGAAAACCAATAATATTCCATTTCCAAAAGTATTTCTCACTTCAAGTGAATATAAGTGGGAAATAAAAACGACAGATGTTCAAGAAGAATGTTACATCAACAAAAGATAATTTCGATTTTGACATCACTCAGCAGAGGGGAATCCCCGAGGAGATGTCATAACGGTATCAAAATCCCTGCGAAAACTTGATTACGCTTTCGATTTCGACATTGTCTTAATATGATGTGGTTAAATGTCTGGTGTACTTGAGCGTAAAAGCAACCTGAATTTTACGGCGATACCTGCTTTCTAATTAACCATTACTCAGCTGAAAAACAGAAAAACTGACCGTACGGTTGGATTGAACTTTTGTATTTCCAATATTTCGTCAGGCACGGCCTGACTTCTTCAGGGAAGCTGGCCGAGGTGTACCTCCCTGAGTTGATTCGGTTTTGACAACTCTTTGGGTGACTTTTAGAAAGCTTACCGAGTGTAAATGGCTACTGGTGGAAATTTCGACGAAAGTGGAGTGAAAAGATGCCATGCAGTAGTAGGAGCTTCAGATCATTACAGTGGGGCTGATGTCCCTGGAAGCGATTCAAGCGAGGAAGAACGAGCAACAAGCGGAACTGATCAATCCTTTGTTTTTAATATTAACGCAAACATATTGCAAATTGGTAGAGATAATTCCCTGAACTTTAGATCTGTTGATGATTCGAGCCCTTCTGAAAATCCCAGCAAAGTTGCAAGCGGCGATGAAGGTAGCCCTCTGTTGTTGAGAGAACTCTGCAGACCCCGTGAACGTTTGAGCGTTGGTCAGAGTAAACTTGGCTTCCCTGATGTTTCCGAAAGTGATTCAATCGAGGAAGTGGAAGTTTCGAGCGGAAGTGAAAATACTATTGTTTTGAAAGTTGCTAACCCTTGTATCATGCAAATTGGGAGCAATAATGTCCTGTATTTTAGTCCAGTGAATGAGTCGACACCTTCTGGGGACTCCAGCAAGATAAAAGGCGACAACGAAGGCCAACCTGTTTTGAGAGAACACTGGAAACCCGGTGGACTTCTGAGCGTTGGTCGGAGTAGACAAGGATTTCCTGATTGTCACTACGATCACTTAATACAACTGCTGGTCTGTAAGAATCAATATACAAGAGAAGCGGTTGACATCGCAGGTCGTTACGATGTAACAGTGGAAGTGAGTTACGATGGAGCAAGTGGATCTAGTCTGCAATTGCCTGATTATGAGTGTAAACGCATCAAAAGCAAAACTAAAAGCGACACAAACGCATCCATGATAGGAATTATCGGCTATCTGTTCCGCTTTCACGAGCCTGACACCAAATACAAGATCACGTTTTCTTTGACGGCTATCCCACCAAAAAGAAGAGGAAGAAAGAGAAGTGTGAAAGAACAAACATTTTGTGAAACGATCAGCCAAATTTCGGTCACGCTAGAAACAGGGCCCTCGATATCATCAAAATCATGCAAGACTAAGAAAAAGCCTAAAGAGAACGCGGTATCGAAGTTGTTTTCGTTGAGTCCAGCTTCCCTGTCTAAGGAGAGTAGCGTGCTGTACAAAAGATCCTCCTGGGTTGTAAATCAGCTTCAGTCACGCCGTGACAACGCAAAGTGGGAAGATTTTGACGAGTATGCAAGCGATCTCTTGCTGAAGTTTACTGATGCAGACACTCAAATAGCCATTAAACTTGAACAAGGCGTGGAAGCTTGCTATCAAAGCCAGCCAGACCGCGCTCTACAGTTGATCGATGAGGCGTTCAGTCTGCTGTCTGAGGCAAAAAATCCGTATCTTCTGGCCGGGAGGGGCTACGGCTATCGAGCAGGAATCTCGAGAAGACAAGGATACCTGGGGAAGGCTGAGCATTATGTGACACTAGCCGGGCAGAACATTGCTGCGTGTCAGCCGAGCCTCGACACGAGCTTGATTGCTTACGAGAGAGCCAGTATGATGATGGATTTCATTGGACGCACTCCCTATCGAAGCCTTAAACAAGTGAACGAAGCTCGAAGTAGTCTGGAAAATTGCATCGACGTCTGCCTGCATGTGGAGAAAGAAAACAGCCATTTGTCTGTGATGAAACACCACTTCGTGCTTGTGTTGGTCAAAATGGCAATGCTTTTGCTAGATTGCCGCACCGATGCAGCGCGAAAACGCAACGTAAGCAAGGAATTTATCGCGACAGCCCTGTCGTGCTTGGATACGATGAGAAACAAGTATTGGTTGGATATGGCGCAGGGAGATAGAACTCTGTTTTACCTGGCTAGTTCTGATCTGGAATACCGACGGGGTAATTACCCGGAGGCGGAAGAGTTTGCGCGTTTGGCGAAGGAAAAGGCGGTGGAGATTAATTTCAAAATGGAAGCTGGTCACGCACAGGAACGTCTGGATTTCATTGGCACTATCACGCGCGGTCACACAATCGACGATGGTCCGCAACAAAGTGAAAGTGAAGGAGAGAATGCCGACATTAGCTTGTCAGGATCGGACTCTGATTGGCTGGCTGCAATATCAAATTGATACTCTGGCTGACTCAATATTCTTCGATTTTAGTGTACTGACATTTCTATTTTTGAATATGTTTTTAGTCTGCTTTGATGCTGCTCATTGAGTCAAAATGATCTTCTAGTTCCGCTTGACTATCAATTTGAAGAGATTTCACTGAAAATATATTGCATGGATATCTGAACGAGTCGAAACAAACAGTTAACACTAGCGTGAGTGGCCTACGAACGCAGACCTCCGGCTGTCACTCCGGCTGTCACTGTAGGTCTGCGGAAATAGCTCTTCGTTCCCAGGCTAGAGCGTGAGAGGAATTTAGGAAATTCAATTTTCAAAGGCAAACGCCTCGCTAGGCAGACCTGTTCTTTCGCAAGCTTTTAAACAGGGGCGGGTTTTCACAAGATCAAATTCTCTAACTATTGCAGCATATAAAGCTAACCTTTTATTAAATGTCTGAACATTTTCAAGAAGAACACAGCGTTATCTAAAATTAACTTGAAATAGTTGAAGTTTGTCATTACGCTCCAGTAATAAAACGTGACGAAAGTTCTGATCTGATTTATTGCTTAAAATTTTAAATTCCTCAACTACAAATTACATCACAGAGTAAGCTAGAGTACAATAATTTAAGGAAAGTTTCATCTAAGATAAAGCATATCTTTTAATTTGTAAAGCACGGCTTCGCTGATTAAAATAATATTTTGATGCATTTAAGTAGATCAAGTACACTATCTTGTTGGTATGGATTTCAGATCCAATAAAACTGCTGTTATATATTATATGGTTCAAATCATGGTTGAGTCTACTTGTCTTCTTCTTCTGTAGGAACAAACCACAGAGTTTAGGCATGCTAAGGGCGCGCTAGGAGTTATGGGGAGCAATGAAACCTGATCACTCATTTCCAGGCCTAGGGAACAACTGGGATATATATGTTCTTGTAAGCTAGGGATATTATTGACGAAAACATCAGCGAAGAAGGGAAAAGTTCATTGGGGTATAAGGGAGAGTCAAGGGAAAATATGAGAAATATTAGGATCCCATCACCAGAAGCGTGTATCTACCCTATATGTCACGTCGTTTTCACAGATCTAATTTCAGTTTGCATTTACCGCGAAATCAGACCCCCCGCAGGAACCTCAGTGACCAATCACAAACACGAACTTAATTTTTAACCGACGTCATCATTTCACCGGAAGATTAAAAAGAAAAAAAGCAATGAAAAAAAAAAAACAACCCCTTACCGGTGCGCACTCATGTAGACTGGAACTGTCCTATTTTGCGGGAAGAAAAGCCTAAAAATAGACTGGTCTGTAAAAATTTAGTGATGGGAGTTGCACGCGCCCAACCTCGTTCCTAGGCCCAAGCTGGGAACGAGGTTGGCACGCTCCTAGAGATGGCCTATATAAAATATTTAGCGATCATGTTTCAGTCATAATTTTGGTGTTGTTTGATCAAAAATGCAGCAAATCTCGGCGAGATCAGTTCCTTTAAGCCCGGAATTAAATTCAGACAGCACAGCACACATTTCGTGAGCGAGTATCACGCAAAGATCACTTCGAAAATCACCAAAGATCATTTGAGGTCTTCAGACTTTGACCGATCTGAGAATATTTCTGAAACATTTTTACGATTTCTGGATATTCATGAAGGCACTCAACCATTTTATTGTCGGAGATTCCACGAGGTCCTCTCAACAATAATATTGAGGATCGAGCCACTCTGTTAATTGACTATTCTAAAGACTAGTTAAAAGTTGATTTTAACTCTGTAAACGATAAATTAGATCAGCAAAATTTTTATGATAACTGAGAATATAATAGCTTTCTCTGTAAATTATAAAGTTAACTTCGAATTAACAAAATAACCAAAGCCTCTTGATACGAACCAATATCTTATTTGAATACGTATTAGATGAAGGGCAGGTACAGAAATACAACCTAGTTCCCAGGCGACCTCTGCCAGTAGGCCACAATTAGCGGCTTCGCCGCAAAATGTTTCGCTCGCGCACCCGCTCCCGCCAGCTATGCAGGCTATCATGTATCATTGTACCGATTCATTTCAGTAAAGTCGAGATTACTGGAACAGCGGCGCTTTTTATCAAAACCACTCCTAAGTGGAAGTGTTTAAAATTATTGGAGGAAGGACGCGAGATCGAATTGTTACGGTAGAAGTTCCGCTCATTCTCAGTAGTTCATGAATATTGATCTTTCAAACAGCGGGAACGGAAGGCTCTGGGTCAGTGGCGAGTCAGGATAAACGATTCGCCTTCAGAAACACATAAAATGGCCAAAATGGTCCGTTCCAAAAAACAGTGAACATTTTAAGTCAAAGATGAAAACAGTGGACTACACAACTAATAATGAAGAGAATTCGAATAATCATCCTCTCTTGGGGAATCCCCATCAGGTTACCTGTTATACAGCCACCCACGACGAAATAATTTATTCCGCTTTTGATGTCAACATGAGACTGAATGTTTACTCAGTACTCAAGACGTGCGTGGGTTAAATATCTTGAGTATAGACATTTGAAAGTCACAAGATCTTACTTTCGAAACCTAAGCTATCATGCAAGTCAGCTGATGAACATGTTTTGATAAATTTGTTCCACGTGAAAGAATTTGTCTTCAGTTGACTGAGGACTTTACGAGCGACTTTTGGAAAGCGAGAAAATTGTTTTGACAAGCGTCATGGCCACTAAAAGTCAAGATCTCGACAATGTAGCAGCTAAAATGTTCGATTCAGGCGACCACGAAGCGACTTACCTTTCCGAAAGCGTTTCGGGCGAGGAAGAGCGAGCTTTGAGCGGAAGTGAGAGTACCATTGTTTTGAATGTTGTTAACCCTTGTATCATGCAAATTGGCAAAGATAATGTCCTGAATTTTAGACCAGTGAATGAATCGATACTTCCTGGGGACTCTAGCACGATGAAAAGGGACGACGAAGCCCAACCTGTTTTGAGGGAACACTGGAAACCCCGTGGACTTTTGAGCGTTGGTCGAAGCAGAAGTGGTTTTCCTGATCGTCACGATCACTTGGTACAACTGCTGGTGTGTAAGAATCGGCTTACTAGAGAAGCGCTTGACATCGCAGGCCATTACGACGTAACAGTGGCAGTAAGTTACGATGGAATAAGTGAATCCAGTCTTAAATTGCCTGATTATCAGTGTAAACGCATCAAAACCGAAACTAAAAGCGACACAAACGCGTCCATGATAGGAGTTGTCGGTTATCTGTTCCGCTTCCACGAACCTGAAACAAAATACAAGATCAGTTTTTCTTTGAACGCCATCTCACCGAAAAGAAGAGGAAAAAGGAGAACCATTAAGAAACACGCTGCTACTGAAACAATCAGTCAAATTTTGGTCGCGCTAGAAACCGGGCCCCCGACATTATCAAAATCCAGCAAGACTATGAGAACGGCGAAAGCAAGGATTGTATCTCCCTTCTTTGCATTAAGCCCAGCCGCCCTTTCAGAAGAGTGTATGGTGCTGTACAAGAGGTCGTTATGGGTAATGAATCAGCTTCAGTCACGCCGTGACAACGCAAAGTGGGAAGATTTCGACAAGTACGCCAGCGATCTGTTGTATGAGTTTCTTGATACGGACACTCAGGTGGCCATTAAATTAGAACAAAGCGTGGGAGCTTGTTACCAAAACAAGCTGGAACTCTCTCTGCAGCTTATTGATGAATCGTTTGCCATGCTTCCTTGTGCCAAAAACTCGCAGCTACTCGCTGCCAGAGGTTATGGCTACCGAGCAGGAGTGCTAAGACGACAGAGGCACTTGGGCGAAGCTAACCACTTGGTTGAACTTGCAGAGCAAAACAACCACGCGTGTTGCTCGAACCTCGACTCGAGTTTCATTGTTTATGAGAGGGCGAGCGTGTTGCTCGATTTTATTGGGCTCATGCCTCAGAAGAGCCCCAAACAAGTGAATGAAGCTCTTAGAAACCTGGAGAAGTGTATCGAAGTGTGTCTGCGTGTGGAAATGGAAGACAGCGCAGTCTATGTAAAGAAGCATCACTTTGCTCTGATAAAAATAGCTATGCTCTTGCTCGATTGCCGCACGGAAGCCGCACGAGAACGTGTCGTGAGCGATCTGTTTATCGCGAAAGGGCAAGAGTGTCTGAACACGCTCAGAACAAAACATTGGTTAGAAATCGCTGAGGGTGTTAAAGTTCAGTTCAACTTGGCAAGCTCAGATCTGGAATACCGAAAGGGTAACTATGCGGAGGCAACGAAATTTGCGGCGTCAGCGAAGGATATGGCAAAAGCGCTCGGTTTCAACACAGAAATTAGCCACGCGCAGGAACGTCTCGACCACCTGCGCGGTCTCACGGGCTGTGACACGAACATGGCGACTTGTGCGCGGCCATTTCTAACATCGCCTACTAGTGAAAGTGAAGGGGAGAATGGTGACGTCAGCTCGTCGGGAACGGAATCTGATTGGTTGAGAATTTTAGAGTAACTCACATGACATGCCAGAAATGGAACATGAACAGACAGTAGTATCTCATAGGCCGTCGAAGGACTCGTAATTTTAGTTTCTCGTTGGGACGGAAATAGCAGTGGTTAACAGTCAAGTAGGCTAAATGTGTTACGATGAGGAAAATACTGGATCACCATTATTTTACATAAATGCTGTAAATACATGTACCACTGATTTTTTAATGTAAATGAAATGCTGATAATGTAAATAAAACTTATGATATATTGGATTACTGTCGGTTCGAATGTTGTCGCGTCGCGGATCTTCTTTGCATAACACGTCAACCACGTATGAAAATCGAGAGCGAATGCAAATGTAATCTGATTGTTTTAGTACAAATCTACTAGCCGTTCAAAATTTTATCTAAATCCTCTTCACTGACATATGGAAAACGCAAATAAATGGCCGTCATTTCGCTAACAACAACACACATCTCACAAAACCGTAATAGACTGTGTAGCCTAGCCAAGTTGAGAATACTCTGTATATTTATGTGTTTTCCGCGGACATATTACACCATGCGTATTTTTAAGGAATGTTTTTGGCCCGTTTCTCCAAATATTTTGTTTTGACGAATCTTTAAGGCCAGAGCCTTCATGCATGTAGTCTTCACAGTTCGCGCGAGAGAGATAACAACGCCCAATATTGTCTAAAAACTAGTGAATGAGAATCTTGTAAGAAATCAGTAAAGATTTAAAGCATGTCGACGTTTTTAAGCGAATGTTTCCGGTTTCCAATGCACGTGATATTTTCGAGTGAGCAAGTAAGTTATAATCGGGAAATCTCATTATTTCTGGTAAATGTTACGCAGCTATGCTGTGCTTTTACCGCTCACGGTGTAAATACTTCGTAATTTATGCACTTCTAGAATGCAAATGACTTACAGAGTTTAAAGCAAGTCAAGATATCGCAAAACTATTTATACAAGCATGAAGTCATTAATACTGGAGACGGATCATCCGTCTGGGACGAGCTCGGGCAAAGAATGGTAGCTCGTCTGATAATCCGTCTGTGTATAAACACGAGCAAGAAAACGGATCATCCGTCCACACGAGCTATTGCAACCATCATGGACAACTCGTCAAGAAGGATGATACGTCCGCTTCCCGTATTTATACATAGACAGATTATTACACTAGCTCCGTTGTTTGCCCAAGCTCGTCCCAGACGGATGATTCGTCTCCATCGGGTCAAAATGTAGCCTCTCACGCAGACACTCTTTCGGCTTGTCACGCGTCTCGTCTCCATTGTTCCGCATGACTGATTTGCCGAGACGGCTTCCGCGAATGTTACAGCAAAAATGGCAGAATTGAAATAAAATTGCCAAAAAAAAACGCTAGTAAGAACGTAACAATTTGAATATATTTAAGAAGAACTTATTGACTCTGCGGTCGACAATTGAATTCTAAGTTATCAATATATATATGGACCTTTCAAGCCCTTTCAACTTCAGAACAAAACTGAACACACATTGGGCCTTCTGACAAGCTAAGGTTTGACATAAACTTGCACTGAGACTGAAGGCTTGAGAATTTAATCGTGGGGTCTCTTAGAGATATGAATTAAAGTGAATTGTTTCGAACAGTATTCAAACTGTTATCTTGCAGTGAGCAGACTTTTAGTAAATAATTTTTGCGAACGTATCTTTCAGATCCTTCGGTCGCGGTCAGCTCTGAACCTCGCGGTGTCGATTGCATGTCACGTGTTTGATCTGATAATCATGTGTCGTGACAACATTCAACGCTGATGCAAGGCAATTTCGACCAGAAACTACAAAATTGCCCTAAAGTGCCTCAGAGGTTACGCTTACACTGAATTGCAGAATTTACAAGCTTTTCTATTTCGAAAACGAAGGCTGGGGAATACCCTGAAATCACCTCATATGGTATCATGTGACCAAACAAATTTTCAAGTTTTAAACTCATGACAGCAGGCTGATACCTGATTCGAAAATTAAGTGAACTGTTTCAATCAGACATGCATTTTCGCCAATTCCGTGGGTTTTCGCCGAAACGCCTGCATCGAAACGCCTTTAAGCGAAAAAAACGAAACGTCCGAAACGAATGCGAGTGAGATACAAGTCACGTTTACGGTTTCATAAGCGACGATCGAGCAATTGCGTAGTCGAAAATATGGCATCAGCAGTTGTTGTGGAAGCCGATGGACGAGCGGTGCCGCTAATGCAGCTTGACAGCGGCGAAGTTAGAGGACAGATAGTTGAGGTACTTTTACCAAAAGAGAAGGAGAAGGAAAAAGGTGAGATAGATTATCTGTGTGCGAAAATCCGATCCAGACAAATCAAAATGAAAGCACAGACTGTTTATTTACAAGTGGGGGATGGTAATCGTATAGATGTGGACCTTGACCTTTCACTGCCAGCTGATTTTTCCGATGGTCTCACGGAATTTTCCGACGAAGAGAAAATGGTCATTCGAGTATTACGAAGATACGGAGCATCAGAAGAACGTATTCCGGTAAATGATCCGAGAACCCTTCGTCAAGCGATTGATATTCGCGCTGAGTTCGTTAGGATAGTCCCTCCTCTCGATGGCAAATCAAATACTGAAGGATTCACGATGGATATAGACGACAAAGCCTGTTACGCTTTGATAGGAAACAAGAATAAACTCGGGATTCATCCAGACGGTTTTCCGACTGTGTTCGACAATATCCGACCTGTCCTTCGTGTTCTACGACTGCCTACGAAGCCCGTTACCGTAGTGAAAAATGGCAAGGACTTTCCAAACATGGACAAAGATCATCTAATCGTACTGGAAATTTGCGAGAACTTTTTTACAACTACACCAGTCGAGTATAGCTTTTCTCAAAGCTCTCCTGCAGCAAAAACAAAGAAGAGGGAATTTTACGATGTAAAAATTAGCGTTTGTCAGTGCGGGAAGAATGGCAAAACGGAGATAAGAGACGGTGTTTTGTTTAAGCGAGAGTCGTCTTTAGATTGTTTTCGTGGTGTTGTTGGGTTTTGGTGTCGTTTTCAAACCAGTAAAACTCGTTTTATCGTCACATTTTCACTATTGAGGACTCCATCCGCTTCACACACAAGTGAATTACTGGATGAAAAAAGGATTGCTATTGAAACGAGTGATCGAAAGATTCTACCCCGAAAGCTAGCAAACAGGAAGCAAAACCACTCGGCCAAATCGAATTCTGTAGACGTTACATCATTTCCGGGACGAAACAATAGACAAACATCATATCCGGAAGAAAGTCACTTCTCTGCTACAATGCCTCAGCTGGAGGAAAGTCACGCTACCGCAGAAAAGCCACTTCCGTCGGAAGAAACCACCAGCTGTCCTTTGGATTTCTACGAAACATGTTACAATATCAGGAATATCTTGCTTCCGCTTCGAGATGATTGCGAGTGGCAAGAATTTGATCGGCAGGCAGAATATTTCCTGAAGGAACACGCGGGAAAGACCGATATTGAGATTGTCGTTATTCTTGAGCAGGGAATGACTTCCTGCTATCGCAATGAACCGGTATTAGCCGAGGGGTTTATCAAGAAAGCCATGGGAATGATTTCACAAGCCTCTTCCATTCTAGTGCCACTCTTGAAAGGGCGCGCAAGTTATTATTTGGCAAACATTTATCGAAGGGATGTGAAACTTGGCAAAGCGCAAAGTTGTATCGAAGTAGCAAAGAAGCATCTAAAAAAGAGTGCTTTTATTCTCGATCAAGCATGTCTTGCGTATGAGGAAGGTAGCTTGCTTCTCGAATGTGCACACAATTGCCGTTTCGTGGAACATGCGAAGCGAAACTTTGATTTATGTATTGAACTTTGCTCACGAGTGTCAAGCGAGGACAGGAACTATCTAATGTTGACACTGCGCGATTTGGCACTAATGATGAAAGCGATGTTACTGTTGGATTGCCGTTCAAAATCCGGACGGGAGTGCCGTACAATCGACGAAGAAACCCTCCTAGAGGCAAGACAGTGCCTCGATGGGATCAAAATAAACATCGTAGAGGAAATGCCGAGACTGTCGCAAGTTCAATATCACTTGGTGCGATCAGATCAGTACTTCCGGGAGGGGCGCCCAGTCGACGCACAGACGCATGCGCGAACTGCCTTTGGTTTATCGCAGAAGTATGGTTTAGACTCTGAAAGTACAGCTAAGATTCGTTTGGGTCTATATTCGATGAGCTAAATCGTCTCAAAATTTCGTTGTACGCATCCTGATATTTATCGAGCCTGTTGTCGAATGTATATAATTAACACAGAGAAAAGATTTTAAGTTATTTTTGAGTTAATTTATTTTAAAATAAATTATTGGCTTGTTGGCAGACTGCGTCAGTCAGGTTTCTGTATTATATACATGATATCACTTGCAGGTGACAAATTACTTCTTTCGGCGCAAGTTAAAAGCCCACGATTGTAAGCGTAGTTTGCATTTGTCACCCACGATATTGAAAACTAAATCAAATGTCATACTCGTGAAATTAGAAAGTAATTTCACTTACGTTTTGTAAAAATTCTATCTATGATGAGAATTTTGATAAAACGTACATGAAATTATTTCCTAATTTCATTCGAGCTCGTGATCAGTTGAATACCCATGCAGATGTTTCGCCGGTAAAACAAAGCTAGCGCTCGAACGCGAAATCCCTCCAGCGATACGTAAACGCTGCGAATTGACTAGGGTTGGGATAACAGGTATAGTTTTTTGTTCCCGTACAAGTCGGTATGCCTCCTTATGAAAACGCAGTATTGCCTAGTTCCTGTACTGCTTTCACGGTCTCCGAGAGGAACGACGCGCCCAAACTTTTTGTCCTGGACCGCGTGACCTGGCCTGTGGGGAGAACGCGCTTGACGATATGAGTGCAGGCGCAGGGTATCATTCGACTTTGCATCTGCAGTCACTTCGCACAGCGGATTTGTACAGCGAACGGGTAGTTACGTGGTATCTCAGGACCCCGAAAGGGGTACCTTTTTCAGGCTTCAGGTATATAAAAGGGTAGGGATTTCACAAGTTTAGGTATATGAAAGGGTAGGAAAATCTTTATTCGGGTATTAAAAAGGGCCTTGAATTGAAACAGATAAAGCAAACGCAACTTATGACTGTTTCATTTTAATTTATTACGCTTTACGTGAAAAAATTGACAAGAAGACTTCCTGTTTTAACGATTTATTCATAAGTCTTCTTAAGAATGTATATGAAAGGGGTGCCTTTTTCTAATAAAAGTTATACGAAAGGGGTGCCTTTTCCTAAGAAATGGTATCTGATAAAAGGGTTAGGGGTTAGACCTCGGGGCGGAGCCTCCCCGTATAAAACTTTTTTGAGTACACCCCCTTAGGCTCAGGGGGAGGACTGTCTCTCGGGGTACCTGACGAGCATCCCGCTACGTGCTACTTGCGTTAATGGGAGCAAGTGAACGAATCACCCGGAATTCGAACTGATCCTCATTTCTACCTAGATACGTGGTGTTACCGGTGACCCCCACCCTGCGCATATAGTGTTTGATCGTTGATTCGTTCTTTTATGTAAACTTTTACCATATATGGTATCAAACCAATATAATTATGTCCGGAGAGACCATGTAACTACCCATTTCTATGCATTAAAAAAACCAAGCAACAACGATTAATGCTTTAAGTTGGCTTTGACAAAGAGCCACGTAAACGTTGCTGAGAAGGATTTTGTGACAATCTGTTTTGATACTGAGCTCAAGAGTTAGAGAGAGAACCCTGGGAACGAGTTTGTCGATCGCTGTCCAGAAGCATATGCATGATATCTTCAAAATTATGGCTGGTGTTGTTTCTTGCAAGGTTAGATATTTAGAATTTTCCTCCCTTTATTTGCTCTTCTGTAGCTTATTCCTGTACTATAATAATTTGCTCCTTCAATGAAAAGTGACTTGCAGAGGTTATTGCAAGAGGAAGGAGGTGTTTTAAGGCTTCAATGCCACAGACATTACTCTCACTCTCAGAAATGGTGTCCAAGAGCAAAAAGCTGTGTATATTTTTGAACCCGGTAAGGGTTGGGAGTTAAATTTTAGGGCTTTCACTACGTTTTCAACGGGAGAGTAACTGGTTTCCACAAGTGAAAAGAAAACTTAATGAACTGAACTTCTTCTAGATTGTCAAACCAGGCAGAAACTGAAATGATCACCACTGCCAGTTATTTTACCTGGTGCCTGGCCCACAGTGAGACTACCTTTAAAGCGTTTACGTTTTCCTGCTTATCAAATTCCTACAAATTGTTGAATCTAATCAGTTAGCAGCAGGACCAGGTTTAGCTCTACATCAACATGGTATTGATTATTATTATATGGCGAGCTCGCTGAGCAGGCAAGATCCTGCTCTGTGATTGGCTACCCCAGCAGGCCAGATGGCAGTATCTTGAGGTCATGTACTGCATCCCACAACTGAGAAGAATTTGTTGTACAGCCCATATAACTATTCTTATATTTGACGAAGCTTGTTCGGTCAAGATTGTTGAAAAATGGCATTGTTCTTTTTTGCATGGTTTTCGACCTTGACTCTGGTTTGGTCAATAAGCATGTGAAAAAAATAATGTGACAAATATCTAGTCATCTTGACCTCATGGTTGGTCAATGTGTACTTGTGAGTAATTTCAATTCAGAGAAGCATGCAGAACAAGGCAAACTACTAATAATCCCATCAATATAAAATTTCAAGATCAAAAAAGTTGGTAAAGAACTTCTTCTGAACAAAAAATTTGGAACCGTTTTTCTGTAAATTTTTAACACTTTAGGAGTGGATAGACTCGACACATATACCTGCAATTGGATGCCCAAGTGCACAATGAATGATGAATTATTTATATAGCTACTGACAATAATTCCTATATCACAGAGTGCAAAACTGAGTAATTGCAGAGTACATCAAGAAAGGTTTTGTTCTCACTTGGACTCGAATAATTAAATGTCAAATGAATGTACTGTATGTAATATGTAGACGCACGGCATGCAGCTACTTTAAGAGTCACCTCGTACATGTACATTGTGTGTTTATACAGAATGAAACACATCAAACTGAAAGGAGCCTAGATTTTCATGACAGGTCATGATGTTATCAGCATGAAAACTGTAAGTGGTATGTAAGAAATTACAAAATCTATAATAATTAAAGCAGTTTTTTAACTTAGGTGATAAAAAGTTTTTAAAGTCATGTACTTTTATATTTTGACAAGATGTTTCAGCTTTGTAACTTAAATTAATGAGTTTATCTTCCAAACAAAGTTAACCAAAAGATAATAGCTTGCTTTAAATAATGTACATGAAGAATGATACTAAAAAGGTAATTATTATGATAAAGGGACCCAATGGACATGTTAACATGAAATAACATTGATTTATCGAAAGAGAAGTCTGTATGGTGGGACTGCAATATAGAAGATAAAGATGGAGTGCATGTTTCTGTGCTTAATGCTCCATATGTAATTAAAAAATATTTGGTACAAAAATAAAATGTGTCACATCTTACCAAAAGTTGTAAATATCTGTTGTAGTTAAAAATTAAATTTAGGTAAAAATAATTTTAACCTAGTTTGATTCTCAATTTCCTTTGTCTTCTAACCCTAAGAGACAAAGGAATTTAATTTTTACCTGAATTTAATTTTTAACTACAACATATATCTGTTTACTTGAGTGTGGTATTATACTATCATATTTTTCCAATTTTTATTTCCCATTTTTTTTTGCTAATGAACTTTACTGAATGACATAACAGGGAGTCCACTGGCTATACAGTGCACTAAAAAAATTCCTTTGTAGCCAGTGCATTTTACATTTTCCTATGAAAACAGCAAAAAGCTGGAAAAAAAGTTGAGACATTTCACCTTTCAACTTTTTTGTGAGAAGTGAAATAAAACAGAAAATTGACTTTTTCGAAATGATATTCACCAAAAATCCTAAAAATAATTCATCTTATCTGACAAAAATTGGCACTTTAAGTTCTATATACTGGACTCGAGTGAAATCATTGAAAAAGGTATCATATTTTCCCTGGTGAAAAACCTTACAAGATCTTTGATCTGCACTAGTATCTTTATTGGAAATAACGAGAATCTTGTACATGTAGGATGTCATTCTCATTCATCCATTTGCTCAAAGATCTAGCATCTTGAAAAAATTTTCAAGTGCCTAGCTTCTTTGTAGAAATCCCTGCCAGGATCCTTTAGGTCCCTGTAAGGATTCTTGATCATCTCAAAGGATCCTTCAGGGGTGTCTCAAAAACTCAGATCTCTAAAGCTCAGATCCTCTGGATGTCTCAAAAACCCAGAAGAACCTAAGTATTCTCAGGTCTCAAGGTGTCTTGAAAACTCAGACCTGAACAATAAAACATTTTTTTCACGGAGTGTTTGCCCCGGACTACTGTTGCCTGCTGGTTTTGTGACCATTCTCAGATTAGTGTCAATAACAGAAAGTTCTACTGGTTATTCCTACAAGAAAAAATATATAGGCTATTAATAGATAACAAGTAAACTACAGAGAACAGAGAAAAATACCATCATGAAAATAAAATAATAAAAATCATATACAATTAAAGTAAACTTCAGGAATGAATGGCCCTTTTTATTTTCAGATTTACAAGGCTTGAATGCTTTTAAAACCTAATTCCTATTTTTTACCATATAGAAAACAGACAAGAAACAATAACACCTATGTGTTGAGACCGACATGGAAAAAATTTACTTTGAGAACATGTAAGGTAAGTCACCACTTACCTGTGTTTGGTTGGAGTGATTGTTTTTACTTTTGCCCACTGCACTAGAACAAGGCAAAAATGATAGAAGTGGTTACTGTTTGTTTCAATGTTGTTCAGCTATTTCAAGAATGTTTTGTTACATGTATATGTTACTAGATAAGCTAGCTGTGTGCATGGGGTGCTGTTGTTAGTAAATGTTTGGGAGGAGGGAACAAAATTAATTTGAGGGTTGTCCAATACACCCAATTTGAGTCGATTTGTGTTTGTTGATGATTCAACTTAGAAAATATCTTGCTACTGGGCTAGCAGGGTGAGTTGAAAATGTTGTGATTCAATATAATTTGATCCAGAAGATCTCCAGAAGATGCCTCATGGAGAACTGAGCTTTTGCATTTGTTGCTTATCTAAAACGAGATGCAAATAAAGAGCAATTATGCACAATACTAAATAGTATAGTGTATGTGAACAACATGGAAATGCATCCTCCTTCAAGAACCTAACATCCTTTAGGCCCCGTCCACACTTATCCAGATACTTTTGAATCCCTAGACTGTTCTTTTCGGATTTAAAAGTTTCTGCGTCCACACATATCCGGATACGAATCGGATCACCCCGTTCACACGTATCCGGATTCATTCTAGTGTCCAGGAGTCCTCTCTAAATCTTGTTCAATAGAGCATGCGCAGTTCCCAATTAGCTATGTCTTTCTCGGCAAGTTTGTATTCGTGTTGAACAACGTGAGTTTTTTTGTCTTCTTCGAGTGCAAATATTGTGCTTTATTTCTTGCAATATGTCACAGCAAAGGCAGAACACACAAAAACAACAAGAGTAAGTCTGACTGCTTTGTTTGGACCGATGACGAGGTCAAACTCCTACTAAAAGTGTGTATAGAATATAAAACTTCAAAGACAAACGAGAATACAGATTGGGAATCTTGTCAAGAGATCTCAGCCCAACAGGAACAGCAAAAATGTTTTGGTTGGCCGCCATGTTGTTTTGTAGCCACACGGTCAAGACGACTGTAGAGACTGGACCCATTCTTGCAAAGTCATCGGATTGAAAAGTATCTGGATTTGTCCATCCACACGTATCCGAAAAAATATCAGATTCAAAAGTTTCCACTCTGGAGAGTGGATTCAAAAGTTTCCGGATTCGCAGGTCGGATTCACCAGATGCGTGTGGGCGAAAGGCGTATCCAGAAAGAAAAGTATACGGATTCAAAGGTATTTCACACCCCTGTTATTGACTACCATACATCAACTTCCAGTGAAATGGCTTGACTTTGCAGGAGATGATTCATGGAAATTAGGAAGGTTCATATATCATTATTTCACGGGTCGTGACAGATCGTCTTTGTGCAAATCAAGTCTAATCATCAATACCAAACACAAATCGACATAAATTTGGTGTATTTGACATGTATAATTAATTTCTCAAAGCTCTGGGGCTGGGTTGTTTAAGCCTGATTGAGCTAACCCAGAGTGAGAATTTTGATTGGCGGTGAGGTTTTATGTAACTTAATATTTGTTAGCTTTCTGAATTTAAATAATCGCACAAAACATAAGCAGTGGAAAAAAATATTTTTACAAAAAAAATGATACTTTGGTTTACTTTCAGTCTTGGGCTAGCATAAACTGGCTCAGTTCTGAACAACCCAACAATGGTTACAGTAAGTTAAGAACCCACGATCCAATCAAAAAGCCAGAACTTGGTCAACGGTTACCGGTAATTTAAAAAAAACCATGTGACCTTGATGTAATCAAAACTTGAGCCAGCAACATGGTCATGTGAAACTCATGAGCAGATACCTGTTTTGGTAGGTGTCAATTGACCATAAACTGTTCAACATAGAAGGCGTCACCAGAGCCACATGTATTGTATAAGAACTTCCTTGACCATTTAGCTTCAAACTACAGAACAATTAGACGGCAAGCTCGAGGTTTCTATCAGCTGATAGTTGGCGAGGGGCGAAGCCGAAACTGAGAGCGAGCCGTCTAATTGTTTTAGCATACCTCAGTGATCGATCTATCAAGCAAAAAAATATTTTTTTATTTCATAAAGTTTGATACATATGTGCATTGATGCATGCTAAATTGCACGCGCTCTGACAGACTGCTGTCTATCGATCGATAGACGGCACCTGTGTAACCAATCAAATTGAGCTTTTACGTGACAGTCGGTCACTGAGGTATGCTAAATGAATTTAGATTATATAATATTTTGTTATTGTGGAAATTGAAGACACTGTGGTCTAATGGTTAGTACACTGGACTGCACATTCAAACAGTAGTAAAAATAATAGTAATAATCTTTGGTCTTAAGTTTTCTCTTGGGCAAGATGCTTAACTCTCACAGTGCCTCTCTACCCAGGTGTACAATAGGTACTTGGTGAATTCAATGCTTGGGGTTACCCTTACATGGATTAACGTCTTATAATCTAGGGGGTGGGGTGGAAGATAAATACTTTTAATTAATACTTACGACAACAACAACAACAACTTTTACGACGACAACAACAACTTTTATTATTATTATGACTCGCATATTTGCAATTTTTACAGGAATAGATATACAGATTAAGGTAAAAATTCTTGATAATAACAACAGCGCGAACCCACAGGTAGCCTAGGCTAATCTCAACATGTACACATGTATACTTTAAAACATAACATAAGCTTTGGATCACTTGGTCTGACAGATTTTACCTTATCTTTATTTTTATCCTGGTATGGTTAAAACTTAAAAAAAAAATCTGTTGACTTACTATTAATTGTGTAGTTTGTAGTACTTTGGAGATCAAAGCTGTCTAACATTTCCCGTTTCTTACTAGATTCAAAACAGAGAAGCAGCAAATTATGAAGGCTATGTGCTGAACCTTGGAGGAGAATGAATAACGTTGAATCAATCGATTCAATATTAAGTACATGTAAGCGGTTGTCCTTGAACAATTGCTTAGTCTCAAGGTTAACAAAGCTATTGGCTTGGACAATATAAGCGCAAGGCTTTTGAAGTGTGGCGCTCAATCAATTAGTCATTCCATCACAAAGTTAATAAATTTGTCTATACGCTCAGGAAAGTTTCCGGGGATATGGAAGTGCTCTAAAGTGACAGCTTTGTTCAAATCGGGTGACCGAACAAATGCAACAAATTATCGTCCTATCTCAATACTGCCTACTCTCAGCAAGATCTTAGAAAGAGTAATCCACTCCCAACTGTACGAACACCTGACCTCAAACAATTTACTTTCAAACAAGCAGTTCGGTTTCCGGTCCAAACGTTCAACAACCACTGCATTGACTGGTTTTGCCGATGAAGTCTTATTAAACATGGAAAGAGGGAACATCTGTGGTGCCGTATTTCTG
>OMLO01001161.1_pt1 | contig 19685 bp, 11 predicted proteins | sample 1674811 | NCBI WGS metagenome assembly OMLO01 (sample SAMN06265003, study PRJEB25207) | coral metagenome | isolation source: Coral host | place: Mexico:La Bocana,Puerto Morelos, Mexico | collected 2008-11-13 | reverse complement strand
CTTATGCTCTAGTGAAAACCAGCCTATATAGAATTCTGATTTTGGGTAACTTATTTTTTCAATGCCTTAAATTCAACAACAACGTTTGCAAATTCTTCCGGACGCTCCCGTGTCACAGATTGCCGGAACCACGTAACGTCCATAACAATTAATCACTTTAACTTTTAGCATTTACAGAAAGACAAACTTACCCAAATATCGAGGAAGGATAAACTAGAAGATATATTGAGGAAGATATTGGTTCGCCTCAACATAACAGCGCATGGAACTGACACTTCGAAATATAAGAAAGTATTTCACACTAGATACTAACTTGAAAAAAAAATTATGCCTTGGGTTAACTACTTTCTTTTCTCGATTTTTTGTTTAAATTTGAATAGCTTCATACTGTGGAGGCGTTATTTTTGTCATAGCTTGTAAGGCTATGAAAACGACCAGCCAGAGTTCATCAATTGTTCAACTGATTTTGAAAAATATGAAATCCTGAAAATACCAACTACACAAGTTGCTTTTGATTTCGGCCGCGCAGAATTTTCTAGGTCCCAGGGATGCGATAGACTGGTACGAGCACGATTACTCAGCGAAACAACATGGCGGCGCTCGAGGACAAAGCGATTTGGGAAGATGGAGAGGTAATTTTAACTGCTTCCATTCCTTGTTGAGATGTTAGCACTGTTTAAAATCAGTTTTAGGATATTAAGCTATGTCTTGAAACGTTTTATTTTGTATTTTTCATAGGAAATGGACGAAGAAGTTCTTCGTATGCAGACAGACGAGATTATCAGCCGAGCCCGACTGTTAGACAATGAAATAAAGGTAAAATTTCTCATGTTTTCTGTTATAGACCTGACTAGAAATTCGTGGCCGTCGCATTTCTTAAGTTACATATATTGTTGGAGGCTACAGCTAAATACAGTAAGTTGTCTCAGCAAATTATATGGTTCTGTTCAATTCATGACAAAGGCCAGACTCTACTAGCTTCAATTTTGAGATACAAAAATGAAGTAACGTCTTGTCATACTTGTTGGCTAACTACGTACATCCATCCATACATAAAACATTCATTTAAACACAATGAAATTTCCAAGCTAACAAGCTTGTGGGGCCGTGTACTAAATAAAAAGATACAAATGCTGAGAAAAATTATATAAGAAGAGGATTTCACATCTTTGCAATCCATTTGATCGTCCTATAGCATTCAAGAGGACAGCCCCTCTATAGAAAATGAGGTTTTGAATGCATTTGGAGGCAAAACTAAGAGCTATCAGCCTATGCTTCAGTCTTGAAGATGATCTGTTGCTGTAGACTATAAACTCTTCAGCTAAAGTACGCTGGGATGTGGGATGCCACAAAATGTGTACTTACCTGTGTTTCACTTTTACCCATACTGGTATACTGGTATATACTTTATTCATACCAAAGATACTTTTCAATCACAGGTAATGAAAGTTAAGTGCAATGTATTGATAATAAAAAGTGCTTTTCTTTCACAGATAATGAAAAGTGAAATCATGAGGATTAATCATGAACAACAAGCAATGAAGGAGAAAATCAAGGTAAATTGCACTTTGTCATGTTATGATCTGCCCTAACCTTGTAACGTGAGTTTCTGAGATTTTCCAAAACTTCTGGTCAAAGAATTGTCTGGAAAAATGGATAAGTAAATCTTTAAGTGACTTGTAACTTGTCTGAGGGCAAGCACATTTCTGGCTACCTAAAAGCTGTAATGAAAAATAATAAAAGGTGACGACAAACTTCGCAAAGAATTAAAATGTTATCAAATTTCACAGTGTTGCAGCCTTACCTTGTTTCACCATCTATGCCACATCTATAAGAACTTTGTAATTTTTTTTTTCAACTGGTTTGCTTTGTATCCTTTAAGGACATCCTGACTAAACACCTTTAGGTTTCAGATAATCAGTTCATTTTTACCATTCCTAGTGAATCATTGTTTTTTCTCTCACTCACTTTTAAAAAAAGTACTAACGATGGTTTATACGTTACTAGGAAAATGCTGAAAAGATAAAAGTGAACAAAACACTTCCATACCTCGTGTCAAATGTAATTGAGGTAAGTGGACACACACTTTTGTATGAATGTATACAGTCTCTGCATTTGAGAAAACACACAATTTTAAATTGTTTTGAATTGTAGGCCACTTACATCAAAGCTTTACATAACAACACTTTTCTGTGATTTTCATTTGCACTTTCTGATGATTACACACAAAACTAAAATGTAAATATAATATGTAGCATGTTTCAAATAAGCATGCTCCTATTCAGTGGAAAAACAAAATGAACTCCATGAGCACTAAAACAAATCATTAGAGTATGGGTATTTGTTTTATTTTTCTGTATTCCTTTATCACTAAATGTATTGAATGAGAGGTCTATTCCAATGTTACTGCATCTAGAGGAGCCATCTCAGGGCTTAAAAAAAGTGTCGTCTGGTCGTCTGGGACTAGTATATTTTTCTGCTGAGTAATTAGCATTTCATTCCCACTTGCCTGATGGGCAAGTGGTCTGCCAACAGGATCCAAAAAGACTTGCCCATTGCAAGCTAACTTTAAGAGCTGCAATTGTCCAAAGTTTCGTTTTTTCCAATCCCTGCATCTTGATTTACAACAACAGTCAGAGTAAAGTACATGAAGGTGTCACTCTGTCTACAGTGTATTTGTCTATATAAATACAAATAGTAAGTCAGAATAAATTGGTGTAAAATAACTCTGTTGTTTGTTTTTTACCGTACAGCTCCTTGATGTTGATCCCCAAGACAATGTAAGTTTCACGTCTTGTTCTTTCTTTTGCAGTCTCCAAGAAGTTTATTAATCTTTAGCTTTGAGATAAAAAGTCAAAAGAAAGCTATTTTTAGCCTTTGCAGTGAAAATGGTGTTTCTACTTTGAAGAGCTATATGGTGTAATCAAAAAAGCTTCACACACAGCTGATGTTACTACTTTTGTAAGAAATTTCTTGACTTGTTTTGATTTCAAATATTATCTTAATTATCACTACTGGTAATTTGTTTGACACATTTCTAGGCAGAGGAAGATGGTGCTAATGTAGATTTGGATTCACAACGGAAAGGGAAATGTGCAGTTATAAAAACATCAACAAGACAGGTAAATAAACCTTTGGATTTGAAATTGCATGTTATTGACCATTTCAGATCATGTCATTAAGTGCTTCACTAGGGCTTTCAGGAGAGCAGCAGGCAGTTCTTTTGGAAGGGAACTTCCTTTTACATATAGCAAAAAAAATTGCTCAAAGATGGTTAAGGCAGTCCTACAAAATGATCAATTTGTGTATTGCCTGGATCCCTCGATGTCATGTCCTCGGCTTGAACTGCACTTGTTTAAGGGTGATTTTATCAAGACTAATTATCTTTGACTTTTAATAGGTACTGACTTTTTAACTAATGATATAATTTGTTGCTTATGTACATGTAGAGATTCAATTATTAAGCTGCTGTAAGTATTAAAAGTTGTATTGAATAAATTCACAGCTTGTAGTAGCTAATAAAATTGTTTTTGTGGTGATAAGTTTCTTTGTGTTGATATTTCAGACATACTTTTTACCAGTAATTGGGTTGGTGGAACCAGAAAATTTAACACCAGGAGACTTAGTGGTGAGAACAGCTTATTGATCCTGGTAGAATCATCTGTAGTGTATAAAAGATCACGACAGACTCCCTTGTTGACCGCTTTTTGTTACATGTTTTTAAGGAAGGTTGCCTTTTAAAACTGGGAACATAATTGTGTGAAGGAAATAAGCAACAGGGACCTGCAAATTACCATGTCAATAACATACATTTATTGCACAACTAAAATAGTTAAGATAGCCAATAACTAAAGTCAACCAATCAGATTGCTCCATTGCTGGTCCAATATTCTTCAAGTATTAAACCACTTTACTGAATGATCCTGCAAGGTCACTGTCTAAGATTTTCAGGTAATTACAGTGTAATAAACCTCTTATTAATTAAATTTGTTTCAGACTGTATTGGGAAAAGATCAGCCCTTGGTCATTTTTTTACAAACCTTGTTGTGCTCAGTCCTTAATGTCAAGACTTCAAGCCAATATTCTCCCATATTCCCCCCTGGAAGTTGTTGGCACTTTTTGAATGAGCTTAGAAGAGATCAATGTGTGAAAGCTTATCAATGTTAGGGTTGAAAAGCTTATTAGTTATGTATTTTATTACTCAAAGGCGACTGTAGCAAGTTTGAAAAGCTGATACTTCCACATGTAATCTTAATCCTTTGCCTTCAGGGTGTCAACAAGGATTCTTACCTGATACTTGAAAAATTGCCTCCTGAGTAAGTATCTGCGTAAATTACAGTGAGATGTTATGCATCAAAGTTTTGCTGCTGGTTGGGAATGTACTGGACACTGGATGTGGTGCCTCAGACAATTTCTTTAGAACCATAGTGTGAAACTAAATCTGTATGTTTAAAGTATAGCCGGCTGAATTTACATGTAAGGACATTCCATTTGGGTCCAGTTTTGTTATTCATGTGTGATGTGATGTATTGTACACTAGGTATGACTCCCGAGTGAAGGCCATGGAGGTGGATGAGAGACCCACTGAGCAGTACAGTGACATAGGAGGTCTAGATCAACAAATACAGGAGGTAGATTTCTCTTGTTATTTCTCTGTTTCACAATTTGATCTCAGCTAGAATTATTAGCAATAACTACATGAATCAAAGAAAACAAATAAAAATCCACAGGCCAAGAGAGCTAAGAGAGTCCCCTTAATCGTTATCTTAGTTTTAGTGCCTATAAGTGATTTTTGTATATAATGACCATTTGTTTGAATGTGTTTTTTTACAATGAAATTACCACATCCTTTCATGAAATTGGATCAGTCTTTCTTATTAGTTATTCAAATTGTAATTTACTATCGTTCTCATGTATGTTGTGAGCATTTAAACTTACACTGAAATCCAAATTGTGATATGATCTGTAACATTGATACCAATGAAAAGTTTTATTACCGGTAACAACAACATGGCTACTACCCAACAAAACATCTTAAATACATGTGGTAATCTTACTATTGTGAATAATGTGATGGTGTCATTTCTTAATTCTGAATGTCAATCAATTAGAAGGCTAAATGCTGTTTTACACAGTTCAGATTTTTATCATGGCTGTTCTTTTATAGCTTGTAGAGGCCATTGTCTTGCCAATGACACACAAAGAAAGGTTTGAAAACCTAGGGATTGCACCACCAAAAGGTAACAATAGAACTTCAAAAAAGACAACATACATGTACTAGTTTCCATAATATTATTATAATAAAAATATTACTAGCAATGAAAGTAGTAAAGATGTTCCAGAAAGAGTACCACCATGTTGCATATTGATATTGTTTCCAGTGTGGTTTATCATATTTCAACTTTTTTTATCCAAATACATTTTTCTATGCAAAAAATAAATTTTGATTGTTTTCTTAATTTGGTGGGTATAAATTAAACTCACTATTACTTTTTCCCAGTGAGGCATAGTAATAGCTAATTTGACAGCCTCTACAGTCTGTTACAATGTTCAAGTTAAAGTGTAAAATTTCTTTATCATTTGGGGTGAGGGAGTAATTTCCAACACATTAAAGTCTGTCAAAAATACCTTGGACTTGGTGTGTCATATTATCACTCTCTTCTTTGTGCTTAAAATTGTGTTAAAACGGCTCCTGTCCCTTGTGTTTCATGTATTGCATCACATTTTTGTCTCTCCTCTCTGTAGTAAGTTAACACGTTTCTTTGTTTGTGGATTTCTTACTGTCACAGAGTACATGTACCTTTCTCTAACAAAACAATTGTCTCTGTAATACCTACGTTGTTGTCAACTCTTTCAGGTGTATTATTGTATGGTCCCCCTGGAACTGGAAAAACATTGATGGCCAGAGCTTGTGCGGCACAAACAAAGGTAACAGGTCCTCTTGGTGTTGGCAGTTAGTCAAGCTAATGATTTTGACTCGGCTGACTTGTTCAGAGCTTTTTCATTCTTTCTTGTTTTGACAATATGCTGTTATTATTCCCTGTACAGTCAACTTTTCTCAAGTTGGCAGGTCCTCAACTTGTCCAGGTAATGATTCCTGCCTTCTGTTTGTCACAGTTACTTGCTTTTCGGTTTAATATTATTGTCCTCTTGCTCACACTTTTAGTTACACTCCACTGTACTGTTTGTTGTTTTGTTGAATGTAGATGTTTATTGGTGATGGAGCCAAACTCGTGCGGGATGCATTTGCTCTAGCTAAGGAGAAGGCCCCAGCCATTATATTTATTGATGAACTAGATGCCATTGGTACAAAGGTGAAACAACTTCTAAAAATAAATAATTTTTTTTATTATTGGTCTCATCAGTACCAGAATACTATGTTACCATACATTATTGAAAACAGCACTCTCCATCCTCCATCACATTGATCCTTAGACACAAGTTCCTTCCAGCTACTTGTCCAGGTTGCAATAATCTTGTTAAAATGTGAAGCCTCAAAACTCTCCTAGATTGCCCCATGATTTAAAAGTTAATGTTTCAGAGAGACAAAGCGTAAAACATTGCATGTAGGGTGAAGTCAAATCATTATGAAATGTGTATGAAGGCTAGTGTGCAATCTGACATATCTTAAACACATTACTGTATAGTCACTAGTGCTTTACAGGAAAATACACCACTCACAAAATTCATATGAAACCACATCTGGTATCCATTGAAATCCACGTTATGTGCTGACCTTTATCTTTCCTTGACAGACTCCACATTTTGCATTGCATTTATCAATTATTACAAGAGTTTCTTTTTTTTCCTTCAGAGATTTGATAGTGAAAAGGCTGGAGACAGAGAGGTGATTTTAAATTTGATTGTTTGTTGGAAAATTACTTGTCTTTGGATTGTGATCTGCTCATTCTTCAAGTCTAGAAATAATGATTTTGTGTTTTAATTAAGAGTTTTAAATTATGAGCTCAGAAACTTGAATCCAGTTATATGTAACAAGTTATACCAGAAGCATATCACATAGAACTAGGTGACATGCTTCTGGTTATACTTATACACAGGTTTCTTAAAGCTATGCATTTTAGATTTTCTTTTTCGGTTTTCAGCATGACATTTTTATTATGTGTATTCAAGGTACAAAGAACAATGCTGGAGTTGCTTAATCAATTAGATGGATTTAGCTCTCATCATGACATCAAGGTATAATTATGTTTTTTAACAATTGAGTTTTAACCTGCATCATCATGTGATGATATTCAGAGGGAAGTTCTGAGAGCACAAAAGAAGTCTAAGTAACTTTAGCTTACCTCAGTGACCGACTATCACATAAACGCGCAATCTGATTGGCTACACAGGTGCCGGATCGATAGACGGCAGTTTGTCAGAGCGTGCGCGATTTAGCATGCATCAATGCACAAATGTATCAAACTTTATGAAATAAAAATATTTTTTTACTTGATAGATCGATCACTGAGGTATGCTAAAACAATTAGACTGCTCACTCTCGGTTTCTATCGCCTTTGATAGTTGGCTTGGGGCTTCGCTCCTCGCCAACTATCAGACGATAGAAACCTTGAGCTTGCCATCTAATTCTTCTCTATCTTCTTGTATGCTCTTCAAAATTCTCATATGCATAGGGCCTTCTCTCATGGTTAATTTTTCTTATATGCATTAATTGAATTGTTTCATATATTTATACCTGTACAATCTTGCATATTGTTTTTTAAGCTTGAATAAAAAAAATTCTTGAAATGACCTACATACACTTGACACCATCATTGAGACAGAGAATGATTAGTGAGTTTTGCTAATCATGCATGATTATTGTGCATCTTCATGTCACTTATTTGAGCGTGGATTGTCTCAGGAGATAGGTTCTCTAGCTATATATGTTTCAGATAAAGACAACCCTGTGGAAAGAGATATTTTACATGTGCGATTATTTTTGTTTCAGGTCGTAGCTGCTACAAATCGTGTGGACATTCTTGATCCAGCATTGTTAAGATCAGGTTCGCACCTCATAGTGATTAGTCTTTTTTTTTTCCCAAGATGGGGGTCTACTTAAGGCTTTAGGCAACCTTAGAAAGAGTCAAATTTCTACTCTAAAAAAATTCTGAAATTTAAATTAAATTATATTCAGAGAGGAAGTCACATCAGCCTTAGCTGGCTTTAATGTGGATCCTTTATCCTGGTTGAATTGGAATTTGGAGATGTTGATTTTTGTGGAGAGACGACCAGAGAACGCAGACAAGAAAGACCTTCGGAGAACGCGAGAACCAACAACAAACTCATTCCACTGCAGCTTACGGCACTGGGCCAGAATCAAACCCAGGCCACGCTGGTGAGATGCCAGCACGCTCACCACTGTGCCAATTCCCCCTCCCCCCAGAAAGCCTTCGCACCTCCTCATCCCTAACATACTTGAAGGATATGACACCTAAATGACAGTGCCCTACCCTACCCTTTTCTATACTTCTAAAAGAGACCCGAGGGAAATATATAATTGGTTCTGGCCTCTGTCTGTCCCCTGCAGAGTTCAATCAAAAAGACACCACATGTATCTCTATTTAGTGGCGTCATCAGTATGGCAATAACGATGACGATACAGTGACAGTGTCATAATAATGATAATTATAATGATACATTAATATTTCAAGAGGAGGCCTCCAATCATCTAGTGGTTTTCAGGAGGGTCCTCTACAAAATTGGTTTAAAAAATGTCTAAAATACAGAAGTAATAAAAGCTAAAAATATGTTGCGCAAGAAAAAACCGAGTGCTCTGACTTAGATTTAAAGCGTTGGCTTGGAGCATTGCGATCCTACGTTGTTCATGTATGTTGTTTTCGTTTCCAGGTCGTTTGGATCGAAAGATCGAACTGCCTAACCCAGACCAGGAGGCCAGGGCACGAATCATGCAGATTCACTCCAGGAAAATGAACGTCAGGTAGTCTTTTCACAGGGACAGTGCTTGCACAGGATACCATTCCTCTTTTTGAAGTAGCAGATAAAAAGAGTTTCAATTTTTGTTTCTATCTAGTTAATTGCAGTTTTTCTTTTTTCCTTCAGCCAAGATGTTAACTTTGACGAGTTGTCACGGTGTACAGACGATTACAACGGGGCCATGCTGAAAGCGGTTTGCGTTGAGGCGGTAAGTAGACCATTATAGGCTTGAATATAAATCCAAGAGAGAATTTAGACGTTCGTCACGGGCTTTTCTACGCCACTCCACATGCCGCAGATATCCCATAGCGCGGTGGTTATTGGGACGCTAACCCATCCATTGCCTAGTCGGCCGGTTTATTCTTTAGACCTTTGCTCAAGCGGAAGGTCGCCCGTCAAGCGGTTGGTCGGTCGCTTGATCGTTCGGTCTGTTACTTGATCTGATGATTTTCAAAATGCCATCTTGATCTACTAGTTTTGGATTCAGTTCTGGAATAGTAAGTGGAAGCCATCTGATCATTTGCTCTTTTGTCCCACTGATCGCTTGTTCTCTTTCAGGGTATGATTGCTTTGCGTCGAGAAGCCACTGAGGTAATTCATGAAGATTACATGGATGGCATCATGGAAGTGAATGCCAAAAAGAAAGCCAATTTGATGTACTACGCTTAAACAAGCTGTTCTCTTTGTAAATAAGCTGGACATAAAGCGGCGTTTTCAGTTTATTTCTGGCTAAATTAACTCACGGAGTCCACCATCCATCTTTCCCTTCACTAAGATTCTTTACTGTCTTGTAATGGTTTTCAAGAAAATAATTGCTGGGTCGTCACGACATCTTTGAGATTCACCGCGTGACAGCTAAAGCACGCTCGTAAAGAAGAAGAGGAAGTATTGAGCGCGAAACTCTGTTTTAAGAGGTCGTTTATCTCGACGACGTTCTCCGGTTCTTTGATAAAATGGCACTCAAGACCCCCTCTTGCATGCATGGTTTAGCTAATGTAACTTTTACTTTTCTGTATTGATTGTTATTAAAAAACCTCGTAACTTGTAAAAAAAAATTACTGCACAGGGGATTAGAATCGCTTCTCTTGACAGAAACCCAGAAAAAGGCTCAAGGTGTAGTTTCACTGACGCTGATAGTAGGCTGTTTTGTTTTATTTTAAATCTATTATTCGTTTACAAGTGTTGGCTAAAAGTTAATTATTAAAGGTTATTAAACAGGTTAGCCTAAAAAGGATGACTAGAAAAGACACCAACGTACATGATTTTCAGTTCTTCCTATTTGTTTTACTTTTACCCCTTAATGTGAAAAAATAAAAAGTTCTTGTACACCACCAACTTTTCACTGACAAAAATCTGTCCACATCTCATATTTCTTTGGATGGAGTGCAAAAGAAGTTAAGTTTACAATATCAGTTCCAGTCCAACACGTTCTATTCTAAAAGCAAGGAAGAAAATAACATCTAAGGCACCCAGCCGAGTCGTCGAATATGGTGTTGCGATCGTAGAAAACGATGCGAAAACGATATTGTGGGTAGAAGTGATTCCTTCGGAGATCCAAAGAGTTTGAATATATATCTTTAAGATATAACTAGCTAATAGCTTAACATAAGTTCATTGAAGTGTTCGAGGTTTGCTCTGATATTTATTGTTCCACATTCACGAACATTAGAACATCGGGATCGGGTGGAACCTGGGTACCACTTAGCGATGTGTTCGAAGTCTCGCCATAGCCTCTTGTTGGGTTACGGGTGCAAGTGTGGTGTCTTAAGAAGTTGGATAGAAGTTGAAGTTCTTTCCTAAGATGCTGTTTTTCCTGTTGCATTTTCCTATTACTTTCTTCCAATTTGTTCGTCTTCTGCAATGAAACAAAATATCTATTAGTCCGCACATATATACCCAGTCATGAAAAAAAAAATCAGTTAACTGTATTTATACAAAGGCTTGTGTCTGTAGCCAAAATAAACACGCTCCCTGATTTTCTCTTGGCTAATTCGCAGACATTCTTTTATAATGCTCACGGCTGATTACGCCTTTAGAAACAAAGCGAAAAGTCATTAAACAACTTCCTGACCTCGAACGTTCGGTTTTTACGGGCAGGTCTCAAATTGCTGTATTAACCTCGCTATCGTTAGGTCCGTTCCTCACCCACGGTTAATAAGTTAGTTAATAGCATGGTGCTATCGTAGTGTGTTAAAGCATCATAAGACTCCCACCCAGTCCCTCTTTGGGCATTAAGTTCAGCCAATCAAAACATACAAGTTAAACCAAAAAGGTCCAATAACTGTACTCGGAACAGAAACAAACGACAAACGCTTGTGATTGGTTAAAAAAAGATCAGACAAACACCTGATTGGCTGCAGAACACGACACGCAGAAGTTTTCTAAATTAATTGGAGAGCCCTCCTACGGTTTGACAGAGGTAAAGAATTGTAACAATCGAGCAGAAGTAAACAAAAAATGAAAGCTAATATAAAAGACAGTCAAAATTTTGAACAATTCTCGCCTATCAGTTTATATAGACAGATATGACCCAAATGTGGTGTCATTCGTCTTCCTCCTGAGAGGGAATGGTAACACGTCATCCGAATGGAATTTCAACGCGGACTGACAAGAGAACTTGGGCATGCGTAGTGATTGTGTTTACAATCAAGAAAAAGATTGCGAATACGAAGGAAAAGAGGTTTAGTCAGCTTGGGGTGACATGTTCTATTCAGGTCCATTAGCGTCTTAAAATCGCCCCTTACCGGCTTAAAATCTCAGCCCCGGGATAAATTTCTTCACGTAATCACCCTCTAAAACGATTCATCCTTAAAGCTAAATGGGTAGTGGGTACTTTGCCGTATATATGACTGAGGCAACTGGCATAAAATTACAAATAAAAAAGTCTACTCTCCTAAAATTGTTTCTAGCAACAAACATCTCTCTTGAGATTAAATATTGTTCGATTAAAATTGTAAAATTAAGTTCACGAGAGAGCTTGATTGAATTTTCTTGCCTTTTGTTTCAACCACATAAGAGAACGGTCTACTAGGTAAAGTAACAGGGAGTTGTACCTTTTCTAATTTTTCGATTCGTTCTCTCTTTAGTTTCCGGCATTTCATGGCGGCGATTTTGTTTCGCTCTCTCCTTTTCTTGACGACCTCGGGGTCCTCTTCTTTGATTCTCTATTAAAAACGAAAACCAGGAATAGCAAATCATTAAAAACTTCAGGATTTCTTTTCAGTATACAGGTTTATTAAATCTCGAGATACTGGGTATTACAAAAAGGCATTAAAAAAAAACTTCAGTTTCCCCAGGCCATTTAATGACGAGCAGGTTGTTTTCGTGTCGATCAGGATGGTCCCCTCCAAACTGAAAACGAAACTGCGCGAGTAGAAGGGAACTCGATACTAGGACTGAATTGTAAAAAGTGAAAAATGGCCTCGAGTTTCGCTCGGAGTTCTACAAGAGGCATACAAAGAAACGAAACTTTCAGTTTTTATGGTTATTTCTTTTTCCAACTTCGTAATGGTGGAAAAACTTCCTAGAACAATTGTTCTTCAATATTATATGTGTGATATAAAAGAACTCTAAACTATCCAGTTTTAACACCGTAAGTTCATACAATAATTAATTCATCTAGTAGTCACGTTTTAAAATAACGACTTCAAGAAAATGACAATTCTTTTCACGTGAGATAAGTTTTCAGCAAAACAGCGAAACTAAATGAACAAAACTAGGCGAATACATAGAATCGAACCCCTATCATTGTCAGTTACCAAACTTATAATATGGCTGCGTAAACGATCTTAGGGACATCAAGTTATTCAAGTTTGTTATTTACTTAAAGCGAACGCTTAGGGAAGTCGATTCGTGTTGTGTTTGTCCCGTAAAAAATATTCACCAAAATCTAGCCTCAACTTACAGGTTTTGGTGGTTCAGTTCTCCTCAGTTCCGATATATTCGGCACTTCAGTGCCTCTCTCCAAGAATTTCAATTTAATCTTCTCCTTCAATTCCATTTTCACCTGGGTAGTTTCAGGCTGATCGATCACGCCATTGCCTTCTGTTGTTTCAGTGTTACTGAAAAGAAGCGACTATATGCAAGAAAAAATGAGTACATTGTAGGTTAGACGGTGACGAGTTATATAAATTGGGCTGTGGTCATCAGAACATGTCGAAACGCAAGTCTGCACTCACATGATAAAATTTGTATTGTACACTTCAGTGAAGAATATTAAATTATTCGATGGCAGATTCCTCGTAGAAAAAAATCCAGATATAACATAATTAAGGAGAGATCGATATTAGGGGCTGGCAATTTTTTCCATCGCTGTCCCGTGCCTTACATCTTCCTCTCAACAAGTCTTGGAAATCTGAAGGTTACCGATGCGTACATAAATTTGGCTACGAACGATTCAATTTGCCAATTTACAAGCTTTCGGCCTCCCAACGTAAGCTTTAAATCATCGTTTCACCAAAAATTCAGCCTGTAATAGTTTGACTCTCCCTTCGCTAACAAACAGCCTGTTCACGTATTATCGGTTGTGGGATCCAGCTGTAAACTGTGTAAGCCCTCTGAACCATTTCCTCCGGCGAAACCTTCGAAAATTTTTGATGTTTTATAATACTTACGCTACTGCTTGCAAAAAGATCGTGATTAAAACTAGCTGACAATTGTTGGTTAAAATCCTGTTGTTGATATCCTCCGTGAAATTCGGCAGACATTGCTCCTGTACTTAAATTTCGCCAAAGATGCTCCGTTTGCATGTTTTCGCGCCTTGTGATGGAGACACATGTTCCCGGGGTTTTTTTATAGATCCTTCACTTCGATGGGAAACTCCCAATAATGGGAACGGTAAATCTATTTTAAGCATCAAAACATTGGAATTATGTAAATATACATTTCGCTGTTTTCGCTTTTTCTTCTAAGAACGGCTAGACGATTCCTGGAAAGACCTGTATATGTAACGAGCTTCCGGTGCCGTTTTTGGAATGTCACGCAATCTTAAAGTGTTTTGGAAACGATACAGAAGTTTGGAAATAGTTCAAAAAAGCTGTAGAACCGTATTAAATTCCAAAAGGAATGCAACATCCACGGAAAAGGCTTATGGTACAAGTGCTGGTGATTGGTCTCGTTAATATGAAAAGAAAATAGTTAAAAACTGCACAGCAAATACAACTTACCATGATATCAAGAGTAATCCGGCTCTCCAATGGCGCATTAGCAGAAATTCATAATAAGTAATCAAAGTGGCTACATAAAATTGGGATCACCTCTGCAGCACGGGTTCTGTCCGGACTTTAATCTAAAGGGAATAAATCTGATCGTAATAAAGATCCCAGGCACGAGATTAAACGCGGAACAATAATCTGCGCTCACAAGCTCATCACGAGTGGAAACTACGTAGATTTGCATATTTGGAACAACCCTCGGATTGTTTTCTGGGCGTTAACAAGTCGTTTACTTTTCACTTTTCCTCGTATTGTTATAATGGTGGGCTTGTCCGCCAAGAATTCAGTCAATGCGCACTTTTATCTACCTCTGATTTCGGAGAAATCAGTTATCTTTCAGAAAAATCGGAACCAATCACATAATTAAACGACAGATAAAATGAGGTGGTTGAATCTGGTGTTCTGTGTGTAGCTGTTTTTTTCTCAAATTTTGACTCTTTTAGTTTTGACAGAAATGCAGTGTAGTCAGACCGCGATATTAAAGCGCCGCACTATTAAAAGTACGCTACCTAGGACTATAAGCTGGTGACCAACGGAGCGTTGGCGCTGCAGAGCCCGGAAAAAACATTCAACTTTTATCACCAGCACTTAATTCTTCTAAGAAAATTTCGTAAAATTATCAGTTGTCACATTGTGACGACTATGCTTCTTTACAACGTGAACAGAGTGTACTAATAAAGCACAACTATCCGTTCTTCAATTCTTCATTTCCTGAATTTCGTGTACTCGCGTCAACAAACAAAAGATGATAATTATTGTATAGGCCAATATACTGCAGCAAAACGGAACTGAATTGTACGGCGCTGTACGTGATTTCCTTTATACTAAACAGCAAAAAGTTACAGATGAATTTGCACAAGTTTTAGAAGGAAAGGACGACCTTCCTGTGGGTGAAAACATCGAGAGAGCCCAGCTGTGGCTGTCTTCAAAGGTAAAATCATGCCTCGGGGCATTTAACCAAACGTCTGTTTACTCAGGCGATTTTCGCAAGTTTGTTGTAACGAGCTACATTTTAGCGCCGTTTCGAACAATGTCGCTAGAATTTCTCAGATGAACTTGGTAGAATGAATAGAGGATTATTTTGAACCATGCCTTAGTGCATATTTTACGGTGGTGTTATTTTTGTCGTAACCGGACAGGTCGTGATATTCGAAGGAATCGCTCTGATGGCCGCCGGGGTTTGCGACGGTCTGAACAGCACTCGCGATTTGCGTTGGTCCGTAATTGCAACGCTACGACAGAATTTTGGACAATAAAATTCGCAGTGGAATCGTACAGAACTGAATTAATTGAGAAAGTTACCCTGTAAACGATAAATTGAAATTAAACAGACTAAATTAACGTCAAACGGCAGCTACGTAGATTTGATGACAGACGGGACCTGTCGCATCAGTATTGAGGAGACCAAATTTCTTCCACAATCGAGCAAAACCATTTTTTCGTTTATTTATTTCTGAGATTCATTTCAAGAGTTGTAGAGGTTTCAGAAAATTTTGGTCTTACTAAAATTATAGGCACTCAAAGACAATGTGATTTCTGAGAAATATTCGGTCACGCTCTTGACAAATTCTGCGAAACTGGGCCGTGCAAAAGGGCACAAGAGGCTTGCGTCAAACGGCGTGGAACGCTTCCATTCAGTTATTGCGCAATTTAAAGTTAAAAGGAAACAAGTATTCAATTAAAAACTACTTCCTTTTGTTTGAAAAAAGACCTGATTTAGGCCAAACGATTATTATAGCAAATGATTGAGGTAATTGGGGTTAGGTGAAGAGTGATATTTTCTGCTTTGCAACTGGATTATACCATATTTTTAAAATTTAGCTTCACGATCATTGATTGAACAACGTTCACGTCGACAGCCTTGATAGAAACATCAAAAATACACAAAATGCCATATTCAAAATGGATTATTAGTTCAGAAACTAGCTCTTCTGATACAATTTTATAGCAGCAGACGTGTTTTCATGTGAACAAAGCGAGTACTAAATCATTGAAAATAAGATAATGCTTTGTTTTATTTTACCTTCTTTGTTGTTACTTACAATCTTAACGTCAGATATATGCGGATTAATATATCTATTCGGGGTATAAAATTTACCGCGGTTTGTTAATTTGAGTTCCGGTCTTGCAGAGGAAAGCGTTGCCTTGTTTATTTCGGTTCTTGTCACGCAAGGCTTCTGTCTTCCGGGCTCTTGTTCCGGGTAATCGTGAAAGTTCACTCGGCCAATATACACCGGACTTCCGGTGGCAATTGTGCAAACAAAACAGCATTGTCCGATAACATTACTTAGTTTTCCCGCTTTTTGTTTAAGTAGAAATAGTTCATGCACGTATGAACCTGCAGAGGCCTAAATGCCTAAATTTAAACTTTTGGTAACGAGTCTTCCCCTATAAAGGGCCTATTTTCCCAAATCTTTATCGTCAGTTCCGGGTGATCGTCATTTACCAGCGTGGAAAGTCTTATAGCGAAGCATTCTGTTTTGGCAATTCTGTAAAGCCCGACAACAACCGAGCCGCTTCTTCTGCTTTACTCTAGCCTGCCCTGAGTTGTCTCCCGAGCTAAGTGAAGCGGTATCATTGTTATTTTAGGACCAGACACTGTACATCAAGTACTGTGACGTTGTCAATTTCCTTGCGCTACAAAGGACACTGTTATGAGCATGCGAACCGTGACCCTGAAAGTCTTGCCAGAATCTCCATTGATGAAAACCTCAGCAAAATACCTTTGTTTTGTTAGTCTGTATTTTTAAGTGTGCAGTGTGGTGACATGGTGGACGTGACAACCATTTTAAAACGAGTTGCACTGAGGAAGAGAATGAAAAAATTCAACTTCTGTGTTTGTGCCTCGGAAAATCGTTTAAAATTTATTTGATTCTCTCCCTTCGATTTTTCACTTTCCTCTTTCCTTTGGTTCCTTTAGGGGCATTTTTCATCAGTAACTTTTATGTCTTGTCGAGACACGACTCACGTTACCAACAACAACTTTGTCACAATTTGACTCCAGTTTTCTTCGCGAAAACGATTCCCTTCTGTTCAGTTCTGCTCGGGGAGAGATGGACTGAAAGAGGAAGAAATCTCCGTGGCGCAGGGTATACACTCACACTCACTCACCCTCTTTGCACCTTCGTGAGTGGAGCATAAGGCCTCGCAACAAGAAGTGCCGTCCATCACGATCTTGAGATTCCTGCTAAACCCCATTCCAGCTTGACCATCCCAGATCTTTCCGTTCGGCTTCAGTGGTTCTCCTCCAAGTGATCTTTGGTCTGCCAGGCCTTCTCTTGTCTTCAGAGGTCCAGGTGAGCGCAACTCTGCAGTTGTTTCCTTTCTCTCTCCTCAAAACGTGACCAATCCATCTCCATCATCTGACCGTCTTCAAAGTTTCTGAGATGCGACCCTATCTAGGTTCACGATTAGAGACGGTGTACGGCCAAAATATGCCAAGGATTCTCCTTAATTTCGATGGAGGACGTCTGGGCGCTCCATGTCTGTTGATGTAGCCCTCCACATGTCAGCGTCATACAGGCGGATAGAGATCACGCAGCTCTTGAAGATTCTCAGCTTGGTGTGCTTGCTATATGTCTTAGACCTCCAGACAGGATTTAGAGTGGCATATGCTCTTGTTGCGACAGACAGAATGCGTGAGGTGTCTTCGTGTGACCCACCGGCTCCGTGTAATGTGGCACCTAGGTAAATTCAGGAGTTGACCTCTTCAACTTCTAAGCCATGAATGGAAATCGTGTCAGTGACCTTAGCGTTTGTTCGTAGCACTGTTCATGCATAGTCTGGTATACACTGAGAGCTGATGGAGGCGGCTGATTTTCTCTTGAAGATCTTTGTGCCGGCTGGAGAGAAAGGGTATATCAGGAAATCGATCTGATGTTCGTCCGTTTTCAACAACGCAACAGGTGCTTCCAGGTGCTTCCAGGGGCTTCCAGGTGCTTTCAGGAGCTTCCAGGTGCTTTCAGGAGCTTCCAGGCGCTGTAAGGCTCTTCTGTGATGTCGACAGATGGAGTAAAAACTGCAATGTATTCGGTTTCAGTTTGTCTTGCAATGACGTTGTGTTGTATTGCTACACTGTAGTTTGACTAATTACAAGAGAATAAGAAAATTTTCCTCTTTTTTAGTGTTACTAATAAAGCAAGAGGCATAAAATATCAAGAACTATAATAAAGCAGCTGTTAAATTCTTTTCAATTATCTGTTTTTTTGTTTTTTTTTTCATTTTTTTTTTGTTTTACACTGAATTCCAAGTATCTTTACTAATGTACGTCTCACAGATAAATTTTGTTATGGGTAAATATTTGGCTATCACGATCTCATTATAATCTTGAGATGAACAAAACATCACGCTGGATAAAATCCGACTCCCTTCGGCGTCAGACAAGCATCGTGCTAGTCTGAAATGTTCCTTTCTTCGCGCGGTCATTTTCTCTTCTCTAGAGTTCACGCGAGAGACCAGTCAGCGCATGTGCACTACATAGTTTCGTGCAGCGTTTCTCATTGGCGGCCTCTCAACAAAGTCTTAGAACAGAAATGGCTCCGAAGGCCTGGGGCCAATGTGTTTCTTGTGGCGTCTTGACGTTGCGGTCGGCGCTGAATTCAATGCATGGTAGGTGCCTCAGATATCACAGTAGTGCCATGTTTGTCCCACAGCTCCATGGCTTTACTGACAACTGTCACAAAGTTATCCTCGGGTAGAGGCTGCCGACAGGAGAGTGTTTCAGTTAATAGATAAATAGACAACCAGAACAATAAATAAATGACGGACCCATCGAACTTACATAGTTACTTGAATACAACATTTACTACTAAGTCTCCAACAGTGAACTTAGTTTTTTTTTATACATTCTTTTTTCTTCCACCATATTTTTACTGTGGTAGTGGTCAGGTCTGGTGAACTCGAAAGTCCATGATTCATCGACTTCGGGTCGTTCCAGCTTGAACCTGATTGACTGACATTCTCGTCCCTAGAGACCGCGCTCCTTTTGGTCAGCAGTAAGAATCGCGACCTCCACTACGATAGAACACCGGAAGTCCACGATTCACCGACGATACGAAACCAATACTAAGCGCAAGCTCAGCAAATCGGGTCAGGCCAGAAGTCGCAATTCTCAGTAATGACTAAAAGGAGTGCGGCCTCTGGGGACGGGAATTGGCTAACAATCCTAACCTCGTTCCCAGGGCTTTTCCCATTTCAAAGGGAAAATCCCTGAGAACGAGGTTGTACTGTATGCATACTATCATAAGCTAATGGGGTCAAGACACAAGCAATGATTCTTGGGAATTCAACATACAATTACGATCTGGAGTTTGATGGCACTTTAATCGATATCAAAGAACATTTAAAGATCCTTGGAGTATGTCTGGACAATAAGTTATCTTTCAAAGAACACACAAATGTAATGCTGAAAAGAGTATACGCTAAGATTGCCGCACTTCGTCGCCTCAAGCGCTTAGTGCCCACAGATACTTTATTACTTTTATATAGGAGCTTTATAATACCGCATTTTGAGTATTGTAATTCTTTACTGATTGG
>OMLO01001160.1_pt1 | contig 19687 bp, 10 predicted proteins | sample 1674811 | NCBI WGS metagenome assembly OMLO01 (sample SAMN06265003, study PRJEB25207) | coral metagenome | isolation source: Coral host | place: Mexico:La Bocana,Puerto Morelos, Mexico | collected 2008-11-13 | reverse complement strand
TTAACAGAATGGTTTCAACAACAATCCAAATTCACAACTGACTTTGAGACTATGGAGGTCAACAAGATGAATAGTTTCCCTGCACATTTTCATGAAGCAACTTTATCAGTTTTATAAACAAGTATTGTAAGTTAAAATACTTGTTTGTAAAACAGATATTTTTACGAATTAAAATATCTTTTAAGATTACTCCCCTACAGACTGAAATGCTGCTGCACCAACAGTTGCAGTGTAAGAGTTTGTCATAATTATACTTACAAACAATGTGCTCATAATCAGTGGAAAGACTTTGAAGAAAGCAGCCATCAAGAGACCAGTCAAGAAACATGATTGGTTCACTGTGACCCTGTCAAGAAATAATTGTTCAACATCTCTAGAAATAACCAGTACTGTTAATCAGCATCCAACATGTGCAAGAGAAATACTTAAGATGCTGTTCACGTTTTGGTGATAACTAGCTGGAATCTAATGACCAAACAACTAGCACACTGGATGCTGGATGGAGGAATCCAGTTTGGTTTTGTTCTGTTGAAGACGACATTTGTAGTACATCTCCCTGCACCATTGTGAAATAAAGTTTGTGTCCCTGCTTGCTACCTGCCAAGACAAACTACAGAACTCACCGAACAGCAGCCAACCCTTCTGTAAGTTGTCCCTTCATCATACACTGCATGAACATAAATGCTGCCATCATGAGATGCAATAGCAATGTGTTCGCCATCTAGTGGGAAATCAAACAAACAATAAAGTAATTAAATTCCTTTTTATATTTCATTTGTGGTAGTTCTATGTCAACTGTATAAAAGAGGGAAATCTGTTTCTGAGCCCAATGGCTGGTGTTTAACTCTGATTTCTGAACCAACTAGGAGTCTTTCTACATTCCCCTGGATAGGATGCTAGTAGCACTGCAAGTCCATAAAGTGGCATCTAGTAAATTTTATACACCAGGGTGGACAGACACTGTGAGAGTAAAAGGTCTTGCTTAACACAACACAATGACCTAGCCAGGGTTCAAACCCAGGCCACTTGATCCAGAGTACATAGTGCCAACCCCTGCATTCTTAGGTTCCCAATACACCATTTCTGTAGAGAACTGATGTATGCATGTTTGTGTATCCCAAGGATGCATGTTATGCAATTCACCTTTTGCATATTCCAGATCAGACAGAGGGACTGTTCCATCTTGAAATGAAGCAATATGCATACCAGAGTCACATGACAAGACAATCCATCTGTAAAACACAGTCACATAGGTCAGAAAATTTTTAGATGTTAGACAGTATTAAAAAATATTTTCAGTTATTTGTAGAATGTTGAGCCATACCTTCCTATAGTGGTGCCTAATGCCAAAATATCACCAGTTGAATAGAAATCTGCTGACTTGACAGGGAACTTTAAAACAAAGCTCCAGGTTAGTAGCAAGCATTTGGAACAGTGTTGAACAAACATTAATTAAAAGAATAGAATAATAATAGTTAGGATCCTTAAAGTATGTCCGAATGTAAAGAGAGTCTTGTTTGATGATGTTGACATTGTGGATTTTTTCTGTCCAGCTAATAAATGGATCAAATGAAATTATGTGCAATGTCATTCAGTCAGTCTGTTGGTCGTTCATTCATTCAGTCAGTCAGTCAGTTGGTCTGTTGAACAGTTGATTGGTTTGTCAGTCAGTTGGCCAGTCAGTTGGTCATTTGGTCATTCACTCTGTTGGTCAATCAGTTGGTCAGTATGTGGGTCAGTCAGTCAGTCTGTTGGCCAGTCAGTCGTTCATCTGGTCAGTCAGTCAGTCAGTTTGTTGGCCAGTCAGTCACTCATCTGGTCAGTCGGTCAGTCAGTCAGTCAGTCAGTCGGTCAGTCAGTCAGTCTGGTGGTCAGTCAGTCGATCAGTCAACCAGTAAGTTATTGCACCTAGAGCAGTTCTGACAGTATGTACCTCCACCTCCACTGTCCAAATAACTTGATGAGTCTCAGCATCCCACAAAGAAACAGAGTGGTCCAGTGATGCACTAATAAACTGTGTCTCACTAGGGTGTACTGCCAGAGCATGAACCTCATCCTTATGACTCTACATATAAAGAAAGTAACAATTCAATTGAAAATTAGATAAGTATGCATTCTGATGCAAAGTAGTTACTTGGGTCTTCTGTACCAGATCATGGTGTGATGAGGCGCATGTAAAAAAGGTCTTAGTTTGTTGATTTAAACTTTGCCAAAAATGATAAGGTAAGGACCAGAATTAATGTTGTTCTTGGAAAAGAGAGAGAGAGCATTTCTAGTTGCAGAAAGAAATCCTCCTCCTTGTCAACACCAGTTCTAATGCTTGAATGCTTGATCTCATTAGCACTTCTTCAACATCACTTCCTGTGAGTACACATACCTGAACAACTGGATGAAAAGTAGAATTTAAGGAGCCTTCTACAATGTTGTTGTTTGTCACTCCAGTAAGAATGTCAATGTCATCTCCATGGCCTGTGTGCAGTGGTTCAATAGCACAGATTCCTCCAAAGCTGCTGTCAAGCTAGAAGCAAGGAAGAAAGGGGAAGAAATAAAAAAAGACTATGATAATATTGATTTCAAGTTTTTCTTAAAGCAAGCAACTTTTAAGAAGAATCAGCTGAAGATTTTCTCCAAAACAGCACCACATGTTTGATACCCACTCACCTGAGTTTCTTGTAATGGTGTGTTGAAATATTTATTAGCATCCCAAGCTGCTAATTTGCCATCCAAGCCACCACTTAACAGTGTCCCGTTCTCTAATAACCGTAAGCTTAAAATGCTTTTCTGAAAACACAAGAATGTCAGGATTCTGTTTTAAGCATTTGATGATTTTGACTCCTGCTTTGTCTTCTAAAGATTTCTAAATGAAAGTCTTGACTACAAAATTGTTAAAAGGACAGATAGAAAAATAAAATAAAAGTAAGAAAACAGAAGAGAGAAGGAAAAGAACTGAAAAGGAAGGGAAGAGGAAGGGTGGGATTAGGAGGAGGGAAAAAGATTCTTTGTTTTTTCCCTTCTTCTCTGTGGGCTCACTTTGTGTTGATGTACTTTCAAATTCTCACAACTTCCACAAAAGATATACAACACGCGGCAAAGGGAATCTAGATCATCAAAATACATCATACCTCATGTGCATTCCTTACAACAAACTTGATTTTCTTTGATACTGAAAAGCAAATTTAAATAAACAGAATATAAGCTAATAAAGTATTATTTCACTTGCAATCAAGAACACAGCTAAAAAATATTGTAAGGTACCTTTTCCCCAAACTGTGATTGAGCCATTTGAATCGCCAGTGATGACATCTCCATTGGATGAAAACTCTAAGCATGTGAAATATTGTGGGATCTCGTATTTCTGCCAAAATAAGAAAAAAACAAGTTAACATCTTTGTTAATTCAAAATATACAATTAAATAATAAATGTTGTAATATGATTGAGTGGTCTGAATGTCTTCAGACAACACAATTAGCGGTAATAAGCTAGGTCAGTTAGCACATCACCATGTTTTAAAGCACTTTAAACTACAAATGCAGGTGCAGTAAGGTGCTGTCAAGTAGAGCCTTTTGTCTAAAAACAGGAGAGGCAGCGTGGCCTAGTGGTTAGGGCGCTGGACTTGTAATTCGGACGTCACGGGTTCAAATCCTGCTCCCTGCTACTAGATGGATCTGTCTTCGAACGGTGGTCCCGAATTCAACTCCTCCACGCTTTGTAAATAGCCAGCTGGTCAGCCTCCCACCAGTTGGGATTCTTAATAAAAATTTCTGTTCTATTTGTATTTGTATTTGTTTCATATACACGGCCCCACAAGCTTGTAGCTTTAAATACAAACCGTGTATAAATAAAGTTGCTTTTTTTTTTATTTGTAACAAAAGGAACTAACAAAAGAAGAAACAAAAGAAGAATAGCCAAACAATAATCTTAAATCTACCTCAAAATATCCATTCTTTCTCTCTAGTCTTGTGTTGTGAAGTCTCCAGAAGTGAATGTGCTCTTTTCCACATGTAACAAGGGTCTTGCTGTCATCTGGATCAAACATCACTGCCGCAACAGCACTGTACTGGCTCTGTTAAAGGCAAAACAGTGTAAGCCTTTGAGCCAATGCTAACCAGGTTAGCCAAGAACGTGCTTATATCCAATATTTTTTTTCTATTTACAAACCTTGCTTTGTTGAGTGATTACTCTTTCTTCCCATTCCCATACACTCAGATGATACTCATCATCCAGTGCATCTACGCAAGCAAGTTGTTTCCCATTATCCTGTCAAGAATAAAGTAGATATTAAGTAATTAAGTAATAACAAGTGGGAGAAAAAACTTTTCTTTGATTATCAACTTCACCAAGATGACATTAATAATCAATTAAAGCAATTGATTATCAGCATACCTCTTGTGAAAATGCCAGACATGAAATACTCAAACTGTACTCTTGTAGTGCCAGGACAGCGAGAGTGATGAGTGTCTCGGCATCCCAAATGCGAATATGACTCTGTCAAAAAAAAAAATGAAAATGAGTTACAGTTATCATAATAGAAATATATACCAGACAAGTGCCTTTTGCTTGGGTCAGCTTATTCATGGTTACTTCAAGTGATGAAGTTTCTGCAAAGAAATCCAATCTTTTGACTCTTCTTTCTTTGCAGTATTTTTGTGGTGATATTATAGCATACCTACACTGTATGTCATGTTTAATTTTGTTGTTAACAATATTACTGGGACTTACAAGTTCATTTTGGTCGACTGACAAACCAGATGCTTGTCCTGTTGCTATATACCACTGGTTGGGATGAACAGCCAGGCTACAACAGAAGAGACACAGACCTTTAAATGGTTACCCAATCAATAACACCAGATTAATTTTCTCTATCCCTAACCATCCTTGTTCAGCCTTTGTGGTTAATTGAATGGCTTGGTGCAAGACTAACGTAAGTGACGTTTTTGAGAGAAATTTTTTTTTTCTTCAAAAGTGCCTGAATTTTTGCATGTGCTTTTCAATTTAGTAGTAAAACATTCCCCTGTATTTTTTGCCATTTTGCACTTTGTTTCTGAGAAAAATGAGGACAAAATATCGAGGCGTGCACAATGAACACAACAAGGCAGAACAAGAGATAACCAACCTTTAAATTTTTGGCTCCTTTATTAGTACGTGTTGACATTGTCCAAGTGATAAAAGCGCGAGTATGCGGTGGATAATTTTTTTTAGAGTGTCGGTTCAAACCCTGAATTTTTCTCCTGTTTTTTCCCCCTCTGGTTGCTTTTCTCTTGTCAGGAGAATGTTTTACTACTAAATTGAAAAGCACATGCAGAAACTAAGGCAGTTTTAAAAAAAAAAAAATTCACCCAAAAAAGTCACTTACATTAGTCTTGCACCAAGCCTTTCAGTTATTGTATTTAACTTCATTTATTGGTCAGGAGATTTTCTATTTTAGTAAACTACTCTTTTCAGGTTTCGTTCAATTTATAGGTAATTTTGTATGCAGCCATAATAACCCAAATTGCCACAACTAAGCTCCTTTAATTAATCTGTAAAAATAAGCACATGTATTTCAAAAAATTTACAACAAAAATTTCTGTACTCAGAGCGCAAATTGAACAATCTAAAATAAGAGTGGGATATTTTGTTTGGATCTAGCAAACTTCTTCAGCCACAAATAATTATACAAATTTGAATGTTAAGGGTTATACAAAGGTCTCAAGGGGGATAAAATGGTGTCATAGATCCTGGCCAATTCAAAGCCATTGCCTTTGTTCAAAGAGGGCTTACATAATCTTATTTAACAATTGGTTCATGCTTCAGCATGCACTATCGAGGTATGGAGCACGCGGAAAGTTTGGAGAGCATGTAAGAAGCGTAAGAGTTGCCTGAGGCGATAGCCGAGGGTAACGAGCTAGCTTCTTGAGTGCTCTCTTAACTTTCCGCGTGCTCCATAACTCGAAAGTGCACAGCTAAAGGCATGAACCAATTGTTTTATAACATAGCCGGTGGAATTGTGCATCAAATCCAACGCGAAAAATGGACAACAATATTGCTCATGCTATTGCTCACGCTGTCAGCGTGCACTATCGGGATTTTGAGCATGCTCACGTATACTGCATTTGATTGCGCGGCTCTGCTAGCTATGTTATAACTCAATCTTGTCTCTAGGTTACCATTTTAGCCCTCTCAAAACCTTTATAGAACTCTTTTAACATTCAAATTTGTATTGTGGCTGATGAAGTTTGGTGGATCTGAATGAAATATCCCACTCATATGAATTTTTAATTTGCTCTCTAAGTAGTTAGTACATAAAATTTGTTACATATTTTTTTAAAATGAAGGAAAGAATTTAACAATATTTTTTATTCTAGGCACATGTATTGGTTACCATTTAATATCATCAGCATGTCCGGTATAATGTCTTTGTGTGTTGGTCATCTTGTTGTACATAACCACCATTGTTGCGACAAAGTATAACATCTCTCCAGAAGGCAAGACATGCAGATTATCATAACTGTCTTTACCATGATATCCATATCTAAAGAATTCTTTTGTCAAGGGAAACGTTCTTCTTGTTCACATCCACTACAGACTGTACAACCATTTTAACATGTAGCTACATTCTTTTTCAAGTGTGCAAGGTGCAAAGAGGCTTTGACGCTGGCCAGTGAACTAACATAAAAATTACTACTAAAATTACAATTAAAAAAATGACATTTGGGAATATTTACAAGCAATTTCCATGGATTTGGCAAGATTTTAAGGCCTTTTCCTAGACTAATATCCATTTACAGTAAGAAACATCTGCCTGTTTCAGATCTTAGATCATCTCTATATTATATCCACAAATTAGAGGTGAACACCATACAAAAATATGTCAGGATTGAGAGTCAGGAGTTGAGCACTGTGTGGCATCATTGTATTATGTTTTTGGGGAAGACAGTTAACATTCACAGTGGGTCTCTCCACTCAGGTGTACAAAATAGTTATTGGCGAGTTTAATGTGCAACCCTGCGATGGACTAGCATCCCATTCACATAGGAGTAGAAATACAGTCTCCTAGTTGCCTATGCAACCAAGTTCAGGATAAGTTCCTGCAGTATGGACTATTTGGCCTGACATAGACTTGAATTTACTCAGGCATCACCCCATAAGAGCTAGAGGTCCATAATTTACAGGGACCTACCACAGGGGTATTAAATTACAATATTTAGATAAGAAACCACATTGATCTTAGGTAGATCCACTAAAGAGAAGTATTTACCTAAAAGGGATGTTCACATTTTTCATTGTAGCACTAGATCGCTAACTTGAAGAATAGTCCACTTACTATAGTACAGTAAATAATTAAAAGATACACCCATGATAGTTGAAGCTTGGAATCAGGAGGCGCCACTGGAGCATCGTCAATTGTGTAGTTATCTAAGTCTGATGCATGATAATAAGTATGCACTCGTCCTTTCACCTTTATGGTCACCACTTGGCTTTGTGCTATGAAAATGAGGGCATGTAATTACACAATGTATTCAAGTAAATTTGATTTAATTAATAATCTGATGATATTAATTATTGATGATATAATTTTTTTAATAATAAATAATTATTATTAATACTTAAATATGAATGATAAAATTACAGTAAGTTGTTAGTTTTAATCATCAATTCTTTAAATAATATTTTTACTAATAAAGAACTACATGCTATATGTTGCAATAATTTTATGTCATATCATTGTCTGTAAATTGCATAGTTACAAAATTGCATGTACCTTCAAATCAAAGAAAGTTACAGAGACAAATAACACCAATATGTATTCAACAACATAATTTCTTGTAAAGGAACTGGTAAGATTGATTCTGAAAAACTTGAAAATAACCCAAAAAATAAATCTGACCAGACACATACCAGATGGTTCTTCTCTCGGTTTCTTCCGCGCTTTCTGTAAACGTTTTTGTTGTTGTGGTGAAGCAGAGTGACCATTACTGCTAAGAGACGATGGATTGGACAAGTTTCTTTTAAAGCCTTGTTCTGTGCTTCCAGCAATAAAGGTGTCGGTATCTCGGTATAACTGTGATAGGCCTTTCACCTGAACAATGAAATGTTAAAATGCTGTCATCATAAGTAATGTCGAGTTAAGGGTTTCTTCTCACATGACCTTCTCGGCAAATTTTACGTCATCATTAGTGGTTTGATAATTTAGATAATTATATCGTTTTATAAATTTTTATTTGTTCAAAACTAATTGAATGAGTTGGTCAAAACTACCATATATGCTCAGTGAGAGTTTGTACGACCTTTTGTTCCCCAAAAGTGCCTGAATTTTTGCATGTGGTTTTTGATTTAATAGAAAAGCATTGCCCTGAAGTTTTTAAACTGGGTTGCTATTCATTTTCCAGAAATAACATAATGACCAAGCAAAATAGTAAGTTTTCCCAGGGGGGTCTTTTGTTGCAGAAGAAACAAAAGAAACCTTTTGTTTTACTAAGCAATATAGTAAGCGAATCGTCACATTGGGTGCTAGTTGATGGAGCAAGTATTGTAGTCATAATTAAGGTGATGTTGAGGTGAAATTCACACATGCTAAGGTTGAGGTACTTTATATTCCATGATGAAATTAAACTTGTTAATGTATAAATATAAAACAAGAGAATGTTATGACTGAAAAACAAATCAACAAATATATTCCAAACAGATTACCCAGACTAGACAGATCTTTTTCGCTGGGTGCACTAGCATTAAGTTTAATGTTACACTGATTTTACTTATTAATTTGGAACTACAAAAATGCCATCCTTTGTCCTTCAGCATTTTTGTGAAGTCTTTTAATTTGTAACACAGTTTGCCATACTGACTGACACTGTCACGCTGTCCACACTAAATATTTTATTTATAAATACTTTTTTTTCTACTGGTAATAAATTAGTGCACTGCAAACTAGCTCCAATCAAGAGATTATCCAAGCACTCTGATTTTAAAATTGGCCACATGCAAATTTTTATATTTTATTTTTATAGTTATTTTACTAACCAGAAGCAGCAGCAGCATGCAATAAGTTAATTAATAATTAAACAGGAATATTTTTCACTTGGAAACCATCTATATTTCATAATATTTATAAAGCCACTTTGTTTGATCAGCTAACCTGGTTTATTGATTCAGTGAGGAGACATATTTTGAAAATGATTAAAAGCGACAGAATTTTCTCAACCAATTTAAACTAAGCGAAGTATTATTTATTGATTTCATACCCAACAGAACTAAAGAAATTTTATTTACAAAATTGCAGGTAGTGTTTAATTCTTTCAAACAATATTTATCCGCACAAACTTATAAATAATAAAACCGATCCGATTTCACTGTTTTGGAAAGTGTTGTCGTCCGTGGAAGCGGCGATGAATAGAAACTATTTATAATTTCATAGGCTGCTCCTTACCGCATATTGTACGTTGTACATTGTAAAATTTGGCCGGAAATATTGAAGGTTGAGTTTGTTGATCTTGAAATGTGTTAATTTGAAGCGGATAATCTTGCCTAAGCCGGAAATCTAACACATAAAGTACTCGAGCAGACATTCAGACTCTAGAAACCCTAAAAGAAATGTTTTTGTTTTTATTATTTTATTTAATTACTGCATACATACCTTGCCTCCTTCCAAAGTGCGGAGTTCTCTAACTGTGTACTTCAACATGTCAGAAATGTCTTTTAAAACGTCTTCGAAGTTTTTTACTGTGTTTCTGTTTAATAGGATCTTGCATTTCTTGTTTCTATCGTGCTCACTAAGGATTGTTATAACACGCGGTTTCGGATTTCCGTCAGAATTAGTACTCCCGCCATACTTCGAATCCCTACTTGACGAGGACAGCGAAGATGCATCAGAAAAGCTTTCTACATCAAGCGAGCGAGGCTTCCCTTTCTTCCTTTGACCGTAGTTTACATTCTTTATAAGCTGGTCTCCAGAAGAACAGATGTAATGCCTTCCATCCTCTAACTGGCTGATCGTTGTCACTGCACTTCCACCGGGCGAAAAAACGTTTCTCACTCCGTACGGAAGTGGAATCGCTTTTGAAAGATCTTCCACGATGGTCTCGAAAGACCTGTATCTTTGCCGCGTTACCACCATTTCAACACCTTTAAAATGTTTATCCCCGTTACGGTAAAACGTAACCCTTTTCACAGCGTTCACCCTGCTTCTTCGCTGGTCTTTTCCTACTAGATCTGTATTGGAATCATTAGAAAATTCAGGATTTGACGAGTTAAAATTACGCGGTCGTCTAGGCTCACCAGCGGGAGGGTTTCTAATGCCTTCGTTGTTCCGTGCTGGCAAAGGAATGCGGCTATTTATTTTTCCATCTCTTTTCTGTGGCCTTCTTTCCCTTACATCTTTGTCAATTTCTGGAAGTCTGACGTTATCGTTGTCTTCTAAATCGCTGTTGCTATCGGTGGGTAAAGGCCTTCCACGGTGAGGACCGCCATTCGGCAGTGCCCGACGTTGTTGATAAGTACTGGCATAACCACGTCCGCGATAAGACATCTTTAAGTCCTCGAATCTACCATCTCTAAATATTTTTTTAGCAGGTATCGACGATCCATCTCAGTCCCAAGGAATGAAACGCTTAAAATTTTCTAGAAAGCTCGCGTGAATCCATTCAAAACAAACTATCCGTTTAATGAGCCGACATGATTGCAAAGCTTAACAAAGTTGGCCCTTTTCAGTCTGGAACTTTTCAATATTATTCAGTCCATTCACCGTCAACACATTCATTACGTTCGCTACCAAGCCGTTTTATCTCTTGTAATCTCAATCTTATATACACAAGACTGATGGTCAAGACAACTTGTCAACCTTCCTACAGCAGTTTCTTTGTCACGGTGATGTTGGCGAACATTTCCAAGGACCCCTTTGTTTACTTGCCTACTGAATTGATTGTCAATCTCTGAAAGTGTCCCTTCCATTGTTAAGTTAATCAACAGTGTTGTCAAGAACTCGTAACTAGGGCAGGTGTTCGTGAATGTAGAAAAGAAGACTTGATTGAAATGCAAATGTTCCGTGAACCGAACCATAAACGCCGCCATTTTGACTTGCATGCAGCTAACCCGGGTGACCTGGAGCTGAGTTTGAAAACTGGCGAAAGATGAACGATTGCATAATATGCATAACTACCTCTTTCTTAAAGCAGAGGGCACGCGGAACTTTGCCAGAGCTTTTTATTTGTGATCATCTCTTCTTATCTATCGAGGTTTGTAGAGACTTAACGTCGCATTCCATAAGTACGTTAACTTTTTGCTTCATAAGAGGGTCGCCAGTTATTAGATTAGAATGCCATCCTGGCTGCATTTAATTTGAGCGCGCTGTGTGGGCTAGCGCTGCCACTTTCAAGTTTACCTACTGTAAAGTAACTAACGATACATAAGCTTATTGGCTTAACTGCACTCCAATATGAGGGTCAATATACTCCACAATTCTCGGCCTGTCTTTGTCACGCAACGCTACGTTATATAATGTACCACCTATCAATGTTCGTGGTACATGTATTAAATTTGTCTCTGTTATCCAAACACTGTCGTTTTTATCAGCCCATTAATTATCTATATTTGAAGCTTTGGAACACATAGTGTTTTTCTGTTGGATTTAGTTTTCTCAGTCCCAGAAAGATGCTGAAAAAGAAAAGAAATAAGCCACTTTTTGCTGTTATGTATAAATGTTTATTGATAATTAGTTTAATTATTACCCTCTTCTTGTGTGCAACAAGGTTTTGAAGGACATTTGACCACCCTCACTTGCCCCAATTAACCAATTATTTTGTCCCAAGGGTGGGGAATTTGCTTTCTTCTTTTAAGAAAATTCAAGATCCCCTTCCCATTCCCCACCCCCCCCCCCCCCCCCCTTGGGCTTAACATTGACATTGGCCAGTACAGACTGGACTTACACCAGGTTACACTAGCGGCCATCTTATCCGCAGGGAGGGTTACTCTCAGAAAAATTAAATTATCCCAAAACTCCATTTATAACCAAAATTTGTGATTTTTCCTACCCTAGTGTCTTAAAAAAAAAACATGCCCAGACTAGAGTGAAAAAACCATACCCTATTTATGACCCAAAATGGGCAAAGTCAACACCCTATTTACGATCAAAAGGGCTGAAAACCCTACTCTTTGGGGCTGCACATGCCTATATAGCCCATATAAGGGAATGCTCCCCCATGGCATCTGATGGAGAAAAGAGACTCTAGATCTCTACATTGTTTTCTGCTCACTTGAGTGCTGGAGGCTGGTCTTGCAAAATATAGAGGGTGGTAAAGGGTATTTTTGTGACTCGTGATCGGCCTTTTTTTTCCTATGAAATGTGAAATGGCTGATTTTTCCTTGTGAATCGTGATTTCCATAGTAGCCATGAAGCGTGATTTTGAAAAATTATTTTCTGTGAAATGAGAAATGTGTTTAATTTGCAGTGAACTGTGTTTTTCATTATGTCTTTGTTATTTTCGACAACCGCTATTACATAATAAATGATATTGCGTGACCATGACGGGATGCTTTATCCCTGTTGTAACCACAACATGATTGGATCTGGTTTTTGGTGACCTTTGGCCGGGCATCATTTTTATCCTCAGTTTCTTCTATTCAACCACAATGGCAGAAGTGCGTCAACGTGATGTCTGCGATGACCAAGATCGTCGACAAGGACAACAAGTTTGCATGGTTTTAACAAATGTGACTGTATTAATAAGTTTTTTTTTAACCAAAGGTAACAAAAAATATTGATTCACGTTAGGAGAAATCCTGTTTTCCATTTTCTGCCACAGCCCATAGAGATTTCGAAATCTTTAGTAAAGCTGTGTTAGATTTTTGTGGTGTGCAATCTTTACCACCCTCAATATAGGCATCTAGATTTTGACTGTTTTTGTCCAAAATAGTTTTGTCTACTCCATTTCTGATCCTAGTGCATTATTGAGCTACATGCAGGCTATGATAGTGCAGACATGTCAGACAGGGTTTTTTGTTTTTGAAGGACCTAAATGTTTTTTAGTCCCCCTCTTCTTGCTCCCTCCCTTTTTAGCTAGACTAGTTCTGGCTTTCACTCATGCCCGCACATTATGCCCATGGCAGGATAAGCAGAAAATTTTCCCTTGACCCTCTAAAAGCATTAACTGCATGACAGAGTTGGCCAGAACTGGACTACAACCTCCTTTGCAATAAAGGTTGTGACCAGCTTCACTCAGCCAAGGCCCCCTTTCACAATCAATAAAGAGCTCATCTTCAATTTGCACCCCTCTCCAGCATCTGGATCACAGCTCTTTCCCCTGTAAGTGAAGCCAGCTCTTCTTCACTACACAATCTGCATATCCCAAGGTCTTCCCAGTTTAGAAAACAGAATTGCCGTAATGCTAAATACAACTTTCCATTTCCTTTTCAGTTTGGTTAGAAGTCTTTCCTAATGATGGACGTTTTCCCATCTTTGTCAACCCTTCCCAGGAAACACTGGTACAGGGCCAAGGCTGTTATCTACCTGCTTATTTTACTCACAACAATGCCATTCTGTCTTATATTTACTATTTGTTATTGGTTGTTTGGAAGAAAGGCTCATGATTCCCAACGTGTTAAAGAATCACTCAGGCGTACTGTATTAGTATCAGGCGTGGCTCACACTAAGGGCTTACATATTGCTAAAACCTTGGGAAAAGCTGGTCATCGAGTGATCTTGGCAGACACAGAGGACTTTTGGTGTTCTGCAGCACAATGGTCATGGTTTATTTCAAAGTTCTACACTGTACCAAACATAAATTCCCAGGGTGGAAAAGAGAAGTATATCAATGGAATGATTAACATTGCTGAAGCTGAGAAGATTGATTGGTATATTCCAGTAAGCCATACCAAAACAGCTGTGTTGGACACGATAATCAAACAGCGTCTTGCTGTGGTAAATCCAAAAATCAAATGCCTTGTCTTCGATGATCCAAAACTGACCGCTGTTCTTGATGATAAACTTGTCTTTCTGGAGGAATGCCAAAAACTTAATCTTCAGGTGCCATATTTCCAACAAGTAAGCAATGTTGAAGATGTCCGTGAAATGGCCAAGAAAGGACTTTTTTCAAAAGCTCACTACTTCCTAAAACCTTTGATGCCTTATTCTGCAGACCGGGTAAACTTCACCCGCATACCAAGCAATGCAGAAGAATTTGAGAAGTATATCACTACCTATGAATCAAAGCTTAACAGCGACAATCCATATCTTGTCCACCAGTTCATAAAAGGAAAAGAATTTGCAGCTAATGTTATTGCTGTGGATGGACATCTGCAAGCTTTCCACATCTGCCCTTGCTCACCAATGCAAATTGACTATGATGTTGTCAAACACCCAGAGATCAAAGTTTGGATCGAAACATTTTGCAAAGCCAAGCGACTCACTGGTTGTGCATGCTTTGACTTTCTAGAGGATGAGAAAACTGGAGAAGTTTATTGTATTGAGTGCAATCCACGTCTTCATTCGAGTGTGGTTTCTTATCAAATGCAGCCAGACCTTGAAAGAGCGATACGTGGAGCCTTAGATGGTCAGTTTCAGTTGTCCACTGCAGTAGAACCTCCTGTTTCTTCTCCTCATGTCTACTGGTTATACAATGAAATTGCCAAGGTTGGTCTTTTCCAACAAAGTCTTGGAGAATTTTTTCGCACTTTGTGGACTGGTAAAGATGCAATTCTGGATGCATATGATCCCATGCCATTTTTTATGCTGAATCATTTTCAAATGCCTGTTATGCTTTTACAAGCACTCATGAGTGGGAAAAGATGGAATATTTCAAACTACTGTCTTGGGCAATTGAGGTAGTTCAATTTTTAATTTTGTGTCGGTTTGTGCAAACTTACAGAGAGATGTCAAAATATCAAAGGACTTTATCATTGGCTTATTTTAATTGCTGCGGAAATGTTGTAATAGCTATTTTCTGTTATCTTAAAATTCGACTTTGATTGAAAAGGTATCATTATGGTGAAAGGTAAATATTGATTGACACAGTATGTTTGCAAAACAGATTTCTCTAACAGGGCATGAATCAAAAGTATGAAGAGAGAGATATCTATTTGCTCACACTTTTCGTAAAGCAAAATGGTTTTGATGACATCTCAAAAAGTCACCTGTCGATTGAAATGCTGCATGGAAAAGTGACATGATAGTCTGCAAGATTCCTCTTAACAAATTGGTTTTTGTGTTCTTCTATGAAAAAAGGAGATTTTGACATGCAATCAAGAGTTACTTGGGACTTTTTTCCATGCACCCCTTCAATTTACCTTTGTCAAAAAATAAGGTCTAGCCTCATAAGTCAAGCCTAGTTACCCATCAGGCCCCAGTTGTTCAAAGACTGGATAACGCAATCCATCGAATAAATTGCAATCCAGTGAATAAGTGTTAACAAAGCAAACCACACTATTCGCTGATAGTGATTTATCTGGTGGGTAGCGGTATCCAAATATTCACAACTATATAACAATGTGTGCCAAATGGCACTCATAGCGTTAAAGGGTTAAATAACATATTAACTAGCTTTGCTCATTGGTAGAGTTTTGTGCACAAAATTTTGTAATACTTTCTGATTAATAGTTTATGCTACTCATTAAATAAATGTATTATTATCTTTATTTACCTGAACTCTTTCACTCCAAGGTGAAACCTGGCATAAGTTAAATACGATTTCAACTTTAACTTGTGTAGGGACGACACTTGAACTTATTATCTTAAATCTAAAATTCACTTGGCAGTTTCACTTGGTGTCTTCTTTATTTCATCTTGTTGCTCAGTTTTGAATTTTTAGAGCTTTACTGCCTTAGTGTATCTGTGCAGCTACTCTTAAATGTATTCTGTCAGTGTGCCCACAAAACGTCATAGGCCACGTGTCCTTAATCATTAAAAGGAGAGTTAGCAGCTTCATTACTTTGATGTAATACTGTAAGTCAGTGTACAATACAAATCCACTGGCAAATATTTGACCAATCAAAAGAAAGGTACATTTGCATTGAGCAGCTCTTCATGTGGTACTGACTATTATGTTCTACAGATTAAGAGTAATTTTTGGAAAATTTTGAGCAAGCTAGGGTTGAAATACCTTCAAGCCATTGTTACAGTTTTCTTAGGTTCAATTCTTGTCTAAAAACAACTCTTAATTATTATAAGTTCTTTTTAGATGATAAAGGAAACCCAAGCAAACTTCAACAATGGCTGCAAAGTATTTCAATGCTTGTCACCTCAAAGTTTGCCATAAGTCACTTAGTCCTTTATTTCACCCTCCAATTAGTTCTAATGTTTAAGTCTCTTAATAAAACCCTAGCTTGTGACTATTTGGGTTAAAGCTATTGTAATAAGCAGTCTTCATGTGGTTCAGTTGTTTACTGTGCTGTACAAGGTGAATTTAACTTATTAAGTTTGTTCTAGATAAAAACCTAGTGTGTGACCATTTAAATAAGAAATATTAAGCAATACTCTTTCTGTCCTCTTCTAACTGAAATTTGGTACTTTTTTTTTTAAATTTTGACATTTCCGCACTCTTGAAAGTGAAATGTCTTGACAACATGTAAGCAGTTATATGTTGATTCACTTTTATTACTTAATATTTATTTTGGGGATTAATGGAAGTCATCCAAAAATTACTTGGTTTTCTTGAATATCACTCGATACTTCTTGCTTTATTCTGGTCATTTCTTGCAAGGCCGGCTGATTTTGTAGCATAATAAATAAAGGTTTGATCACTTCTTATTACGCTGTTTGAGTTTGTATGAGATCATGTGTTTTGCAATCCCTGTAGCAATGTCCTCTGCTGTCTTATTTTGTCCAAAATATTCAGCAAATTCACCTGTTGGATCCACAAGGTATTGAATTATAGTGTGGTCAACCTGTGAGAAAGAAAGAAAAAGTTAAAATGACAATGGAAAGTACTGTTGTGGGGTGGTTTCATGGACCAGTGAGTGCTACAAAGCATGGTAACTGTTCCACACTGATCCTTTTGTACTAGTCTCTTTCTCGTACCGAAACCTGGTGAAAATTTCATTTTTCTTGACAATTGTATTCCCACCTAAATGACATAGGAACCTTGATGAGGCATCAAAAGCTTACCTTTTATAAAGTCTAGAAATATTGATGAAACCATGATTATATGGGGGGTGCCCAGGGGAAGGGAACCCAGAAGAATAGGGGATGAAAGGTAGGTTAGGAAAGGGTGGGAAGTGGGAGTTCTAAGAAGGTGGGAATAATTTATTAAGCACTTAAATACTCTTAAAAAATAGGAACCCAAAATGTTATTTGTCTTTCATTTATCCTGGAAAATTTGACCTTGGGTTAAAAAACTATTTTACAGTGGTTATGCCATAGGACATGAAAAGTTGCACATTATAAGCTTTTAAAGACAAAAGTAAGAGGAGCAAGGTTGAAAACAAAGGAAAAATAAACATCTAAGGATTGCGCAGTTAGGATGTGTTTTGAGTCTCCTTATTTACAGGGGATGTAAGCGAGACAAACAGGGCAGGAGTAAGGAGATGAAAGTATGGGAAGGGAAAGGTTCTGACCCCCTGTCCCTCCCCATTTATGTCTCATATTATTTTAAAATATAATAATTATGTTGATAAATTATTTATTATGTGACACATACAATGTAGTCATTGTCCTCATCTGCTGGTCCTTGACTGAAATACACCCTGTAAGCCCTGCAAACCTGTCTTACTTGCTCAAGTGAGCCTGTTAGACCAAGGAGACGTGGATGAAACTCTGCAATATACAAAACATATTGGTTAAGAACTATGCTTAAGGACCTTTTATAAACCTCTGGAGGAAAACGAAAGCAGTTATTATGCATTTCATTAAATTAAACCTCTTATGGAGTATCCCATGCCACAGTTAATGGCAGATTGTCCACTACATGTGTAGAAGAGCGGGTTAATGGGTTAAGTGACTGTTAGGAGAACTTGTTTTGTTGAGAACAAGCTTGTTTCATTCATGGACAGATCAAAATCTTCTGAAGATAGGTACCTTGCACATATTGTTTTACAGCCTCAACATCATCCCGCATAGGATCAACTGTAATGAACAAAGGTTGAAGTTCTGCACCCAGCGACTCTTTTTGTTTGTCTAAAAAATACATTTAAACAAAAATTGAAGTAAGATATAAGATCATAGTAAAATTTCTTTTTCAATACATTTATTTTAAGATTAAGCTTTAACATGAGTTAAAGCTATGTTATCAGCAGGTTCTAGCTGGATTTGAAAAGTGATTTAAATTTGCTGTAGCTCAAGTAAATGTCAAAAAAGCCTACAATGCATGATAGGTTTAGATTTGCCACAATCAATGAGCCTGGTTAGCTATCTGGCTAAAAGTATTGGAATCAGTATCAAAATGTCTTTTTGAACACAAAAAGAATGATATCTCGTTTCTCAGCTGAAGTTACTGAACCTCTCACCAACAATGTCAATGGCCTGTCCCATTTTTTCTAATTCATCTGGACAGATATCAGGACAGTGGGTAAAGCCAAAGTACAGCAGGATCCATTTGCCATGGAAATCCTTGTCAGTCACAGCTTTTCCATTATGATCTGTCAAACTGAATGGTCCACCAAGAGCAACTTTTCCTATTGATCGATTCTTTTCCTTTTCTTTGACTTCATTTAAAAATAAGATGAGAACATAAAAAATGATATTACTTCATCTGTAACTCTACAAAATAAAGCTTATTTTTTAAAACATTTATTGTGATATTGAACAGATGGTTTTCTGGATCATGTACATACTAAAGGCATCCAAGTTCACATGTCGATCGACACCCTTGATCAACCCACTATCAACATCCTCAATGATACTTGATCAATTCTTGATTGCTAAGCAGTCAACCCTCGATCAACATTTCCATAGATACTTGATCAACACTCAATTGCTATTCAGTCAACACTTGATCGACATCTCAGCTGACAGTTGGTCAAGAACAAATTTTCAGACACATCATTGAGTGTTGATCGATACATACGAATCGATCAACCCTCTGCCAACTATCCACCAACTGTCAATCAAGTCTCAATCAAGATGTCCATGGAGTGTCGATCAGTCAAGGGTATCGACTGACACTTGACTGCAGATGCCTTTAGTGCATGTGACCTATGTTTCTTCAGACTGTGAGTCTTGGAGCCTAAAATGATATAGGTGAGTAAAAAATGATATATAGTACTACCAAATGCTAATTTCCTAAGAAGACCTTCATTATCTATGAATTCTTTCCCCAAATCCTGGCTCTTTTAGATAATCGATCAACTAAATAACTCTTTCCTACACAAAATATGGTCAGATAATTAACTGGTTTTGTATACGCTAAGTCTGCATACCAGCCAAGTGGCCCATCAGGCTGGAGGTTATCTTGGTTTCTGTGGCATGAAGAGACTAGGAATATTTCTACACCTCCCTGGATGGGATGCTAGTCCATTGCAGGGTTACCCTCAGTATTAAATTTACCAGAACCCATTTATACACCTGGGTGGAGAGAGGTAATTTGAGACAATGTCTTGTCCAAGAACACAACATGATGTGTCTGGCTGGGGATAGAACCTGGGCTGATTGATCTGGGGTCAAGCGCACTAATCATGAGGGCACCATGCATAGTGTGTTATTATTTTTTACTCTACTGAGGGAATCTGATACCAAAGCCATTGGGTATTAATTTAAGATTTTTTAATAGAATATCATCATAACAC
>OMLO01001159.1_pt1 | contig 19690 bp, 14 predicted proteins | sample 1674811 | NCBI WGS metagenome assembly OMLO01 (sample SAMN06265003, study PRJEB25207) | coral metagenome | isolation source: Coral host | place: Mexico:La Bocana,Puerto Morelos, Mexico | collected 2008-11-13 | reverse complement strand
TCCGCCAACGTCATCTATTGCATAACTTGCACTTATTGCAAAAAGATATACATTGGCGAAACAGGACGACGACTAGGCGACCGATTTAGAGAACATCTTCGCGACGTAGAAAGGAATGACAAGGACGCATCAAAACCAGTCGCTAAGAACTGTCGCTAAGAACTGTACAAAGATCTATAACGCACGTGTACAGCCATTGTTTTGCTCATTAAACCTTTTGTTTAGCGACGTTCCTGTTGCCGTTGTCGTCGTGGTTCGCTTAAAGGTGATGTTACAAGAGCTGAATTTTAACGCTAATTTTTAGTTACACGATAAAACGTTTGACGAAAACTTTGTTGTGGCAACGGTATGCTGCGCGAGACTAGTTTTAACGCAACAGGCACAGTTCGGCCAACAAGGTTGCAGTTTTTGAATCGCTTTCAAAAACCTGCAACGGGTTGCCGCAGCGAAATGTTGCGTTAAAAGTGCCACGGTGCGCCAAAAATCGGCTGGTGTAACATCACCTCCAGGTCCCTATTACATCCAAAGAAACGAAATTTACGGCTGGGACAAAAGAAAAGAATTACTTCTGGTAATAAGGTGCTGGCGTGGGTTTGGAAACGCGAAAAAGGGCGAAACTGAGAATCTGAACACAAAGATATGGGAGGCGGGCTAGATTTTCTCAAAGTCCTTGGAGGTTGTAGGCCCTTAAGCGAAGGCCGAGTCTGCGCTCCCCCACCACGCACTAGATTAGACAAACCATACATGCTCTATGAAGGAGTTCTATCAATTTTTAGTATTTTTAGAATGCCGTTCTGTTATCGAACTACGCTACACACTATATACATGTATTATGTTAAAGACCCAGGGTTAAAGATAGGAGTGTTGCTTATTCTGACACCGCATGCCAAATACCTTTCACTTCCTGCCTTTACATCTTCAGTGGCTATCATGATATGCAAAGATGAATGCACAGATGCAAAACTGTTCAGTGGTTTAACCCCAGGGGGGAGCGGTGGTATGTAGAGATTTTCAAGCAGTGCTTTCCCACCAGCCGTGCGTACAGGGGCGACTGGCGGTGGAAGGCTTGACACTGGAGGAACATTCAGTACATCGGCTGCTACACAGACAAAACATAGATTGACTGTTAATAGTTTTCCCAATAGAATCCAGTTTTTATCCTGCTTATGTTTGAAATCCGGCAAGAGATTTATCGAAATTTTGCAAAAAAAATAACAAATATTGCAAACTTAGCCCTTGGCAAAAACTAGACTATGATTTTTTAGTTACTACAGTTCTATGTTACCCTCAATAAATTAACAAATACAGTTGACAAGTATTATTGTTTCAAGTTTGGCTGATTACTCGTGTGTATAATTTTCTATAAGTTTATCAGAGGTGTTGTGCATGTAAAGAATGGCTTCACTGTGTATTGAGTTTACCTTCTCCGTCAAGAGTTTTACTTATGTCATAACTTGACGGCATCATAGTGCTGGCCTGTGATGGAGCAGCAGTCCTGTTCGACAATTCAGCATGGGCCTCAGGCACTGAACTTTCCTTATCTCCAAAGTCTGATGTGTCGGTAATCTAAAAACACAAAGAAAATTAATCTCTACGAAAAGACTGTTCTAGTGCAGTCATGTATTAAATAAAGAAGCATAGGTTTAAATGGTTCGACCACATGCTATGTGTGAGAATAAAGAGGTAAGGTAAAGTCTGTGTCGGCCACGTGGTCCATACCAAGAGCTTACAGTAACCCAGATTCAATATAGAATTTACCAACAAGGAGAAGTATTTCTACTCTCTCCTGGATGCGATGCTAGTCCATGGCACGGTTATCCTTCAGCTGCGTTAAGTTTGCCAGTATCCATTGAATAGATATACCTGGCAGGAGAGAGGCGTTGCGAGAGGGAAGTGTCTTGTCCATGAACACAACACCATGACCTTGGCCATGGCTGAAACCCGGAATGCCCAATTTTGAGTCCAGCATGTGAACCATTTGATCACTGCATCTCCATGTAAATCATTAAGATGGTCATTGGCTGGTCATTGGCTGGGGGCACTAAGAACAACATGGCGGAGAATAGTGGAGAGTGACCTCAGCGAGATAGACCACACACTGGGGTGAAGACCTTGGCACTACAAAGTCGAGTTACAGAACACCATAAAGGGTTTTCATATTGGTAATCGTTTACCTGACTGCTGTCAACAGGTTTAGCCAGCTCCTCCCCAGTTGGTGGAGATGTTTGAACAGGCCTGATAGATGTCACACTCGTTGTCTGTGAAATTGCTCCTTGTAACCCCATGTCACCTGATATCTCCCCAAGCATCTCCGTTAGCGGGTATGGCTCAATTTCAAAACCACTTTAAATAATTATTGAGAAAAAGATAACCAAAAATCACAATTCATATCTCTTTCTCACTACACATAATTAATATTAGAGCTAAAAGTACTAATTAAGCCTGACTTTGTTGGATCAAACAACTGCAAGAAGCCAAGTTCAGTTTCTGTTGCTCTGACTAATGATGAATCCTGACAGGAGCTGCAAAGAAACTTACCTTACTTTGTAGCAGTTGTAGTGAAGTCTTACCACTGCATAGTCCATACTCAACTCTTCACTGAGAGCCCAATAATATAGAATTACTCTAAACAACTGTCAAATTTCATCAACTCACAAAGTTTTCACATTGTTTTCAACTGTTGATCTTTCAGTCCAACTTCTTTTCTAGATATTTAACTGGAAAATATTGAGAGCAGTAGATTTATCTGAGCGATATCAATGATTTTTTTAACCGCAAAGCTTACAAACTTACAATGGTGTTATAATTGTGTCCATCCCATTTTCTGTCCCGTCAACAGATTTTCTACGAGAACCAACTTTTATTCCAGCTGTCACCTGTAACAGTCGCCCTTCCTCTAAAAATGAAATCATGTTTTGAATTCATGAACTTTACAAAACATATAAAGAACTAGGCAAACATTCACAGAGCTGTGAGGCCATAAGGGCCATTATGGATGATGAAGATCATTGAACACTCATTAACTAATTAATCCTTTTAAAGTCAAGTGACTAGTTGTGTTTATAACCACTAAGTATTTGCCTGTATATAGAGAAAAAAACAGCTGACCTTGTGTTGGTTCCCCATCTGCTGTCACACACTCAACTTCAAACCCAAATGGTCTCCCTTGTGAGAATTCTATGTGGTCATCGCCAACAATGCGAATCATAACAGTCTCAACTGAAATACAAATTATAGCTCTGGAAAATTGCATGCTTAGTCTCCTCCTTCTACTGTCACTTCTAGCCAAGAATTTAGGTCTTTTTTTCTGGAGGGCAATCCCTGAAACATGAGTGTATCCCAAGACCCTAAAACCCCTAACCCAACAAAAAACCACAAAGTACATTACCCTAAAGAAGATACAATGTACATGTGCCCTAATCCATTATGGTAACATAGTAAGTTTCCCTGATCACCTTCCAATCATTGCTTTGCTTCATTTGCTAACATCTTCGAGTTTAGTACGTCTTTGTCAGAATAGAGTCAACTTGCTTTTTCTTTCAAGTACGTTGAAAAGACTGTCAACAGTCTGTGTTAGTAAATGATACATTTTTCAATACCTTCAGGCCTGCCATTCACCCACATTCCTTCATATGAAACACCAGATGTGTGAATCATGGATCCTTCACCATTGAAAACATCTCCCCACCACTGGCCCTGCGTATCACAGCACATTAGTCTTTGTTATTGATCTATCACACTCCACATCATAATTTTCAAAATGTTCATTAACAGTGATTCCAATGTTAATGCCTGTGAATAAAACCCTACTTTGTCACCATACAAATAGAAGCTATCAAGGAAAATACTTAATTTGTAAGGTGTGGTTTCACTTTTAAGTCTGTGGATAACATCTTAGCATGTGGTACAATTTCTCATGCTGTACAAGGTGGCTCCAACTTAAGTCTGGATAAAACCATGGCTAGTGTCTGACCATTCTTATGAAAGCTATTGACCAGCACTTTCACAGGGTACATTGGTCATAATTAGCAGAGCTTTCACACTTTTTTTAATTATTATTTTAAAGTTGAGAACTACCTTCAAATTTAGAAAGAGAATTTTGTGTTTGCTGCTATGAAGAAAGCATCAAGAGCAATGAAAGTTAAAAAAATCACTACTGGTCTGCTCAGCTTGATTTGAAGAATTCTGATTCCTTGATCACATTATTTTTAAAAATACATAATTACACAATGTACTGTAAGTCAACTGACCCCATAAATAGTTCCATCAATAAATTTCATAATCCCATGTCCTTGCCGCAGGTCATTGACCCAGTCTCCTTCGTAAACATCACCATTGCTGTCAGGATAAAAGATCATTTGAAATTAAAACTATTCAGTTGCAGATGAATACAGATCTTCTCAAAGTAAGCAGCAGTGGGAGAAGAACCCTTATAAGAATCCTTACATTTGCTGACATAACATCAGGGTTGCAAGTGACTGACAATTGAATTGAGTATCAATCTGAATCTGTTCAGTACACCAATAAGTAAAAACCTACTTAAGCTTAATATGTAATACCAATGATCAAATCCCCATTATCATTTTGCAAAGGATGGCTAAAGGAATGGACAAAGATTAAAAACACACGAACTCCATAGAAAGTGGCATACATCACTGCTGATGTTGTTCTCCAGTTTTTGTAACACTATCTCTGTGTAGTGGTTTTGACAGACAATATTGAACATTGCTAAGTTTTCAATATCTAACAAATCCAAGATTCCATGTACAATACCTAAAAATCTCTGTAGGGTCATATTTCAAGGTCGAATCTCTGATTTTATCAAGCAGGATACCATCATATCATGCACGAATGACCAGCTTCTGGCAAATGTTTCACTGCACTCTTGGAAGTAGTATTTTTTTACTAACAGATACCTCAACATGAATTTTCCTTCCCCATGTCTTCTGTGATTGTGAAATGATCCCTCATAGATTGATCCATCTGTACTGATTAATTTTCCTTCTCCTGTTTACAAAGAAAACATCAGAAAAAACGTAAATACCTACAGGTAAGTGGTACTTATTATTTTCATCATTTAGTGATAATGAATACAACAAACACTATCCTGGCAGTTTACAGTGGTTCTACATCAATTCATTTCTCTTCAGAAGCACATAATATTTGTACCCTGAGTTTGAAATACTTCAAATCAATTAAATAGCTATATATTATATACATGTATATATATACTTCTGTTATTGTTGAAGAGTTTTACAATCTAAAAACCTACAAGATCTTTAAAAGAACGTACAATCACGTATAGCACATCCTTTATTCACAACATACATGTACACTGTACCTTCTCGCCGATTTTCCAACCACTCTCCTTCATATCTTGATCCATCACCATAGATCATGATTCCATGGCCATTCAGCTCCCCTTTTACAAACTGGCCTGTGTATTCATTCCTTGTTGCAGCCCAGCGGCGAAATCCATGTCCTTGGATTTCTCCATCAATAAACTGTCCTTCATAAAAACTGCCATCTGCCATAACCAGTTTGCCATGACCTTTAAAAGATTATTGTTAAAATCAGAGAGATAATACATTAGCGTTGATCCACCAAACTTGTAGTCTCCTCCACAGCTGTTACTTGGATAGACTCACATTGCATTATCACCTGAATAATGGATTTACAGGCCCTTACCCAGCCTGTTGGTCCACATTTTTAAACTCAACACTCAACTTTACAATGTGTTACAGAAAGAAATGGCACCATACAGCAAGTCTGTGCATTAAAAGCACCCAGTTGCAGGAGGTGACTAATATTTGGCACCATTTTGGAACCAAATATGGACACTTGTTTATGTTTGCACACTCAAATCTAAAGTTTAGTTCCAGGCACCCTGGCCGACATGGTTGGGAGCCCAAAGAGCTTAAAAATTTTACTTAAAGCACAGCCTTGCATAGGAGGTCAAAAAGCATTACAAAGCCCTTTTAGATGGTGCTAGTCTGCAGGATTTGATGGGAAGAGGTAAATGCAAATCAAGTATCAAGTGCAATGGCAAGAGACCGCTCCACCATTTCTCCTCGCCTTCAGACACCAGCCCAGGCATTTAATTATTAAATACATAATATCAAACTATTTTAAAGCTTTGGAAATACAATCAGGAACTAGTGAATTAAGCTTAAGTTTAACTGCTTAGTTCAATAGTTCAATTATAATGGACTCACCATGTTTCTTTCCTTTGCTCCACTCTCCTTCATATCTGAAGAATTTATTGGCATAATTGTATACTCCAAATCCTTGACACCATAAGAATCAAAAGACACACAGGATTGATATGTTTTGCAGCTATGTTTGTACAAATTAAAACATGCAAGCTTACAGGTGACTTTTAACTCTCCTCAAATACCTTCAGCTCCAAACTAAACTCTTACCGTCTCTCAGCTGCTTTTTGGTTTCGCCAATGTAATTGCCTGCTCCTTTTGATGTGGTGTTATTTAATATTGTTGCCATTCTCAAAGTTGATTTAGAGTGACATTTTGTTTGACCGCCATATTTGTTTTCGAGTGGTTGCTAAGCAGGCAGGCGCTAATATTCTTGTCAGCTGACTTCTCTCATAAAATACATTAAAAATGGCGGATCGTTGCCACGAATTTCCAACCTCGTCCCTTTACTGAATTTATCTCTGCTAAAATGACAGAATCAAGCGAAATTTTCATTCAGGGAACATGCATGCAGATGTGCCCTCCACGGGAAATCGCATCTCGAGAGAAACAGCGAAGACTTCACTTCTTTGAGACAATTGCCTTCACTTGTCCAAAGTCAACCAGCTCTTCCCAACAAGACAAATTGAAAGCAGATTCCCGGGCAGCGGTTAAAGAGTTTTCACGATCTGCAGCTGGAAAATCCATTGATCCCTCAGATCTCCGACCAGCTAGCGTGCTTTTAAGGACGATGAATTACTTGATTAGAGAAATTGCGTCCAAAGATTCGTTCCACCCTTGGCAAGTGATTTACTGGTTTGTGTTTGACAGAATTAGAGCTGTTAGACAAGACTTGGTAGTGCAAAGAATCACTGGAAAGCCCGTAGTGGAAATCTTCGAAAAAGCTTGCAGGTTTCACATTTTATCCGGCTACAGGCTATGTGAGAGTCCACTGGATGCGTTTGATCCAAAAATCAACAACGACCATACAACGGAATGTTTGAAAAGACTTTTGTGCTTTTATGAAGCAGAATTGCCTTCTGCATACGAAGACACGAGAACCGAGTTTGAAGCGTATTATCTTTTACATAATCTGGGCTCTTTTGAGGCTTTAAATCGCGCAGTAACTCTGCCTGAAACAATCAAGAACAGCTTCCTATTTCGCTTAGTATTGGACATTGCTTTCACTTTCATGCTTAAAAACTATGTTAGATTCTTTCGTTTGGTCAAAAAGCTGCCATATTTAGCATGCTGTACCGTTCATAAGCACTTCAACCATGTGAGAATTAACGCTCTTGCTTCTATCAACACAGCGTATTTCAGTCGTAATGCTTGCCTTCCTGTCAGGTTACTGGTTGAAGTGTTGAATTTCAATGACATGCAAGAGACTTGCAATTTCTGTAGTCAGTTTGGGCTAGAAGTGACTAACACATCAGTGAAACTGATGAAAGGCAACCTAAACAGCACTCAACCACCACGAGTAAGACTTTCCAACATGATAAATGTGAAACTGGCATTAAATACCAATGACTTGATCAGTGGCGAATGTCCTGTTACCAGGGCACTTGTCAAAAGTTCAGCTGAAGCGCAATCCTCTCATGCTTCTATGCCAGCAGCTGGTGGCAATAACTCTAAGCCTGGTGAATCCAGTTTAAATTCACAGCTTAAGTCTAATGTTCTGGAGTTAAAAGAGAGGCAAAGCTGGTTTGGCAGGGGACGGGGAAGAGGAAGAAAGACAATACAGTAGTCATCCAGGTGCTCTCCAAATCAATCAGAACCTGGGGGTACACTGAAAACTTTCACCTAGGGAGGCCCCACCCAGGGGATCAACCTGCAACTCTTCCAATGCCAACTTTTACAGAAATCGCATACAAGTAGAAGAATCCAGTCTTTTCTTATATATGTTGTAGTTAAAAATTAAATCCAGGTAAAAATTAAATTTTTAATTGATTATGAATAATTAGGATTAGAAGACAAAGGAAATCGAGAATCAAACTAAGTTAAAATTATTTTTCCTGAATTTCATTTTTAACTACAACATATGCCTCAAAAAGAAAGCTTCTCAGTTACTAGGATTTGGTAGCACTTTGGTGAAAAGTCTGGTTTTTAATTCCTCAAAAATGTACTCTTCGCACATTTTGTAATGTTATTTTTGAGAATTGAAAGTGAATTATTTCTTCATTCTTGTACAAAACCAGTGCCTAGTCAATATATGTTGTGGTAATTATTATAATACTAGTAATAATACATAAATAATCATAATTATGACAAATATAATTATAATAATAATATTAGTAATAATAAAAGTGCCAGTATCCTAATATTCAAGGGTGCTTTACAATAGCTTAATGTGTTTAATTGTTGATAAGAATTGAAGTTTATGAAAATGTGCTAGGAATTTGTGCTGGCAATCTTAATAAAATGTGACAGCCCTTAACTCATTCACTGGTACCTTGAAGAATTTCCATGCGATGTATGGGAGAAGGTAATGCTGACGATGTTATGTAAATAGCGCTAATTTCTTTTTTTCAGCTATATTCAATGTCCCCGATTTTCTATGCCGTGTCGTGTGTATTTGGTGCTTCCCCCAATCAATCCATCTCGTCCTTGAAACGTTTTTACTGTGCAACTTTTAGTTGCCTTGCTGCATGTGAAAATGAACGCGCTAAGAACGTCTTTATACGGAGGCCCTATGACACAGTAAGAATTGCCCAGGCACTGCGAAGAATACTAGCGTTTCCAACGGTACCTTTTTGTTTGGGAAGCTACTAGTAGTAACAAAAACATGACAAATCTTGGGTGTAGGGGCTGTTACTAAAGGACTGGGGGAATGGTAAATAGTGTCCTTTCGCTTGATTCTCTTCTCTCCCAGCTTATAAACATAGAGCTAAATAAACAAACATCAGATGACAAGCGTTTCAAAACCTTTGCTTTAATAGCAATTAATATTGTTGTTGTTGTTGTTGTTGTTGTACACTGCCGTTTCGTTGTTCTTTTTTTACAGACAGCGCTTCTCTCATACACATTAACAAAAGCCGCATTTGAGTATCAGTCACACAGTTTATACAGATCAGTCATACAGTTTCATCACCCCGAGGTGCATTGATCCACAAGTTAGCGATCCACTTTTCACCCTCAATGACATCGCATCCTCCATGTAAGGTCAACATATCTACTTCGCCCATCTTTCCAGATTCCTCGTCCAGGACATTGTTGTACCAAAGCAGAGCGCTTCCCTTCACCGGCTTCACAACCAAGCTTGCCTTGTCACACCCTCTACTGAGATTTGGCGCATAATTTTTCTCCGCGAATAGTTCTTCGCGATCTGCGACTGGAAAAGCGGTTTCTCCTCCCTTGGTGACGTTGTTTAAGAAAAACAAAATGGTGATGTACCTAGACAATGTGTAAATCGGAAAATAAGTCGTCTGTAAAATGAAACCATTCGGGGCGGCGTGAAAATACTACACAAGTATAAAGTGCGCGTTCTGTGCCCTTGGTAGAAACATATTTAGAGTTATAACTGCAATATAAAGACCTGACCGAACAAAGACGCAAGTAGTTTCGTAAAAACTTGCAAAATTTGCCAGGCTTGACGCAGTTGCCTTTTTCCACCCTACATGCTCGCAAGAAACCTGCGTCGCAGACGCTAAAATTTAACTGTTACTAGCGTCTACGAAGCAGCGCACAAATTCTTATTCTAGACCCCCAACAACAAAAACGAACACCGGAAGTCAACTAAGTTAGCTCGTGCTTTATGCTTTTGCGAAATTATCAGTAGTGGAGGGAAATATCTTGTTCAAGGTAGTGGAAAATTCGATACATTTAAAGAGCTGAAGAGTCTACCTTTCGATATAAGGTCTTTTTACGGAGAAATTTCCGTCTGCGACGCAGGCTAGCTCGCAAGTTGCGTTGACCTTCAATTTTTGGTCTCTCCCCTTGCGTTTGGGCTTTTTTAAAAATCCGCTGCGGTTAATACTTTTGCTAATTGCTATATAAAGGGTCTGAAGACACGCCATATCGGGTGGCCAGTCGTTAAAAAGTTGCCGGCAGCGTGGGGCAAGATCTTGGCCAATCGGAGTTGCAAGTAGACGAAATAAATCATACGCGAAAACTCGTCCAAAGCGCGGATGTTCAGAAAGTGTGTTCCATTCCACAGGGCTTCTCAATTTGGTTGACTAAAACTGGTAGTCACGTTTAGCAACCCTAGCCTACAAAACAGTCGTAATTTTTGAATAACTATGAAAATATCCTTCTCCCTCGGTTCCGCTTCATTTTGTTATATTTAAGTTAGAGAGACTCAAAATCACCTGCATAAAAGACACGTGCTTTTGCTGATGTCCTCAAATTTCCCGCAGCATCTCTTTTTAACATTCTCCTGACTCACAGTAGAGTCATAATGAGCGTGGTAATGGCCACTTCGCTGATATTTCACAACCTGTTAAAAGACAAACCGCAACACTGCAGCATTAAGCAACTAGAGGAACTGCAAAGACCAAACTACGTATAACTCCTCTCTTTAAGAAAGTAACGCAATCTTCCTACGGGGAGGGGGGTATGGCGAGGCGAGACTAAAACGTGCAACCTCGTTCCCAGTGTTTTCCTCAATCTCTATAAAAGGAAAATCCCTGGGTACGAGGTGGTTTAACAAGTTTTCTGGTACATCTCCTTTTCGCGAGGAGCGGTTAATCTCCTAGAGCGTCTTAGCCGCTCCACATCGCCGCTAAAAAGTCATGCGTGGCCCAGGATATCCGGATGTATACGTTTATTCTTCTTGGAAACCTTTTAAGGCTGTCAGTTGTCAATAAACTTGGAGAAATGAGGCTGCGAACAGGCGTCCTAGAAAATGGAGAATTATTCCACAGCCACGGACGAAACACTCCAAAGCTATTTTGCTTTTAACCTTGCTTATAGCGACAAAGGCGCAATTCTGCGCATGCAATGCAGCCCGGCTGCGACGTAAAATTTGCAACGTGTCCTGATTGACTCAAATTTCAATAACAGAATAAAGTCTATGTCACGCCTTATAGTATGACAATAGTCTATTGATTTGTTTATAAAGCTAACAACTTTTTTAAAATCTACGCTAATTCTAACCTGTAAAGCTTCGCTATGTTCAATCTGCAACACAGACATCTGAGTGATCTCTGCAATTTTTTTCTTCATCTGCTTTAAAACTGGATCTTTATCAGCTTCGTCGTTCAGTTCTACCCAGGTGTGATCGCTGTACCTGGCCTTATAATATCTCAGGCGGTTCATGTTGAACAACTGGTAGATGAACTCCACAAACTGCGTCCGGTTTACCTTCATGCAGTTCTCGTACGTGATCACGCGCGCTCCTTCGGGAAGCAACGTTTCATAAACAGTCCATAAATCGGTCGTACGCACGAGCATTCTAGTAATGTAGTAAACATACCCCGCAAACTCCATCATTGTTATGTTGCCGTCCTTATTGCTGTCATAATGATTGATTCTCTTGCAATACATCTTCACATGTTCCTCTGTTAAACTGGCGTTCGTGCCCTCCCTGGTGACGCGTTGCTTCGACCTGGTCGCAGTTTCACTCTCTACAAAGCCATTTCTTTTCGCCAGTCTCATCAAATGATCACATTCCTCGCCGCTTAGTAAGTCTGGGATTTCAAATATTGGCGGTTTAACGCTCCGGGTTTTCAGCTGCACGGTTTTCTCTTCGTCCAGTTGAATGCTCTCCACATGATCCAAAGCGACAGCATCCCGTCTGGGTAGCCTGGCATCAGAAAACGCTGAATACAGCCGATCTTTAAAGCACGGATTCTCTTCAGCTTGACCGTTTTCTAAGATCGAGGGTCCTCGCGAAGAACATGTTTCTCCTTTGAGCGTAGCGAGCAGTGAAGGAAAACGGCATGTCATAAGAAGAACAAAAAACCAAGATTGCAAGAAGGAGGCCATGGTGCAGCCTAAATCTGCTCAAAAGTGGCCTGGATGGACAAAAATATCACTTATATGAAGTGCGCTACAATAGCTTCTTGTGTTCAAATTTACTAGAAACAAACACTGGTTGTTCCATACAATTTGATACCCGATCCCTGACAGCGTAACGCCTTCGCTCTCCTGTGTAACTTTGTCTATCGTCCCGTAACGCTCTTATCTACTTGAGGGGAAGATTTGCGTGTCGACCCGCATTTAATCATTAAATCAAATCCGTGAGTTATTTTTCGTTACAGAAAGGAACCTATATTTAAAATATTTTCCGCAATGTATGTCTCGGTGCGGGAATGAAATGTTAGTGACGATTGCAGACATAAGCCCGCGTGGCCGCGAAGAACACGTTTTTCCTTTGATAGCTGTTACATCCGGCGTAGCGAGTAGAGAGGGAAAACGGTTCAAAAGTGGGCTGGATAGACAAAAAATCACCTATGTGAAGTGCGCTAAAATAGCTTGTTGTGTTGAAATTAACTGAAAACAACCACTATGTTTAAAATATTTTCCGCATTGTGTCTTGGTACGGGAATGAAATGTTGGTGACGATTGACATAAGCCCGCGTCGTGATTCTCACGAGCGTGCGGGGGCTACGCGTTGCACATGCGTGTCCACGCGTTGCACCCGCGTGTCCTGGTGGATATGTTGTAGCTAAAAATTAAATTCAGGTAAAAATTAAATTCCTTTGTCTCTTAACCCTACTTATTCATTGATTAAGAATAATTAGGGTTAGAAGACAAAGGAAATTGAGAATCAAACTGGGTTAAAATTATTTTTACCTGAATTTAATTTTTAACTACAACAGATACTCACAAAAACTCAGCGCTTCAAGCTTTGTATTTACAGGAGGAGCCGTTGCGAGGCAAAAAGATACTACTAGTCGTCACGGGTTTGCTGCCGAGTTAATTTTGGAAGAAAATCAATGACAACGATTGGGGTTTTCAGTCGTTTTATTAAGTCTTCAATTTGTAAACTTTAATTTAGTTTACCTGTTAATCGCGATCGATCAGAGACTGATAAAAAACGTAGGAGAAACAAATCGTAACAAATTATTAATTACAATTAATTATTAAAACAAAGGTCGAAGTTGACATCAATTCAAGATACAAGCTAGATTCGTGCTTTCGACAACAAAATACCTAGAACGGTTATAAACGCTTCAAGGTGCTTCAAGGTTATTGCTTCTATCTTGGTGCACAATTCAATTGGTCTTCGAGTTCATCCTCTTATTTATTTTATTATTATTATTATTATTATTATTATTATTATTATTATTATTATTATTATCATTATTATCATTATTTACTTAACTATTTCTCCTTTCTTTCAAAGGTGCATTTAGCCACACGTTCGCAATCCACTTAACACCTTCGATGACGTCACACCCACCGTGCAAAGACAACCAATCGATGGCGCCCATGTGTGTCGCCCCGTCATGCTCAAGGAGATGATTGTACCACATGACTGCGGTTCCTTTCCTCGGTTTAATCAGCAAGTTTGCCTCTCGGCATTTTTCGTTCAGGGTCACGGAGTAGTTTTTTGTGTAGTATCGGCTGGCATCGTCCGCCACAGGAAAAGCCGTTTCTCCTCCTTTGGCCACGTCGTTCAAGTACAGGATTATAGTTATAAACCTGGGAAATAAGTATTGGTAATTCGTATTAATGCTAGTACAGTACGAGAAGTATTGGAAAATTCTTCGCTCTACTCGAGCCTTCACCCGAATAGAATTGAAATATCACTCGTGGTCGGGAGCCAATCACTTGGAGCATGCAACTTCCCCGTATTCCTTTAACGGCGTTTCCACAGACCGGTCTAATTTTAGTTTGAATTTACCGCGAATACAGACCCCCGCAGGAACCTCAGTGACCAATCACAAGTACGGACTTTTAAATTTTTTTGACCTCATCATTTCACCTGAAGATTAATTCGACATGACTACCTTAGGTCGCCATTTTTTTCTTAGCGATGCGCGCTCATTTAGACCGGAGCTGACCTATTTCGCGGGAAAAGAAGCCTAAAAATTGACCGGTCTGCAAAACTGTCGTGGTATTTTCATACAATTACTCATTTAATCATGAATCTAATTTGCTACCAATACGCTCAATTAATTTTAACCCATATAGCAATGTGTACGCCTCATTGCTTTCACTGCAATTCAAATAAAGAAATTGAATAAGATCACCCAATCACAATGAGATAATTTTTTTCAGTCATTAAATAAGGCCCGTATCTTGATGGTTCGTTTTACGGAAAGCAAACAAGCTGGAAATATATATTCCCTTATAAGAGAAAATCTCCCTGTCTTGACTGATTTGACAAGGAGAAAAATTAATTAAGTTATTTACCTATATTTATTACTAACACTGATTCTGTTCTCAAGTTCTAACAGTCACTTTGACGTCTTTGTCAGGACAACTGTCAAAAATTTTAAAATTCAACTTTGGACACAAACCTGCATAAGTGACAGTCGATGCCGTCGTTTTTGGTGCAGCATTCTTTTTCTCTCGCAGATCCGTGTGATGTGTCGTAATGCGCGTTGTAATGGCCAAACACAGAGTACCGCACAACCTGTGAATCGGAAATAGAATCAAAGTAATCGGCTTGTTTATTTTTACGAAGGTAGCACATAACAGTTATACGACTGACAAACCCGTGGCCCTTGAATTCCCGATCGAATTGGAATTTAGAAATGTTGATTTTTGTGGAGGGAGGAAAACCGGAGAAACCGGAGAAAAACCCTCGGAGCAAGTGTTGTAGTTAAAAATTAAATTCCTTTGTCTCTTAACCCTACATATTCATTTATTATGAATAATTAGGGTTAGAAAACAAAGGAAATTTAGAGTCAAACTAGGTTCTAATTATTTTTACCTGAATTAAATTTTTAACTACAACACAAGGACGAGAACCACTTATGACACCGGGACTAAGATTTGAATCCGGGCCACAATGGTGGGAGGCGAGCGCGATCACCACTGCGCCATACATAGTCCCCAATGAATTTCGTCAAAACATTGTCAAGGTAGTCTGCGGATTATCGCCACGTGGATCCAGAGCTACAATTTATGATCAATAACAAGACAGACGCATGAAATTTGTCGACTTGAGGGTCTTTGCTGTATGGTTTAACACACAGGAGTACATTTAAAGAAGATACGTCTCGGTTTCCGTAACTTTTCCCCAAATTTTTCAAGTTCGTCATTTACAATCCGTGTCAATCTTCTCCATCCTTAACCATCCTTGTGCCTTTATGGTTTATTATTAATTTATCGCCTCAGTGTTTTTCTATCTTAGCAAACTACTATATTAAGACGGCTACCATATAACTCAAAATGCGCTCCTTTAAGTTTCCGAAAAAAAAGAGATTTTCTCTCGATTCTCTTCTCTTGATTCAACAATCCTTGAGAGCCGCGATTGGTTTGCATTCAAGATTACAGACTCAAAGACCTTTTTCAATTTTCCAGACTGCTAATTCGAAAGTAAGGCAAAATACAAGTGTTATTTTTCTATTTTCTGTTTTTAATTTGTTTTGAAAATTTGGGAGGCCTCTTACACCCTATATGCAATATTTGGCCGAAAGATAGCATGCGTTGTAAGCCTAACCGGGGAAGGAGTAGGGAGACAGAAAAAAAAAAACGCGAAAAAGAACAAGGAACCTCTCTCCCACGTCCCCTCCTTCTATCCCCGATTTCGCTCGCCCTCTTCGTCCTCCCCATCTCCCCCGTTGTAGGCAGCCAAATGAGATGCGACATTAGCGTGACTAACTGACTAAGTCACGAAATCATCTGCGAAGAGATGGAGTCATGGGAAGATACAAACTTACCTGAATAGGTTCACTTTTCTCAATCAATGTTCTTGAGAGCCCTGTTAATTTCACTATTCTCTCCTGCGAGCTCTTTATAATCGGCTTGTCCATAGGTAGCGACGTGGACTCACTAAATCGAATAAAATACCTAGGATTGGATTTGAGCTTCTCGATATGATAAAGAAACTCTACAAAAGAACTCAACGTCGTGTTAGAACACTCTTCGTATACAACATATCCGTCCGAATTAAGATCCAAGAGTTCGAACATTGGCGAAGCATCTTCTTTTGTAGGATGAATGTGCTTGTGATAATCCATATACTCTACGAATTCTTGTACACCGATTTTCCCGTCGCTGTTTAGATCGTTACATTCCCGTTCGAGGGACTTACAAAACACTTTTCTCTCGAAAGTCAGATTTTTTGTTATCAACTTCCTTTCAAACTCTCTCCGATCAATACCTTCTCCTCTTCCAAACACAGTCTCGCTATCTTCGAGATGTCTTTCCTGCGTGAGCTGGATGAAGAGATCACACTCTTTGTGGCTGAGAAACTCAGGTATCTCAAATAGCAACGGCCGTAAACTGCGTGTCACAACGCGGTGCGTTTTACTATGGGTAAGGTTCATTTCGCGAACATGACCCACTTTCACTCCGTTCAGTTTCACTAGCCGAAATACAGAATCCGGCGACATTTGTTGTGCATCGTCCTTTGGACAAATCCTTGGCTGCAAAAACACGTTTGCAGAGTTTCGAGGTAGTGTTCTAATTCTTGCTCTTTCTTGTTTGGCGGTCGATGTGCTTAATAGTAAACCGTGAGCAGGCCGTAGCGAAAGTAGAAGTGTTACAATCGCTAGGAACAAACGTAGACGGAGGTGCAGTGGAAACATTTCTTCCGCTCTTAAAAAACAAACAGTCTTGTTGGTTTACATGTCATATGGTACACTTTTGAAATCTTAAGCACACCGGGCCTATGTACAAATTCGGTAGCAAAGATACCGTTTTTTCGTACATTGGCTCACACAAGGAAAACAGTGTTCCTTTATTTTGAGAAATCACAATGACTGGAAAGGTCAAGGTTCAAGTAGCGGCGTATCACAGGAAGTCTCCACGCGCTCTCTCCGCGAGGTTTGCTCTTGAATCGCGTCTTGTACGTGTTATCGCGCAACCTTACCAGGGTCTCTCTTTTTCCCAACCCTGGGAACGAGGTTCATGCGCACCATGCACCATCTGATTTTGCGTGCAAGTGCTTTGTTTCAACCAACCCCGTGCGCGAAATCCCAGCATTTTCACAGGTCAGAGGAAACTCATTTTTTTCTTCTCCTTTTTTGATCCACCCTCGCGTGGCCGGTTTTCATTAGCGCCTTCCCTTTTGTGTGACCTCCTCTACAACGGATTTATCAATGTTTACTTCCCAGTCCTTCTCATCCTCGGGGCCTTTCTTTATCGAATAAAGAGATTTCTAGAGAACTGAGTGTGGTGCTGCGTCAGTAGAGAGTATTGCAAGATAATATGGTTTTATCCATGACTGGGTTGATAATGTGAATTGGCCACCGAAAAGAGATTCGAAAGCTGACGTTTCGAGGGTTAGCGCTTCGTCAGAGCGAATCAAGGAATTGTGTGTGTGGTTTATAGACAGATATATGCAGCTATGCTATTGGTTGGTGCATGGTAACGTGAAAAATAACAGGATAAATTAGTTGAATGAAACGTGTTTGTTGATACCGTGACGATTAAGAGTGCCGATTTGACAAAAAAAAAAATTTTCTAGAGTTTTGCGGCCGCGGTTCCATGCCTCCCTGATGTAGGGAAAGGCCGCAGACTGCTATATGCTGCTCAGAATGATTGGGGATATTAAAGTGTTTGGCCAGGTGCCCATGGGCTCCTGGTTTTGCCGATGTGTAACTTAAAGAGCAAGTTATGCAGTGATCTTGATGGATCACTTGGGTCCTGATATTTTCTCCTTATTTTCTTCTTATATCTCTCTTACGAATGAAAGAACATGTTTTCGATCGTGCGCGCGCGCATTTAAAAGTTCCCGGTTGATCACTTATTTGGAATGCACTTCTGAGTAAAAAGTTACCTATGGTTTTGTCGTGTTTGAATGAAATCCGATGCAGGTTTCAAGAAGATTGTACCAGTATCGGGATCATTTTGAAGTAATTTTGTTGAAAATCCTGGCGCTGCAACACTATTCACTCGCGTAGTTGGTTTTACTCTCTTTCACGATCCTCTTAAGTCACAAAATCGTGAAAAAACACCCTTGTCTATGGCTACTAGATTACGAGTGGACGTCACTATTCCATGATGAGTGAAATCCTAAACTAACTGATTGTTTACAAATCACGCACTGATTACTTTTCCTACAATTTTTTAGAATGATGGATTTTACTGCGTGGTTGTGAGGGTGAACTGTGAAGGTGAATTGAATAGTGGGATTTGTTTTTTTTCTCCTTCGTTTCATCTCAGCAATATCGTGGTTTGAGTTTACGAACAGCATCTGCTCTTACTAGTACTCCAGTATTGCTCATCTTTTGTTTTAACTGCTTCCGTATCATCGTCAGTACAGTCCAGTACAACTGAACTGTTATAAAACGGGATCGCTATTGATTGATGTTTTGTTTTTGAGGCGTGAGGTTTCCTATTTTTGTCCCACCTATCATAGCAGTCATGCAAGGTTCTGTGTCTATATTAAAACTTGAAGATTATACAAAGCAGGACCTTGGCTCGAGATTTGCCAAGGTCCTGCCGGCTAAGCAGAGCGAAAAGGGCTATGGGGACGAGAATGTTTTTCAGTCCTCACCCCAGGGCTCTCTCGACAGCTCGTTAGCTCCCATTCCCACACCTCATTTTTAAACTCGTCGAGACGCGAAGCGTTGAAACGAGTTTGTTGTTGGGACTCGGATATGCAAATGTGTCACTCACTCACTCACTCACTCACTCACTCACTCACTCACTCACTCACTCACTCACTCCGGTGTAGACACTCTTCGTAATTAGTCGGGCCAAACGAGACCGCCCGAGCCTGACGGCGCAGTCCGAGCCCGACACCATATTGAAATAGAAACCGCACATCAGTACAATTGAAGAGATCAGACAAAAACAAAGAACTCTTGTGGCTATTCAGTACAACAAATACCTGGTGTCGCAAAACATTTATCTGTTCAAGTGACGCAACTCGTGACATGTAACCTTAAATTAAACAATATAGCGTGCGTATAAATCCAATTAAGGTATCAGTAAGGGGAAATTTTTGCCATTTTGCATAATTTTACCTTTTTAAATTGTTGGATAAGAAAACTCCACGAAAAAATATATCTGTCTCTAGCCGTAGTTAGTCTATGTCTCTAGTTATTGGGCGAGAAAGATTTTTTGCATATTAGGGTTGACAAGTTCTGTCAAGTGAATTAATTATCGAGGCAGGGTGTCACTTGACATCAATAACATGCCGAGTTTGACCCTGCATGGTTTGACTCGCGATTTCGCGCGCCATAATCAATGTACGGATGTCTTCGAGGAAGAAAAAGCGATCTTGCCCGTTTTCATCGGCTAAAGGAAGGCCAAAGAAGGTAAAAAACACTTTTGACAAAGAGTGGGTCGCTAAATTAGCGGAAAGCGACAAAGGGTCTTTTAACACCAAGAAAAATTGTTGAATGAACTCGATCGCGATCACGAAGCTAGCGAGCAAGCCGAAATGAGCGCAAGTCGCCATAAAATACAATTGCAAGAAACTGTCAAAGCAG
>OMLO01001158.1_pt1 | contig 19711 bp, 6 predicted proteins | sample 1674811 | NCBI WGS metagenome assembly OMLO01 (sample SAMN06265003, study PRJEB25207) | coral metagenome | isolation source: Coral host | place: Mexico:La Bocana,Puerto Morelos, Mexico | collected 2008-11-13 | reverse complement strand
CACCGGGTTGATTTTTGTTTCACTGGTTGTTTTTTTCTCAAAATTTTAGGGTTTGTTGTTTTTCGATGTTTTTTTTTAGAGGTTTTCTTGACAAATCCAATATTTTTTGGTGTTTATCGTTTCCTAGTAGTTTTACGGGTTGTTCTGAACAATTGCCATCCCTCATTTTGAAAAAATTGGGTAATCTTTTACACCCCGGAAAATTAACATTTTGAACCAACAAAAATGGAGGTTTGGTTCAGATGATTATTTTCCTTTTCAATGTTCGGTGATCTTCAGGTTCAAAATATTACAGTAATTTTGCGAGGTGAAGGGTGTGCTTTGTCTTTGGCACACGTTTCTGACTTTTGTTTGGCGGAAAAGCTCTACAAGTGGAGCTTCAATCTTCAAGATATTTTGCTGCCGAATCTACTTCAAAAAAAGGAATCCTTTTTTTCAACAGACACCAAGGAGATGTTTATCTTGCATTCGCAGCGGAACGTAAAGGATAAATACTAGTGGTATATAGGAAAATCTGACATGGGAGCCCATTAAAGTTTACCTGCTGATCTTTCTTCCATCTCCAGGCATTGAAATCTGTTCAGGTTTCATCTACCAAATCTTCAGCCTCAAAGGATTGTCTTGTCAACTCAGGAATACTCAACCCTGTCAGAAAACAGGTTATAAGTAAATTATATGGTCTAAAACTTGAAAAATGGGATCCCCAACCCCCAACCCCCATGAATCAGCTTGGAAATTCTTCTGGTTGGTGGTTTCAACCCATTTGAAAAATTGGATCATTTCCCCAGGGATCGGGTTGAAAATCACGGGAGTTACACACTGAAGGGATCCGCACCTTTTGTTCACTTGAGCCAAAGCCGTACAAGGCCTTCGTTCTGCCCTAATTGGCAGATCAACTCAACTCAGCTTCACTTTTTAAATAGGGATACTTAAAAGAAAAAGGGGTGCCTGGTTCCACACAACCGCACTCCCCCCACTCTACAGCTTAAGCTTTCAGAGTGTTCAGTTAAAGCCTGGCAAGGTAGATCTACACAGGCTCCAAAGGCAAAAATAGGTTGTATCTTTCAACCCGTTTCAGAAACCTTCTCCCAATCTTCACTACCATCATCATTTTCGAACTCCGTATGGGAATTCTTGGGAGGAATCGGTAACTGCTGTGCGACAAAGATACCTTTATTGGTAATGGTATCCCGAGAGTAACCTTCTCTATGGGTTAACTCTCCACTCACAAAACTTGAAACAGCTCGGCCCTCCTCAGAAGAACCCTCATGATCACTTCCAGCAGTGCGCCAAAGCTGCTCATTCGACGACGACCACACTTGAAAAGGCACCTCTACCACGCCTTCAACTCGCCTAACCACAGAAGATTCCGCCGTAGAACTTGAAGCTCCAGCGGCAGTGCTCGCTCCAACCATAGGCCGAGTAACCTGAGGCGTCACGGTAGAAGAGAAAACCACTTCATCCTTTAATCTCAGGATGGTCCATCCCTTCCACACTTTCTTGGGGTCGGCTAAGTTGGTAGGAGGCTTCGTCCATGCATCTACTTGGATATCCTTGGTACCATCTTTGAAATAGCCAACCGAAATCCGCTGTCCAGTAAGAGATTCAGGTGGAATAGGAACAGAACGATGGAGAGGATGAAATTTCTTAACTCGCTCTTGGCCATGTGCTCGAATCAACCACTTATCTTGGAGCATAGTGGTAACCCAACGATCCTTGGACCAAGATGGGGGTGACTGAAACAAGTCCTTCTCCCAAATCTGTTCCTCCTTTCCTCCAGCTCTAAGTGCAGCGATTCGTGGTGCAGTCGCTGGATCCATGGCTCTCCTACCGGCCCGAGACTTTCCTAAGGGGCAGCCCTGGGGGCAGTGGTGAACTTTGTAGCCTAAACCAAAGGCCGACGACTCATCCTTCACAGGACTGGAATCTTGACAATCACCGCTGCACCTTGCCACTCCAACATTCTCCTGCCCGGCCGTGCCACAGGGGTTTAATTCCCCAAATCGGGGGTCATCATCCCTATCCTCAACCTCAGTCCCACAAAAATCCTTCAGGGATTTCCCAAAAACGACTTCAGGGGTTGGGGATTTTTCAAATTCCTGTTCACAGCGTGGTTCATCATCCCTACGCTGTCCACTACGATTCTTTTTGTTCATTTTTTCTTCTTTCTTTTGGGGATCTAAACGTGGTTCATCTTCCCTACGCCGTCCCGAATCCTTTCTTCTCCACATCTTTTCCAATTCTTGTTGTTCTTTCTTCTCTTGATTTTTTGATTCTCCTTGATCCTCAAAGTTCAATCTCTTGACTTTGTGAAACGCAGCTTGGACTCCGTCCACCGATTGCGGTAAGTATTCACTCACCCGCTTTTTCAACTCGATCAAGAAATATACCAAGAGAAGGGCTAAAGAAAAAACAAGAACAGTCACCATTTCCTTTTGATAACCAAAGGACCCGACTCTTTCGACCAGGCCCAAAATCACTCCGACTTTGGCGATTTGAAGTTTCACTTCATTCGTCTTTTTCAATCTACTGGCCTCGACATCTCGCGGTTCACTCGATCCATTGCCATTGTGGACACCCGAAACGCTGCTCATAGTCCACTCACCAGTCCAAAATTCCAGAAATGCCCAAAAGCGCTTCCACGAACTTGCTTGGGAGATCGGCTTCGTCAGCAAATCCGCCATCAAAGTAGTGCCGCTTTGATGTCTTACCTTCCAAGACCCGGATTCACACCTCAGCTTTTCCCTTAGACAATGAGATCGAAGCCTTAGGTGACGGGTCCGCCAAGGTCCGTCGGGATTCTGCAAAATCGCCAAGGAACTAGAGTTATCTCCATAAAGAACTTTCTCAAACGTGACTTCGGGTTTAATGACATTGAGGAGGGCTTCAACAGATTGGGTCATTTGCATAGCTTCAATTGCGGCCATTAATTCCGATTCCGCAGTGCTTAGCGTGCAAAAAGATTGTTTGTTGGCCTCCCACTGAACTAAACCCCCAGCGTAAAGGAGCAAGACCCCTTGGTGGCTTTTTTCTCCATTTGGGGCAAAACTGACATCCGAGAAAGCCTCAATCAAAGACTCATGTCGGGGAATTTGCAAAGTCCCTTCACTGCCATGGCTTTCCATGTCTTGCCGATACCATAAACAATGATCTTTGGTTGACATCAAAAACCCTAAGACATGCTTACCTAGCTTCACAACCCATCGAGGACGTTTGGTGACTTGTTGTCCCATGATGCTTACTGCGAAACTGATATCTGGTCTTGACCGCACAGAAGCCCATAAAAGCTCCCCCGTTATGGCCTGTGCCATACGAATGAGATCCGTGGTCACTTCTTCTTCGGGGTCAGCATCCAATTCCCACTTAGGCATCGGGGTAGACCTTTCAACAATATCAGTATGCCGATTCAACAGTTCACGCACATACGACCCTTGACCGATTTTCAGTGATGTCCCATCAGGTCCCCTTTGGAGTTCAAAACCACTAAACCTAGTCCACTTTTCAAAGGTCACGGTTTCTGAGGGGGCACAATTCCATTCCTGGGTGATCCGGTCCAAAAAACCCTGTCTCACTGTTGGGGGACCCAAAACCATCATATCATCAACATACACCAACACGTGTCCAACTCTTTGGGGCTCCAAGAATTTCCCAGAGATTTCCCTCGGCAGTTTGCTTCATCCCATATCTACAACCATTCTTTTCCCATTCAAAGGACTTCATGCAACGATCTCGGTACAAAGCCCAGCAAGCAGGGCTGGAGGGAAGGCCATACAGCGCCTTTTGGATTCTCCATCTTTCGGTGGGGGAACATATTTTGGCATCAACCAAGATTCTTGGGGGAATGACAATAGCTTCTCGTTGATTTGGGGAGGCCACCCTACGACCTAAGAGGAATGCCGTTTTGATGTCCGTAACATCACATCCCCACCCCGCCAAGACTGAGTGCCTAAGAACTGTTCTAATCAACGTGCCGTCAGCCCCAGAAGCATACACCCCAATAGGTGAAGGGTCAGATTCCATCAAATTCCCACAGATTACTCCTCTACATTTTTTCTTTCCCCCTTTTGGCCCCGCTTTCACCACACAAACAAGTTTACCCGGAACAAACTCAACCTTTTGGGGGTCCAAGGAGCTCACATCCACCGGAAGGATTGCTTGGGTTTCTGAAACGAGACTATTGTACTCAGCCCTCATGGTTTCAATCCAAGCTCCTAAATTTTTTCTCACTTCTGACAAAGACATGGTGACCGTTTGAAGAACATCTTCTGGGGTTTCCTCATCTTGCAAATCTACCCCTTTTTCCACCGCTTGGATAGCACACATTCTTTGGGTCCCCTTTCGTCGCAACCAACCAACTTCCGCCAACCCTTTTTCTAACATCAACCTTTTGTTTTGCAACCGTTGAACCAATTCTCCAACAGTCAAACCGGTGTCCGAGTCCATAGGAACTTCCTCCAACACCTTTTCTAAAACACTCAGCAACCCTTGGTGTTCATGTTGCCACAACCTTTCGATCTTTTCCACGTCTACACTTCCTACAGTTTTACTACCTTCTCCGTTTTGAAACTGGTTTTCCCTTTGAACCCCAAATCGAACCCCCCCCCCCGGAGAGTTTCTTCGGGTCGTTTCCTACCACCCAGTTTCCCAAACTCATGGTATTTTGTTGATTTTCGGGGTTGCCCATTGCCAAGGCACCTTTTTCTTCCAAGTTGCATGAGTCCAAAAAAAATGCCCTTTTTATCCAAGTTGCGAGATTCCAAGACGCCTTTTTCATCCAAGTTACGAGAATCCAAGACGCCGTTTTTCTCCAAGTTGCAAGAATCCAAGATGCCTTTTCCATCCGAGATGCCTGACTCCAAGACACCTTTTCCATCCAAGATGCCAAACTTCGAGACACCTTTTCCATCCAAGATGCGAGACTCCGAGACACCTTTTCCCGCCAAGATGCCATCTGGTGTCACTCCCGTTTTGGAGCCTTGTGGTGTCACTCCCGTTTCGGAGCCTTCTAGTGATTCTAGTGTCAGACCAGACTCCGAGAAACCTTTTTTCTTCCAGATGCCTGACTCCAAGACGCCTTTTTCAGCCAAGATGCCTGAATCCAAGACACCTTTTTTCTCCAACATGCGTGGAACCAAGACTCGCTTTTCACCAAGATCCAGTTCCGGCGGTTCTAAATCCACCTCTTCATGGACCGTGGTAGGAGAGTAATCCTCCCCTGGAGGCACTAGATCATGCGCTACGGGACCATACATTTCAGGGTCAGGAAACGCGATTCTAGGCTCTTTAGGAGGTTTTTGTTTTCCTACGATTCGACGTTTTGGTTCTGCTTCTTCAACATGAATCGCCGAAACATCTTCTTCTTGCAGCTCAATTTCAGCTTGTTCAGACAGTGGGCTAGGTAACAACGCTTCTCGAACGTGCATCACCCTCCCATCAGAGGCCTTCACAGCCCAACCATTACTCATTTGGGGACTAGGGGCCAACAAGGTAGCGTCAACATACGGATTCGCCAAAACCCCTAAGTCATGCCATCGTTTTCGTTTCACCAAAACCTTCGACCAATACGGCAACATAGGGGTCACTTCAATGCCCAAAGTCTGCAGTTGATGTTTCATACGTTCTTCTGCAGCATATCTAATTGCGGTAGGCCAATTAGAAGAACCACCCCCCGCTTTCCTAAGAAACAATCTAAGCCGTCGCTTAAGTTGGTGAATTTCCGATTCCACTCTCCCGTTGTTCGACGGGTCGTCTCCTCCCCCCAACGTGCGTATCAACCCTTGTTTAGCACACCAAGCTTCCGTTTTGACACTTAGGAGCTCTTTAGCCCTATCTCCATGCAGTCGGTTCACATTAATCCCTAGTGACTTCATCCGAATGACTATGAGGGTAAGAGCGTGCAAAACATCTGGTGTCGACCTAGAAGCAACCAATTCAACCATGGTAACATGCTTCAACGCGAGGGGTTTGCTACACTTTTCAATTTCTTCCCTAATGGCACCATCACGATCCAAGGGTCCACCGTTGTCCAACACACACTCACCAACTTCCCCTAAGTCCAAACCCTTTCCCTCATGATCTTGGGGGGGAATTTCTTTATGGTCCTCCAGTTCCAAATCCAAACCAGACTCCAAGGGATACTCACATTCCTCTAAACCCTCCCCCCAATCTGGAACTTCCACATATTCCCTAGGTTTCTTTTCCAAAGGGGGTTGCGTTTCTTCCTCAAATTTCGGCACAAGAGCTGTTCCAACCACGGCATACTTAACGTCCTTTCCCGTGATATCATCTTTAGCATTCCCTAAAAGCACTACATCTACTCCTAGGGACCATGCTGATGTTCCAGCATATGACCGCCGTCTGTGGGGAGGTCCAGCTGCCATATCCAAAACGCAAGCTCTACAGTCTCGTCGGAATGGACGGTGACCCTGAAGTATGTGTTGTTTCCACTGGGTTAAATCCAACGATTTTCGACGCCCAACATCAATCACCCCTTGAAGAACTCCCAGTTGAATAGCCGCTTGTTTGATGGATTCTTTCAACCCCGTAGCCCACGACGACCAAGATGCAGTCTGTTCGAACCGTTTTTCTAAGTCCGTTTGAAGCTGCTGTCCATGATTCATTGGGGCCCTCAATCCCTCAAGCCATTCCAACCCCGGGAGATTCGTTAAACAGGAAGTGGGTTTTCGTTGAGGGTGCCCTAACCTCCCTTGATCAAAAGAAAGCAATTGCATGGTTTCTTCCTCCGCAAAATTCACTACCTCATCCCAACACCAAAAAGTAGGGGCTTCGGGTTCGTCTGCGAAGGTAGCTGGATCTTGGGGGGATTCCATGAGAAAGCCTACTGAGCAAGAGTTTCGGTGTTTAGACTTCGCCATTCGATAGAGTCCCAGTTGTTTCAACATCAGTGCGGAATCAGAGTTCGCCAAAGACCTTTCTGCCTCAGTCAAGTCGGGAAGACCATACCTAAATTCGGTTCTTCCTCTGAGAGCTCGGCCCCGGTCTCAAGTTTCTCAACCTACTGACTGTTCTACAAGGTGGGCCTCCTACAATTGCAATCACATTCTTATGTTGCACAAGATAGCTCAAAAAGGCCCATACCTTCCCATCATGTAAGTTTTGACGGGGGTCATCCGCAACATCCAAGGTAACACACTCCACTCCATTAGGCCATCCGTCCTTCCAAAACTTTGAACCCTTCCCAGAAAAAAGGTGAACAACAATCGCTTTGGCACTCAAAAACCTACGACGACACCTACGATTCCATGGAAGTTCATCCCCAGAAGGCAAGCCATCACATTGACCACTCATGTAAGAAACCACTTCATCGGGGACCGAAGGAAATTCCTTTCTCCACCATTCCCTGACCTGCTCTGAAACTTCGCCACATGCAATTTTGGGACCCTGTGATCTTTCAAGATTCTTACGTTCAATGTCATCGATCAATTGCAAGGCATGTTCCTCCCTCACAACAGGGCACCCATTTCGAAGCCAACAGACTAGCTTACCTTGTTCAGGGTGGTAGATTTCACAACCCTTCGAATCCCACTTTATTTTATATCCAAGATCAACAATACCCCGCAGCGGAACAATGGGTTCAGTGGGAATTCGGGTAAGAAGTGTTCCCGTTTGGGGGTTCTGATGCAGTTCTGTGGTTCCCGAAGCCAATTCTACCGTGACTACCAACGAGTTTTTCAATTCCTCGGCGGTCCCCATTCGCAACGCATTGGTGGCTCCACCGTCCAAGAGGCCAGTGGGACAATTGTCCGAGGTCACCTTACACAACTGGTCCTTAGGCTTGATCACCTTAATAGAGGGCCTCAGGGATTTCATCAATGAAGCCGCTTCCTGGATCAGCTCTTGAAAACCGTCTTGGGGGGTGTCATTTCCTTTTGGAGGTTGACCCTTTTGGTTCCCTTTTGAACCACCCTTAGAATGCATAGTTGGGGTTTCCCGAGGAGATTTCAAGGAATCCAACCCTTCAACGTTTTCCGATCCACCTGTTGATGGTGTTTTGTCCTTCCCGGACCCTTTTCCGCCATCCAACCCAGGTTTTCTAGTGGACCGGTCAGCTTGGGTTTTAGCAATCTTTTTCCTTTGTTGGTGGGGACAATCCTTTTTCCCATGACCGATTCCCGAACACTGGAAACATCGACCATCTTTAGGGTCCAAAACAGTGTGAAGGAATTTACATTTGTCTCCCCTTTTACACCCTTCATCCGTCATCCAAAACTTGCACGGGTTCTTCGAGGTGACTTGGGAGGAGTTGATGGGAACCAGCCCTCTTTCCTTGTCTCTACCCTCCACCACAGCATCCCTATTCGTTTCGGGGGTGAACATCATCTTAACCGCCGGTTTCCCAACACTTGACCCTGATTGATTCGCCGCATTAAGGGAGAGATCTTCCGCTTCAGCCAACAAATACTCGGCAAAAACCTTTACATCCCCCAATGAGGGTCTTCCATCAATAGTCAACTTTTGCCTTGTAGAGGAAAGTCTGAAAGCCACTTGTGACCCAAGTTTTGACATAGAATCACTGGTCCTACCTAACACCCCGGCCAACACCATGGGATCCGGGAGCACCAACCCCAATTCCTCACTTCGGTCCAACCAACGCAACCATTGTCTCATAGCAGAAGCCATTTCTTGGGGGTTGCCATTTCCCTTAAACTCAGTGAGAAGTTGGAGCAAACTGGACCGTTCCGCTTGACCCCCTGGTTGAAACATGCAAAACAATTTAAACATGAGTTGAGGGGTAGTCAATTTCCGGGCGGCCACCATTTCCCCACGCAACTTGTCCGGCAACGACTGCAAAAGCATAGCCAAAGCCCTTTTCTCTGTTCGGGGCCATGCTACTGCATTTGGGGGAATCTCCACCTTAAGTCTCAACCGGCCTAAAGGATCCTCAGTCAACCAAGCTTCGTAGGATTTCCTTACAGTATCCATGATTCTTTGCCACCATTCCCCACTGCTATAGCTGATATCTGCCATTAGAGGTTCTATCATCGCTAGCCAGTCTCCAAATTGGATCGCCGAAGCTTCGCTTGGTAAAGGGGGAAGGTCAACCGATCTTAAGGTTTCTGTCGCGACCTCACCTACACCCGAACCATGGCCCCCACCCAGATTGGTCGACCCGGCATTCAACCCCATTCCATCAGGCTTTACATTTCGAGGTGGTGGAATCTCCTTGTTGCCAGCTAACCCTGGGGGTTGGTCCAAACCCAAATTTCCTAAGTCATTACCCCGTTGTTCCTCCACGGTTTTGAACGACCCTGAACTACCCTCGGGTTTTGCTGCTTGTTGCCGATACTGCATTTGTTCAATTCCTTGGGCAAAGCGTTGTTCTGCTTCCCTCAAACACCTAATCCTAAAAAGCTCGATAGGATCCATTTCAACTTCCGGGGAACCAGGGTTGCCATTGTGGGTCTGACTTCGGAACCATCCCAGAGGATCCCCCCCAGGAAACAATCGTTCACCAACGCCCGTCATCACTCGATTTAACCCATCTTGAACGGCATCGCCCAGTCCCGGTTTCGTTTCTGTTTCAGTTTGACCCTGATCCAAGGCACGATTGGGGTTTCTGCTTCCTTCCACAGCCCCACCCGTAAATCTTCCATCCATAGTCCCACCCATAAAACTCCTAGCTTCGGGGCTCCAAAAAGGGTTACCTTCCATGATAGCCGGTTGCCGCATAGGAGTGTTCGTTTGGGCAAAACCCTGTTCAACCCAACCTTGAGGGGGAGCATTCACAAACCCTGGATTTCCTAGATGAACCGGATAGCCAGCAGGACCGTAAACCGTGGGGACCCCTTGTGGCATGGTCAGTGTTGGACCCCCCATCACTGGACCCACAACAGTCCCTCTACCAATTTCAACTACGCCCTGACCAGTTACTTCCACTCTCCTAAGACCAGGATTTTCACGACTCACTCCACCCATTACCCCAGTCAAATCGACTGGAACAAGCGGTCCCAAATTTCTCAACAAATCCCCTTGGGTTTGATTTCGATCATTAGCTTCAGTGGGGGTTTCCATTTGACCCGCAGTTTGAGTGGTTCCCGGATTTCCACTCCCGACACCTTCATCGAGCCGAGCAGCTTCCACTGGCACCAGAAAAGAATCATCGCTTCCAGTGACTCCAGCATTTGCCCCTCGATTCTCGATGGCCGGAGTAGATCCACGCTCCATCACGACTGCAAAGGATCAAGGCCCTCACCGCTTTGGGCTCATAACCCACGGGAGTTGCACAAAGTTAGGGTCCGCACCTTTTGTTCACTTGAGCCAGAGAGCCGTACAAGGCGTCAGTTCTGCCCTAGTTAGCAGACATTCTCAACTCAGCTTACGCAAAATGCCCCAAACCTGATCCTTAAAGTAGTTCATTGAACAGGTTAAGGCACTTCCAAAAGAGATCAATTTTTTTAGAGGGGTGCCTGGTTCCACACAACCGCACTCCCCCCACTCTACAGCTTAAGCTTTCAGAGTGCTGTGATCAAAAATAGGTTGAGCGAATCAACCTGTTTCAGAAACCCTCTCCCATTCGTCATTATCTTCATCGGTTTCGAATTCCTTAGGGGAACTCTTGGGAGGTACAGGTAACTGCTGTGCAACAAAAATACCCTTGTTTGTGAGGGTATCACGAGCATACCCCAACCCTAGAGGTAGCACTTCATTCTCAAAACTTGAAACAGCCCGGCTCTCCTCAGAAGAACCCACACGAACTCTTTCAGTAGAAGACCACAGCTGCTCATTAGATGCCGACCACGTTTCAAAAGGTACTTCCACCACTTGATCCAAGAATTGCCCCGAAGTAGAGCTTGAAGCCTTTCCTCCATGAGATGCCCCTTCAAAGGTCTTACCATCCTTGCCCACAGCTGGATTCTCAAGATGTCCCTTCAAACGCAATAGTGTCCATCCTCGCCACTGTTGCTTCGGCACATACAAATTGCATGGTGGGTCAGTCCACCTGTCTTCATGTACCCGCCGAGCACCCCCAAGTCCAAAACCAACGGTAACTCTCTCACCGCTAAGTAGTTGAGGGTCAATCGGCACTGACTTGTGAAGGGGATGAAAACACCGGGCTCTGCTCTTCCCATGTGACCTCACTAGCCAGCCTTCCTTCGTCCAGCTATCCAACCACTCATCTTTGCTGTAGTTGGGAGGTTGCAGGAAATTTTCGTGATCCCAAACCTTTGCAGCGCTGCTTCCAGAGTTCACACGAAGTGCAGCCAAGCGCAAACCACCATCCATGGCGATCGCCCGACTACTTCCTACTGGGCAGCCCTGTGGGCAGTGGTGAAATTTGCAGCCCAAATCGACTGGCAAAGAATCATTCGATAACGGCCCAGTGTCCTGACGGTCACTACTGCACCTATCCAATCCAATATTCTCCTGCCTCGCCTCGCCACGGGGGTTTACTCGGCCAAACAGGGGTTTCTTCTCTTCAATCCCCAAAACATCCTTCGGGGGTTTCCCAAACACACTTTTTCTGGGCTCCCCACAAACGTCTTTGGGGGTATCCTTCTCTTCACCGGTCAGGGTAAAGCGTGGTTCATGTTCCCTACGCATTCCCTTCTTTTCCCACTCTTGATTCACTCTTTCTTTTTTCTTTTGTGGATCCAGGCGTGGTTCATCTTCCCTACGCCATTCCAATCCCTTTTCTTCTTGTTTTCTTTTTTCTTCACTTTCTTGGTTCTTAGTTTTTTGTGACTCATTCACATCCAACCTCTTCACTTGGTGAAATGCTGCCTTGACTACATCGCCAGGCTGCAGCAGAGAATTGTTCATCTGCCGTTTCAATTCAGCCAAAAAATAGATCAAAAGGACTGTCAAAGCAAAACAAAGGATGGCTACCAGTCTTCCATCACACCCAAAAGTCCTGGCTCTTTCAACCAGGCCCAAAACAATTCCAACCTTAGCGATTTGAAGTTTCACTTCATTCACTTTCTTCGACCTATTGGCATCGACATCGTGCGGCTCACTCAATCCATTGCCGTTAGGGATGCCAGAAGCACTGCTCATAGTCCACTCACCAGTCCAAAATTCCAGAAATGCCCAAAAGCGCTTCCACGAACTTGCTTGGGAGATCGGCTTCGTCAGCAAATCCGCCATCAAAGTAGTGCCGCTTTGATGTCTTACCTTCCAAGACCCGGATTCACACCTCAGCTTTTCCCTTAGACAATGAGATCGAAGCCTTAGGTGACGGGTCCGCCAAGGTCCGTCGGGATTCTGCAAAATCGCCAAGGAACTAGAGTTATCTCCATAAAGAACTTTCTCAAACGTGACTTCGGGTTTAATGACATTGAGGAGGGCTTCAACAGATTGGGTCATTTGCATAGCTTCAATTGCGGCCATTAATTCCGATTCCGCAGTGCTTAGCGTGCAAAAAGATTGTTTGTTGGCCTCCCACTGAACTAAACCCCCAGCGTAAAGGAGCAAGACCCCTTGGTGGCTTTTTTCTCCATTTGGGGCAAAACTGACATCCGAGAAAGCCTCAATCAAAGACTCATGTCGGGGAATTTGCAAAGTCCCTTCACTGCCATGGCTTTCCATGTCTTGCCGATACCATAAACAATGATCTTTGGTTGACATCAAAAACCCTAAGACATGCTTACCTAGCTTCACAACCCATCGAGGACGTTTGGTGACTTGTTGTCCCATGATGCTTACTGCGAAACTGATATCTGGTCTTGACCGCACAGAAGCCCATAAAAGCTCCCCCGTTATGGCCTGTGCCATACGAATGAGATCCGTGGTCACTTCTTCTTCGGGGTCAGCATCCAATTCCCACTTAGGCATCGGGGTAGACCTTTCAACAATATCAGTATGCCGATTCAACAGTTCACGCACATACGACCCTTGACCGATTTTCAGTGATGTCCCATCAGGTCCCCTTTGGAGTTCAAAACCACTAAACCTAGTCCACTTTTCAAAGGTCACGGTTTCTGAGGGGGCACAATTCCATTCCTGGGTGATCCGGTCCAAAAAACCCTGTCTCACTGTTGGGGGACCCAAAACCATCATATCATCAACATACACCAACACGTGTCCAACTCTTTGGGGCTCTAAGTCTTTCCCTAAGGGGGTTTTTGGGGTTTCAAGGATTTCCCAAAGATTTCCCTCCGCCGTTTGCTTCATCCCATATCGACAACCATTCTTTTCCCATTCAAAGGACTTCATGCAACGATCTCGATATAACGCCCAGCAAGCGGGGCTAGAGGGGAGGCCATATAGCGCCTTTTGGATTCTCCATCTTTCGGTGGGGGAACATATTTTGGCATCGACCAAGATCCTTGGGGGAATGACAATAGCTTCTCGTTGATTTGGGGAGGCCACCCTAGGAGCTAGAAGGAACGCAGTTTTGATGTCCGTAACATCGCATCCCCAACCCGCCAAAACTGAGTGCCTAAGAACCGTCCTAATCAACGTGCCGTCAGCCCCAGACGCATACACCCCAATAGGTGAAGGGTCCGATTCCATCAAATTCCCGCAGATTACTCCTCTACATTTTTTCTTTCCCCCCTTTGGTCCCGCTTTCACCACACAAACAAGTTTACCCGGAACGAACTCAACCTGTTGGGGGTCCAAGGAGCTTACATCCACCGGAAGGATTGCTTGGGTTTCTGAAACAAGACTGTTGTACTCAGCCCTCATGGGTTCAATCCAAGCTCCTAAATTTTTTCTCACCTCCGACAAAGACATGGTGACCGTTCGAAGAACATCTTCGGGGGTTTCTTTATCTTGCAGATCCACCCCTTTTTCCACGGCTTGGATAGCACACATCCTTTGGGTTCCCATTTTTCTCATCCAACCCACTTCCGCCAACCCTTTTTCCAACATAATTCGGTTACTTTGCAACCTTTGAACCACTTCGCCTAGGGTAAGCCCGGTATCTGAGTCAAAGGGGACCTCTTCCAACACTTTAGTCAGGACATTAAGCAACCCTTGATGCTCATGTTGCCACAACCTTTCGATTTTTTCGACATTCACCCTTCTTACCATTTTTCTACCCAAAAAACTTTCCGTTTCCTTTCCGTTTCCGTTTCCATTTGCCCTCGAAAACGAATCCCCCCCCCGGAGAGTTTCTTCGGGTCGACCAAGTTGCTTGATGCCGAGAAGCCTTTGTCAACCAAGTTGCGATCATCCAAGTCGCTTTTTCCAACCAAGTTGCGATCATCCAAGTCGCTTTGAGCCAAGACGCCTTTTTCAACCAAGTTGCGATCATCCAAGTCGCTTTGAGCCAAGACGCCTTTTTCAATCAAGTAGCGACTATCCAAGTTACTGTTGTCGGCCAAGTTGCGATCATCCAAGTCGCTTTTTGCCAAGACGCCCTTTTCCACCAAGTTGCAACTCTCCAAGTCGCTTTTGGCCAAGACGCCTTTTTTCTTTAAGACCGGTCCCCCCGATCCTGCCACTTCCCCAATTTCATCCAATTCATTTGGAACATGTCTTGGGGAGGCCTCTTCATCAACCGTGCTAGGGGAATATTGATCATCAAGTGGTGCAACTAAGTCATGTGCAACCGGACCATACGTTTCAGGGTCAGGAAATTTCACAACTGGTGTTTTGGGGGGTTTTTGCTTCCCAATGGTTCGCCTTCTAGGTTCCATTTCTTCTACGGGGATAGCCGAAACATCTTCTTCTTGCAATTCGATTTCTGCTTGTTCCGACAAGGGGCTAGGTAACAAGGCCTCACGAACATGCATCACCCGATCGTCCGAAGCCTTCACTACCCAACCGTTGCTCATTTGGGGACTAGGGGCCAACAAAGTAGCATCAACGTAAGGGTTAGCTAAAACCCCTGGATCATGCCATCTTTTCCTTTTCACCAACACCTTCGACCAATACGGCAACATGGGGGTGACTTCGACTCCTAAACCCTGCAACTGGTTTTTCATTCGTTCCTCAGCAGCATATCTAAGGGCTGTAGGCCAGTTATTTTTATCGCCCCCCGCTTTCCTAAGAAATATCCGCAATCGACGTTTCAATTGGTTTATTTCGGATTCCACTCTGCCGTTGTTGGCGGCATCATCCCCACCCCCTAAAGTTCGGATCAACCCCTGTTTCGCACACCACACTTCGGTCTTCGCACTCAAGAGTTCTTTAGCCCTATCTCCATGTAGTCTATTGACACTGATTCCTAAAGATTTCATCCTAATGACTATCAGGGTAAGTGCATGCAACACATCTTGAGTAGACCTTGACGAAATCGGCTCCACCATAGTGACATGTTTCAACTTGAGGGGTTGGCTACACTTCTCAATTTCCGCTCCCAAGGCTTGATCCCTGTTTGGGGGTTCGTTTGGGGGTTCACCACTGTTTCCAACCACACCAACATCTCTTAGGGGGTTTTCCTCACCCAAACCATTCTTGGGGGGTTTCCCGTCGGACCCCAGAAAGTCTCCTGGAACGTCAGCCTTTTGGCCATTTTTGGGGCACTTGCTGGGGTCCAAAACACAAGGCTCCATTTTTGGGGCGTCAGGATTTCCCAAACCCAAATCCAAATCCCTTTTTTCGAGGTCCTTAAGGGTGTTTTCTTCCTCTTCCTCCAAATCCAAAGGAAACTCACTCTCTTCAAGACCCTCCCCCCAATCTGGAACTTCCACGTACTCTTTGGGTTCCTTTTCTAAAGGGGGTTGTGTTTCTTCATCAAACTTCGGCACAAGAGCAGTTCCTACAACCGCGTATTTGACATCTTTTCCTGTGATATCATCTTTTGCGTTCCCAAAAAGCACCACATCAACCCCTAACGACCATGCTGATGTTCCAGCATACAACCTCCGTCTATGTGGGGGCCCAGATGCCATGTCCAAAATACAGGCTCTACAGTCCCTCCTAAATGGACGGTGCCCTTGGAGTATATGTTGCTTCCATTGGGTAAGATCCAAAGCCCTCTTGCAACCAACATCAACCACCCCTTGGAGGATTCCCAACTGAACAATGGCTTGTTTGATAGTTTCCTTTAGCCTAACGGCCCATGCTGACCAAGACGCTGTTTGTTCCAACCGTTTTTCGAGGTCCGCTTGAAGTTTTTGACCATAATTCTTCGGGGCTTTTAAACCATCTAGCCAATCCATACCAGGGAGGTTCGTCAAACAAGAGGTTGGTTTCCTTTGGGAGTGCCCTACCGTTCCCTGATCGAAGGAGAGAAGTTTCATCTTTTCAGTTTCCGCAAAACCTATCACTTCCAAAAAGTGGGGGCTTCAGGCTCATCCGCATAGGTAGCGGGATCTTGGGGGGATTCCATGAGAAACCCAATCGGATAACGACCCTTGTGGTAACTCTTAGCCACCCGAAAAAGTCCCAGTTGTTTCAACATCAGTGCCGAGTCTGAATCTGTCATAGATTTCTCAGCTTCAGTCAAATCCGGGAGACCATACCTAAATTCATTTCTTCCTCGGAGGGGTCGGGGTCCAGGTCTTATGTTTCTAAGTCTGCTAACCGATCGACAAGGGGGTCCTCCTACAATGGCAATGACATTTCGATGTTGCACCAAGTAGTTCAAAAAGGACCACACTTTTTCGTCGTGAAGATTCTGGCGAGGGTTTTCAGTGATATCAAGGGTAACACATTCGACCCCACTCGGCCATCCTTCTCGCCAAAACTTTGAACCCTTCCCAGAGAAAAGATGAATGACAATGGCCTTCGCATTCAAAAACCTACGACGACACCTACGATTCCATGGAAGTTCTTCCCCCGGGGGTAGTCCATCGCATTGACCACTCATGTAGGAAACTACGCTTTCAGGCACTGACGGAAATTCCTTTTTCCACCAACCCTTGACTTCCTCTGAAACGTCTCCCCGAGCAATTTTGGGACCCTGCATTTTTTCCAAATTTTTCCTTTCGATATCATCGATCAACTGCAATGCATGTTCTTCCCTGACTACGGGGCAACCGTTCCTAAGCCAACAAGTCAATTTTCCATGTTCTGGGTGGTATATTTCGCAACCCCGAGCATCCCACTTAATCCGATATCCCAAATCAACAATGCCTCGCAATGGCACAATAGGTTCAGTGGGCACTCGAGTCAGGAGGGTTCCCGTAAGGGGGTTTTGATGAAGTTCAGTGGTCCCTGAAGCTAATTCCACCGTGACAACCAGGGAGTTTTTCAATTCCTCCTCGGACCCTACCCGCAGTGCATTCGTGGCCCCTCCATCCAAGAGACCGGTGGGGCAATCGTCCGATGCCACCTTGCACAACTGTTCCTTAGGTTGGATCGCCTTAATGGAAGGCCTTAGCGATTTCATCAAAGAGGCGGCTTCCTGAATGAGCTCCTGAAATCCGTCTTGAGGGGTATTACCACTTCCCTTAGATGAACCCTTTTGACCTCCTTTAGATCCACCCTTTGGCTGTGTTCCAGAGGTTTCTTCCGAGGTTTTTGGGGGCTCCGTGTTTTCCACCGTTTCGGCGCCGTTTCCAACAATTGGTTTATCTTTCCCGGAACCCTTTCCGCCATCCACCCCAGGTTTTCTAGTTGACCGATCGGACTGGAACTTAGCTACCTTCTTCTTCTGTTGATGGGGACATTCCCTTTTTCCATGACCCACCCCAGAACACTGAAAACATCTACCATCCTTAGGATCCAAAACAGTGTGGACAAATTTACATTTATCCCCTCGTTTGCATCCTTCATCAGTCAGCCAATACCGGCATGGGTTTTTGGAAGTCACTTGGGAGGAATTGATAGGAACCAATCCCTTTTCCTTGTCCCTACTTTCCCATCCATTCTCCTTGTTGGATTCCGGGGTGAACATCATTTTCACTGCTGGCTTTCCAGTATTCTGCACCGATCCCGTCCCAGATTGATTGGCCGCGTTCAGTGACAAATCTTCTGCTTCAGCCAACAAGTACTCGGCAAAAACCTTTACATCGCTGAGGGAGGGCCTTCCATCAATCGTCAATTTTTGCCTAGTAGATGATAACCTAAAGGCTACTTGGGAACCAACCTTGGACAGGGAATCACTCATTTTTCCCAACACCCCAGCAAGCACCATAGGATCAGGAAGGACTAGACCCAATTCTTCACTTCGGTCCAACCAACGCAACCATTGTCTCATGTTTGAGGCCATCTCTTGGGGGTTTGAACTTCCCTTGAACTCGGTAAGAAACTGCAACAAACTTGACCTTTCAGCCTGACCACCCGGTTGAAACATGCAAAACAATTTGAACATGAGTTGGGGGGTGGTCAATTTCCGAGAGGCCACCATCTCCACCCTCAACTTTTCCGGCAACGATTGCAGAAGCATCGCCAGAGCACGCTTCTCCGTTCTTGGCCACGCTAAGGCATTTTGGGGAATTTCCACCTTAAGTCGCAACCGACCTAGTGGATCCTCAGTCAGCCAAGCTTCATAGGATTTTCTTACCGTTTCCATGATTCTTTGCCACCATTCCCCACTACTATAGCTAATGTCGGCCATCAGGGGGTCTATCATAGCTAACCAATCTCCAAATTGAATAGCCGATGCTTCACTGGGTAATGGGGGAAGATCCACCGACCTCAAAGTTTCTGTAGCAACTTCACCAATAACCGAACCTTGCCCCCCACCAAAAGAGGTAGATCCTGGTTTCCACCCAACTCCATCCATCTTAGCCGTCTTTGGGGGCTGAAGAAGGTTTCCACATCCCAAACCCGGGGGTTGTTCCATTCCACTGACTCCCAAGTCGTTTCCCCGCAACTCTTCAACCGTTTTGAACGACCCCGAACTACCATCCGGTTTCTGGGTTAACTGTTGATGTTGCATTTGTTCAATTCCTTGAGCAAATCTTTGTTCAGCTTCCCGTAAACACCTAATCCGGAACAATTCGATCGGATCCATTTCCACTTCCGGGGATCGAGGATTTCCATTCTGGGCTTGAGTACGAAACCATCCCAAAGGATCCCCTCCCGGAAACAACCGTTCACCGACACCCGTCATAACTCGGTTCAACCCATCCTGCACCGCGTTTCCCAATCCCTGTCTCGCTTCCGTTTCGGCTTGACTAGGATCCAAGGCACGATGGGGGTCTCCATTACCCTCTCTGGCCCTACCCAAAAAACTCCTAGCTTCTGGGCTCCAAAAAGGGTTTCCATCCATAACAACTTGTTGGCGCATGGGAGTAGTCATTTGAGCCTGCACCAAACCCGGATCTATCCAACCTTGAGGGGGAGTTTGACCAAACCCTGGATTTCCTAGATGAGCTGGGTAACCAACAGGGCCATAAACCGTGGGGACCCCTTGCGGCATAGTCAGTGGTGGACCCCCCATCACTGGACCTGCCATGGTCTCTCTACCAGTTTCGCCTACGCCCTGATCAGCCACTTCAACCCTCCTAAGGCCAGGATTCTCACGAACTACTCCACCCATAGCTCCAGCCAAATTGACTGGAACAAGCGGTCCCAAATTTCTCAACAAATCCCCTTGGGCTCGATTTCTATCAGTAGCTTCGATGGGGGTTTCCGTATGACCCGCAGTTTGTTGACTTCCAGCGTTTCCACCACCACCGTTTTCACTAAGCCGAGTTGCCTCTACTGGCACCAGAAAAGACTCTTCAGTTCCAGTGGCTCCAGAATTCGACTCTCGGTTCTCAATGGCCGGCATAGTTCCACGCTCCATCAGCACTGCCAAAGGTCCAGGCCCTCACCGCTTTGGGCTCATAACCCACGGGAGTTACACACTGAAGGGATCCGCACCTTTTGTTCACTTGAGCCAAAGCCGTACAAGGCCTTCGTTCTGCCC
>OMLO01001157.1_pt1 | contig 19713 bp, 9 predicted proteins | sample 1674811 | NCBI WGS metagenome assembly OMLO01 (sample SAMN06265003, study PRJEB25207) | coral metagenome | isolation source: Coral host | place: Mexico:La Bocana,Puerto Morelos, Mexico | collected 2008-11-13 | reverse complement strand
TGGCTAATGTTCCTTTGTTCCCTTCGATATTTTGCCAATGTTCCCTTGTTCCCCAAAACCCCTGGGAGACCCTCATCGTTCTCAAAAACCTCCGTTTTCAAAATGTTTTCTGTCCACGCGAAAACGAAAAGTCGGCGTTTTTAACTTCCTCCGGTTTGAAAAAAGCGTTTTCAAAGAGCTGTTATTCATTAGCTGCGTTTTCTAATTTCCCGGCGTAATGTGTACAGCAATTGGGAATCACTCTCGACACTTACTGCATTATAATGAACTACGCACTCAGCACGCATATGCGAAAGCGTTGGCCTGCTCGGAACGTGATGTGAAAGTCGTTTATTTCTGCCGGTCGTGCGTCAGCACACAGTGGGTGAATACGAAACTTTTCTCCTTATCGCCAGCCAATTGTCCGTGCTCTTACACTACATGAAAAGCCGTCTTCAATACTAACATGAAATATAGCACGTTCTCTATCATAAGGTGCGCATCAGCAATCAAAATTCGACTCAGTTTTACAACTGACGCTTGCGAATACGAACGCGTGCATTAAATCTCTCCAAACAAACCACAATCAATGAGAGGCGGCCGTATTGGCAGGCTATCTACTCCATTTGAAAGCGTAATTTATGACAATCTTGGCGAAACTGTTTTGCATGGGAAGCTGACTTAGTGTCTGAATTTGGCTGGACGTTTTACATATGTCAACAATAGACTCTTACTTTAATAAGAATTCTGTCTTTCCAGCCCAGGCTGAAGATTCTTATTTTCCTATCGATGTTAGCCAAAAAAAATGTTCTGGTGAATATTCTTAAATTGCAGCTTATGGCAATTCTGTTCCATTATACTTCTTACCCCAGCATGACCATGATAGCGTTTAAGCAATTTTGAAGCCAGACTGCTAGCAATAAAGCCTAATATGACACACAGAACTTTTTGCCGAAATCGTTTTAGCGTCGAGCTTACGGCTAGTGCTGTTTTCGTCGTTCTTTGACTAGTTTTGCCGCTTTGAGAAAGGCAGAATATTGTGTACGGTTTAGTTTAAAACATATAATTATGTATTGTATTTACAACTTTTCAAAACACAAAATTATATTCTTTTTAAAATCTTAGCCGCGGGTTTCTTCTTTGAATATTCGTGAATTTCGGATGTTTTTGGCCTCGATGTTCTTATAAAGCGTATTCTAATAATAATATAAAGTGTACTGCTCTCTGTGCAAAGTTGCACGTTTTTCTGTTTGTTTGCTTTGAATATAATAGCACATGCTTAAGTTCATGGCGCGAGAACTCCTCTCCACTCTATATATAATTAGTGTTGCTATAAGAGTTCAGGGTAATGTTTATATGTCGATGCAGTGATTAACATAACCGACCCTTAAGCAATGGTTTTCGCTGCGAATGTAAACTATAATCTCAAAACACTAAATTTTAAACAAACGCTACGAGAAAAATAAGTTGGAGAACAACGATTCAACTGTCGTGATTTATCATCTTGTGCTTGTTCTAGCAAAAATTGAAGAATTCCTTTGAATTTTGATCTCGAATTTTTCATAGCGTAATTTAGGCAGACCAATATTATGATATAATGTTAATAATTCAACTGAATAGATGTAGAAGCTTCTATTGTTTTAGCCCGGCTATTACGCAATAGAGAGAAGGCATGGTTGGTCATGGCACATCTCACCTCTTGCGTGAGCGTCCATGTAAATTTTGTCCATTAATTAACGGGGATTTCAAAATAGTCTGGCAACTGATATTAATGGCTGATCGAGTTGGTCTTTGCGAGTGATTTTGTAATGCTACTCTGCACTAAAGAAAATCATACTCAAAACTTAAAATGTTTGATTTCAATCGTATTAAACAAACACAGGAACAAAGTGTTAAAATTGTCATTATAATACACAAACATAGACTGTGCAATTTCTCATGCAGCGACGAATTGTTTGAACTGCTAAAACCCAGCTCTTTAAACTGATCTAGCCTGTGGGCCGAGTGCTTTTCTCTTAAAGCCATTTCTCGTATTACCAACGATGGCCGTATCAGAAGAAAAGGAAAAAAAACGCCAATTGCTTCAACCTTTGAGTTTGATTGTAAGTACTTGTTAACATAGTGTTTTTTTTTTTATATTGGCTTCGTAACCATAAGTAGTTCAAACTATACTCCCTCTGGTGTCAGGAGACTTATTAAATCACATCAATTGGCAGGAATTCTTGAAGACTTTCTGTGGCGGTTACAATCATGTAGCATACCAATATAAAGGCAGCTTTAAGCGAAATGTTTCAGTAAATTTAGTGTGCAACTGGGAATTAAACAGCCAGTTGTCTTGACACGAGGTTTTAAGGGGTTATTTTGTCATCGTGCTATGACAGTTATTGTCGCAAAGAGAGCTGCGCAAGTGGGTGAAGTGGATAAATTCCCAGGCAACGTGCGTGGAGACATGCTGAGCGCGTTCGGAAATTTGCAAAAGAAATGCAATAAGAACAAGGAACCTACTTTAATGTAACTTTATCATTTTCATGTTCAATCGTTTCGATTCTTAACCAGTATCCTGATTATTTACTCAATTGTTGGAACTTTACATTTGAAGAAACGCCAAGCATTTTAAACTGAGACGAAGCAATGGACACTTGTCTTTGCCATTTGTCGAGGAAACTTTTGCTCAGATGCGAAGAAGTCAAAAATAAAGGAACTCGTTGTTTTGTTTAAGGAAAAGAAAAAATATCAGTCTCACAGACAGGAGCTTTTTTTATATATCTTCGCACACTGAGGCTTCGAGGTCATCACAAACGAAGTACCTTAAAATGAAAAGAATATTCCTGTGACTTTTGGAAATGGTCAAGGAAACATATCAATATCCTGTTCATGTCCAGTCCATGCGGCTTCACCACAGCTTAAGAAATAGAAACATTTTCCGTGTTTCTGTCAAGTTTTAGTATACATCTACTAGCGCTCTATGAAATGCTTTTACTGGTTGCACTCGTACCCACTATGTATTCTGTTGAAGATAGTGAGTGTACATGTCCCGAGGGGGGGGGGGGAATTCAAAAAAGTTTTATACGGGGAGGCTCCGCCCCGAGGTCCAACCCCTTACCCTTTTATATAGTTTACAATTTTTTCAGAAAAGGCACCCCTTTCATATACCTTCTTAAGAAGACTTATGAATAAATCTTTAAAACAGGTAGTGTTCTTGTCATTTTTTTTTTTCACGTAGCCCGTAATATATTAAAATCGAAACAGTCATACGTTGCGTCTGCTTGATCTCTTTCAATTCAAGGCCCTTTTTAATACCCGAATGAAGATTTTCCTACCCTTTCATATACCTAAACTTGTGAAATCCCTACCCTTTTATATACCTGAACATGGCCTGAAAAAGGTACCCCTTTCGGGCGGAGCCTCAACGTATAGGCCATTATAGGGAGTACCCCCACCCGGGGGTACATTTGCGCTAGTTAATAAAATTGTAGCCGCTTCGTTTTCGAAGTGTCTGTGAAAAAGAAGTAGATAAAGGTTTGGTCGACTAGTAGATTTATACTTAGACAATTAGATTATTCGTTCTCAATTTCTATACGCGATTGAAAACTTATAATATCTTATTGTTAAAGTAAACACAAGAGCGAGAAATGCTACGGGGGCACGGCCGCAGTGGAAGGTTTGTTCAGCTTTTTTCCAAACTTTCACGAGTGTTTTCAGAACCCGGTAAAAACATGGAAAAGCACGTTTTCTATTTCTTTTAGAAAATTCTGCGAGAAATAGAAAGGACAATAACTCGTTTTGTTTGATCATCGAAATTTAAATTCTCTTTGTTCGCGCGATCATTACGTCAACACTAGTTCTGTGTCGTAGCTTACAGGTGTTTAGTAAACAAAATTAGCACGTTAGAAGGCGAAAAAAGTGGTGTCTCGAAGCTTCTTTTTTCCAAAATATGTTATCAAAGACCTCTGGCATGACCTTCCAGACATTACTCATTAGCGTATAGGAGACAACGAGGTATGTTTATTGAGTTATATTTTGTCTTCAATTGCGGTGAGCCACAAAAGACTGGGTACCGATGGGTTCTGAACTAATGGCTGAAAAGAGGTCAAAAGTTAACTGCAAGCCGGGAAATGACTTACTTTTCCACTAACAACTGATAGCTTTTTAAGTTTATCAGTGACAATTGAGAAATGGGCAGAAATCTTGATTGGTAGGTCGGTGAGATATCGCCGTAAATTTGCCAGATAACTTAGACCATGCAGGCCCCCTAACGATGATCCACATTCCACAAACTTTTCTGGACTAACGAATGTCTGACCTTAAAACTTTGCAGCTCGTTTATATGCGGCACACTAACAAACTAAGATGAGTGTGTTTTTTTTTCTAATTTACGTACAATTTATTCAATCTATAGGAGGTGGAGGAGGTCTGAAACCTCCTTTTTTCTTACATCGATATTGGTTTTTATTGAGGAGCTAGCCCTAGAAAATAGATATAAATTGTGTATAAAAAATTCGTTTGTGATGAATTAAGAGGAGCTTGCTTTAGCAAATGTTAGCAGCCTTTTTTCAGTTTTGTCACCAAGGCAGAAACTTCGCTTAAAGAAAATCTGCCGGCAGTTTTCAACCAAAAGACAGACAATCTTTTTGTCTTGCACAGCAGGGAGTATTCTAACGGCGGTATTAAAACTTCTCGAACAGAATATCAATTAGCACAACTTGTTAATTGAATAAGCCAGGGATAAAACAAACACAGAAATGAAATAACAGATTCTGAGAACAGAATGAAACTCTAATTTTGAAGTCAAGCAATGCGAGGTTCATTACAATCAGTGGCAAAGCACACAAAAATTACTTAATTACAACGCAATGTCGGTAGCGTATTTTGAAATCCTCCTCTCGTGGGTCACAAAAGAATCGCCTTCACGGGCGGCTGATGGACGCTCAGGCCAGAACAATACCCGCATTAGACGCTGGCGTAGGCAATATCAAAGGGAAGCTACGTGCAACTGATAATTTCAATGGTAGGCAGAAAGTTGCGGCTCTTTCCTCTTTAGCAAAAACGAGAATTTTACGTTTTCAGTAGCTAACTAGGCATGATTTCGATGGTAAAGCAAGCGCAATAGTGCAAATGAGTGAAAAAAAAAAACCAGAAAAAACACTCAAGGATAGAAAGAATGAGGCACCGTGAGAAAAATCAAAAAGCACGTGCGATAGTTATAGCGGCAGTGACTTCAACACAGATAACAAACACCTTTAACAATTTGTGGGTTTGATTGATCGGTAACAGAGCTATACTCATATATGCATGCGTGTGGTTATTAACAACTTGTAGTATGCTACAAGCAATGTGCTAACGAATCTACACCCGTGTTAGCGATTGAGCCCACACACCGATTTTGCAGCTGTGACTTAAGGCATTATCAATCCTACCACGTATTGTGTATTGGTCAGATGATTCAGCAGTCTTCATCTACATGAGCAGTGTAGGCTAACGTCGATTGTCATAAGTCAGAAATTGCAGTGCTATTAGGTCCGTAGGAGCCAGGTGGAACACTAACTGCTGAGGGGAAAAAACGCACACAAACGGTAAGTCTGACCAACCAGTGACATTACTGAAAACAAGAGATTGATACTGTAGACAGGGGTGTTTAAAAAACAACTACAAACCGCCTTGTGTATTTAACAGAGATCTAGAGTTCTGGACCCCTTTTGGTCATAATCAGAGTAAAATGTATATTTTTTACATTCTCTATAAATATGACGGCGTTTCGCAAAATGCAATTTTCAGCTGGCTTAGTATTTAAATCAGTTGCTCTCTGTCAGTCGGCCAATTTTAGCGAAGTTAAGTAACGAAATCGCGATTCCTAAACGGTTTCCGATTGTAGTGGGGTGGTCGTTTATCAGTGAAATACGAACCGCATTGCTCGTTAATCTTCAGTTCAAAACCAGTAGCTTATTACGACTACGACTTTCTTTATCTCGAAGTCAGCAAAAGTCGGTACAAAAAATTGTTCACGGAATGAAACAAAATCAAGGGTATCTTTTAACGCGGACAAGCTATAAACGCCGGCGCAGGATTTCTCTATAAAATATAATTTTGTTATGAGCAAAACCCAAGAAAGCTGTAACCAGTTAATGTCGTAGACAAAAAACTCATTTACACTGTCAGTGTTACTTGTAGATTATCATAAGCCATCGCTGCCATGAGAACTTTGCGCAAAAGCGAACCGATATCCGTTCACAAGATACATCAATCACTCTTCTATTATCTGTTAGCCACAAGATTTTCTTCCTCTGTAGTTAGCAGAGGAAGTTAGCCCGTAGATGTGGCTCTCAGCTATATTTAGAAAGGTTGGGATAATTTGTGACTAGCTAGAAGCTAAGAGCGATCAAAATTTGCCACAAACCTTTGATTTCGCAATCTTCCATTTAATAACGTGATAAAAGCGCCTTCAGGCATCAGGTCCAGAAAAGAGAAAGTTGAAAGAAAAAGAAAGAAAAAGAAAGAAAGAAAAGCCTGCATCGTGGGCAGATATTTTGGAGTTTTAGCGTGGGACAGGCGCAAGCCACCTCGCCGTAGCAGTCATTTCAAGTTTGTGAGTAGGTGCGATGATCACCGATATAATGAAATAGCAGGTTTCTTGACAAAGTGGTCAGTGACCACTGCACGCGCACTTTTTGGCTGGGTTTTCATTCATTTTAGTGAATGTTTTCTTACCAGGTCCTTGGAAAAACATGAAACAAGATTAAGGCAAAGACTGAATTAAACAGGTTGTCATTATAACAAAAGGGTTCACGAAACAAAACGGAAGAATGATGCAATTTTTTTAAAAAGCAATTGAAAGGCGTAAAAGTCGACTCGTAGTTTCAAACCGGACCTCTGATTAAGCGAACTCGTCTCCGTTTCTGCCGTCTCTTTGGTTCTTTAAGAGAATAGATGATAAAAAGGTGTTAAACGGGCGGAGGTAATAGCCGTTAGGTGTGAAAGCCGTGAAATAATATTTGAAAATTAAATATTGTTACTCGCAGTGACTATATGGTGTATTATAATAAAATATAAACGAGATGCATGTACACAAAAAATGCCGAAAATAAATTGATTTTCATGATATGTGGCATGGATAATAATAATACTGTCTGCTGAGTTCCCTGGGTGACAACTAAATATGGTCCAAATATATTTAGTTTGCGCTTTGGTGGTGATTCGAGTGGGTGAAGGACTTCCACTGTGTGACTTTGATGTTTTCGGCCAACTGTTGTATTTCTTCCTTCAAACCCCCGACATTTAAGCATTGACATCCCCATGGCTATGAAAACCATTTGTCAGTCAAGGTTATACCATGACAGTTCACGTAAAAAAAAAAAATGGTTGCTTGGCATTACACCGTATTGAAACTGTACTTTGAAACTGATCCGCCATTTTGTTTTTCGCGTGGGAAGTTTAGGAGTTTCTTACTGCATTATGGGATAGAAAATAGCTATACTCGCGTGGGAGTACATTCACACGTGGGCCGCAACGAATCTTCTCTCCTCATGAATGAAAATTGACAGAATTTTACTCTCTGAAGGCGTTGTAGGCTTCGATAAGATGCTCGGTACGGCGTGATCCATACCTTCATGGGGGAAATTGTGCCGATTTTCACTCGCGAGAGAGAGATAGCGTCCCGTCTTGACCTACTGGTGCGACACCGCTGATTTGATTTCTACCGGCAAATTTGAATTTTGTTTCTTAATTCGCGTTTATGCGAAGGAGATGCTCTTTGCTCATTAGTTCAGTGGATTGTTGTGGTTTTCGACGGATCGTTCGAGCAGAAGCGTGGCATCGAGCGGAGAAAGCGAACGAAGAATTTCCAGTAAGTGATAACGTTTATTTCTGGAGTCCGAAAAATGTGCGAATTGTTCGTAAATATTTTTGTTGGAGTCAATTCCTTGTATATTTCTAAAATCGAATTCTAGTTGACACAGAACAGCGTGCTTCTATTGATTTAAGGGAAAGTTTCTTGGAAAATGCGAAGAAACAATACGTCGTGTACAAAAAGTGATTTTTGCTTAGAATGACAACAGACCCAAAGTACAAGATCATATTAGTCCAGCGGAATTCCGGTAAAATGTACAAGCCAAGCGGATGAAAGTGTTGTTTGTAGTTAGTTTCTATGACTTCCTGCCGGCAGAAGTTAATTCCCGGCATTTCGCAAGACTTGTGTTTGAATATAAACTTGATTGATTATGCAATCCTTAATATTTATGAGAAATCAACTGTTATGATTACAGAGGTCCTAATTTACACTGAAGGAAAAAGAGAATTTCTGTATGAAGAAACAAGACAAAAATTTTGTTTAAAAGAACTTTATAAAGACCATAATTGAAAAAAAAATCCATCTGAAAATATTAATAGGCACTTGAAAGAGATGTTATTGACTGAGTGGGAGCTCTTTGAACTTACAGGAAGATATTTCGCTCAAGGTCGAGCACAGTTGGAGCGAGGCCCCTTTTAGTGTATTAATGACAAAGAGACAGAGATTTCCATTTGCAGCCTCACCAATTCAGTTATAAGCTACCATGTCATTTCAATCATAATCAAGAAAATTCATGCCGATAGTTTCTTAATTATGCCTTCAGGGCTCTGTAAGTGAAATGATCAGGTTTTTTTTATTAGTATGTTAGAGGAAATGATGTGCTGGTGATATCTAACTAGAAAAATCCAAGTTTCATAAAAAGGAAAAAGCAGGTCACATGTTTAAACATGCTCCTTAAGTGCAAAGGGAAATTTTTCATGAGTGAAATTTACACTGGACAACAGTATCATGATAAAATAACAGAGTGGTCCTTATAGTAGTGGTAGTTATAACATATTTCTTCTGTGATGGCGTCACAGATAACAGAAGTGCACATGTTAAGTTTTGAAGTATTTTCCTGAGAAAACGTTATGATATGTATGAAATAGCCATCCACAAGTATTATTTGTAAAGCACTGAGCAAGAACAAGTAGTTAATATTCCACCACATGTGCCGTTTTTACTATGCAAGAGAACATGTATGGGTCAGCATGGCTGGATATTGACCCATAATGTTTTGTGTATGTGGTCGTAACTGAACTAGACATAGTTGGGGTTGGTAAACTTGCTCCAAAGATCAAGGGCAATATCTAGTTGAGTCAGGCTCAAATGACCTTGGCCAATAAAGTACTTGCTGTATGGTGTACAAGAGTGGGCAAAATTGCCAGTTCCTACGCACTCAGTAGCCAACCATTGTACAGAATTAGGTTTCTCTTGTCTACTTGCAGAGAGCACCATGTGTGATAACAACAAGGAGTAACTTGACAGAAAGACTGTAGGATTGTGTTTTTAATCATGAGTAGTAACTGTTGGTTGGTGCAGAACATGCAGTGAAGTATCAAATTCAGGAATGTAACCAGTCTGATTAATTGACAGACAGGTTATATTCCTGAATTTAATTGACAGTGTTTTCATATCATTTGGGCTTACATGCAGAAAGTGACTACAGATGTACTGTACATGCATTATCTTAGGAACTTTAACTCTCTACCAGTCAGCCAATGTGTCATAAGCATTATACATCACTATTCATGTATTTTACATGCTGTCTTGACTGACCATGTTTGGTCGTGTGACATAATGGTGGAAAAATAGACTACATGTAAGTTCTTAATTGACTGAGTGGGAGTTGGTTGGTCAAACAGGAAGATAGTTTGTTTTATTGAGGTTGTGACATACAGATGAAGCACAGTTAGTTCCTGCCATGGATTCATAGAGCTAAATATCTTCCTGTCCTGGTCAACCAACTTGGTCAGTAAGTGTAAAATGCCATATAGCTCTTCTTTAAAATGTATTCTGTTTTGTTGAGAGAGCCTAAATTTGTATGCATGTATGTTGCTAAAACATATCATTTGAAAATGTTAGCTATGAGTGTCTAGAGACTATTGGTTTGTAAGCTACTAAAAAAAGGCTAGGACTAGGCAATTTTTAGGAATTGCAGAAGAGCTGCTCAATTTTTATAGCGGTTTTGGAAAGGCTGAATACAATACATTAATAAATTGTAAATTTATTTTATTTTGTTCCCTATAACCTCAGAGCTGAGTTAGAATTCTGATATTCACATGTACATTTTCAGAACTGTGTTTTGTAAAATAATGATGTTCATAGAGAAGTACATGGCAGGCCATGTGCTGATGATGATGTCATTATAAATTATGCAGTAACTTCTTCTCTATTATCAAAATTAAAATCAAGTGAAGTTCAACCTTAATTACACTGTTAGACTCCTGTCAATCACATGCCACTCAGTGGGAGTATTTTTATTTCAGTCATTGATGTTACATGAACATCATGTCAAAGCATAGCTACACTTGTCACTTTGTAATCTACAATGATGGGGGGAAAAGTAGTTGAGACACTATTCAGTATTTAACCTCTAATTCATTTGCATCTAGGGTTAATTCTCCGATACCTAGTTGTTGTGTAGGTGCTGTGGTCTGTGCAGTCTTAGAAGTAGAAAATTCAGCATTGTTCAGCGGGAAGGGGGAAAAATGTTTTCAAGCTGCATGAAAATCAAATGTTACTGCAACGTGTGTTGTCATTCATCGATTGTAGCAATGGAGCAGATTTCATAGTTCAGATCATAAAAACAGTTTACAAACAGGTATGATTACCAAGCCACCAAGTTTGCTTAGTTTTATGCTAATTCAGATTTAGACAAAAAAAAAGTTGGCAGAAAAAGTCACCAACTAGTCTACGTTTAAAAACATGTGATGGTAATTAAAAAAGAAATGTGCAACAGAAACATTTTAGCACAACCACACATTTGTGTGGTCTTCTTTGTTCATCAGTTCATATTGTGTGTGGGAATATTGTCCATTGAATACATAGAAATTACATGTAACAATGCTCTTTTGAAGTCCTCTTTAAAAAAAATGAAAAAATTCTGTCTCGCAACCATTGGGAGAATTAAATCAAAGCTTGAAACTAAAAAACAGTTCAAAGATAGCTCAAGAAAAACCTTCTATATTAAACTCAAATTGTTCATTACTAAACATTATATGTAAATTAAAAAATTAATTTAAAAACTTACAATTTTCTAAATCCTCCCACTTGCCATGTTTAATTTATAACATCAAGGACATGGTATCATCCTATTTAAATTCACGCCCACCCTTAAAAAGGCTTCATTTCAATTTTAGTTTTCTGTATAATTAGTAGAAATTGTTATGATAGTCAATGTATTTTTCAGCCAAGGATAAAAAAGCTCATTGGTTAGAGACTAAATACTATTTCTGGTTTACTGTGTACAAATACATGAGTGCCGAAATGCTATAGATTTAGGTTAAACTAGTGAAAAATAATTTCAATAATGATGTAACCATTATTAACCATTATCTAAGACGTAAACAATAATGGCACTTCTATATTGTCCCTATGAAAGCGTGAGGAACAGTCCTTTTAATGCTGGTTATTGTAACAATGAAATTGCTTATTAAAACAAACCCCTTGTTTTCACTTAAGGTACCTTTATTTTAAAAAAACAAATTTATTGTTGAGGTCAGAGACCAGATAAAATAATTTTTAAAAATTGTAATTTATTAGTAAGCCAAATAAGGATAATGTTATATTGATTTGCTTGCTTTAATCCCAGGGGAAAATTCTGTATTATAAAAGTAATGCAAATTACTTCAGTGTCAGAATTAAACTTGATGTAGAGAATGCTGGAAAGTAGGTTTGGATTCAGGTGAAAGAAGATACAAAAATCACTGTAGTTGTAATATTATCACTGAGTACAATATTGCATATTCAAATCACCTATCATTGTTTTGACTTATTCACAGATAGTGATATTTTTAGCATTGATAATTAGGATGCTACTGCAGGATGCTAACACTACCAGGCTGGCACTTTTGCCTCTCACGTCAGTTATCTGATCAAGCATCGTCCTGGTGTATCATCTTCCCATTGCCATAAATGAACATGTTTTAATTCATCTACATTCTGTTTTTTTTTTTTCAGATACAGATTAAAGTCTCCAATACACTCTCAGCATTCTGTTTAAATCAGGCAGTTTAAGGCCAACCGATCATCCGCTGTCAAGTAGAAATTAAGGTACAAAATTTTATATTCAATTTCATGTAACTATATACATTACTGATATCCTGTTGAAGCCATTATTGCTCATATATATATAGTCCAGAACAAATCTCTTTAATACTCACACCAAAAGGGCTGGCGTGAGTTGCAATATCGTAGATATTATAAGAATTTTGATTTCTCTGGGATCAAATGAACTGTCTGTCCATGTCTGTCTGTATATTGGCCAAGTGGCCTATTAAGCCTAAGTTAATATTCTGGCTTCTGCTGCATGAAAGAACTAAGAATATTGTTGTTTCCCCCCCCCCCCTTCCCCTACTGGATTGGATGCTAGTCCATTACAGGGTAATGCCCCCAGAATTAAATTTGCTGCCGGGGGTACCCATTTATTTCTCCACCTGGGTGGAGAGAGGCACAGTGAGAGTTAAGTCTCACAGCCAAGAATACAACACAATGTCCCCAGCCAAGGCTTAAACCAGACTGCTTGACCCTAAGTTGAGTATACCATTCCTCCATTGTACATAATTATAAAATTCTTGTGAAAATATTAAAATTAGCCTTAGTAGCCTCCTTTTGAAGAATATTTACTCTGAGCTCAGTAAGGCCAATTTAAATGCATACAAAAGAATTTTAAGTGGAGAGCCATGTATCAAAAGGGACTATGGAGGTGTCCATATTGTTGAAGTGACTTTAAGGAGAGACTGGACTGCATTTACATGTATTGGATAAAAACACTCACGCTGGCTTATGGTAAACAGCTTTCAAGGCCAGTGCAAGGGTCTTGCATCCATAGCATAAACCAACCAGGAGTATTTATTGCTTTTCCTGGATGGGAATTTCAATGCTACAGCAGTCCAATTTCACTGGCTCCTTCCCGGCACATTTATCAGGTTTCATAGCAATAGGCTGGTTCAGTATTCCATACTCCAGAGTTTAGTCCCCTGACCACGAACACAACGCTGGAAGTGGGCGAGGTGTGTGACAAGCCTATTAGCCTATTATCAGAAAGATTTCTGGGTTTGAGAGTTAAACAAAATACAGAGTCACACAGAGAAGGCAGTTTTGTACAAAAACCTGTATATAGAACTTAAATTGTTTTGTTGTAAATAGCGAGCGTATTGAAATGAGTGTATACAGTACACAGGCAGCCCATATGGAATTTCGAGTAGAAAATACCCGAAAATAACAAACTGAGATAGCTATATTAACTCTAAAGGCCTGTCCAAAACATATGGTTGCAAAGTTAACGTATCAAAAATAAACCATGACATGAAAGTCTAAACACTAAAATCAGGAACAACAAAATAATAACATTTCTTAGAAACATATGAGGAAGTTTTACACCTTTAGTCTTTTTTAATTCCTCAATACCATGTGGTAATTTTTACTAATCGTATCTGCTTGATCCAAACCTCTTTTATCCTCTAGTAGCAAAAGAAACAGTAGATTACCCCATCCAGCGCTATTAGTATTCCTTATCGAGTGACATCAGTGTTATGTATGTCGTATTGCAGGGACCGCGAGTCTCGCGCGCAGCAAAACAGAAAGCTCTCGAACTTCGCGGGCTCGGCGCGCGCACCTCACGCTTTTCGCCACAGGCTATCAACAGAACTGATGAACATGACCACGCGAAATCCACTTAATGTCCCGCGGGTTGCACGCCGCGAGGAACATACGTCATAGAAAGCATGCTAAAGTTGTGCTGACAGAAACCTTTGTATTTATAGACCATTTCGAGACAAAGTACATGCATGCTCAAGTGCCGCTACTAAACTGTTGATTAACACAAGCCGTCTTCCAAAAGCTTGTTTCGGCCGGGGCGGTGTGCTGTAAGGTGGCCTTGAAGGTATGTTTCAGTTTAATATAATTTATGATTCGGATCGGTGATCTTGAAATAAACTGTGACGTTTGGGGAAAAATTCACTTAAGCATGCCAAGTTTGGAATGGGTAAATTCAGTATTTCCGATTCATGAATCCAAGAGTTTACACGGAGGTTAACAGGTATTAAACTATCTAAGGGATTTATTCTAAGAAAGCACTTAATTTGTAGTTAATAGTAATCTAGTTTTCTTTTTTTTTTAATATCGTAAATATTATTTTCGCGAGTTCTTTCTTTGGTATTGTGTTGTATGGTTCTGTAGTTTATTTTTTTTTTACTTGTAAATAACTCGGTCACCCCTTTAGACAAATTGCCATATACATGTACCATCATTTAGATGCTTATCTAATGCATTTAAATCACACTTGACACGTTATGGTACGGTCACTAAAGCGGCTTTGGCCAAAGGGAACTAATTAGAAAGATAAATAAACTGCGAAGTGACAGCGATATTTGCTTCCTTGTTTCGAATCATCGCTGCCGCAGACATGTTATTCGTGCAAGCGTTTTTAAAATCGAAAAATGTTACTTGCCTGTGTGATTTCGTCAAACTGGACATTTTGCGATTGTTTAGGAATCTGCGACTGTAGTTTTGCAGCAGAGAGAAGCCTTGAGAACATCTTGAAAAGGTAAATTAAAGTAATGTGAAGTGAAGGAGACCTGAACAAAAGTCGAATTTCCGCTTACTGCACGGATAAGAAAGTATTAGCGGAAGTTATTCTTTCTAGCCACTTTGAAGCGATTGATTATTGCAATCTCGCGTTGTTTAATTCACATTCTCCAACATTGGATAATTACGCGTTAAGTAAAATAGGCGAAGATGTATAGGAACTAAATATTTCCAGCGTCTTACAAAAGTCATTGAAGTTGGCAGACACACTTCCTTTTGCCACAAAAACGCCGGTGAACGAGACCGGCGTTTGACACATGGTCACACGTTTACTGGAACAAAACAAACTCGTGTATATATTTGTAATGTTTATCTTCGTTTGTAGCAAATTGCCCGCCTCATCAACTGAGTTGCAATGGTTTTAGTCGTGCGCACAACTCATCCATGAGTACACTTCAAATTGCTAATGAGTTCTTGCTTTAGCGGACTGGCACGTGTATGCATCAATTTCGTCATTGCAGTTGGCAATTGAGGTTAAAAATATGTCTGTGGGTATGATGGATATTCATTAAAAGTTGCATAGGTGCTGCAGGGTGATTTTAATAATATTATGAGGTCATGGTTGATTGTCTGCGAGCACATAGTAAGTTATTTTCTTGTACGGTCGTTCGCTGTCGACACCCGTTTTCCTTCGACAATAAGGACATGGTGGCCAGAAACTTCTCTTTGCTTGAAACGACGGAAAGATCATGAGATGCTAAAAAACCTTTCCCGATGAAAGTAATGGAAAAAAATTCGTAGACAATGTTTCGTACGTAAATTACTTGGCATAGTAAGTGTATAAAAACACTGTTTAAGTCTTCTAACGCTATTTCGGATGAAATTTGAGTCATTTTTCAGACAGTAAAAAAAGCCACCCTTTAGATCGCAAGAACGTTGCTGCATCAAAACTAGCTGAACGGGATTTCGGCTTGAAAGTGTCGCGCGTGTCTTGTTGGAAGTTTAGAGATTTCCTGTTGAAGACTTCAGTGGTCTATTCCGACCTGGTGCGGGGGAGGTTGTGGTGTGCAATTTTTAGATCACATTTACGTCATCGTTGCGCTAATTATAGCTAATTGTGGACAAAAACACAGGTCTGAGAGTTAATCGAAGGATATTAACTAGCTGACTGATAAATAGTCATTTACTATAGAGAGATAAAAGAGGTGTAGTGGACCGATAATGGCGAAATCATTTACAGACCATTCAATTCTCCCAGTTTAAATCCGTAACGAGAATTTATATCTTGAAGAGTAACAAACAACAGAAAAAAATTTCCAGTAGTCTAGTTAACTCTCTAACTTCCTCGCATCAGTCTAAACTGACACTTGACCGAAACATCAAACGTTTAACTATCAACTGTCATCGAAAGATACTAATTTGAATTTCACATTTCAACCAATCAAAATGCGCCTTGTATGTCAGTTATTCAAATAACTTCTGAACGGACGACAGAAGCCGGTTTAACACGTTTAATACGAACTAGACTGCATATACCGAATATATCTCGTGGACTCTTACGTTATTTTTGTTAAAAAGTAACTTGGATCAGTGAAATTTCGTTTTAAAAACCATTTACTGAATATCAGCTGCCAGTTCTAAACGGTTCTAAATTTTTATTCCTGTGTGTTCATTAACAAAACCTGAAATAAGATAATTTGATGTCGATGAAGGACCCGCGAATGCAATTTTTTTCGCACTTTGCCAAAGCACATGTCTGAAAGCGGAACAAAATGAGAAAGGAAGTGTTACCAGCAAAGGATTGTGCCACTCTGTTGAAGTGTCATGTCATGATAGGCGTGGGCCAGAAGGAATCATATTTTTCCGTGTGTGTCTTACCAGAGCTCAATTATGATGGCGTGTTTTGTCGTTGGGCGCGTGACTGACGTTACAGCCAGCAGTCATGTTGTATTATTTCAACAAAAGGTTGTATTATTATCTGTTGTGTTAAATTCAACTAGACCGACGCAACTGTTATTGAAATCGTTTGTCGATCGTTTGTCCATTAATGAATCTGTTTAATTAAGCCTGGTGCCCACGTTATTGTGAGGAAATAATGGGGACATCTTGGTTGGATAGTGGGTGGTCCACTTTCATTTTTTTTTTTCTTATTCTTCTTGCTTTCGCTTTCGACAGGAACGAGGAACGATTGTTAGAAATGCTCGTTTGTTAATCTGTCAAAATATATGACCATACTCAAGCGACCTCAGTCATTCAAAAACCCGAGTGGCGTCACGATTATTTCCGAACGTATATCGCGTATTCGTATATTATTTCCGAACGTATATACGTATTTCCGAACGTATATCGCGAGGATTAAATTGCATGAAGGCTGCTGCGGGGGAATTCATTTAAACAGCGCTCTTTTGTTCCCGACAGCTGTGCTCTAAGGATGAGTAAATCTTCTATTTGCGGTATATACGCAAGCGTGAAACAGAACTTGAAACACTGCTAACAGCATTTTACATACCAAGCGAGCGCACGTTCTTTTGTAATACTGAAAACTGCAACAGGAACATCCCTGACTTTGGAGCGCGCCCTAATTGCTTGTGGGAAGTATTAGGCAAAGGATGTGTTCGGTGGTAACTAAGGAAGTTAATAACTTGCTTCTGGGCTTATAGCTAGCAGCGACAGAGGAGTGTGTGTGTGAGTTGTTTTTCGTCGACAACAATAAAGAAATTAACACTTATCGTCCTACTTTCGAGACCTCTAAGTGTTGTCAGTTTGCAAATAGGCAGTGATGGTGAAGGAAATTTTCCGACTCTTCCGCACCCAGATTCCTTTCCTTCCGTTTAAAAGCTTCCTGTTTTTTTTTCTTTTTTTTTCCTTCCCGTCTCTCCGTTTTCAATTACAATTACATCTGCCTTGAAAATAACCGGTGGAACTAACTGTTTTGTTAAGTTCAAGCTTTGGGTGAGTTCCATCGAGCAAATTCTCTGGTTTGGAAACTAAGGCAGTGTAGCGTTCATCTCACTCCGCAAGACTAGGTATGTAAAATGTACAAGTCCGTTATATGCAGCTCGCTGAAACCATCAATTTTAGTCAGTTGTGAATGTCGACGTAATGCGTGCAGGAAATTCAATCCCTACAAGAACATGCACCACGGAAGAAATCAATTACTCGTGGAAAGGGAGAGAAAGTTTTTTCTTCTTCCAGTATTAACGAATCGATATGCTTACTGTCTTGGTGGTAAAACCTGTCCTAAGCCGATATCGCAGTTGATTTCTACTTAACGGAAGAAACACCAGCAATATAAAGCCATTGTGCTGCTACCGGTCGCCGGCACTCGCCTGTCATGTAAGTCTGTAGTCTTATGCCTATTGCAGCAGTATCTTTGTCGACTGTCATTTGGGGTATTCCTCAATCGTTTAGACCTCTTCGGTTAGCGAATAAAACATTTCACGACTTAATAAAAAAAGAGAGGATGAGACAATAAAAGGATTTAATGAAATTTTAATTGCAATGTGAAAAACTCACAAAGCGCTATAAAAAGGGACTTTAGGTAGCTAACAATACAACTGTTAAGAATGTTTTCGATTAAAGAATATTAACCCGGGACGCGGGTTATACTATAAAGTTTAGTTATTGTGCTCTCTTCTAACACAAGCCCATGGCCAAATACCTAGACTTGGCTCTTGAAGAACGATTTACCTCATTCCAATTGTCTCCTATTGGAGAGCTCATTTTGTATAGTTTTTCCTTGCAGTATGCTTAGAGATTTTTTATCTTTATTTTAGACTGTGAAACTTGTCTTTCGTGCCGTAATGTTTAGAAATTGTCACCATGCAGTATCCCTCCTCAATAAAAGATCAAAAATTTGTGAGAGAAAAAGTTCCTTCTGATAATTTTATTGCGGTTCTGGCACCTAACTATTTACAAGACCTTCTTAAAGCTATAACCACTGAAGTTAGGTGAAACGATGCGGGTCAAAAAGATTTTCAAACCATACTAAACTGTGAATTAGAGAGCTTCGGATGATTTTTTGTCTGTTGCTGCACCAATATAGTGGAACACGATCAGACAAGCAAAATCGCTGGCCTCTTTAAAATCTCTTTTAACAACTCCTTCTTTAAGGTTTTTGGTGCGTGAATTAATATCTTTTCGTTCTGATATCTAATTTTAAAATTTGTTGTTTATCTTTGTCCTAATGTTTTGTAAGACGCCATCGCTCTATCGGATTTTGGCGCTATCTAACTAAAGTGTTACCGGCATTATTATGATAATCCCTGCCGGTAAATTCGACCACCAAAATTCCTCATAGTATCACGAATTGTACGTTCGTTATCTTAATCATTCTTAATTTCTCAGTTCATAAACTCTGCGATAGTTGGAGGGCCAACACCTTCTCCACGAGACCTAAGTCACCTATTTTAGTGTTATAATTAACAGACTCGCATGGCCATTTGGATCAATGACTTCAGGAGAGGCATCGTTGGCGCAGCGAAGAAACGATTAGGGTTCGGTTCTGACTTTAAGTCAAACGTAGATGTACTTTGTTGGCGGCGCTCTCGCCTTGAAACGATTATTTCTCTTAGGGTGCTCCAGCTTCCTTCACTACTGAAAAGAATTCAACATTCCAGTTCGATCAGAAGATACCACAACAAGCTAAAGGCGATGAACCCTTATCTGCTTTGTGCGCGCCAACTTGTGTACTGTCGCTGCAACACGTTAAGATGTTGGTGTGATATCCGAATGGACTTTTACTGACTTAATAAAATGTAGATGTATAACACGCCACCCACACGTACACGCGAAGGGGCTTTTTCCCGCTTCATGTGCGTGCAGCAGGTTTCCTAGTATGTGCCGACCTTAAGGCCCCGTCCACCGGAGAAATTTGAAAACGCAGCTTTCTTTTTAAGGTTAGGCCCACCGTCCACAATATCCGTCACGAAAACAGAGCTTTTCTAAAACGCTGTTCAAACCGAAGGAATTTTGCTGGCTTTGCGTTTTAGTCTGGACGAGGAACAATTTCAAAACGGAGCTTATTGAAAACGTTGACGTCTTGATAACCATGTGACTAAACCTACCTCTCAAGGATGGACTCAAGTAGGCTTTTGTACATTATGCTAGCATTTTTTTGAGCATTTTAGTGAGGCAAAAGCATTGAGCATTATTCGAGCATT
>OMLO01001156.1_pt1 | contig 19725 bp, 24 predicted proteins | sample 1674811 | NCBI WGS metagenome assembly OMLO01 (sample SAMN06265003, study PRJEB25207) | coral metagenome | isolation source: Coral host | place: Mexico:La Bocana,Puerto Morelos, Mexico | collected 2008-11-13 | reverse complement strand
TGATGATGATGATGATGATGATGATGGTGATGGTGATGATGATGATGATGATGATGATGATGATGATGATGGTGATGATGGTGATGATCGTGATGATGGTGATGATGGTGATGGTGATGATGATGATGATGATGATGATGATGATGATGATGATGGCAATCATAACAACAAATAAGTTACTCTTGCTCTCACATGCGACCACTGGATTCTGACACAGCTCCATAGCAGGCAACTCCAAATGCCTGCTAGCCACATTTTTTCCTCTCCCCAGGCTCTTTGTTTGCCAGAGGTAAAAGGGGTGAGACGAACATTGAACTTTGCAGCAATGGCTCGAGGAGGGCTGTGGCGCCATCACCTGAGACAGAATTACTCGCTGCCACTCACCCGGCCACTCACTGGAGAAGACAGGTTCCAGTCACTCACATGGCCTTCATCTGAGCCTTGGGTATCAATGCTCGCAGATTGAACTGACTTAAAAGCCTTGCGGATGGAAAAGAAAAACTGGTTAACCCCGCCTGTCATCTCATTGAAAATGAAATGGTGATTTGCAAAAGAATTACAAGCGGCAAACACTACCACCAAAGCACCCCTGCAATCAATAGCCATCTTTTCTTTCCAGATCATTTCAGTAGCTGACATGGTTCACATCACGAGTTATTGCATGCCACGTTTTCCTATTTGCATCTTGCAATCTTGAATCTCATCACAAACACATCCAAAAAGCCTCTCCCAATCCAAGATGCAATGCTCTGCCAATGCAACTCCAAAAGCTTCCAGTTTCTTCTGGTCCGACAGCTGCACCTGGATCGGTGATGAATTGGATGCCTTCGGATCTGTCAAAAAGCGGTTTCCCGGAGCCGCTTTCTAGTTCCAACTCCATCTGCTCTTCATACAACGATGATACAACAAATATTCAGAAAGCGAAAAGGAAAGTGCTTGCAATCAGAGGTATTCGCAGATATTATCAATATTAAGTTACGTTTCATAATACATATATGCATGTCTTAAATATACTGTACCAGTATGCTTATAAAAGAGAAATCTATATAAATAGAACAAAAAACTACAAATAGATTTTATAGTATTATGTAGACATTATATAAATGTACACTAAGAAATATACTCAATCATTTGGCGGCAGCACCGCCTGACCTCACATCCAACATCATCCAACTACCCTTGTTGCATCTCCTTCCATCTCATTCCAACGAAAACGGTTTGCGCCTGGAAGCGCGGAACCTCCAAGACTTGCCAACGGCCATCAGGCAGCAGAAAGACCACTTGAATCCTCAATGCATTCCAAGAATAGACTGCCAGTGAGGAGAGCTGGACACCAAATTTCTTGATCTTCCAACTTCACAACTTCAAACCCCGATGGAAACTGTTGCTACTAGTTGCCTAATGAGGTCGTATCATGGAAGCTTTAAGATGGCCTGGCAAAGCCGTGGCAAAATAGCTAGTAAAAATGTGCCAAGCTCTTGCTGACACAAAATGAATCAAAATGCTATACAGTAACTACGTTGCATCGTCGTATCGTCACGAGTTTGGCAAGAAAAGGTCCATTCGACCTGCCATCTACCCGCCATGTTCTTCTGGGCAAATGTCTCTTTATCTTTGATTCCTTTCAGGGTGCAAAATGCCCGAGAAAATTGCCCGCTTCTTTTCCAGCTGCAAATCACAATGCAATCCAGCTAAAGCAACCAAAACAGTTCTTGTTTTAACACTCTTGTCCTAAAACATCACTACACTTAGAGGCTGGGTCCCCTAAGTCTACCTTGCTCCCACTTTCACAAAAAATATGCAAATGAGATACGCCAGCTTGGCTGCATTCCCAGCCGAGGGCTGCAGTGTCAGCAACATGGACGTCGGCTCCGTTCGAGCCTTGGCAATGCGTGTGGTGAGGACATGAGAGGATGGAAAGCTGGTTATCTGGTTCTTGGCCGGCAAGAAATTATGAGAACACAAGCACTTGGATGCACTTGGATTGTGGGAATTCGGAATGAATGTCAATTACTTCATGTCATGGTGATGGATTCAAGCATGTCATGTGTCTTCTAATGTCTTCTATCATTCTTCTATTCTTCTATCCATATCCACCAGGAACCCAACTGGTGAAATGTCGAGCTGGGAGCCCGGCTGCCATATCTGCAACACGCATGAATGCATACCTTGACCAAGCTGCAAAACATGGCACACCCTCTGTCAACTGCCCCCCTGCAAAGAACATCTAGAACAGGCATCAGCTACAGACTTTAGGGCTCCCATGTCCCAAACAGTAAAATCACTTGAGTGGTCGCGTAGGGTGACCCGTTGATCACCAAGTTTCGGTGCCCAAGGCTCTGGACCAGCAGAGAGAAAAAGCAAAGGGCCATGAAGGGCCAACCACACACGACCACCAACCGGACCAGGAGATTCTTGAAAACCTTGGACCGAAAGCATTCAAACGAAATACGTGGTCTAAAAACAAAAACAGAGTCTCCGAAATCAAACCCTCCCCTCTTATCATAGCTACAGCATGCTACAGCTACGATCAAGGTCGATGACTGTGGCCCCCACCATACAGATTGTCATCAGGATCGTCCCCAAAGCCCATGTGCAGCGGTGGAGCACGAGCTCGAATGGGAGCCGGCATGTGTGTGGGTCCTGCGTGACTACCACCAATGATCAGGTTTTGACGCTGAAAACCAAACAAGAGCAGTGTTAAATGAAATTCGAATATATATATATATATATCATTATATCATACTACATTACTATTTGATATCTATTAAATCTATTGCTGCTCATAAGTTTCCGACTACCAAGCTGGTCCATCACCCTTTGGCATGGCACCTTCCCGACTTGGTGAAGGACTGGCCAGACATGCAGTTCCAGGTCCAGTGCCTTCGCACAACATGCTCCGCAGGTGTCGGTAGTTGGCCACCCTGGACGCAGCCGGGTGTCAAGTGGACCTTTTCGCGTTATGAAATGAAGTCAGTGTGATTCGATTCTAGTGTACGAACCATTCAGATTATAAACCGCACACCGTATTGCCTGAAGTATATTGAAAAATATGACATGATTTCCTGTAACTCATTGTAGACAGAATTCAAAAAGAGCGTATTTTTTTAACTCAATTTTCAAACACGATCTACGTTATGGATATCGTGTTGACGCTAGCTTACTGTCAATCTTGTTCATACTCACGTATCCCACTTACTTTGTCCGCCACTTCCACATCAACAATCCATGAACTGAACAATCCTGTTCATTTAAATATACTACTTTGATCCTTTGATCTTGTTTGGAAATTAAACACCCCACACCGGACGGTGTTAAAGCTATCAACCCACTCACCCCTCCAAGAGCCCAGGCTGATGAGCACCAGCCAGGGCTAGTGATGGGAAACCCACCACGATGCGAGCCCAGGCTGAAGCCTGTGGCGGCAGGGCCTGCGATCAGCAAAGCGGATGATAGGAACCCTCCCACACTCACCATCCCACTACAACATATCACAGTAGCCGAAAAAACTGTCATTTCAATGTGAAGGTCAATATGTTTGCCATGGATCCATCACTCATCCATCCAGGTCAGGTGATAAAAATCGACAATTTGAAGCAGCCTGGATGGGACTTGGAGATCTCACTTTCCAAATCTCCAACTGCGGAAAAAAGTTGTGACTTGTGACCTTAGGAGCGAATTTGTTGCTGGAATGGATCGGAAGGAACAGATTGTGAAAAAAGGATGAGAAACAAAATCCTCACGGCAAAGCTTTCCCAATTCTACATGTGCTGAGACCAAACGAAATGCCACAAGGCTAAGTTTCACACTTTGTAGATCAGGAGTTGGACATTCTTTAAATCCACCTTCTCCTGTTCTTCGGAAAGAATTCCTGAACTAATCTCAAGCCATTCTTCCGCGCTCACTCGCTGAGAAGGAGGCAAAGGAGCATACCTGGGGCTGCAGATTCCAAAATCCAACAGTTACCTGATGTGGGATGATTTGGAAAAAGGAAACCGGCTTGATTTGCAGTGCCTACTGCGAACAAGTGAATTTCATTGGTTCGGCTCTGGGGAGAGTGGAAAAAAATTGTTTCGGAAAAACTGCACAATAGAAGTGGTCAGGTGTAGGCCCAGATGCAAATTCCAATGTAGGAGGATGGTGGCAAACATCAGCTGATGCAGGACATCATAGTTGCCAAGACATCTCATCAACTCCAAGCCATGCACTTCGGGCTCCTCAACTTGGCGAGGCTCCTCTTGCTCCTTTTTGATGAGCTGCTCATGTTGCCTCCACCAGATTTGCGCAATCCCATCTACCAAGCGATCAATCTTCACCATTTCGGTAGGGATCACAATGGTTTTGAAAACCTTGGCCAAACAGGATACCACTCCTGTACCAATCAACCGCACAGAGTTGATAAATTCCAACCTCAAGGTCTGAGACAAGGCGAAGTCCTCCCCCAAGAACTGGCCCACCTGTGCTGGTGAGATGCCTTGTTGGCCTAAAAAACTGCTGAGCTCCACTGGAAAATCCCGGATTCCCCCAGTGGCCACAATAAAGGCCAAACCCTGTCCGGGGCGTTGATTGAAAATCACTTCGCTCAACTTCTGGAGCGAAGCATAATTCGCCGTCGCGGCGGCACCGTTCTTGGAACGCCTGGGGCCATGAGAGTCCTCACCTTCCTTCATGATGGCAGTGCGCGGCACGAAGAAGGGCTCGAAACGAAGTTTTGAAGAGACCTTGCAAATGCCAGAAAGGGATCACTTGAAGAGAGTCTTCAGCAAGCATTGGTTGGGATGGTTTTACATTGATGGCACTGTTAGCTGATCAGTGAGCACCGAATTGCTGCTCGATCGTCAAGCGTGATAGCACTACAGTAAACCTTTCCAAAATCATTACGGTACCTCATTTTGGGCGGTGAAACAGCTTCAAAGCATCGCAATGATCCCAATTCATCTTTGGGCTAGATCCTGAGCCTGGGTCCAGATCACAGCAAGCAGTGACCATGATTGGCCTTGAACATCCTACTGCTTCGGCGACCCCTCCCATCCACCCCTCAACGGACATATCTACACCACCATCCCTCACAACCTCCACGTCATCAGGTTGAGATGTCGGAGGTCTCCAACCATAGCGCCCTTTACGTTCCCAATGTTCAATGTAGCTTCCAATGGTTTCACGTAGCCACACGTCACTGCTTAGCTCGGCGGGCTTTTGGCCACGGCCGTTGGAGATCGTGGGATTGGCTCCACGCTGCATCAGCATCACACCTGGGAACCGACAGTGCTCCAAGTTTAGTTTATTGAGTGGGGCTCTGACCAAAATGTGTGTATAAAGCAATTGTGTAGTGGTATACACTGATCTTTTGCACATCACATTACTACATCTGTGTTTCAAAACTCTTGTTTTATGTATTGTATAGTGCATGTTCACATGCATAGGTCTTGTATATATGTATATAATGTGAGTGTATTGTATGATAATGCAATAGTATGATGATAACGTATGATGATGTACGATAATGTACGATAGTCTATGACAATGTAGAAATGTACATAACGTAGATATATAATGTATGATATACAAGTATATACGAGTCTTGTATTCTCTGTTGCTGTTGAATCTGCTGTCAGCTTTGAGCCAAGATGCTGATCTGTCGTCTGCCCATGAACAGGGCCACATGTAATGCTGTCCAACCAGCAGCATCACAGGCATCGATGGAGAGCTGTCTCTGGGCAAGCAATTCCGTGACCTCTTAGAGGCTGCAGCTACATTGAAACGTATCAGAACCAAATCCAAAAAATCTTACACCAAAACCAAACAACAGATACAACTGCTCGCCCTATTGGAAAAAATCAAGTCTCAATGAAACAATCGGAAATTCAGCCAGGTGGCGATGGCAGCGGACCCACTGCGACACGCTGTATGTAAACAAGTTGTACCGTTGGTATCGCAAGCCTCTAAATTGGCCCCAAGCCTCACAAGCCATCGGACACCTGCGAGATTTCGACTGGCGGAGAACAAGAGGAGCAAACGGTCCACCTCGTTCCTTGGCTGAGAAACGAAGGGGAAAATTGCTGAGAAAAGAAACTTGAACATACTTGATTTGGACCTGTTGGGCTTGTTGAGTGTTTAGCCAAGTTGGCTCCCACCGCCCTGACAGACTTAAAGTTGACGCGTTTTGCAGGTAAGACTCAGTTCCTCAATTGTTTCACTGAACACAGCTCCTGCTGAATCACATGCAGCAGCTTCATCCAACAGCTCATTCTCAACTCCGTGGTGCACAGTAGCTTTGGGGCAAACACCACTTTCACTACAAAAGAGTTTGCCGCTTTCATTCCCCATGTCTGGCGCAGCTGGAGAATTCCTTGGCCATTTTCACTTTGGTCATGGCCACACGTGCATTTTGGCATGTAACACCTTGAGCCAGCAGCACAAGCAACACTTTCGTTGAAAACGCAGTGTAACACAAACGGCCAAGGCGTTCTTGCGCGCTCTTACACGCCAATTCGATGCAAATAACTATACATTATATAATATATATATATATATTATATAGGAACTGGTCCAAATCAAGGAGAAGGAGACGTCGCTCATGACAAAAAAAGAACTTTACAGTTTTCAGGTTCACAAGAAGCAATTTTAAGTTGCATGATCCTCATGTAAGTGTGCCAAAGCACGGCAAGAGTGGTGCACCGGGCAGCAATCCTGAGGCTCCCATTTTCTTCATCGGAGCTCTGTTCGAAAGCGCTGCCAATGATCTGATGGAAATGCGCCTTTTGACCTATCGCGGTGGACGCCTGAAATGGGAAATGAAGGAACTCTCTAAACATGTCTAGATTGTAATTCACCCAAGTTAATGTGTTGCATAAATACCCCTTCGAAATGATTCTGAAATAGATCCCAGCATGATCTGGGAGTGTCCCAAAATTGGGGATACAGGCGTCCACATCTGCCGAAGACCGTATGATCGCCCAAACGCTTCAGTCCAACTTGAGATCGAATTCTGTCTTGGAGACTCCGGCCGCGTCAATGAGGAAGATTTCACCATAGTCGCCGGTGTGAATGTCACGTTCTCCGACGGAGGAGAGTACATCCTTGCACAGCTCCACAATACCGGCCTTGTCCAAGGCTGGTGTGTCAATTGTTTGGTTCTCCTTTGCGATCTGCGCATCCAAAACACTCATGACCAAAGAACTACCACTGCCACTGGTCGTGTAGGGAACTCGCTCAAAGCTTCCAATTGCATCATAGTGATACACCGCACCCTTCCCTTCATCATCAACACCACCTGAGTTGGGCAAATACAAGTGTCAGCAAAACATCCTGGAAGTTTTCAACACGAAAGCTAGCGTGGAAATGCTTTTTGGTTGAAACAGATACTTCAAAAGCCCTCCTCATGGCATCACGGAGCCATGTTACACAGCACATTGAAGGTGTAGTAGGGGAAGAAACGCTTGTAGTACAAGGTTGTAGAGAGCATCTGCGCAATCGCAGTCACAGATGCCTGACGCCTATGCTGGTGTTCATACATGACCTGAGAGCAAAAAGCAGAAACTGGTTGTGAAGTGTCACCTGAAAGATGAGCTGGAACGTGCTACCCTTCATCAAATCTATATCATTCAAAAATATCATTCAGCAACAACAGTCATACTGCCAGCACGACTTTCTTGGATCTGATTGATGATTTTCTTGTCACCGTTCCAAAAGGCATTGCTGTACACATCTAACGCTGAGTCTCAGACCATACGTGCCTTCAAGTGCTTGTGCAGGGTAATGGCATCCGATTTCATGCCGCAGGATGCTATCACGCACTTGTCTGTGAGTTGGGTGACCTTCCCAGCGTGGACATCCGAAAGAAACAGCCTTTCACAACTGCCCATCAAAAACCCTAGATACAGTCTTGGGCACATGCACAAAGGAAGATGATTCAGATGGTGCTGTGTTCAAGCGACACAATACAACAGGAACAAACGGTGAAGCTGATGAACACCAGCTGAAAACAGAGGTGCAATTCTCGCCTTGCTGCAATTGCGGGTGTGGATGCTGTACCCTTGGCTCAAACGTGTATCAGCTGCCACCACAACAAAGCTGTCACCTCAGGTCGTGGACATCTTCAATGGCAGTACCCGAGAAGAACGCTGATTCAGAATGGTGACATACTTCAGTTTTTCAAGTTGTCAACTCGATTCATGCGCCTGTTGGTTGTACCTTCATTTCTTCATCGAAGCATTTACTCATTGGTAATTGGGGGATCTATTTAATCGCGCATAATATATTCTGATGACTTCCGGCGCGTCAGCTCTTGACATTCCATTCTATTCCTTGTTCCTTTCAATCTCTTTCCCTCCTTCCAAGTGTCCCTCGGTCCACCCTTGTCAAGTCCAGCTTCTCAAGGTGAAAACAACCCAAGAATCATACGACGAGGCACCGGCAACCCCCATGCACGTGCCGCCGTTGTCGGCATAGGGGCTCCAGCGCTGTTCTACAGGGGCCTTTCACGGGGCACAGGCCAAGGGAGATATGCAGTCAGTATAGTGTTTTCACTTACACACAGAATATGATGTAATGTGATTGATCGTGTACCAAAATGGAAATGATCAATGATCTATCTTGTTTTTTTTTCCAGGGAGTGGTCTCAAATCACAAAGTCCAAATGTACCCAAGCACGTTAAGTTTACTTGGTACATTGTACATACGTCACCAACAAAACGGCTTAAAGACCAGCCTGCATCGTGCGGTGAACTTGGTATCTCCGGCACACTTAGATCTCACACTTTGAGCCGAGTCTGGCGGAACACAGACTGACAAACTTAGTGTACTTGGCATGTTACTGTGGACAAATAGCTTGAAGGCTTGTGTCCTTTCCGTCTTTCTGTGGTTTCAGCACGTTGAGGCACGCTACATTGCGGCAAGGATTCATCTGATGAACGCTTTTCTCAATAAAAAGTCAAGGTGAAAAACAAAAAGGTCTCCCCTGCGGGGTCACTGAGGCTCGGTCCCAGAACTTTCCATCCTCATCTGGCTCGTGTCTCCGTCGTACCTGCATATTTTCTTTCCCAAGCTTGGTGCTGACATGTCCGTCAACCTAAAAACCCTTTGAAATCCATTGTTGAAACAAAATTCAAAGTGCACCATCCACTCCTAGACTGCAAATTGCAGGCTGCTCCATCACCACTGCTGACCTTACCTCTTCGGGATCTTCATCTGAATCACTGGGTGGATGCCAACCTTAAACGGTTGTTAGTGCCGGCACATGCTGAAGCCGCTTATAGCTACTGAATCGGGTGGTTCAAAACGTTGGAAGACTTGCTTACGATTTGGGCGGCTCAGAATGATCTACACAAAACGTCAGAGACATGGATCCCGATGTCGGAGTCTCACAAAGGCCAGCTGGGTCCCCCTTTCGATCTGATACATCAGGGTCTGTATGTATATGTATAATCATGCATATATATATATATATATATGTACAAATATCATATTCCCCACCCAAACCATGCGTGATTAACCGTACCTCTTTTACTTCACAATATGAATCCGTGAAGCCTTGTGTCTTCCAGTCGAAGTAGACGACCAAAACGGAGTGTTCATCAGACACAGGTATGCTTTAAGAAGAATCCTGCATATGTAAAGGTTCGACTACTTTTCGGTCCGCTTGGCCCCATCTTTTTGCGATTGAATACAGTGCTTCTCCTGGGCTTGTATGCATTGCAGCTGCGTGCCCACAGCCGTCTGTGCAGATTGGAAGGGTGGGCACGTACACACTCTGTGCCAGCTTGTGTTATCCTGCTAGGGGACTCCCCAGGATGCAACAAAGGAAAATCATAGAAGATCAGCAGAAATACACAACTTTTTAGGAGATGAGCTTGCGCTGAATGTGATGAAGAAAGCTGTTACAACACTAGTACCTCTTTTTGAATTGCTTAAGATGACACGAGGTGCTATAAATTATACTTCTGAATCGCAAGTCTCAGAGTTGAAGAACCAAAGAGGTCCCGTTGCAGGCTTCGGAATTGTAGGAGCCCTGCTTTTCATGAGCAAGAGGGACCCCACCTTCCTGTCGCGTCAGCCTGACAAAAGCCTTGTCAAATTGAAGGCTCCCAAATTTTGGGGGTTCAGGTATGTCAGGTGTACTGAGAGCCATATAACAGCATCTCTTAGATCTTCATCCCCATTGAAAATTATTGAAACCCATACATTGTAGAGAACGGAGAGAGAGCAAGAGAGATAGATAGTGGCGATATCTCTCCTTATTGATGTATTTAGCATGTATCTTCGGGCAGGCATTCGCTTCAGATTCGATCCGCCTTCCAGCGTTTCGACAGGCATCCCCACGAGATCGGCACACCTACATTTATGGCGCGCCTCTGTGCTTGACGCACGAGTGGTCAATCAAGAAGGGATGGCAGCACATTTAACCACCAGGGGCTCAAGACAGCAAGTCATCTCATGACAGGCCATGACTGTCTAAGAACTTCAGGAATTGGAGAACCTCTTTGTTTGCATTGATGTCCTCAATATTTGGTTGTCCCATGGTTTTCCTATTTCCAACCTAGCCTTCATCAGACACAGGGCTGGACAACACAACCAGTCAGGCATCTTGAGCCTGGACGTTGCTGTCAAGCTCCGAAAATTGCACCACGCAGGTGTTTGGACACTGCACTGTTGCGCAAGCAAAAAGCATCTGAAAGGATGTTATAAAGGGCCATACCGTAGAACAATCAGTTACATGTGCATGCTCCAAGACGGATTCAAAACAAAAACGGAATGTTGTGATTCATGAGATGCCTGCCCAACGGAGTGAGTGCATGGATGATGCAGGATAAGCATAATTGGCAAAAGTCCGTTTGTGGGCGTGCAGGCCACGCCAGCATGACATGACAGCCTCCCAAACTCCAAAGGTGCAACATTCCACTTTTTGAATCAGGCTCAAAGTCATTTTAATTTTATGTCATTTCAGCTGTCCCCTGCACATTGTGTTTCTTGATCCTTTGGACTTCCAGGTGGCGTGAAACTTTTTTTTGGGCTTCGGGTCAGTCAATGACCTCATCATACCAGCTCTCTTCATGCTTCTTTTCAGCCTCAGCCTTGTCGCCTTCAGCGTCTCTAGGAGACAACAGAATGGGCGTGGGCTGAGCTGGTCCGGTGCTGGGAAGTTTCAGTGTGGGCTTGGTGTAGCCCCCGCTGTTGCTGTCGTCTCCATACCTGAACAACGGGGAAATTGGGGAAACCTCTGCACTTCATCGAAAACTCCCGAGGTAAACAACTTCCATCCATTCCTGGGTATGATGCTATGACACAAGGGTTGCGGACTGATCCTAATGAGTTAATCAGTTAATTGAATTCAATTGATTAAATGATAAGATATTAATTTCAATTCAATGCAAACGATGAATCAGCAAACATTCAATGCGTGGATTCCAGTCCGAAGACTTCAAGACTGCCCCCCAAAAATAAAACATACTCACATCAATCTCATCAATCTCATCAACCCATCTTCCAATCCACTCGCCAAAGAACATTTGCTCCAAGGAAGGGTTGCACGGCTCCAGCGGTTCTGCGTGGGGCGGCTTGGTTTCGCCCAAGGCGGACAAGGTCTGACGCCCCAGTTGCTGGGCACCGTTCAAGGCAACACATGTACCCTCCTGGTCAGACTTTTTGGGGGGAAGGCGGCAACAAAGATGGTATGGTATCCCCCCGCCGTGGACCTCTGTGGGTGGGATACGATTTGGGGGGATGCCGTCGGCACACGACACAGGAAGGTATATGTTTTTGTTGTCGCTTCTTTATGTGTGGATGTAGCTGGCCTGCACCTACGAAGTCAAAACGCAAAAAGCAAGAGTAGAAAACCAGAAACACTATATCAACTTTTTGCAGTAGTTGCTGCGTACGCAATACATGGTTGCCATCGATACATCCATGAAAGTCCTTGACGATGTCCACGGTGTCTAGGACCCCATCCTTCAAGACCCCTGCACCTTACAAAAGGGTTTAGAGCAACGACCACCGCCACCAGCACCAGAACCACAACAAGGACATGAACACATACAAATCACATGTTGATTGTTGATATGTGTTGATCACATAAGAATATATTTGATCACATGTTAAATTCACGTCGACCTTTACCTCCAGTGATACTCTGAACCCAATTGAGCAAGACAAGGGGCCTTTCTCGCGCACTTCTCCCACAGCACGACCGATTTCCTCAACTACCCACGACATGGGCTGCTTTCTGGGGCTGCCGTCAGCATCATCCACGATGTCGACAAGGAGCTCTTCTCCGGTATCCATTCCTTGTGTTGACAGACAGAAACACATTGGAGGCCTTCAGAATTTCAACAAAGCCCAAACGAAGGCAAAAAACAAATATATCATATATACATAGTAACTACTCACTACTGTATGTTCAATATTTATCCAGTGCAGCGTATCTATATTTTCTAAATATGTCTAATATGTCTTAAGAACCCAAAGACTTTTGCAAAATCCTTTCAAAAGCTGCCGAGCATCGCATGACTCGCGCCCGAGGGGGATCGGAGATGCCATCCACGCCGTAAACCTTAGCCCTCACAGGCGGCTGACCTTAGGATGGGAGCCGCCCGGTGATCAATGAACGAAAACAAACACTGGAGATGGATACTTGACTCACCTGGAGCCCAGATGATATGACAAATATTGTTTACAAATATGATTCTTTTCACCCTTGCAAGGCTCTCCAAACCCATGTCACATTGCAAACATCCCAAAAGAGAAAGCAGCTAAGTGCCATCAACTCTCAAGGCAAATTCTGCTGAGCAGCCATTGGACAAAGAAACGGGCACCTGACACGAATCAGGCATCAAACATCTTCGGAGACACGAAACAAGGACCTCGCAAAAGCTTTGCCTGTTTGAAGGCATGGTATGCTATGATATACAGTAATATGTATATATTTATATTATATACATATATTATCTTTGTATTTAGTCATTTAATTTATTTATCTATTTATTCATGCATTCCTTTATTTATCTATAGTATTGTGTGGTAGGATTGGCGTTAGTGCTTGCCAGCACTTGGGAAGGGAGGCTATGAAAGCACGACAATGTTCATAGCAATATACAGCAGTCAAAATTCAAACTTCGTCAACGGCGTTGAGGCGGAAATGATAGGATACAATGACAGCATAGCAACAACAATGCAAGTCAATAATAAAATTTACTATCTGGAAATCCTAAGGATATCGCAAAAAAATATAAGGAAACCACAAGTCATGAACATGGAGGAAAAAGATGTTAAGTTAGATGTGGAAATCATATCGAACAAGATACTGCAAGGAACTTTTGCATCTAAGCTTCAAAGTGGAGCTGTCTCCACACTTTCTCCCCAACAACAAAGAAAGCTGCCACCACCTGCCATATTCCTCTCCTAGCGCAGCACCTCGTCCCCCATCTCCGGCAGTGGTGCTCCAGGATGGCGTCGCAGGGTCGGACGCTCCAAGTGGAGAAGCTGCGCGGTACCATCCACCACCATGCTGCCTGCCAGGAATAGGGTTGTTAGTCCGAACCGTTCATAGGCTGCTAGCTCGCTATCTGACCCAGGTAGCAACATTTTAACAAAATGATTTGGTTCATATTCCACTGATATTCCTACCCCGGCTGCACGAGCCATAGCCTCATGGAAAACATGGACAATGGAAGTCATATGGCAAATCCAAGGAGCCACCTCATATAAATCCAAGTCAGGATAGTATTCCTCTTACTCGATCACCATGTAATATGCATGCTTTACAGGCGTTACAGGATTTAAAGCATTGACAATTCGAATGTAGACAATATAACATGTATATTAATGCATATATATATATATATATTAATTGTATATATATAGAGAGAGAGAGAGAGGTTCCAGCACTAAGGATTCCCCTTGCTGATTCTATTGACGTACAAATGTCAACAACCAAAAACGATACTGCACGACGTGTCATTCGATCTGAGGTGGCTTCTGGCCGAGTGTTTCAAAGTTTCACGTTTTCCCTCGGGCAATTGTCCCCAAAACCCTCCAAGATGATGCCCTGTTGCCTGCATCTTGGACCAGGTCGACTGCATCCAGGGTGGCATCTTTGAACGCACCCCAGGCACCCTTTTCACGAAAATCATCTATGGTTCCATTGATCTCCTCCCGCAGCACATTCCACCAAGAGGCCATGATCCTGCTTAGGAATCGGCTGCTTAAGAAGGTCCAAAATCAGGGGTTCCAAAAACCAAGCGATCTGAGTACACAACCATATGGAACTACAAAGATCCTTGATGGATTGCTCATACCACCGAAAGCGCAACACGAAAGCAGGAAAGCTGACACTCTAGTACTCTCAAGACCAAACTCAAAAGTTGCACAAACATAGCGGGCCAATTCAGCAGCAAGTCCACCAGAAGAACCAGGCCTGCTAAGGTCCAACTGCGATTGGTCGCCAGGCGGAGAAAACCCGCTTGTTTTTGTTGAGAGCCGAAGTTCAGCTCGACGGACACCAGGGACATGCTGGTTTTTGGGACGGCAGGGTTTACCTCCAGGTTTTCCAGCCTCTTTGTCTTCCAACCATCTGACATTCTACGTTTGCGGGTTCGGGAGCATAGTTTGGGGGGTCTCACGAGATCTGAAAAACGAAAGCTCCCTATAGGTGCACTTGCAGCGCAGACTGTTTGGAGGAAGTGATCAACACGAGTAGAAGACTGCCTTTGAAACAAAAATACAATGGGAGGCTGGAAGGGCCAACAGAAAACATATTGATTTCAATTGGTTTGCCCCTCATAGTAACTCTCACACCTACAGACGTTCATGAGTATTCATGAGTTACACACATTCAATGAACTTCCGACTCTAACGACATGTTGAGGTTCCACACTGCTGCAGCTGCTGGGCCTGACGTCATTTTCATTCCATACCCAGGGGTTTATGGGGCCCCATGAGCCCACTCAGCATGTTTCGTGAGGTTATAAGCATTGAGGCATTGAGCTCCAGGCGGAGTTTCAAAGCCTTCAGGTTTCTCCAAGGTGGAGACTTCCCCAACTTCCTCGAGCTCAGGCCTCAAAGAAAAGTTGCCTTCCATAGCCATGGCTTGGCTGAGGTTCCAAATCAAAGACTTGCAAAAACGAAGATGCGAAAATGCTGGTGGTCACCATTTCTGGCAGGTGCACCACCTGAAACATCGGTATGAAAAGGATAAAAAGCGCAGAGGTCGCTTCTGCTCAAAGTTCTTAGGACGCAGGCGCATTCAACAGTGGAAGATCCTCAATTTTGGCGCCTCTGTTTGGACAAAAATTGATGCCATCAGCTGCAATCGCATGTTGAAGAGTGTGTTCATTCATCTCTCCAGAAACCGTATGTCTGAAGACTGAGAGCACGGTGTCAATTTATACATGTCACTGTGCTTGCACCGAAGCTTAGTTAGGACTGTTGCTGGGATATCTCTCTCTGTCAAAACAAGTGGGACATTGAAATTCCGAAATGATTACATACCTGACCTAGGCATTCAATCTTATCAAAATCCCATCATTCTACGGGATCCCTTGTGGCCAATCTTGCTTCGTTTCGCCGGGCGCCTGGACCAACTGCACGCACGTTCGGCATTTTTAGAATTCGTTGAATGGCGCTCGGAACGCAAATGAGTCACGGTTTCTAAATACGAAATCATTGTAAGGATTTGATTTGTAATCTGTATGCACTTCTCTAGCAGAATCTAGCACTTAATTCTAGCTTCATCCTGTAACATTGATTCACTGACATGTGACATGGTCATTCTTTGGGTTGATGACTTGATGTAAGCCATTTCTCATCATCTTCCGAGCTGCGGGAGCTATGCATCACCAAACTGCGCAGTGGACGTGGCAGATATGGCTTCGTTTCATGACCCGACGAACAGCACCATTTTTTCTCGTGCTTCGACCAGGATTGTCATCAGAGGTTGTACCTCCAGGAGTTCAAGTTCAACTCTTTCAGCCCCTTGGTTTTCTAAGGGGGAACTTTAACGCCTCTGCATCTGCTCCCAGACTCAGCATCCTTCAGCAGCTCATCCTGTGGGCGATATCGAAAGGCATTGACATGTGACATACCACAGTGGAATAAAACTGGCGTTTCCGGTGGAAGTGCAAAGATTGCCGCAAAACATACCAAAGTTCCAGGGTTCCGGTACAAACCGAATCCTTCAAAATTCTTTCCAAATTCCATCTCTCTTCATGACTGACATTAACAATAAAAATGGAGACTTCCTTTATACAGGAGTGAAATCATTGGGGGACTGCAGACATCGTAGATCAATGTAAGGTGACAATACTCATACAGCGCCTCAAACATCCTTCCACCAAACACGTGGTGAGACTGGCTGACGTTCAAAAGATGGCATCAGAACAATCACAAGACTCAATAGTCTGTCCTGACTCTCCATCGGTGGAGGACTCGTCCGAGCTGAACCTATCTTCCGACCAAACCTAGCTTGAAACGCAAACGCGAAAAAACAACAATGGAACCAGAGAAGGCACATCACGGGCAAATGACAATGTTCAGCATTTGGCTGCACTGTTGCAGGTTGGACTCGCTGGCCCTTGAAGAGGTGCTGAAGACTGGAGACTCATTCTCAACAAAGTGCTACCAAGAAACAGAGGTCCAAAAGCAAGTGTGCCCTGACTCTTTCCGCCTCTCAAGTTGTTTATAGAATGAGCGGCTGGACATCACGACTCAACTGGCATGGGATGCAAAACTCGAGCCAGTGCGAAATGTAATATGACTGGGGGCTGGATCTTTCCAAGCTCGAATTGGTGTTTTATTTAAAGGCATCCGACATGCAGCACAGCTACTCTTCTCCCCATTGTGAATGATTCGCTGTCCACACTAATCGGGACATATCGGGACACTAAATCTACTGCGATGTTTGCTGGCACTTTTCTATCAGACACCCATCTCCTGATCCAATTGGATTCCGCCCCATGGATATCTCAGTAATGGAGAACTTGGGCCAATGAAAACAGAGTTTTGCTTTCCTCCTCACATTCAGCACTTCTAAACGGCATGAAGGTCCCATGAGGGTCGCCATATTTTATCGCATCCATAAATATCGCTGGAAAGGCCACAATGCCTCTGCTTTGGCTTTCGCCCTTGGTCGGCCAAATTCTTTGGCATGATGCGTCCATCCTGCAACCAAGAATTCCTCTCAAAAAAATATAATATATATACCTTGAGTGTGGCATCATTTCGAGACCCTGAGTTGGGTCCTCCAGCACGACCCGCTGAAACTCTGCAAGGCTCACATAACCATCCTGACGGCACCAACCCCCAGAAAACAACAGCTAGGGCAGCTAGGACGGAACAAAAAAAAGTAAAAAAGCTTCATATGCTTTAGCTTCTCAATGTACATGTCATTTGTGATGATAAACCACGTTGTCTAAAAGAAATTGGAGGAGGACAGCAAGAAAGATGTACTTTTCTACGGCGATACTTTGTCACATCTCTGAAAACCTTCACCTTCAGATTACCCATCTTTCCCAAAAATCTTAGGCTCTCCTTGGCCCTGAGCTTGTGCAATAGAGCATGGATCTCTCCCTCGGTCTGAAAAGTTGCTCATTTTCAGACCAACTAAGCTCCAGTCCAAAGCATTTTTGCGGGGCTGCTTGATGGAGCAAAATGTATCTTTCCATCATACCCTCAGGAAATAACCCAAACCTTTCGCAAACAGCTCACATTCAGGAATTCCCCTGGCAGGTCCAAGCTTGTATGTTTCTTGACGGGCAATGGGGTCTTCTTGAACCAGGAAAATGCAAGCGCCAACTAAAATGTGCCAACCCGAGTGGCTGAATCTGCGCGTTCAAACCTCAACAGGGTCACCGAAAGTTTGAGGATGTGCTTGTGGCAAGCTACACAAAAATGGTGGTGTGGAATTGTGGTTTCAGCTTGGTTCAATATTGCAGGACGAAAGCAGAACGCTGCCGATTTTATCTGAATCTGACTAAACCATTCACCAACATGAAAGGTCAGATCACGTTGCTATTTTGGGCGGACTAAGCCGATACAAAGCTAGTAGGGAAAGAAGGTTAAAGCATGAACGACATCATCAACCGGAGTCATAAGACATTCCGACGAGGCACGCGTCGCTGCGGAGCATGGCTTTGATGTCCATCAGGGGCAAGTAGCCTGCTGCAGTATCCAGCGAAAAGGTTTCAGCTCAAAAGATCGAATTTCATATTTGTAGCTGTATGTGCGTCGAATATATAGTCAAGTGCGGCCCGAACTGTTCCATGATTTGATATTGACAATTACCTAGAATTACCCTCTTCGTAAATTCTGGCACCTTACATTGAGACAGCCACTTGTCACATGTAAATGCCTAAACACGTGGCGGTGCAAGCTAGTTGCCTCTACGTAGAGAGTCCATCTCATTGAAGAGCTCGGTCACCTCTTTGCAGCCAGTGACTTCATTCAATGAAAGGACCAGGGGAATTCTGAGTTTCAAACAGCTTGCAGGTTTCGAAGTTCTTTCTCCTGGCGCAGTTTGTTGGAGTTGAACAAGGCCCACGATCCCTAGATCAGATTGGGGTATGTTATGGAATCATAACAAGTCTAGGCCGGGGCCTGCGTTTGTTCGGAATCTGCATGAACAACAGCGGGGTCGAGTTGCAAATTGAAGTTTGAAAGTTGTGTCGTTGAGAAGGCTTGAATCACGTGTCAAGCCTTGTGCGTCAAGTGACACAGGACAAGGCTGATGATCCCAACCCTACCGGAGAAATCACATGAGAGAAAAAGTGTTTGATCTTGGGCATCTCAACGTTCGACCCATCAACATAGAAGAATGCTGAATGTGGAAGTAAGGATGTTGATACAGCTGTACTTCTTGGACACACGGTTTTGAGTCATGTGAATATATCCTTGTGTACTTGGGATAGCTTTCAATGACTTGCCACATAGATTCCAGGACGACAAGAAACATAAAGAAACATCCGTCCTGCACCGCGTCATCCATGAGGCCCTGGATACTGATCATCTCATCTGCTTCCTATCATGTCGTTGGGTAGCCATTAAGAGTAGTCACCACGGTGTTTGGAAACGGGCTCAAACAACCATCTCGCCTTATCGCAGCGAACGTAGTCCTGAGATCACTCAAACCCAAATACAAAACCACAGCAGCTCGTTTTCCATCAGTTATTCCAAAGACCTCTTCACCCAAGAGTCATCATTCACGCTCGGGCTGCTCGGGCTTCCCTTTTTTGCCTTCATTTCGTTTCTGCTTGAGCCTCTTGGGCCTTCTGCGTTTCTGCAGTCAAGCTCTTCCAGCTATGCACGAAAAGGGCTCGTGGTTGAGCCCTTCATGAGCAGTCTGAAGGAGGCAGTGCCAGAATTGGGGCTCCACCGGGCGCGGCTCCGGCGTCTTGGTGTTTGGAAACAAAAGAGATGATTATGGCATCCAGAAGCGGGCGGCATTAGCAATGTTTACAACTTCCAATCAAGTATTTGTAAATGATAATCATTCTGCAACGACATGATTGATGAGGTGGGTAAAAATCAGAAGCACACTGCAGATTGGTAGATAGGCATCTGCTTTTACACAGATACATCGATCGAGCGGTCGATAGATAGATAGATAGATAGATAGATAGATAGATAGATAGATAGATAGATAGATAGAGAGAGAGATGGATAGATGGATAGATGGATAGATGGATAGATGGATAGATGGATAGATGGATAGATGGATAGATGGATAGATGGATAGAT
>OMLO01001155.1_pt1 | contig 19727 bp, 8 predicted proteins | sample 1674811 | NCBI WGS metagenome assembly OMLO01 (sample SAMN06265003, study PRJEB25207) | coral metagenome | isolation source: Coral host | place: Mexico:La Bocana,Puerto Morelos, Mexico | collected 2008-11-13 | reverse complement strand
TACGCTTGAGGGACACCAAGATGGCGGATAGTAACCGTTGCTAAGCTATTGGTCACGTGGGTGAAACCCAGCAATTAGTCTGTCGCCTACAACCTAATGAAACTAGATTGTCGGGGTCGGAAGCAGAAACGCTAGAATAAACCAATCGCAGTACTCGATCCCAGTCCTTGTGATCTGTTGGCTCTTCCGCTTCTGCTTCCGACAATCTAGTTTTCACTAGGATCTCACTGGATCATTTCACTGAAATGTTTTCTCCGACTCCGTCGCTAGTGAAAACCAGCCTTTTAAAAGGGTAATAACTCAGGGGGATTTGGTGTATTGGCAGTACTGCCTACTTCCAGCACCCAAAAATTTATTACAATTGCTATTTCACGGGTGCTACGCGGTTTCAGTGATATATCGATATCATGTTTACCTTAAGCAGGGAAACGAAAAGTTGCTTATCCGTTATTTTGTGTCGTCTAACGCAGGCTCTGATTGTGCAGTTGAGAGAGGATAAACTCAGATAAATATTGAGAGCCACTAGCATGACTGGAAGATGATAACATAACATATAACAAAAGCCAGTTTCAAGCCTGACAAGATATTACTGACAAATCACCCGCACAAGACGACATGAATGTTTTTCAATTCTGGCATGCGTAACAAGGCAATTATTTCCACCAAACATATCACTGAGTCTGTGTTAACAGATCTCTTGATTTGAAAAGACCGTGAATGAGAACTGCCGTACAGCCAAACGTCTTAATAATTGGTGTATTTAGATACGTCTACAAAAAGGACAACTGTTTAAATGATTTGACAGCTGAGTTCAGTCAGTTTCTGGACAAATAAATAAGACGTTTATGCCTCTTTGAACACAAAAATCGTCATACTTTAATTTAACCTTTGCACCGCGATACGCTAAATTGTTCTGGATCGCTTGACGTTTACACGCAAGTTTAGTATGATTTGTTATTTGATAATTTTTCTAATCAGAGTTTGTATTCTTGACTTTCAGGGTACCCTTTCTCCAATATATTCTGTTCTGTAAACATTGAGTAGTCTAGTTTGGTTGAACCATGCAGCTGGAAAAATATACCCGCATAGTCAGTTTCTTCTTTGAAAGGCTTGTCTAATTGAATCTCTATGCGTATTTTTAAAGGAATTGTGAATTGTAGCTGGCCGTTGGGTAACAAGACAAGATAGATTTTAGCGTAGTATGACTTGTCTCAAAACCTTTTTTAATAAAACATCGTCTTCGGTTATTGAAAATTATTTTTTCCCACGAAAATCGTGAATGTTTATATTGGATCTGTGGTACAAGGTGTGTAAATCGTCACAAAAAAGGTGGAGAATCAGTTGTTTGGAGTTCAAAATCAATCTTTGTTCTATTGACTTTTCATGTTTGTCTTTTTGTGCGCGCGTCTATATCAGAAGATCAACATTTATATGAAAACCTCGGATAATATAACCTTTAAATTTAATCTTCGCATCATTTTCCGCCTAATCTACGCGAAGTCAAGTTACGTTCGACACTCAGTTATAAAAAAAAATATCGAAGTGAATTATGAAGCTGATTTTTACGCTTTTATTTGTCCTGTTGGCAACTTGGGTTTACGCTAACCCTTTAGTTGAAGTAGAAGATTTCAACGAAGAAGACAGAATCATGGAGGATGATCCAATACAGCGCGACGAGGACGAATGCGATGAGGATGATGACGACGACGACGACGAGGATGATGATGACGACGACGACGAGGATGATGATGACGACGACGACGAGGATGATGACGACGACGACGAGGATGATGACGACGACGACGAGGAGGATGATGATGACGACGAGGACGACGATGATGATGATAACAAGGTAGGGTAGTGCCCTGTACTGCTGTATAGCTGTCAATGTAATAAAGAAAATTCTTAGGTGACACGACTTGTACTGTTAGAATATCCTTACATATCAAGGTTTATGCTAGATTTGAGTCGTAGTTCTTCCCTTTATTTATTATTCCACATGAGAATAGTCAGCAAAATTTTAACAATTTTTCGTAGCTAGGTTTAACACAAACATGGTACTTGATGTTATAGTGGAGTGGTATAATTTGAACAGTCCTCGCCAAACGCAAAGTCTTAAGAGTTAACTGAGCTGAGAAAATTACCATATTATTTACTTGCTGTAAGGGGTCTATGTTCCCAAACATTATTCGTAGTGAAAGAAGGTATAAATAATTGTTTTTAACAGGACCTTCAACTGTAACAGCTCTTATTTGCCTGTCTCATTTCTAGCTAGACGTTTTATAATCGAAATGAAGATTTTCTTACCCAAACGTGTACTAACCTAAATGTTTGAGAAACGTTTTTAAGCTCTCTTTTACTAGAGGAATTGTTTGAGTTCAGACGTGATTCATCCTTGCAACAGATCTACCGCCAGATTTACCGGTCAATGTCGACCGAAAGGCGGCAAATAAAAGGATGCGAAAAAATGCAAAGGCTGTTATTACTACAAACAAGAATGATATGACCTTAGATCCATACTTCCCGTTATTTTCACAGCTATTTTTCCTTTTTTTTCTCGCCAGAAATGCCTAAGGAAGTCGCTTAAAAAATGCTTGAAGAGCTGTTCAAGCAATGTAAGAAAGTGTCTGAAGAAGGTTATAAGGAAATACGATCCTGATGATGAAGAGGTTTGCTTTCTTTTTAATTATGCAACAAGGGAACCATTTTTGTCCTTAAGTCCTTCAGCGGAACAGCAAAACAAGTTTTAAATCGAGGGGCTCACGACACGAGAAGCCCAGAAGGGGGAGCTCCCTTGTAAAAACACAGGGGTGGTCGCCGTAACTTTTAGAAGTGAAAAAAGCGGGTTTGGAACCTTTAAGGATGTTTAGCTTCGAAACGTCCACAATGGGAGCTTTCGCGGTCTTTTTCAGGGCGTACAGGAGATATTTGACAATCAACTGATTTCAGACATTGCTTTCATAAACTTAACGAGTAGAAGGTATTCGAGACAATTGTAGCCGTTATCGCTATTAAGGACGTTCGCGCTAATTTTTTCTGCGCATTCTTACTGCGCACGAAATAATTCACACGCCACGTTATGCATCGAGCGCGCGCTCTAAGTAGTAAAGTGAACAATAATTGGGCAAATGGCCATTTCTATAACTTGCGTGGATTTAACGATCTTGGACGTTCAGTGACCCCTATTTTTCTTTCGATGGGTCATTTCTCTACCGATTTTTTATCTTTTGCGAAATGAAGAAAATCTATCGAGTAGGTAGAAATTCTAAGTTTTTGCAAAACGCTCCATCGAATTCTGTTCATTTGAACTTTTCGTTTAGCTGCGCGGCAGTTTAAAATGCCTCTTTAAGGGTTAAGGTTTGTGAAAATGATGGCAATATTTGAGATTTATTTTCGCCACAGATACAAAATATTATTGGGATAGTTTGGCTTTGTTGACTTATCTTTAATATTTTAACCTAAAAACCCTGGAGACCATGCTGAATTACGCGCACTAATTTATCAAAATCAGAATAGTTTTTCGCACGCCTTATATCTCAAACGAAGCTGGTGAACCCCAATTTTTATTTCATTTTTGAAAAAATTAAGTCATTATCTCTCCGCATTGGAAGTTTAAAATAATCTATCGAGTGGAAAATTTTCGCGCGAACGTCCTTAAAAAGTATGAAAGTCTCAGCTAATTTCTTGTTTTAGAATTGGCACGTAGATTGGTAAGTTAATTAGTATGATAAACGATCTCTCGAGTTTGACAGATTGCTTAACAGACCGTACCAAATGGATTTCGCTTCAGTAAAAGGGGAGTGATCCCGGTTATTTTGGCGAAAAAGAGCCTCGATGCTCACTTAAGTTACCTTTTTTACCCTTGTATAGAAAATGTGCATCAAAAAGCTGCCAGATTGTGTGTCAGAGGTCTGTGATCAAAGAAAGAAAGGAAAGCCTAGAAAGTGCATGAAGTACTTCAAGAAATGCGTTCAAGGAGAGGGGTCTGGACTGGAGCTTTAACTTCGCAGATGAATTCGAAACTACGGCGTTGTTGCCCAATAGTTGACGCTTTGTAGCAGTTGATTGGATAACACTATATAAATAAATGTGTTTAACGTCCTGGAAATTAATTATTTTTTATTTATTTCAATTAGTGCAGTGCCTTCAATATTCGGACGCTTACCTCTCTTAACTCTTAACTCTTAAGAAAATTCACACATTCACGTGCATGTATTCCTTGAGATGGACTTCTTATTAACCTGGATCCTGGATCTTTGTACACATAAGTTAAAGAAAGCTCGCAAAAGCAATCGCTAACAGTAACTCAGCCTGTTCTGTTCAGCGTTTTTAAGTAATCTTCGTGAGAAGTCAAGTTTCTTTTCAAAAATACGATGCAACCGGTCAACTCACTTGACTGACCGGCTGATCGGTTGACTTTAAAGTGCTCTTAATTCACCTTGCATTTTAATTACTTGATAGCTTCATAATTCTTGCCCTGACGTTCAACTTACATGCAAATTCCTTTCTCCTGTTGCACGATGTAGCTTCATAGTATGAAGGGCGAACGATGAAAAATTGTTGTTTTCGGACTACGATATATTTAATTTATCTTGTTTAATGTTTTCAACGCTTAAACAACCTCGTAATAACGCTTTAACGGAGGAAATAGATGATAGCCAGAGATTTCTGGTGTAGATACTCGATTTTAGAGGAGAGGGTTCGAGATATGGAGCACCGAAGGCATCCTCCCCCGAAACATTTTTAAAGTTAAGGTCCTCAGCATTCTGAGGACAAGACAGGGTGCTATAATGTTTCATTTCTTAATTTAAGGGTTCGACCGAATCCCCAACTAGATCCGCCCCTGGTTTTAGCAACAACATCTTATTTCTCTGATTGTATTGTAAGAGAGAATCACTTCAGATAAGTACTGATGTAGTGGCGGCCGTCTTTTACCATCAGATTCAAACGTTACTACTCATTATCATAACCAAATCCGATTTTGCACGATTTCTTTGATGCTCTTTGCAAGGATAGTCCCATGCTTTACGAAAGTCGTGCTTACCGAACACATAGAAGCAAGGGTTTAGAAACGACGAGGCAAATCGAAGATACCCGAACATGTACTCGGCCCATGTCGGAAGAAAAAATGCATCGTAAGCTTGTTGGTATCTTAGCAAAAAGAAAGGTAGCCAGCACATCACGTGAGTAAGAAACATCACTAGGAAAATGGACGCTGCTTTTCCTTCACGCTTCCTCCATTTTCGTTGTTCTTGCAAATCAGCTGGCACGTTGAGAAATTCCCGCCGATTCTGTCGACGCACTTCGCGTAGGATCATGAGATAAGTGAAAGCCATGAATGCTACAGGTATTCCAAGATACACGACAAAACAAGCGATGCTGAAAGCTATTTCGTTCTGTCGTTGATCCTCGGGGACGCTTTCCTGCGGATCGTAATTTGTCGGTCTCAGCCACCATAACTGCATTAGGGAAACGAGGAGGGAGCTGACCCACACGAACCCGAGAGCGATGTAACATCGTCGTTTCGTCACAATCTGCGGATAGCGAAGAGAGAACATAATCGCCATGAAGCGATCAGCAGTCACGGCTGAAATATGCGACACGGCTAAGAATGAGGTGAACATCCAAATATAAATTGTAGCGAAGCACATTCCGTGCTCTTGGAAGATGTTACATGTGATGCTCAACGGCAAACTAATAAGGCCTGTAAGAAAATCACTGGCTGCTAATCCGACCAGGAAGAAATTAGTTGGAGTCCTCAGCGATCGCTTTTTGCCTACAAGGATGAAGACCCATGAGTTGATAAGCACAATGATAAATGCCATCAAGATTCCAATTATATCGTGCTTAGGACTGAAGTAAGGTGTGTACGGATCTTCGTCGCCGAACTCATCGTCTCCTGCCGTATGGCTTTGGTTGAACTCGGTATTGTTCTCGCTGAACAAACAGCTTGTGTTATCGGTACGCATTTTCCCTGAGTTAGTTTCTAAAGCAGACCATGCGATGGTTTCTCTTGTTTAGCTTGGACTAAACTGACTTGCTCTTCATCAGCGATCAGGAACTGTGAGAGAAAGACAAACAACAAAAGCAGATGGTTTACTTCGTATGGCGGGGTAAATAAATTAACACTCCATACAATTAACGCGAAGTGCACAGATTTGTTTTAATTTAATGGAACGTTAATCTCAGTGTGCTAATTATCTAGTGATTGTTGTAGCATTAACACCGTTGAAACTGGCTTACTTCAGTTACTCTTCATTTAAATGACGTTAAAACTTATCACTCGACTCTGCGGTCGCACCAATTCCATTATAAATATTGGCTCTGGTTAGCTTTGGGAGACGTAAGACTTAAAAGTTGTTCATAACAGCGTTCATTTAATTTAGTGATCTGCATATGCACTAAGTGCAAACATGGCTGACAGTGGAAGGCTATGTCCGGTCGTCATTTTGTTTTCCTATCATCGCGCGGAAAAATGTCAAAAACCAAGACATATCTTCAAACTGTGAATGAGTGTTTTCACATGTCGTTATGGCAGATATCTTGGTGTCCCAAAAAAATTAAAACAGCGGCCATGTTGGCGTCCCAGACCAATCCTGTGGGAGTTGAACTTAGGTGTCACAAAGGGTACCCGCCGTTTCGCATTGTGTAATTTTCTTTGTTTTGTATTGTTTTATTACTGCTTTCTTCGCCCAGTTACTTTTTTGGTCTTTGCATAATATGTTAATCTCGCAGGTGTCGGACTGCAAGTAGATTGCGTAAACCTATGTTTAACAGTCTAGTTCCCAGGGTCTCTCATTTTATCGCCCTCTTTCTCTCCAGGAGGCGGGAAGATGAGATACCCTGGGAATGAGGTTTGCAACCAGCTTGGGTGCAACTATTGCTGTCTTTAGGAGATTAATGGCGTGCATTTATTTAGGATTGAAAAATAGGAAATATCTCAAGTGTTTAGGCTCTTGCTAAGGTGTCAGTAAACCTCATAATTGACAATTGTTTTTTAAAAAAAAATGTTTTTCGCTTTTTAGATAGATCTTATTTCGATCTTTCATTAAAAAAAAAATCTATGCAAAGTATAGGTTTGACTGTGTGAAATAACGCTGAAATTTCCTTCCAAAATGAAGGAGTAATCTGTCACCATGATCTTAAGTAGGATATGCATGCATAGACAATGATTATCTCATGGAAGCAGCAATTGAATTCAGGTGGGAAAAATTGAACGATTTCTCCAGTTATTGTAAAATTATTCTAAACTAAATGATAACGAGTAAATATTAAGTATGAATGATAATGATTAAAGAGGTAATTACGGGAAAGAGGTAACAGAAAGGGTTCATCTGCCGTTTGTCATCTTAAAGTCATGAAAGTTATTGGTTCGTCACTTGTATCAACCGGATAAAGAACCGCCCTAGATCTCTCTTCTCCACAGAGGCTCAAAGGATTTTTTGGGGGCGCGGAGAATTCGCTGAACGTTATGAGTGCAGGCACAGGGCTACGTGAAAGGCGACAAATTTCGACTTTGCGCCTGCACACACCTCGCACAACGGCTTTCTATAATAACGTACGTTTCGACCCTCTGCGGAACAGAGAGAGGGGCCCCATATTATGCGCCGCTCAAAAAGTATTAAAAGAACAATCATACTGAATTGTTTGAGGAGTCAAACTATATAAATAAGTACAGTTCAACTCAATCTGATCCAGCCACGAGAATTAAGTCTCCAGGATTACCTTGTTTTCAGCTCGCAGTGGCCGTATTTTTTTGGTAACATTTTCTTGCTGTCATTTAAACCGCCGTCAAATAACCGCCGTCCTGCAATAAGCGCCGCAACCGAAACACTAGAACCTTAAAGAGCGCCGCAATGCTCTATCGAGTCAGAATATAATCAAATAGGGTAGAAGGTTTCATTTAATTTGATGTTATCATTGTTAAAAATATGATATAAATGAGATTAAAAAATATATATGTTCAAATTACGTCACTTTCCTGAGACCAGAAACTCATGACGCTTAAAAAGAAGATTAAAAAAAGAATTTTTCTTCTTTGGGCTTCCACGCGACAATCTCAGTTGTACAACGGTAAATTTATATATTTTGTTATGTTAATACTATACTGATTATTTTTCATGCAATGATAAGATAATATTTTAGTTCTCTGGGCAGCAAAAAACGCTAAACCCTAATCCTGTTTCCACCTGTCTACAATTAAAACCGAACTAAGCGAAACGAAGTGTTTTGTCAACCCAGTCGTCAAATATACACTATGATTTCAGAGATTCGCTGAAGCTGTGCACCAAATAAAGTAATAAAATCTATTTTATGACCTAGAAAATTACTTTTTTGTGATTGCCTGAGAGCAGGCCAATTTATCGCTAATTCGTAATTTGCACTGCAGTGCAAATTAACGCGCGCGGGTTCGCAATTTTCCCCGTCATATAATAAAATAGTAATGGTATGAAATCTTGAGCAATTGAGCTTTTACATTACTCGTGATATTTGAAAATTCTTTCAAATACCACTCGATGTGTAAACCCTTAATTGCTCGAGCTTTTATAAGATCATACTTATACTAATAAGCAAGAAACCAAAAGCAATAAAAATCTATAACCTGTCGCTCAACTGCAGTAGGGCCGATCTGATAAAAGACTTTTCCTTACAAAAAAATTGTCTTGCAAACTCCTTTTCAGCGCAATCAAAACCAATCATACTTCAGTTTGGAATTTAATCTGTTGAAAGACTGATATAACAATATTGGATTCATTAAATTAGATAATATATTTGGCCATCATTCAAATGCTAGAAGAAGAGACTGAGAGCTAAAGGCCAATATTTTTAAGTGAACAGTGCCCTAAAGCTCACAGTGTGAACTCCAAACAACTCAGTAAATTGGAAATGAAAACTTTTGTCTTAGACAAAACAATGTAAAGTTAAAAAACCGCATCACCAATAACGTAACAGCCTTTCCGAATATCAAGTAACTTTTATCGTATTATTTACAATTCAGTTCTTAATCCTTTTAGAAAGATCCCGGTTATGACTGCAGATCTATGATATTGTCAGAAACGAGCCACATTTGGAAATTTCGATAATTCAAGTCAGCTTAAATACACTCTGTTTTATTTATTTTAATAATAATTTATGCGGGGAATAACGAGGTTGAATTTTCAGAAATTTTAAGAATACTTTTTTGAGTGGAGAGGGCGACTGTACACAAGCACAGCCCAATAACTTTGTGAGCTGAAAATTGCTGAATACAATACAATTACATGTTTTCAACTAAACCGTATAAAATTTTACTTTTCTCTAAACGGCAAAACTAAGCAAAGATCAACAAAAACAACCCTAGCTTTCCGTTCGACGCTAATAGCATTTCTGCAAGACGTTATATGCGTCATATAAAGCTTTAATGCCTGCAGGCTAGCTTTAAAATGACTTAAACACATCCAGACACCAAATACATTCGGAAACAGAAATGCTCTGCTCTATAAAGAATACTTTCAACCTAAAATCGCCAGAAAAATAAGAATATTCAGCTTCAGACGGAAAAACAATATTCGTGAAAAATAAGGGTACACACTGGTAATGCGGAATTCTTATTAATTTCGCTATAAATTAAAAAATGGAGGATGACTCTATCAAATCCGTCTACCTATAGATGTGCAGTTATTTTCTTAACGACAAACGAAATCATAAAAGGACTTGGTCTTTTATATCAATTAAGTTTTTTTGACTAAATTTTGTCTTTCTTCTAATCACCATCGACAAAATTAACTATCATTTTGCATCAGAAAGTATTGTTCAATATAGCGGTTTTTCAACTGAATGATAGGACGCTAGAGTTTCGGCTATAAGAGAGAATATCACTAAAAGTTAAAAACACCCTTCTTATCCACCACAACAAACAATATTTAGCCATAGTGCAAGAACTGTCCAATATTGGCTTTCGAAATGAACGATAGCACACTAGGGTTTCAGCTATCGTACAATATGATTATAATGCAAGTAAATATGCGAAAGTCTGTATTGTTTGAAATGCGGAGAAAAATATGAAGTCATGATTGATCATTGCAGTTACACACACAACTTAAGAAGTTGTGAAATTAAAGCCTGAAAAAAGTAATAATTCAGACCTGAACAGGATTTAAACCCATTACCTCTGCGATACAGGTGTACTGCTCTACCGACTGAGCTATCAAGCCATCTGAGAGCTGGTCGCGTAGTGAGTTCGTATTATACCCGTTTCAGGCCCTAATTTCACAACTGCTTAAGTTGGGTTTATAACTGCGATGATCAATCATGTCTTCCTAGAACGTAACAGTATAAGTAAAAACATCATATGCAGCACTCCCAGCAATACTGAATTCAGTAGTTACAGTGCAAGAACTGTTCAATATTTACTTTCCAACTAAATGTTAGCACACAGGTTTGATCTATCGGACAGAAGAGTAAAGTGAAAACAGGCTTCCTGTGAACTGCAACAAACAGCACTCAGCCAGCTACATGATGACAATACTCGATAGCTTTCTCCTAAATACCACAGACAAATGGAAGCTCCAACGACGAAAGGAAATATGACTTGTCAGCCGCTTTTATTTGCACTCATATACTAGAACGAATCTCGTCTACAACTTTCTTAAAGATTTAAGTTACAAATCGACATCGATTTACCCAGTTCTACAGTAAGACAAGTTTCTGATATCGTGTAGTGAGAAGAGGTGCATGGTCTGTGACCTTTTTGTTTACTGCTGTTCGAAACGCAGTTTACAAATTTGAAATATGAAATCATAAAATGAAACTCGGTATGAAAAAGTCATTGATCATACCGAAGATATCTTTTTTTTCTTTTAAATTCTCCATCTAAGTGCTTTAGAAATCACCCTCTCCTTCAATCCTTGTCTCTTCCAGGTTACAAAAGACTGTTTCCCCAAAAACCTATTTCAGTAATAATAATGGCGCCATAAATGATTTCAAGTGTATATTTTAAGACTTCATATGGTTAACAGATGGTAAACTCATTGGGGGGTTACTCCCACTGAATCAATGGAAATATACATTGCCTTAGGGCTATCTCTACCGGCACACAGATATCCTACCAGAGGGTGATAAAACCGATTTAATGCCTAAAGAAAATTGTCTCTGCCATGAGAGCTGCCAAAAGTCTTGTTTTGCTTGAGAAGGTCATCGTTGATGCTATCATACAAACGGTGATAGCTCTTAAGGCCAAGGCCTCGTTTTTTATATATTAATTACTTCCTTCCAGATTGGAATCGAACTTTCTTATTAAGCATGCGCCTTCATTTCACTTCTCGGTTATGCAAATGCTTGATTGTAAATATTTGGTGTTTGCCACTTTCATCGATTTCAATAGTGTTACTTCTTAGTTGCATGAGTATTGACACTTTTTTTGGCAACAATCATTTTCCAAAAAACCGAAAAATGATAGAAAACGTCCTAATTGAATGAATTGAATCAACGCAAAAGCGCGCCACGGACGGTATATTAAATAATGGAATATTACTGCTCAAACGTAATTATCCAACGTCCTCTGAAATATAATTTACCGATTCAACTCCCGTTAATTATACTTTTTTAAGGAAAAAGTCGCTTTGGGAAAGGAAATATATGCTAAATAAAGTTTTGAGTTTTGAGAAATATGAAGCTTGCCAAGATCTTACTGATCCTACCTTGTCGGGCACTCTTTTCCGAGGAATTACGATCGACCTCCGTACGCCTCAGATTCGCCTTGTGACCAATTCAACACTTAAAGAAATGTTCTCCGCCCTGTTGCGATATCCACTGACACGAGCTATCAATGTCTGTTGTATAAACAACCAAAGAAGAATTTGTTAAGATAGTTTTGACAAAAGTAAGTAACTTGGGATTTCGTTCTTCGATCGTTCGACTCCACGGAAAGGACAGCAATTTTTCATGTAATACGCTCCAGTCTATAGCTTATCTATCATTCAAAGCTCTCAGCTGATTGGCGTTAATTCTGTCAACAAACACTTTTGTGTCGACATTTCTCTTAAGTGCTTTATTGTGTTTATGGCAGCATGCTCTCAAACTTGTGGCTGCTACTTTCCATACAGGATATATGTTCCTTTAATGGAGGGCATCGCCCCAGGACGTTTTCCTTCATTACATACAGTTAATCAGCATGTCAGCTGTCCCTCCTAAAGCAATTTTCTAACCAATACAAATATCTTCTTCATATACATTTATATCTATATGCCAAAATCAAGAGCCATAATGCAATTGCAGTCCACTCGAACATCACTGAAACTTTAAAAAAATAAAATGATATGATCATAGAGCAGTATCTGTTTATTCACAAAAAGGAGAGATCACAAATAATACCATTGAATGGAAAGTCGAAATAAGACATGTATATCACTAACTGAGTCTAAACAATAAAAATATTAAATAAAACCTTGTTTATTTATAATGGGATGAATTTCACCAATTAAAATTGTAAAGAATATCACGTAGTCAACGAGAAGAGTTTCAATCAAAGGTTGAAGTCAATGGACGTGATATAGCAAGGGTTATTCGCTAATCAATCCGACAACTGTATCACTATATACAGATAAACAAGAGACACGATGCTTTAGTGCGTGAATTCAGTTACATAATGGTCGGTTCTTTACAGCGAGCGTGCGACAGGCAGCTTTTATCCGCGAATTATAATCGGATCAGTTCTTGTCTATGTTGTTTTTTTCTTTCTCCTTGTGCGTTTGTGTCACCTCTAATGTTTATATTTCTCATCAACGAGCATTCACTCAATTTTAACAAAATATGTAAATTTGAAAAATCCTAGATCGTTTGTGCGTACCGCATACTACATAAAAAAAATTAGACAATACCACACCCGAATCCAAAGTGCTCGATGAGAAGAGTACAAAAATATATATAATTGCCAAACAACTCCCATCTTAGAAAGCTAACTGACCAGCACACGATATTTTATTTAGTTACCGAATTTCGATAATGTAAACAATAAATTTTAATGATATTTTCAGACGCAAATAAATTATTGCGTATGTAAACATCACCAGGTATTCTACAGGAAGAGTGATGCATTTGTCAAACTTGCTTACGAAAAACGTCTTGGCAGCAATTCCTTAAGAGCTGTAATTCGCCAGCGATCTTTCTTTTTTTTTTATAAAAGTGTTTTATTAAAACAGGCAAGATACAATCACTGCTAACCGCGGAAGTAGCGAATAAGACATATACTTTGTTATTCTAAGGGTCTAACTTTAAAATGTACGAATTCTACAAAAAAAGTAAATAAACTGAACATGATCACCAATAATTTCAATTTTAGAAAAAAAGGTCCTTTCACTAATCAATCATATCCGAACATTTTATCGCTATATACTAATGTTTACCCTCAAGTGGACTCTTTATAATGGTAAAGTGTGTTAAAACAAACAAGAAAATTGAAAGGTTTTACTGAGTTATTTTCGCACAACTCCTTATCTCATGCGAATTCCGCCTTTTTATCGTTTTTCCTTGCCCTTTGTGTTGTTTTCCCCATCGCGTCAGGATCAAGGCAGGAAACTCAATTTATTTTAGTTAGATACGCCTTGCGGAAACAAAAACAAGATATATTCATGGCTGCAGTTTTACGGGAACTTATAAATAATGAACTGCCGTTTTTTATTCCGGACGAACAACTGCGGTACTTGTGCGCCAACGAAGGCTCACGTTTTCGTGCAGACTTACGTAAACACATCAGGAAACCCATCTTTGTTTCTTCTGCGTCAGAGGAAAAACTAAAGTGGATGTTTTGCTCAGGTTAAAGGCAAACTTTTTTAATGATACTTCAATAAAATCATCGCAAATTAAATATTTTCTCAAAAACCTTTACTTCATTTAATTTGAACACTATTGAAAAGAAATGGAAATTTTTAAAAAAATTGCCTTTATCACTACAACATGGCTCTTTATTTTTCCTTTATCTTCTCATGAATGCAGAAGATCAAGACGCCATTTTATCATTTACCACTGTTGTGAATGCTGTACCTTAGTTACATTCTAGGAGGATTCAATCCCGACGCTGCTTAATTTTTATTTATGTAAAACTTTGCGGAATACAAAGTATAAAATTCTGTGCCCCATGACGTCGCTTTCCTAATCATTTCGGTGTTGCTGCGAGTTTAGAACTACGACGTTTGTTCGACACCGATTCCGGGGCAAAGGTTGGAAAACATCAGTGTAAAATGGATGAAATTCACATATGAAAAAGACAATATGATGCCCGCGTATTTGATATACGAATTTAGTGTCAGATCACCTTCAAGTGAACGAGATGTTCTCCCGAAATAAAGGTAGGGATATAATGTAACTGCTTTGAGTCAGTTGTTTCAGCTTGCAAATCAGAAAAGGAGAGACACTCTGAATCCAGCGACCTCAAATTTAATTTAACTTTTTTAGAAACTAAACTGAACGCTACCCAGGGCAACATGTAGATTCTCAATAACTTTCTCCTTTCGATGAACAGAGGGATCGTGAAACTATATAACCACGATGAAAAAACATTCAACATAACAAGGAAGGCACTTCTAATAACGACTGAATGTAAAGAAACTGAGAAACGTTCATTTCTTGTACCGCATTGTAATTTTCTTTTCTAATTCAGTTGCCGACGTACACAATTTTAGCCCAATAATCAATGGAAGATCTCCAAAAGTGACAAAAGATTTTGCATAGCATGTGTACAAGTTTGCAAATAAATAAAATCCTAGTCATTGCTCATGTTTACTGAATCAAGCTTTGTTTTCCTCGTGTTTGCCTCCTAATGATAAATTGCAGCGGCCCGTACGCGTGCGTCATCGACCATGTAACACGTGATCGACAAGGCTTATTTTCCCCAAACACTGTTTTCTTTCCTTGGTTTTAGCCTTTAAGGTAATTAGAATGTTTTGTCTTAGCCCCATTCTTCCAGGGATTGATGAAGGATCGTGATAACCAGATCACGCAACCTTTCACTGAAAATAATATTACAATGTTATTATTAACATTGACGACATATTCTTTACCTCAGAAAAATGTGAATTTAACTGGCTTAAGTGAGGATATTAATCAAAGTAATACCTGTAGCATAGTTCAGCGTAAGGAAAAAGCTGCTTTTCTTCAGCACAACGGCATAAACAGTAAACTACATGATTCCAGGACTGTACGCTTAGCAAGATGTACAGTGGATGGACTCGTTACGTTATTTGTTTAAAAAGTTGAAGGTGGCTTGTGGGGTCGCATGAATCCGAAAAATTCTTAACAACTATATTTACAAAATAGAGAACATGCATCGTGTTTCTACCGGGTTTCGGTACAAGTCCTCTAGCGCTCAATTACAAATACCGTTCTCTGATTGGCTGCCTTACTTACTACCTATTCTGCTGTAGACAGTGAGAAGGGAGGCAGCGAAACTGGCCCCAGCTTCTTTGCGTTTTCATAGAGTATGAGTAAAGAACTTCGATAAAGTTTAAAAGGCTACTTGAGTTACACTAAAAATGCACGCTCGTCAAGTAACTATCATGCCATAGAAATCGACAGCGAAAAATCTAATTGTTAAATTGAAACACGGGTGGAAGTTTTGGAGAACGAGAAAGCAAATGAGTTTTTCCACAGCTAATTGATTTAAATTGGTCTGTGGAGAGACACTATCAGCCCTTATAGTTCGCCACTAAATTTTATCTGATTCCTATTGGTTTAAATTGATCATGTGACGCGATACTGTTCGTCCAGGGAGAAACACTATAAGCGTAGTGCTCGTCCGCCGAAAATACGCTCGGCAACAGCAACGTTAGAAGTCTGGGTCGAGCGAGGTTACAAGATCGTGGAAGAGGGCCATTCATGTTTGTCGTGTTTAAGTCAACGAAAGCTTTTTAAAAACCATGCTAAACTTTTGTGACACTATTCTCCTGGCTCATACTGTCCGTTTGATTAACGCTGAAGAATGCGCGCTACTCAACCTTGCCTTGCCAGTGAGCTCCTTTCAAAATAAGCTTAATCTACGCTTATAAACTACAATTAGCTAAACGAAAAGAACTTCACTTTGAATTGGTCGAAGCTAGTGCCGTATACTATTTTGTAGTAAAACCAAACATAAAAATTCAAAGTAATTGTTCTCCGCTTTTTTGACTGAGGAAAAAATTGAAAAGTAAGCTTGTAAGAAAGCTCAGCGAGAGCAAGTGAATGTAAACAAAACAAAGCAAAGAGAGTTTAAATCAAAACTCTCTCCATTCAGTTTGTGGTCGTTTACAAACACTCCACGCTCTCTTCGATTACATTTCGTACAGAATCTAATAAAAAAAACTAATCTTTTTTAAATTTAGTCGCAAAGTTTCGTTTTTACCTTGATTCTATTGTCATGTTTAGGCCCAGTTAGTCGCACGTTTTCGCTCAACGTCAATCAAGGCTGGTTGACGGCTTACTTTCTCTGTAAACAAGCCGGCTTGTAGAAAATAAACAATTGAAATTGTATTAAGTGGGTTTTTGAGTTCTTTTTCAAATTTGGCATTTGGCTTTCCACGACTTTCTTCGAAAAAGGTTAAAAATAATTGAATATGACGCGTGGCGCGTGGAAGAAAATTTAGAAGTGAACAATAAAGACAGTAGTGTTTATGTCTCGTAACTATCGGTCTGATAGCTGCATTTTTGTAAATTTGATGTTCTTAAAACTAGCATATTTGCCCTCGAAGCTTCGCTTCTTGGGAAAATCCTTGTTTTAAGAACATTAAATTTCCGCGGGGCAACTATCAGCTGATAGCTCCTAGAAGGATATAGTTCCTGGAAGGAACACTCATTTGTTTACATAGAAGTCTAGAGCACATTAATCTAATTGTTTAATAGAAACACGATTTTAAACCAATCAGCGCGTACATGTGTTTTCGTTTGGCTATTTTCTAAAGGGATAAAGAGATATAAAATTAGCGTCCACTTCTGAGCTACCAAAAGTAAAGGGATATAAAATTAGCGTCTTCTCTTGAGCTACCAAAAGTAAATTAACTCCGCAGACGCTAAATCGGTAGTATTTTCTTTTACTTCCCAAACAAAAATGGCGCTGTCTTTTTGTAAAACGACGATAAATATCTGGTTTTAAGCAGATCCTGCGTTTAATCGATAACGCCGATAAATGTTTGCTGCAAATTCTTCTTTTCTTTGCCTACATGTATCTTTCGTTAAAGCTATCGATCCCTACATAATTTCCTGTTATTTTCCCTTTGGTTATCTAGATCGCGAATTGTCGCATTTTTATCTACGCATTCAGAAGTGGATAATGTTAGCCTGAACACACGAATAGCGTTTCCCTGTTGTGTGTTTTTTTCTGGCTTTGCCGGTGAATTCGAACAGCTTTGCCAAAGGTCAACACCGCTATATGTGTTATCTTACGTCAGTGCGAGAAAGATGTATATTTGAAGTTAAAACAAAACACTTTGTCTAGAGGAGCCAAAAAACTGAAAAGTGAATTATATGTCGCTGCTAGAACTCACCAAGTCAAATGTTGAAGTGTTTGACGAAATCACCTTAAAATCATCTCAACACTGCTCGTCATTGTATCGATCCACAATCATGGTCCAACCTTCTTAACTGTGCGAAATACTAACAAAGTCATATATATAGTAAATGATGCGAGGTTGCAGTTATTAATCTAAATCAAACTACAACAAAACATTGTCTGATGGCATCTTACTGTAGGCAAATCACTTTCAGGGAATTTTGAAAGAAAAATTTAAAACAGAATTCAACTTTTGACAGTTTTTACGTTGTGTGAGGGCGTGGAAAGGTTATTGATCACTTCGAAACCATATCATCCCTGATTAATATTTTGCCTAGGGTCTTGCTTATGAAGAGTATGTTTACCCGCAAAATCTTTGTTTATACCGTTTCCTCTATCGTAAAAATTATTGCTAAAGATATTTGTCTCTAGCAGGTCACGCGAGCACGATCTTTGATCTTGCAACGGTCAAGTGTCTTAACCTTAATCTAGGTGATATTTTTGCCTTTCTTCTGTCAGTGAAACGATACTCTACACAATCAAAATCAATAACTTTTCAAGCATTCAACGATATCGAGAAATTACCTATTCATTTAACTGCCAGACACAGGAAACGAATCAATTTTAATGAGCCGGAGTAGTGAACTAAAAGTGGAAAAAATACAAACGGGAAGTGGGTGGAAAAAACCGTCCGGCGCCAAAAAGACGTAACATTTACTGACTCGACGCTTCCTCTTGGCGAATTTAAGACAACTATGTTTTTAATGTTTTTTTTTTTTTATCTGTTATGCGTTTAGCAAAGCAGGAGAACTGTCCACATATCGTATGCTGTTTTTTGCCGCTTTAAGTTCTTGTGTTTCTGTGAGAAAACTTGAATGAGGTCAGGAATTTTTCCGCGACGCAAGGGTGGTGCCCTAGCAGCTAGGGACTAATCAATGAAAAACAAGAAAGAAGGTATAATTCAGCAAACTATAAAAGACAAAAAAAAACTCCACAAAACCGCAACACTACCTTAGACGAACAATTCGTATTCACAAACGTACAACATACATACCGTGGTAGCCGCTAACCTTGCAAAGGCGCTCAAGGTCATTCTAACACGAGCGCAACACTGCTTATAGTAACCTACGATAATCGAATGTTTGTTTGTGTGGCAGATTCTTCAGCATGGAATCACGCATGGAAACACAAGTAGTTTACAACTGTTTTTTTTTCGAATCATCGAAATGCAGTAATATTTCTTGGAACGTAACTTTTATGAAATCAACTCACGTTGAATAAAAGGTTGCTTTTGTATATCATTTCTATCTGTGAAACGATATCACGTGGATGATTTAGCAGTTGTTATATCTATAGGAAAATTTTACGTTCGTTTTAATTGCGTCAGTCTGTCAGCCGCTTTTCCTGACGGTAACGTTTTTTCCATTAACTATTTTTACACCATAGACAGTGTAGAGCATCAATGTATAAATGTATTTTCTCGCTGGTAAAAAAATACCCATGTACTTGTATCAAAAACACTCCCACTGGAATATAATTTCCATCAATTTAGCCGGTTGAAAACACTTAAAAATGCGTCAACACATCCTAACCGGAATGAAAACGCCTCCAAAGGATAAAAGCACTTTTAACACTGAACTAAAAATGTATCGTTATATTTAAGAAACTTCCACTGAATGAAAGCAATTCAATTGACCGAGAACAATTCAGAAACAGATACATAAGACGACACTCAATCCATTAATGTAGAGACACTTCTTTGAATTTAACAAACGCGGCAAATCTTTGGCAGATCGAGTTAATAAAATGACCGAGCAACAGAGATGAGATCTTTTGAACAATAACGTATACTTCAAAGAATTCGAGGAACCTTTACCCAGTCAACTTGAAGCTGATGCGCCTTCTTCAATGACGATCATGTATCCGCTTTCAAAACATTAAAAACACATTCAAATATAAAAAAAGTACTTTCATTAATGGACAGTGACCCTTCAGTAGACCGAAAATTCAGGAGATCCATACAGACATTAGACAATAGATTGAAAAAATTTCCTTGATAAAGAAGATGACACTGATGTCTAATACGACGGCGTTGCATGATATTGGACAACTAACCGTTCTGTTTTATTGCCATTAATGTTTTCTGTATATACCTCTTGAAATTCTGTTTGTAAAGTACTCACCTGGGGGGGGGGGGGGGGGGCCCCCCCCGGAAATGTCTATAAGGGGGGGG
>OMLO01001154.1_pt1 | contig 19729 bp, 9 predicted proteins | sample 1674811 | NCBI WGS metagenome assembly OMLO01 (sample SAMN06265003, study PRJEB25207) | coral metagenome | isolation source: Coral host | place: Mexico:La Bocana,Puerto Morelos, Mexico | collected 2008-11-13 | reverse complement strand
TTGATGACAGATTTACCTTAGTTATTTGAGCCAGTATAAACACTGTACAAATGTACCAGGGTTTAGTCAGTTAATGTCTACCTTGGTAAACGTTTGAGTGTAAACACAGCATTAAATAAAACACCATTAAAAGCGATAAATATTTGTGTCACGTAAACAGTGTCACAGTTACGTTTACGTACGCAGTGTCACGTAAACAGTCCTTCTGGGTATTTAGCCCAGGTTTCAGCTGCTTAATAAACAACATCTAAACGGAGAATTGTTTGTCCTTCAAATCAAACTTCGATAGGCCATGGTCTTCCAAGTGTCTTCCAATTGCAGAGTGTTTATGTTCGCCAATGCGTTGGAGCAAGTGTCGGGTTGTGTACCCCACATAATCTGTATCGCACAGAACACATTGAAATTTGTAGACTACGCATTTACAAAAATTGGGCAAACGCTTACTTATTTTACGGATTACATTATTAAAACCCGTAACACAAAACAGCACACACATCTAAATACACAAGCACATTGATAATTATGATCAATATCACTAAATTTATGTTCGATACATTAATATTAGCTCTGAAGGTGACCTCGGGCATATCACCCCCAGCCGACTTCCATTCCTTTTGTACGCACAATTTATATAAATTCAATCGCCGAAACTGAAACAAAATTTATGACAGGCTACAGTACTACGCATTTAGTGCAGTATGGTAAGGCTTAATAAGTTTAGAATCATGCACTGTTCGCGAACATAACCAAGCTTAATTAACCTTGACCTGACTCAATCTCTCCGGTGACTCAAGCCGAGGCCATTAGCGAAAATGATTTCAATTTGTCGGTGTCTTTCTTTTTAAAAAGAATACAAGTGGGAACGCTCCACGGAATAAAGACGAACTCCACATGTGCACGCGCGTGGATAGCTTCAAGATGGTTTTCTTTCAAATTTTTTCGATCTTCTCTTACTTTTCTGGAGAAATCATCAGGTATAAACAAATTGGCTTCTTCGAAAGGATGATCTTTTACCTTGGCAGCAGCATTACGTAAGATATATTGCTTATCGGTGAATCTCAACAGGGCCATGTGTGCTCGTGTCGCACCTCGACGATTTTGAACCGCAGTACGGTGAGCTCTCATAATTTCCACATCTTCATCCAAACCCATTAAGTCGGTCAAAATACTTCTCTGCATGCTCTGGGACGTTCCATATCACAATGTTATTTCCTTTAGATCGGTTCTCAAGGTCATCAATCCTTTTAACCAGCTCATCAACAAGGCTTTGATCTGTTTTAGCTGCTAGTTTAACGACTTGCACTTCAAGTCAGAATTTGCAAAAATTCCACTGACGTCGTCAGTTCTGTTATATCACTGCACAGAGTATTAGATTTCTCTTTCAGCCGCTGCAGTCTGTTCAAAATGTCCACGTGGCGTCTCTTTCTCACAGCAGTGAGCTCAACCATTTTGGCAGTCAAATTTGCCACTAGAATTCGAAATTCGTGAATACTTTCATTCCCGTCTTCTCTTGTTTCTGTAGCTCCATCTGAGGCTTTCTTGGAGCGCAAATCTTTACTCATATTGGAAAAGAAATTGGATTAAGGAACGGAGCTCGGCAACGCACGTCTTACTCGGTTCGAGACATGCGCAATTCCCCTATTGTAATACTTATCCTGCAAGAAAAACTGTTGATTTACGAATAATAGTCAAACTATGTGAATCAATCAAGTTAACGTTGTAATACGTCATTATCAATTGTTCAGAGTGTCAGTAAACGTCATAAATGATTTTTTTATTATGTTTTTCAAAAATTAGGATACAGTTGTGGATATCTCTACAATTCAGCAGCCTTTCTCTTCTCATTGGTTAACAAGCCTGGTTGGCAGCCACTGAAGCTAGATCAAACAGGACAGTATAGTTATCACAAAGCCTGGTCCATCTATAGCTGCTCTTCTTATGGAGCAACATTCGGAGGAGGACACGATATTTACATTGTCAACAACGCTGCGTCAAGCACCAGCTCTTACACTAACCTTGGACACGACTACGGTCCGCCACCTGGCAACAGCTATGGATCCTCCTTCACACAATCATTCCTGGCAGGTACTTACAACTTCCGCCCTGATGAAATCGAAGTTTTTTACGAAACTACCTGAAGGAATCACAGAGCTCGGAGTCTTAGTTTTACACACCCTGTTAACTAAAATGAAACTTTCGCACGTTTATTATAGTGTCTAGTATATATGCAAACTGTTTATAAATTATAGAACTGCAATATTAGAAAATGTCAGCTTCACTGAGATGATATGTCAATCAATAGGTTAGTAACACATCGAGAAACTTAGTCTTAGAAGTCTAAGATAACCAGATAATTTTGAGAATACTTTTGTAATTACTAAATTTAAAATTTCTCCGTAAATCTGCTGTCATCGTCAGTGACATTTGCGCATGAGTTTCTCTATATTTTCATAAATTGTAGTCTGTAGATTCTGAGCTGTATGTGCTTCAGTAGGAAAGTGAAAAATGCAGTAGTTTATATTCCCGCTATAACTTGTACATGCGCTGAACCGTGAAATTTTCCCTTAAGAAGAAAAATCCTTTTTATTGACTTTCAACTGATTGAATTCCGCGACGAAAGTCCGATCAATCAGGATAGATCCCAAGTTGCAGCATTCAGGCTGGTTATCTTATTTTGTACAAGTAGAGTGGATTTGGAAAAATTATATCGAGAGTACATTATAGAGTGACCAGTTTCTATTTGTAGTAACTATTCATGGTTAGCGCTAACGTAAACAATACATAAATGCACAAGTGTCAAACACACCGTTACAAAAGCTTGAAACAATAAAATAGAGCAGGGTAAAAAAAAACCTTTATGCGACCGCTCTACTCTGTCCAGTGGCTCAAGAAATCTTGTTTCGTTATTTTTACCGTGGCTTCTCAATGTTCAATTGCCTGTGTGGGACATTAGTTGTATTCAAAGTTCCCTAGTACTGAATTTGTCTTCTTCAATACAACTACAATGATTCTATGCAAGCGCGTCGTTTAGAGGAAATTTGGCTAATTCCACCACAACAAACGTTTTTTTTTTTCACTCTAAGATAGGAAAAATAAAAAACCTGGTTTTAACGTGCGCGCAATATTACTACTCATAAAGTACGTGACAAAGGACCGGGATATCTGGCTAGCATTCCCAGCGATTGGCTTTCTAGCTTCAGCACTGCCAGAGGAAATGGAATGACATGAATTTAATGAAACAATTTATTTGCAAACAAAAAAAAACAACGACAATTCATATTTGGTCCTCCCACAAACCAAAGCGATAAAATCTTTTCATATTTCAGTAGAGGTTCGATGACTTAGTGTACACTGTTGCGGAATAGCTTAAGCAGCACAAAAATAGCTTTTCACGGCGACATTTCTAACTGTTATTTGCTTAAGAAACAGAGAAAAGAAACTTTCTGGAAAACTGTACAGGTCGTCTTTTATCTCGCATTTTGACAAATTTTTGAATTTCTGATGCAAATCGTGACAGTTGTTATTGCAATTTACAACAGGTGTTACACATATCACACCATGCAACCGTACCATTACAACCATGATCTAAGATCAGATGTTCGTTACAACATTTCGCAACGGTAAATACGTTTGTTAAGAGAAGAGCAGTATCTAAACACCACTACTCTCACTTATAGTCGGTGTTCTCTGCTGCCTCAGTTAACGTCACTGCTGCAATGATACAGTTAACTAAAAATGTCCAGAGCGGTGCAGCCATCAGCTCGTCAGTGCTGTTCGTTTTCGTGTCATGTATTTCAATGATGGCTTATCCAAAGCTTGTGGAAGGTGAGTTTGAAAAACATCCTTTGTACCCATAAACTTCATTTTTATGTATAGCGCAGTTACCAGATGTTGTGACTGTCTCTGTACGAGAAAGTGGTTTCATTGGCATTACCGAAAAATCAAAATCGCCTGAATTTGTGTTTGGTGAAAGGCCTTAATTCCAAAATACGAAGACAACAATTATACTCGTACTTGGTTTCAAATCACTTTCGTGACAGCGAGAAATTAATTTTCACCGCTTACAGAAGGCGAATTGAAACTGTCATTTACACAGATAGGTATTAAATGTCTTATATCTGTCGTTTGCGGTGTCAAAACACGTCGTTAGTCATTAGTTAGTGTTGGCTGCTGTATCGACTTGACATCACTGACACATTCTCAACACTATTTTTACTTGTCTGATCTGATCTTCTGTTACATTCAGAGTGAAAATTTCACCTAGTGGTGTCGAGCTAAACTAAGTTCCTTGTTTTCTGTGAATAACACCTCTAGAACAGAGAACAGACCATGTGCTCTCGTAAACCCACCGACTAAGTAACGGACAAGCAAACAAAACCTTTAATCCTTAAAAAGTATAATCTTAAAAAGGTAGGTATCCCTTAGGTACGGTTTGAGTTTGAGGAACACACGTTGGACCTGTCGTATTTCCGGTATTTATCAATCAAAAACCAAAATTTGAATGAGTTGCCTAACTAAAATCACGATCAGTCAAACTGCAATACACTTATTTTTGTCTTTTAATTTATCTTATGCCTGATCAGGCGGTTTATTGGACCTTTATTCAGACCTTGTTGCAACCCCAAGGACGATATCATTACTTCTAAGTCATTTCGCCCTCTTACCATCGATCGAGTCCTCCTCTTGATTACTCCTTACCATTTCATTTCATTTCCATTTTGCCATCTACGAGAAAACCACGACACACCAAGCCATGTTTGTTTTGGATGCTGCGATCATAAACAAAAATTCCCTTACCCACTAGAATATGCAAAGGACCAAATCACAATAGGTACCAAAGAAATTTCTCGGGACTGCATGCGAGAGAGGAAATTTCTTAGATTTTTAAAGGGTCACTTGCCTCACCTACCCTGTAAGGGAGTTCATATGCTTCCTCACCCACCCCTACACGATGTCAACGGAGTTAACTATGAAATTTTAACTAATTTCTGTTGCGGTCGTTAAGTATGTCGTCATATTGTGTCCATCTGACGAAAATGTTGGCATCTAAAGGCAACGTTTTCAGGAACTAGCATTTCCCTTACTTGAAGTTCTTTTTCCAATATTTTAACCCCAGTAGTGCTCCGTCTTACGAATTTCGTACTAAGATGCCAATATTTTTTGTGGGTGCGCTTATTTTGCATGATATTCTGCGCAAGACGAACAAGCAATGCAATATAAAAAAATCAATGTTCAGTCCCGTTTTTGCGAGGAAATGTTCCAAATTAATGATTTCAAATCTCCAGCGTTAAACGGCTTCGAATAAACCTGACACTAAAGAAGGAAAGCCTTGTAATTTTGTCTAGGTAAAACCTTGTTACTAATTTTGCCTTTTAACTTGGGATGAATTCTTGGTTTATTCCGTTTTGAGCGGCACGACGCAACCAGTTTTTTTTTCATTTCATTGTCATTTTCAGTTTATTTGTCATCGATCGACGTGATTTTCTGACTTCTGAGAAAGAAGACTGATTTGACATGGTGGGCTTCATGTAACGTAAAATGACGTCATCGTCAGCGAAAAGTATATGATTAATAAGAGAGTGCCATGGGAAATCAATTTTGATATCATTTGTCTTATTACGTACAACGACCACTCCCATCCCTGATGTTCCACGGTGGGAGTATAAGTTTCATGTAAGTCCTAGGGCTCACCATAGACTGTAAAGAGATAGGGAGTACAACGTGGAACAATTTTTCTTGTTTTAACCATTCCCAGGTCTCTGTCGACGTCTTACATTTTCCCCACCAGTCGATGGGTATGCACTGCAGGATCACGTGATCAAAACTCTTTCTTTAAACATACACTTGGTGGAAAACATACCAAGTCGCTGTAACAATTATTGTACCATGGAAAGTAAATGCGTATCCTTTAACATTAGTCCACCAATTAAAGACGTTGTTCTATGTCAACTGAATGACGCTGACCACATCCAGCATCCTAAAGATCTTCAGGCCCAGGAAGGTTTTATGTATAGAGGCACTGAGGTGAGGAAGTCACACGGATCACTGTATTTTTGTTTTATATATTGACTCAATTTAGAGTACCAAAGCTTTGTGTCTAAAATATGACGTTTTTCTCAGAACTCATGCGTTAGCACTCCATGCCTGCATAATGCGACCTGCCTAGGCGGATATACAGCCAGAGGATACGTTTGTGAATGTCAAGATGGTTACAGTGGGGAACAATGCGAGAAAGGTAGGGTCAAAGAAGATGGATTGTATTGTTTTCTACGTGTTAAGTGTACACAGTACAGTTTTGTGACAAAATGTAACCTAACTTACTTTGTCACGAATATTTATAACAAACTCAAATAAGCAACTATTTTTTGGCCTTCTTTGCTGCGTTCCTCGTTGCTCCTGCAAAGACATTGATGGGTGCGTCAGCGGGGTACACGACTGCCACAGTTCAGCTTCATGTACAAACACTGTAGGGTCCTACAGGTGTTCGTGTGATCATCCTTACATAGGAGATGGAAAAACGTGCATAATGACTCCAGGTGAATATTCCGCTTTGATCCTGTTTTACCTTAAATGCAGTGTGTCTTTTTTCTTACATGTTTCTCTATTTCTCTTTGCTCCTCTGTCAGAACGCTTCTATTGCTAATAAATAAATTTGAATCTAGAACAAAAATGCTGACATCAGCAATGGTTCCTAAGCTTGGACCCAGGGGACTTTTAAAGTTTTCACCCTGTAACTCTTAGGATATTAAAGCTATTAAATACGTTCAACAGTACAAAGTCCTATCGAACTAAAACAAAAGCAAACGGAACAAAACTTAAACAAAAACAGAAGGAACGGTGGTTTTTTGTTTTCCTCTTTTAATCTACTGACCCAATTGATTTCCTGGACTTCAAAGACTCTCTTTTTCATTTCCTCAGAATGTAAAAACTACAAAAGTTTGACGAATCGGGACAGAAAGGTGACGTACTCCACCAAGACGTTCAAATGTGATAATTCAATTGATCCCAACTGGTACCGTTTCCAAGGAAGTGCGGGAAGAAAAATGCCTATTTCTTGTCCAAAAATAAAGAGGTGTAACACTGCTCAAACCGGCTGGTTAAGTGATGGACATCCTAAAGTGGCCGACGGCAAAGTTCTCAGGAAGGTCTGCTTTCACTGGAATTCCAACTGTTGTAACCGGCACACCAACATCCAAGTGAGAAACTGCGGCTCTTTCTATGTTTACTACCTAAAGGGTACACCAACCTGTAACTTACGCTACTGTGGCAGTAATTAATCTGCTACTGTGACACTGAGTAAGAAAAGAAAAGCATCATCACATTGAGAGAACCTAAACTTTGAGCTCAAACGGGAATTTGTACTTATCATCACTTTTTTATATTGACCGGTGATTAATAATCAATAGTACTTCAATTGACATTCGAAAGTGAGATATAAGTAAAGAAATTAGAATTGCATATATACTAGTCTCTGTTCCATGTATTTGATAAGTCCTTGCAGTAAGCAATAACATCAGCCCGAGGTTCTAGCGGGCTAGAATTAGCGTAATAGACCAAAGGCTGATATTCTCTATCCGACGATCTCAAACATGTCCGATTTACAAGAAACTTATTACACGGGTGAAATGCTTAAGGCCATGACGTTTTCACGAAAAAGGTAAGGAAAGTAAAAAAAAAAATCGAATTTTCATATCTACGGTATTTCACGGTTAATTGAAAAAAAAACCTCCATGGAGTGATCTAGCGGGACAGAGTCCAATATAATACTTGAGAAATATTAGAAGAGACAAAAGACCAATCACATTGATAGATTTCAGATATTGACTCTCTTTTGACTGCGTTGGTCGTGTAACAATAACCAGTAACTCAGGGTGATATATGAAATGGCTATACCTCTGTAATAATAGGCTTTAAAGCTGGTTTAGTTTATCAAGCTCAAGGAGTGATTCAAACATGGCTGACTCACATGGTTAACAACCAGGATATACAGGCATCATGGGAAATTAATCAGCCTCGCAAGGCATGATGGCTAACACCTCGATCGCTATATGAAATTTATCAATAAAGTAGCAGTGGCAATAATAATTAAGACCAAATACGGAAGGACATCGAGCAAGGTAAGCTATTAGTGGAAAAATACCTTGTACCTAAATAATGCTGAGTATTTTACAGTCCTTTTTACACTTCCTTAAAGCTAAGGATATAAATAGTTGCATGGAATAACTCCGGAAACAATTTTTCATGGGAACCCGAGATCGTAAATGTCAAAGTTCAGAAAAATTGTGCAACCACAGGTAAAATTTCATAATCAGTTGTATAGACTGGTAAAGTAAGTTTAATGTCTCCCTCAAGTATGTACTGAGCCTGAATTAAGAAAAAATAAACATGAAAACCTAAAAGTAATTTTCTTTTTTTAATTACAAATGCTATAAAAGTCCATTAAAGCTATAAAAGGGGTCGTTAAAATGAGTTCATTTGGTAGAGGGCTGTGATGTTAAGTTTAAAAAAAGTTTGGAGGACGTTTTTATCTGCTGTTGTCGTGACTATCAATAAAAACTGATTACAATATGCTATCAGTTGGTTTAATAGAGCAGTTTTTAATTGGGTATCGTAAGACCAAAACCAATGTAAGTAACGTTTACCAAATGAAGGATAAACAAACCTTGGTTAGAAAGTTTGAAACTCGCGGCGTCCAAGTTTGAGTCGACGAGAACAGCAATAATTGTCCACTTGCCCATCGCAGTTGTAAAAATACTGCGGAAAGGTTTGATCGATTGCCATGTGACACATAGACCCAGGGATACCCAGGGTATATTTTTTCATTAAACCGAAAAAGTCCAACCTCCCTAGATCCCTCAGCTTTCTCTCCATTTCTCCATTCCAAAATGCAGCAGCAACCTGTTTTTATCCATAACCTGAAAATAAAGGTCAGCAAGAGCTCCTTTGAACGACTATTCACATAATATATTGACTCACTATTTTTAGGGAAAAGAAATGGTAGTTGTACTCAAATTTTCTCACAGAAATGATATACCAAACGGTTTTCAAGTCATGAACTTCGTTGAAAGCCTCAGAAAAACCGCTGAATGACATCCAAGAATGACACATAAAAAAGGCACCAAACACAAGTCTAATGTAATGATAACATACATCAAAGATATGCCTTAGTAGGTCATAAAAGGTAAAAAAAAAATGCCAGATGATAGATGATAAATAATTAAAAATACCGAGAAAGACGTCCGCTAAAGAGACGTGCCATTTAAGAAGGCGACGCTGTACAAGCCACACATCAATGGCTTCAAGTTCCATCCAGAGCCGGCTGTGCCATACTTTGAGTACCCATAGAAAATGCCGCATCGGTTGCGTTTCATGGATACTTTCACATCCTTGCTAGCTCCATTAAGATTGTGGTAGGCCACTCGGACCGGATTGTTGTAGCTAGTGAGTTGTGAGTGGCAACGTAAACAACGGTTGCGCGGAGGTGTGAAAACGTGGAACGCGTCAGTATCGTTGTCGGACAAGGGAAATCTCGGCAGCCTCAAAACACACTGCAAGAGGCAAACAAGATCACCCCCGTTTACAGCCGGACCCAGCATTTTAAGAACTTGATGCTGAACAACCAATGGTAACGCAGTGACGGGGCAACAGCGCCAATAGAGTCAGGGCATGTTGCAGGAGACTTTCGCCGCTTCGCCAAGTTCGTTGTTGATACTGAAGGTTAACAAGATGTATGCATGGGAACGAGGTTACTACACTTAAGTCCAGACCTCAACTCGGTTGTAACGGTTGTTAACGGTAACAATTTACATCTCGAAATCTTTAAGAATATATCGGGCAGCAGATGAGTTTTGTAAGGTGCGCTACCGTCGGTCAAAACTGAACGCCTTTTGGAATTCTTGGTATTGATCCCCAAAAAAAGATGATGGAGGTTTCCTTGACCCGGCGGATTTAAAACACTGATAGATAGCTGTCTCTAACCTTTAAGAATCCTTAACTTCCAGGACAGACCAAATAAAAGAAAAGTTGTCGTTTGTTATTTTTTTAAGCTAAAGAAATCATTCGAGTCTTAATGATTATCGTAGCCTCAAAAAAAAACTGTTTTCAAAATGTTTCCTGTCCACACTAGAACGCAAGGCCAGTGTTTTCAAATTTCTCATGTTTGAGGAGCATTTTCGAAAAGCTCCGTTTTCATGACGAATTAGTGTGGGTGGAACCCTAAAAAACGACCAATCTGGACATAAATTGGCAAACATGGTGAATTAGAATTTCCTTTTTAAAACTTGATGACAGGTTGCTTTTCTATTGTAGTAATTGAATTCAACTACGAAATATGAGTTGCACCCTCTTAAGCTTCAACTATGTTTCAAACTTCAATTTCCAGCAGAAATTTCCTTTCAATTGTTCAGCCTTGTGTTATAGAATTATTTTTCCTTTACACTATTTGTATCATGCTTAAATGTAAAAAAATTATCAACAAATTTTTACCTGTTAATTGAGAATAACGAACAATGGAGACAACTATTAACAGGTGATCTGCTATGTTGATTCGGCTGTAGAAGTTAATTTCCGTTGCGAAAAGAGGGAAATTTATGCAGGGAACAGTTTTGTTAATTAGTGTTTATCGCTTTGATCACCTTTTTTTCATTTTCAAGGCCGTCTAGAATATCACAGGAGAAAAAGGCATGTTCCAATATATGTAATGTGTATATTTTTTAATAGTGCACTAAAATATACTGTGGAGAAAACCAAGTGAATAAACAAATGTCCACATGTTGATTTACACGCTAATAGCCCTTTTGCACGGTTAGTTTTTTAATTTGCATTACGATGTAATCCAACGTGCGTGCGAGGCAATTTCGGCCTAAAACTACAAAATAGCCCGAAATTGCCTCGCACACACGTTGCATTATATTGTAATGCAAATGTGAAAAACTGATTAGGAAAATATTTTCTTTACAACGAAAAACACATGCTCTTCTGCACATAATTAACGTGTGGTATCAAATTAAATAAGTAAATGCAAATTAAGATGTTCAAATTATTAATGAGAGTACATGTATTTCAGGGTTTTCTCGTCGCAATGAGTTTGACTTCGTCTTTTTTAGAGAATTAAAAACAAATTCAACAATAATGGCAGTGCGAAAAATGGCAAAAACCAGTAGGAGCATTTCGTGCTGTTAGATCAGTTTTTATCGTTTACTACAAGATATCGGACTTCGTGAGTCAGGCCAATGCCAATTCAACTAAATGCGACAATGAATTATTGAGATGTCCAAAAATTCGAAAATGTTCCATAAAGCAAAGACAGGGAGCTGGAAAATTGTCTCTGAAATGAAGCAATTCTATGTAATTGTTACAGATCGCTTGAATAAAAGGCTTTTCTACTAACACAGTTGAAAACAAACTGTAAAAATAGAGCACTAATCATGCCAAGAGATAATATTTTCAGCTGCTCATTAAACAAACATAATTTCACGGAACGGGTAACAAAGAGAAGTGCACGTCGCGCCATCTTTCATTAGTCGTGTTGATTGATTGATAACTGGTGCTGAATGCATCTGTGTGATATGACCATGCGTTTTTCTATGTTCTTTTTTTTCTTGTCATGGATTTCAATTACGTTTTATCCCACTCATGTGAAGGGTAAGTTGGGAACATATTTTTTCACGCCATTTTGCCGTCTTTTAAGTATAGGATGGCTACCTTATGTATATTAATGCCCGTTTTTTCGCGAAGTTTTTAATAGGCAAAATCATTAAAAAAATTCTTATTTTTAAGGGGTTCTCTCTATAAAGAAAAGCATTTAGTCCAAAGCAGCTGAACCAAAATTGAATTTAGGAGGTATTTAGGAGGTCTACTTCATATTTAAATTGTGATTACAACCATTATCTGGAGCACAAGAGGTTTCTTGTAAGAACTCGCTACAACGGAGTTAAAACCATATAAAGGACACTGCTTGTCAACAACTATAACCTAAACAAGTTTAGAACGCCCGAGGAACAAAAAGGCCTGATTCAGGCTAACCGGACTGCAGGCAGACTCCAGTCCCCTTAACACGAAAAGTGCGCAGCCCATTGCTGGAAATTAGCTAAACTAAACATCAAACGTAGAAACGAAACATTGTAAAACGAGCGAAACCTCAAAATCGACCGACATTAATTGCCGAGGCGGCCAAAATCGAGCGAAACGAAACCAAATCAGAATTTAGAATTTAGCGAGTTAGAGCTAAGAATAAACCAGCTGAATTAAGAATATCATCAGCGATTAAAGCCTCCTTAACAAGTTCTTCTTTATTTCGCTGTGTACGCTAATTCCAGAGTTTTGCTGACAGAAAAAAACGGGCATTAAACATCGTGGTCCGTCGTTACCTTTATATTTTTAGAGCATAAAAGTCATTTGAAAAAAAAACTGCCGACCGAGACTGTTCTAGTATATTTTTCTGGGTCATTCTCTAAAAAGGAACCGGCTTTTTGCTACTTCTTCTTGCTTTTCAAACCTGTTCAATGCCTCGACGAGACTTTTTTTTAAATATTATCTTTTTAATGCTCGAAACGTTCCGCCATTTTAAAATGCAGAAGGAAAAAACTTTGTAATGATGACGTCAATCGTGCATCTGTCCTCTAATAGATCATAGGCAAGAGCCAATCAAAATGCGCGAAGGACTTGGGCTATTGTATAAAACTTGATAGCAACACAGAACTAGCACGCGCTGTTGACGTAATGATGGCGCGAACAGAGATAATTTACATTTTGATGATCAAAGTAAACAAAATTATTTTCTCAAGTTTTTGCGTCGCGGTATTTTGTAAAGGAAATAAAAAACATGTTCTCTGTGTTTCTATCGGGTTATAGAAACACTCGTGAAAGTTTCTGAGAGCGGCTGCGTGTTTCTATAACTTGTGTTTTTATTTAACAATTAGAGTGTTTCTGTCTCGGAACTATCGACTGATAGTTGCCCCTTGGAAATTTGATGTTCTTAAAACAAATATTTGCCCGAGATTCGCTTCTCGGGCAAATATTTGTTTTAAGAACATCAAATTTCCAAGGGGCAACTATCAGACCGATAGTTCCGAGACATAAACAGTCTATTGTCTTTATTGTTCAACACTAAATTTTCTTCCTCGCGCCAGTTCAAAATTTTATCGAATTATTTTCAACTTTTTAAGATCAAAGTCGTGACAGCCAAATGTAAAATTTGAAAAAGAGAACTTTTAAAAACCCACTTAATACAATTTCAATTGTTTATTTTCGATATGCCAGTTTGTTTACAGCAAAATATTCACGGACGAGTACTATCTATCCGGGTATTTTCGGCGGACGAACACAATGCGCTGATAGTGTCTCTCTGTGGATGAACACTATCGCGTCACGTGATCAATCTAAACCAATTAGAATCGGAGAAAATTTAGTGGTGAACTATCACGCATAGAAATGGAGAGCGAATAATCTAATTGTTTTAGTATAAATCTACTAGTCGTTCAAAGCTTCATCTTAATCCTCGTCATAAACACTGCAAAACACCACGAAGCGGCCGTAAGTTTGTTAACAATGGCACACTGCTACGCTACTCACTATCTATCACAGAATAGATAGTGGGTAGCGTAGCCAATCAGGGCGCGGCATTTGTGATAGAATGCTAGTAGATTTATACTAAAACTCGATAGAAACACGGAACATGTTTTCTATTACTTAAATATAGCTAAGTCAAGCAATGAAGGGACAAGAGATAAGAGTCGTTTCGGCTATTTTAGATTGCTTGAGAGGTCAAAAGATGAGCACGCATTGACGTAGCTCCATGTATACATTATCACAATTATTTTCATCTACAGGTCTCTGCCGACATCTTATTTTTACCCCATTAACCAGTGGGTATGCACTACAGGGTCACGTTATTAAAAATATTCCTTTAAACATACACTTGGTGGAAAATATACCAAGTCGCTGTAACAACTATTGTACCAGGGAAAGTAAATGTGTATCCTTCAACATTGGTCCACCAATCAAAGACATTGTTCTTTGTCAACTGAATGACGCTAACCACATCCAGCATCCTAAAGATCTTCAGGCCCAGGAAGGTTTTATGTATAGAGGCACTGAGGTGAGAAAGTCAAACTGACCAATGTATTTTTAACTTACCTCGAAGTAATTCAGCCAAACTTTATGTCTAAAATTAAGTCACTTTATCTCGTTTCTTCTCAGAACCCATGTTCCAGCAATCCCTGCGTACATAATTCCACCTGCCTAAGTGGATATACAGCCAGAGGATACGTTTGTGAATGTCAAGATGGTTACAGTGGGGAACAATGCGAGAATGGTAGGGTCAACCGCACTGCGATGTGAAATTGTCTTGAAATCAGTAAATGTTTCAAGGTACAAGGAACAAATTTACATTTGCCAGCAACAAAGAAAAACATTGTGTCACAACAGTAAGCTCACTCTATATCCATTTTACTCTTCACTCCTTTACCAGATGTTGATGAGTGTAAAAGTAGCCCATGTCTGAACAATGGAACCTGTGACATTCGTCTGAATGGGTACAAGTGTAGCTGCCCTCCTGGATATATTGGAACTCGTTGTGAGACAGGTTAGTATCCATAGTTTGATATATTACCTTGATCGGTTTATTAAAAGTATATTACTCCGTTTCGTTGAATTGCAAATAAACGACAGAGCAGAAGAGATCTTTCTCCAAATACTTGACTCATAAGGATTTTAATCAACAGTACCTACATGGGATACAAAGCATCAAAAGCTGCCTACTTCAGAAACAATATTAGTCAGATCATGACGTCATATCACGACTTACCGGGTAATGGGAAAAGGGGAGCTTATAAGATCCTCGCCAACTTTCAACCCTTGTCTAACTTGACTTGTTATTGTTGAACTTGAGGAATTTGTTGTTGTTTTGGCATGCATAATTTGATTGATTTTTATCCAAAATGTTTTTACTTTCTTTATCGCACTGCACTCCGTTTTACCAAGCATGCGAATACATGTTATTACAAGGTCATTAGTATTGGGTTATAATTCCCTCTAACATGGGTCATAATATCTTTTTTCACACCGGCAACCCATCTTGTGGTCCCTCGACAAGTTTTGGCACCGAACAGATATCACATGTACGGGCAAAACGCAAGGACGCAATGAATTAAAATACACTTACTAATTATAAATAAATTTTTCATACTTGATTTGAAGTATATTTTTTCTCCTATAGCTTATAATGTTGTATGTTATATGACTTTGAACTTTTAAATTTAAATAACACAAGTAATTCAGCTTGTGGCTGCAATTTGTGATTTTAATAAACGATTTAGCTATCTATCTATCTAAGGTATTCATTAGAATCGACACCCATGACAAGTTTATTGACACGTGCAGCATGAACCCGCGCCACTTTGAGAATTTGCGTTTCTAATTCAAATCTTCTGTACCAAATTATCAATACCAGAACCTGTTTTTACCTGTCATCCTCTTTTGCACAGCTTTGACAGGACTTGAGTTACAGGATGAGGGCCAAACAAGTTACACTCATTCCATCCGCCCCACCCCGCGTAACCCACCCCACCCTATCCCGCTCCCAGAAGGCAAAATATCCTGACTGAAAAGCGTTAACAGCGTTGTAATTGGAATTGTCCTCCATATTGGCCCTGCCATGTTGGGTGGTTTTATTTTAGTTTTAGAAATGCCATAACAACTCCAAAGCTGGGAAAAATAGCAGCAGAGTATAAAGAGGTTTAAAATAAAGGTCCTTATTAGACTAAAACAAACAACAACTCTAAAATTGACACATGTTAGGTTTGAAATTAGTGCGCAACATTGGCCTCACTCTCTTAGATAAATAATTCCTATCTGCGTGCCTTTGTTATTAGTCCGTTGAAATTCAAGTTTCTGTACTTTTTTTGCCATTTGGCAGGATTGTTCGTGGATGTGACCAGCTCATGTGCAGGACTGCATGTAAATGCATCCAAGTCAAGCGGCATAATTAAGTCAAATCAGAACGCGCACACTGAGTACGAAGATGACATGGATTGCAAGTGGCATTTAACTTCAAACGCCAAGTTGGAACTTGTTTTCCTTCATTTCGAAACCGACTCTTCTGCTGATTACGTAAATGTATATGATGGAAAATCTACTGCATCACCTCTCATTGGTACATTTAGTGAATCTTCTCTTCCCCCACCTATCATGAGTTCTTCTGACCAACTTTACATAACGTTTACAACTGATGAGATCCAACGAAACACTCGCGGATTCTTAGCAACATACCGAGGTAAATCAATTACTTATGATATTTGTCATAAATGACTATCACTTGCGACAAAGGGGAAGCCAAATGAATACGGAACCTCTATTAAGCGACCATCTATTAAACAACCACCTCTATTAGGCGGTCAGCAATCATAGTCCCAATCATGACTTTTACATTGTTTTTACCTCTATTAAGCGTCCAGCCCCTTTTAAGCGGCCACAGTCCATTTCCCCCTGTATTTTGTTTATTTACTTCAGTTGTGTGACGCTGAGAAGGGCAGAAAGTGACAACACAATATATTGTCTCCCACCCAAATAAGATTTTTAAATCACCAAGAAAAAATAAGTAAAAGAAACGCCGGCCAGTCAATCAATCAATCAATCAGAAAGTTAATAAATTATTATAGATACTTATGTGAATGTATGCGCAAATCTTGGATATACACTACGAGTGATATTTGAAAATTCTAATAACATAACAAGAAAAATTCCAAAGATCACGAGTGGTGTTAATCATATTAGTTTTACGAACTTTCATAAGAGTAATCCGGCATTTATCAAATCGCCGAGCAGAGTACGAAACTGGAAAAATTACATTTCACTCAGCCGATACTGAATGAAATAATTTTATCACTCGTGTGATAAACGAATTAGCCTTTCGACTGATCGATTGATCCATCCAACCAACCAACCATCCATCAACTGATCAATGCATTTTTTTTATTGATACAAACATCTTAAAAAATGGCAACAAATTACAAAAGTAGTGCAAAAAAGAGGGTTGTTACAGCTGATAATATTCTAATGAAAAATAGTCGATGATGTATACGGTAGTTAATATTGTAAACAATATGTTTCTCTGGCTTTGAACAAATGTATATAGCTGGGGAAAGGGCAACATAGTCACGTCAAGTCATTTGTCTATTTCGAGCTGGTTAATAAATTTAGATATGAATCCAGAAGTATCTTGTTTCTTTTGCATTTTTTTGCAAACATAGTGGTATTGCTTTGCATATAACAGAAGAAGCCGCAAATCCTTTGTTTGGTTATCAGAAAGATTGGTGTTTGGTGTTGGTAAATTGAGAAAGCAATTGATCAATGCATTCGTTATTAATTTTTCAATAAGAACTTTCTGTTGTCTCTGCTGAAAGCCAGACAACTTGCCCCTGATCTTGACTGATCTGTTTCTGAAATTCATTTCCATAATATTTATGTAACACAATGTAAGATGGAAGGAACAGTTTTAACGAAAGTTACATTTTTACTTCAAGAACGTTTACCAAATATAACATTTTTTGGTTTGTTTTGTTTTCTGACTAGCAATTATAAATGGCTCCCTCCGTCTAAATGGCAGTACGCCATCTTCTGGAAGAGTTGAAATCCTCCACAATGACCAGTGGGGCACAATATGCGATCATGGCTGGGACATCAATGAAGCCAACGTAGCGTGTAAACAGCTTGGTTTCTATCAAGCTTCGCGAGCTTTTAGCGGTGCTATTCATGATCTAGGATCTGGGCCAATATGGATGGATGACTTGGCATGCTCAGGAAAAGAGTTGCAGCTGTACGACTGCAGACACCGTGGGTGGGGTAAACATAACTGTACTTATGGTCGAGACGCCAGTGTAGAATGTTCTTCAGTTCGCTTGGCAAACGGTAATGCCAGTGCTGGCCGTGTGGAGGTCTGCGTGAACGGAATCTGGGGCACAGTGTGTGATGATTCCTGGGATATACATGATGCCGACGTGGTGTGTCGTCAGCTTGGCTTCTCCAACGCCTCCTCCGCACCTCGGGAAGCGCAATACGGTGAGGGAGCTGATCCCATCTGGATGGAGGAAACTGGATGTCAAGGAGGAGAGGCTTCGCTTTTTAACTGTACTCACAGTGGCTGGGGAATACATAATTGTGTTCACTCGGAAGATGCAAGTGTTGTTTGCAACATATAGATGACTATATAAGCAACACAAACTGAAAAGTTAAAGATAGAAGCGCAGTTAGGATGAGACATTAAAATTAATCAGTTTGGCCAGCGAACGTTTTTATTGTAAGTTTAACAAGGCATGTATCAAAAGTGTTTGCCTTAGGTAATAAAAGTATGATAGTTTACAGACTTACTAAACGGAGGGTATTACAACTCGATATCGATATCGACTTGAATACCAGAAGATAAAGTTCGTATCCACAAGCGGCCATGTAATATTAAAGCTGAGTGATACTTATTTAATTAAGTAGAATTCTCCACCTACCGTCTCCTGTCTGGAACGACCAAAAAGTTTATTTCACCCAGCACAATAGTGTTTTCTGAAAGCAACAAGACTGATTGATGCTTTAAGTGAAAATCATTCATTCATTCATATCGTACAGATCTGTTTAAGAAAGCTCTGAATATCTTTTTTACGTGCTTTATAGTCACGTTCAATGTTTTGCACTTTGTATTTGGAAACATAAGCATTAGCTTTTTAATGCATTTTTAGTTTTTATACACAAGTTCAGTTTTAGGGTGTTTTTTTTGCATTTGATATTAGTTTAAGCGCCTAAATAAAGTCCTGTATGTATATGAGTAATCTGTTTGTTACATGCTACGCTCAGAATAAAACTAACGGACGATAGACATGTCCAGGAGCCCATCTCCTGACTTGTCTGAGGGGGTCCGATTGAAGTCATCTTAAGGTAGTTTTCTTCAACTTTCTGAAGTTTTAAACTTGTTTTGCTGAATACAAAAACTTACAGTCAGTCTTACCAGACAAAATGCCAAAGAACTCCATATTTCTTTCTATTGTATTTCGTGACTATGATAATAGTAAGAAAGTAATCGGATGTAATAGTCGAAGGGGTTAAAAAATATTAAAGAACAGCCGACACACGATACGAGCTTAATTACTCATGAATTGGCAAACTTTAAAACCGCTGAGAAGAAAGAAAACAGGATATGGGTGTTATCACAGTCATACCCATACCCCCTACCTACCTACCCATCCCCTACCTACCCATAATGCTATACAAAGCAACACAAACTTTATTGGCACTCCTTAAAAAAATGGAACAGTAGGCGGTCAGCGAAGGATTAGGCTTACTAGCAACAAGAGAACCTGTTCTCGAAGAGGTTCTGTGTGAAGCTATCTGATGTAAAATACATATCGTTTGCTTCCACCCTCTTTAGAATGTCTGCATTTACAACTTGAAAAAACTGATTATCACCCCGAAGCGGTGTATAGTAATCACTAGGCACTTAAATCTTCCACACATCAATTGGGACTTATGTGACAACAAAACAAGTATCACTTGCGTAGAAATTGTTTTCCGATTCCCGTGTGTTTATCCACCAACCAGATGCAAGGAAATGTGCTGTGTGTATGTCCAGACTGATACCAGATTTATCAAAGTAAAGTCGGTTAGGAAAAAACCGAAGTAGATCGACACTGATGATCAAGAGACTCGCTGTCCCTTGATATAATAGAGAACGTTTTTATTTTTGCAG
>OMLO01001151.1_pt1 | contig 19735 bp, 21 predicted proteins | sample 1674811 | NCBI WGS metagenome assembly OMLO01 (sample SAMN06265003, study PRJEB25207) | coral metagenome | isolation source: Coral host | place: Mexico:La Bocana,Puerto Morelos, Mexico | collected 2008-11-13 | reverse complement strand
TTGTTGCCACCAAAGTCTATTGCCAACGGCTCAAATCCATATTGTTGCAAAACCGCCGACAACATCGCAGATCCAGCACAAGCTTCAACCACAAAAATCGAGCAGTCATTCAAATCACGAAAGATTGTATAACCACTTTGGGGATCTTCACACTTCGTGGATTCCCCATTCTTTGCTTGTCCAGAGCTACCCTTCTTGGGTGTTCTGGATCTTTCGGTTCTTTCCAAACATGCATGCCCCTGGAACATTTCCCATTCTGCACCTCCTCCTTGCAAGTCCCAAGGTTGAACCCATAACAAATGGGAAGGCCACCATTGGTATGGGATCGACAACCGATAAGCTCAGCAGGCATGCGAGATTTTCCTTTTCCCTTTCCTTTTCCCTTGCCTTCGTAAGGCGAAGGTCTCCACTAATTTGGATCTGCATCTTGCTTGTCACCTCCACCAAATTGAGACTTCACAGCTGCCCCAGGCATAGGTTGCATCAAACAAGTCACTGCCGTGCTATTGATGACAGCGTCACAGACTGCTTCGACTGGACGTCCTGCCCCTGTCGTTTGAATGCCACTTCGCGTCTAATCCGCAAGCTCCATGAACATCTTCTGGTCTGCACTCTGAAGTTGTCTGAAAGTGGGCTTCGAGAAACCCGGTGGAGCATCTTCAATTCGGGCTCTGATCAAGCGGTCTGTCCACACTTCCATCTTGTTAAACTCTATGATGTTCGCCTGATCCATCGCCAACGACCTTCTCGTTAGCGCATACTGCAAAAGGATTTCGCTGCTCGTGTCTGCCTGTTCTGAACTGGTCTTTGTTTCCACCTTGAGTTTGCCCGTGGTTGAGTCGAGAGTAAAAGATGCATCTTTCTTTGGATCACACTGCAGTTCCGATTCTCGGGATGTGCACTTTGACCACTCCACATATTTAACATATTTGAGTCTGTTCTCTTCGTAAATGCCACAACATATATCTATCAGGTGGTCAGATGGCTCGAGGTGGCCTTTGATAGATATGCCCACCAATCTTTTTTTGATTGTTCTTGATAACGATCTCCCCTCTCAGGAACGTCTCGAGCTCGTCTCTTCAGCCTTTTCGATCGTCTGACGCATCTCAGTGGTGACTGCTGCATACACCTCATGAAACAACCTGCGGAATGAAGCACGTTCAGCGACCGAGGCTTCCCTTTCGATCACTTTCTCAAATACTGCTATGATCGGTGCCTCATCTGCACCTCCAGGAGTATACGAACTGATGAATGCCAATTGTGAAAGAGAGACAATGTTTTGAGCTTTAAACTTATCATATATTGCAGCGGTCAATCCAGATGCCTTCAATCTGGATTCAAACACCGGTTGGCTTTCAATGAATGACGCCATGCTTCCTTGAGCCCGTGATGATCTCGGAAGATCAAATTGTTCTTGACTTGGTGATCAGACGGATCCGATCCTCTTGAAGAAATCTTCAAACGTCATGAAAAGAAACTTGACTCGTTCAAGTTTCACAGCATCACCGTCTGCTACAAATGTTAAAGCAACGTGAATTTGACTTGCATGCAACATGTCACTTAAATGAAATGTTCCAAGACTTCGAACATGACTGCACGAAAATGAATGACTATGGAAATTCAAATTGCCGTCATGTTTCAGATGTCACTTCCAAGTTGAACGACTTCGCACATGTTTAAACATTGTTCGGACATCTGATAAATCGCAAAGTTTGTTTCACAAACTAATGCACGCGCCTCTTGGAACTGCTGTCGGAGATTTACAAAGAAACTCCACAATGGATCATGACATGTTATGTACCTGGAAAACACTGCTTGCACACGGGATGAAAAACCTTAGGCTTTGAGTCGATCTTCACATGAGAGGAGGATACCTCCCAACCACACTTGAACTTGCTTGCAGATTCTTCAAGGAGCACATGAATGGTTCTCGAAACAGGATGCCGAAACAAGAGGCCCTCGTTCACATGTTCCGGCCGCACATGTCCAAGCCAATCTCCAACGACCTTCTCAACAGCAGATTCTTCAATCTCGTGGTCAGGTGCCTCTTCGTCCGCCGAATCTTCACTCGAAGAACGAGAAGCGTCCTCAACGTCGCCCCCGTCAGCATTTTGGCCGGATCCTTCCGAACCTTTTGCCATCATGCCTGATCTCGTCTGGTCAGGTTTGAATGTTCCCAAGGCAACTTTGTTGACCCATTCCTCCAGCACCCGCAACGGTGCCGTCATGTTGTCTCTACCCAAAAATCAATGCTGTAGAAGACTTTCCAACACTGCGATAACCCAAAAGAGCCCTCGTCTGCAAATCTACTCCGGCTTTTGCTAGCCAGCTCAAAGTCGTAGCCTTGCATCTGTGCGTGCCATAGTGAGCCACCTGCTCCTTCGACGCTCCAACTTGAGTCAACAAAGGTCTAAGCCAGACACCTCCAGCTTCTGGAGTGATCGGCAACTGTTGCCAGCCCCCTGACGGATTTGGGGCCGGCAGCAGAGGTTTCTTGTCACCAATTTCAAGCTTCGGCAAATTGATGCACTTGAACCAATGTAACCCCCAACACTCTTCATGAAGACCCTGCACCCGTGCTACCATTGGTAGATGCCTCGTCTTACGTTCAAGAGTGTAACTAGATTAGCTGCGGGTTACACTGGCCGCAATGTAGCCGGACGTCGAACCTTCTTCATTAGCAAGGTCAAGCTTCATGTTCCCAGAGTGTTGTCTGTCTGAAAAACGTGCACGAGCATAGATGAGATAACAGAAAAATCCTGCTGCAACCCTGTCATACAATTTGTATTTCGAATTCATCACAATGAATTCTAAGGCTCTGACATGTTCCACCTTGAGGGGCTCCTTCTGTCGTAGAGCCCTCTTTCTCAGATAATGCTTCGCCGCCAACCCAGTCACTCGTTTTGATTGTACGCACTCTTTTGCGCTTTCGCACTGCAAAACATGAACAGCATATGCCAGAGAACAGATGAAACTTCGTGGAAAAGTTGCAGCAGATTTTTCACCAGCATCTTGAAGGAAATTATTCACCATTGCTTCAGTGAACGGAATAATAGCCGACATCTTCCTAGCTTTCCAATATCCAATGTAACGTAAAATCGGCCCTGCCCTTGCATGAATTGTCCCAGTAGCCTTTCCAGAAAAAACGTTTTCAAGCGTCTGACCAACTGTTGAATTGTCAAGCCCGGCCTGTCTGGCTGTCCATAACAATCTGATAACTCCAAAATCGAGTGGACTGCACTTCAAAATAACAACCCACTTCTGAATAGCAAGCAATCTATTGTTTGTTAGCTTCTTTTCCCAAGACATTGTAGGTGCCGCACTGACCTTGAGCCTCTTCGAGGAAGCGACACGTGGCACTGTCCCTGAGTCATCATCGTTCGTGAATTCTACAGGTTGACTTGCAATTGAAATGGCACAAGTTTGAAATGTCCTTGGAAATATGTCACGTTTCACCACGATACCTCGTTCCCAAGGTTGCACCCATCTCGACTTGTGAGATTGTTTCATTGCAAACTGAACATGTTGATGCACCGCTGAGTCAAATGAAAAATCAGCCTCAACAGTTTCATCCACACACTCTTCCATGAGTTTATGAAACTTTCCAAGAGCACTCGCATCTCCAGGCTTAGCTTCAAGCAACTCATCTTCCATTGCGCTCTCAAAAGGCCTTTCGCACCACACCTTTGGTGGTACTACTTTGGCCAACTGAGATTCGCCCCATTAAACTCGGAAGTTGCGTACTAACAGGGGGCCCACCCAACCCAACCCTATTGAAACTTAAAATACGAATAAACAAATAGATGATCGAAGTGTACACTCCATTGCGCGTGTCATCCTTGCTACATGACTCGAATATGCACAAGTACACTACGATATATTATATCATGCTAATCTTCTCTGTATCGACTCAAGCATGACAACTGACATCACTGACGGCTTTCGGCAAACACACAGTTTGTTGGTTTAAAAACTCAACTTTAAACAGTTAAACGAAAGGTTCAAAAGAACCACGCGGAAAACGGGTTTTTCAAATTTTTGCAACGCGTCATATTTTGCAAATTTGAAAAACCAAAGTTACTTAGTTGAAAAGCGTTATGAGTCTCCAGTGCCTTCCACCTCAGAACATACATGTTTCGCAAAAGCCTGGGCGAGCTTGTTCACACACTCGTTATCAGAAACACCTCGTCGCAAGCTGAACTTCGTCCCTTCATTGTCGACAAAAAGGTGTCCTAGTCTGCCTTCAAATGAATCTGACCAAAGCATAAAAACTAGGACAGCAGCAAGGGTTTCAGCTTCAAAAATTAGCTGAGATTTGTGTGTTTCGCCTAGCTGTTGCACATGCTCATCCCTCAATTCGATGGAGAAAAATTCCCATCTGTTGGTCAAAACATCAGTCTTCACACCACCAATTCCACCACGCCAACTTTTATCATCCTTTTCATAGCAGGCGTCTGTAAAGATGAGTGTCTGTTGCGTTGCAAACGTCTGTATGATTCTAGGTTTTCCACTCTGCAGCATCCACAAAGAGCTTCAAAAAGAAGCAGTCATCTTCATCCAACCAGCTCTTGTCTCTCTGAAAGCATCTGGACAAGACTTGCATGCATCGTTTGCCAGTGCGAGCAAAGCGTTGGGCATCAGCGAAAACAGAGATGAAGCCATCAGCTATCGCTTCATTCAGCGAGGCACAAAGCGCCAAAACTCTCTCTTCTGTATTCACCAGCTCAGCGAAACCAGTGCGTGATGCTTTCAAGTCAAACTTTATGCCAAGTGCTTTGCAAGACGGACTGAAGGGGGCTGCTTTATTCCCTTCAGTGGCAAAGATCCAACGCAGGAGACGTAGTAGGGAGGAAACTGCACTTCCCGTACTCTTCTCCAACTGAGGTGGACTGAAAACAATATAGTCATCATAGAAGCTGGTCCAGATGATGGATAGCAGTTGAACTCCTAGCCACCAAATAGATCTCGCCAAACGCAAAAACGAATGAACACTTCGAGTAGCACCGAACGGCAGAACTAGCGCTTGAAAGAAGAAGGAGGTCTTCTTCACTGGGCAGTAGACTGCCACGTATGCAGCTTCTCGCCCTTGATGATGTAGACCTATTTGCCTGTATGCACTCTTGAGGTCAAAGGTGCGCACTAAAAGGTCTGTGTCTTGATTGCATTGACTCTTCACATTGAACCAGTTGCTCAAAACTGCTGCTGCTGCATCAATTGTATGCAAGGCCGGCATCTCAGAAGTCGTCACACAACTGTTGACCCCAGAATCTGAGTAGTCGTCGATGAGGCGAGCTTTTTCACCTTGCTGCAATCCAAAGCGTCTGGTAATGGGACTGTGTGGATCAATTTCAGGTATGTCCAAAGGGCCTCTTAACCATCCTTGCTCTACCTCAGTCAAGGTCTGTTGCCACACCTCTGCATCGATTGAATCACTGCCAGAAGAGCTCGCAATGTCAAAGGCTTTCCTTTTCATCATAGCCGAGTGGTGGTGGCAGGAACAAACTTGGAAGGAAGAACACCAGTTATAGGTACTTCTCCCATCAGCTTAGCTCCTTCCACGAGTTCTCTTTCAGCATCCACATCAGGATATCCAGCTTCCACAAACATCTCCCTGAACAGCAAGATCCGTTTTTGAGAGACCGCCTTAGCTACCACTGGATCCATTGAATCTTTGAGCTTTCGTTCTTATTCTTCCAATTGTTTCGCCCTAGTATTCCAGAAAAGCAGCGTCTTCAGTCTCGCCTTTGCAATCTCCAGTGGGCTCATTTGGATATGCGTTCGTATAGCCTCCTCCAGAACACCAGGAACTGCTCTTTGGACTGCTAGCGGGTGTTCGAACACTGAGGCTTTCTCAATGAATTCGAAAGGTTCCCAAGGCACACCATAAACTTGCAGTGTAATCGATGTACGCGGTAAATGTTGCGGAATGCAGCCACCATCTATATTCCAACAGCTTTGCAAATGTTTTTGGCGTTTGCACTGACATTCTCCACTCCATCGAAGCCCCCCACTTGGAAAGAGTGGGGGATTTTGCAATGGTCAAGGCTTTGACACGGTTGAAGCCACATGAATAGTTTTTGCGCATCACGAAAAATCAAAAGCTTGGACATGTATTCAGGCACCATTGGCAACATCTTACCTGACAGAAGTTGTTTGCCACTCAATGATTGCGCTGCAGGATTTGGACGTATGGACTCTGTCTGGACAAAACCCATAGAACCAAGCTTAGTCAGGTAGGCATTGACTATTGCCGTATGAGGGTAATGGACCTCAAGGGATGTTGCAAAAACACGTTTTGATCCTTTGCGAACTGTGCCCCAAGGTTCATGTCTATGATTTCCAGGGCACACAAGGTTGATCAGGTGCACTTCTTCAAAGTTCGCGACCAACCTTGTCCATTTCGGCCTCGTTGAGCCGTAAGCGCAAGCTTGATGATCTTGAATGAAAAGGTCTGGTGCAAATTCCATCTCGGACCAAAAAGAGGTGCACCAAAACAAACTGCTGCGAGGGTTTTCACACATTGCCAGTGTATGCAGCCGATGGCATTGGTCAAAGGTTTCGCCACAAAAACTGTAAAGTATATTAGCTTGAGATACACGCACTGCATTAATGCCTTACAAAGAACTGATCCCGTCAGGCTCCAAAACTGCGCGCAAAGGTTTTGGCAAAACTTCTTCACCCTCCAGTTGAATCTTCCGGGCTGCACTTGCTGTTCCGCAGGGTGGTGCCCAAAATATTCGCTCGAGTCAGATCTAGTTGGATTATTGAAGCATGTGAATTCCGATTTCTGCGGTTGTCGACTGCCACGCACCCCATCATTCGGGCTCTGCGAAAAGTTGCAGTGACGCCTGCAGTGCCAGCACATAGTTCAATTATGACCAAATCCTTGAGATGAAGGTCTCTTGCACGTTTGGGTTCTTCTCCTAGTCACTCCTTCTGAGGCATTTCATTGGAGTGGGCCTTGCAGAACTGATGCGGCTTGAAACAATTGGCCTTGAAGCAAATGTGGCGCCCTTTGGAACACGCTGCACCATCAGCAGCACCTTTGCATTCTGATAGATTGTAGTTGAAACAAATGCTGCGCCCCTTGCACCATTCCTCTTGGAGCCATACTTGAACCCTTGCCCTTGTTTTTGCTCTTGCCTTTGCCTTTTTTGTTTTCCCAAGCATTGTCTTTGAGATGATCTTGGGTCTTCCATGCACCATAGTTCTGATTCAGAGGCAGAGGCATCAAATGGAAGGAAGTATGATAATCACGAAGGGCTTCATGGGTTCTGGCGTCTAATGGCTTTACATGTGCCGCATCAGGCCTTATGTCTGTAACTGCTCTTGCAAGGTAAAGAAAACTTGTCGGTCAGCTCTAAGCAGCCGAATCATTGAGGTCGGAGCATCGCCAGGAGGAGGCTCTTCAGATAGATGTCGAAATAGGGCATCTGTGTATCGTTCATGCTCGGTGTATGAAATCAACTGCGCAAACTCATAAGCAATCCCTCGCCGCTTGAAACATTGCAGAAGCGCAAATGCTGAGTTGGTGTCAGCATCGGGGATTTTTGAAGATTCTTTGAGAGTAAGAACCGAATTTTGGTTGAGCTGCAACTTCTTGTCCGTCTTGACTGAAAGCAACTCAGCTTCTCGAGAAACACATCTTGCAGGCTCGACATACTTAAGGATCTTGCTCTCGTACTGTTCATTCTTCAATCAGAGCATTTGCAGGTTCCATAGCCCCTTCAATGTTGACGCCTGTCAGGTTTGCCCTTAAATTCCGCATCCTAGCGTTCTTCTCTGCAGGTGGGATAGGCTTTGAGGTGTCAAAAGTTGGGTTCTCAACTGCTGCCTTCAAACTTGCCGTGATGATGATCTCAGCTTCGAAGTGAAGCCGCCTTACTGCAGCAGCTTCACCCATGGCCGGCGCTGTTCCAAGGTTCACTTTCAGCCATTCCAGAAACTGCTGATCCTATACTCTTGCCCTGGGCGTGCAAAGGCAAAAGCTAACTGACCCAGTGTAGAAATTCCTGCAGCAGTCAATCTCTGATGGAGCACAGTGGGAACTTGGTATTCGGCAGCACGAGCATCAAAATGAGCCGTTGAGTCAGCTAATGACGCCATCTTCAGCCAAAAACGGCTCTCAAGCCACCATCTTCAAGAGTTTCTTCAAGAAACAAACACTGCCAAATTCACAAGGCAGCTTTTATGCAAACACCGTCGTCTCAAATTCACATGAGATTTCGCAACGTGTATCAACACGCAACAAATCATGTCACAAACGAAGTGCAAATGCAAAGACTTGAAACAAAGTGGACAACACATCTCACTACAACTAATGAATAGCAATCTCAAAATCACAAGAGCACATGCAAGTAGAAGTTTCAAAACTTGATACATGTCGACACGAAAAATCACAAATTGTTTTTCCGACAGTGGGGTTCATAGAGATTCAATGCTAGCTTCCAGCTAGACGTCAAAGCAACGGCTGCACCTTATTCCATGCAGCTCTCTGATTGCACAATATGCTGTGGTAAGCTTCCTACCACACTTGAAAGTTGTTGCAGTCTTGCAACAATGAATCACCCATGACTTCGAATTGATGTAGAAGTCAGCACCATAAAAAGGCAAGGGCTGAGGTTGAGGAGGTGGTTGCTCAGCTTCTTCTTCTTCTCCGCTAGAGGTGGTGGTTTGTTGACTTGCCTCTTCACTCGTTTCACTCAAAAGATCCGGACTTTGGTCACCATCAGGATCTTGATGATTGCCGCTGTGGATTGAAGGAGCAGGAGACTGTAGTTGATCTCCACCCTCGTCAGCTAAAGAATCGCTGTTCACCTTCAAAACTTCCGATGCTTCCGCTCCACCAGACTGCGAAACAACGTCCACCTTTTTGCTGTCCGAGCTGAAGTTTGCAGGATTGGTGGCTGAGTCCAGACTGTGAAAATTGACAACGCCTGATGCTACCAACAAACTCTGGGGTAATCATGCCTGACCTCGTTCAGGTTCGAAGAGCCTTCTTGTCTGATGGCTTGCAGCATGGCATCGTATTCACGAAGGACTGATGACAAAAGGTCCCAGGAATATAAGACCGTTGGGTTTGCAATTGCTGTAGCATGCCTCGCCAAAATGGCACGGATTTCAAGCGACAAACCAAACTTGCTTGCCCAACTCATCGTCGTTGATTTCAATGAGTGCGAGCTAATTCTCCGACCTGACTTCTTCGGCACACCCAGAATCACGCGAAGGAACTCTGCACCTTCCTCTGAAGCCAGATAGCGCTTTTCGCCAGCATTTCCCAAACTCATCCAAAGGTGCAGGCATCATGTGTTCGGGGTCTTCCATAGGCAATTCCAAACCACAAACATCTCGCAATGCCAAATAATCTTTCACCCAGTTGCCCCTTACTACACCTTCGCACGGTGTTACCACAGGTAGAATTTTTGAACGAATGTCTGCTGATTTCGTCCCTTTGTGCAGCTGTGTTTGCAGTTCGAAGTACTTGCTGCACTCGTCCACGAACACGTGTTGCACTGCAAGAAGGTCAGACCAACGGCATCTCCCGTAAAGCATGTGCAAGGCATGTCCACATAGCAAGCGATCAATGACATGCTTCTCGGCGTCCACAAGGATCCTGTGCAGCTGTCTGACTTCCACTAATGCTCTCTTCTTGGCCTTCATCTGGGCAGAGATGCCCTTGATGCGCAACGAAGATTCGATGTCTCCTGTCCCGTCAACTCCCAGAATGTACCATGCGAAACGACATGATTCCAGAAAAGTTGAGGCTTTGGTAGGAGGTGCATTGTTGTCATGTAGGTACTTCACATAGCCCCACGCTGTTGATTCCAACATAGGAAGCCAGGCAGGGCCCACATGATCAAGGCGCCAATTGTAAAAGCCCTTGATCCCATAAAGCCTTTTCCACAAAGTACCAGGGCTCTTTAGGCTGAAACAAGCATCAAGCAATTCACTTCCAACCTGGGCGATTGTGTCAGAAGTTGCATCCACTGTTGCTTGTCTTCCAACTGTGATGTTGGATACGCTCATAACAAGCAGATCCCACCAGGCTTTGATTGCTTCTCCACGTCGCTTGTCCCTTTCGTCCACATAGTTGAGGTCGTCCACATTTTTCACAACTTTTCAGAATGAACGACCAAGGTTTGGAGGCTCTTTGATCTGAACCACAGGTTGCAGTTGAAGGTCTGCTTTTGACTTGACCTGAATTGACAAATTCAAAAGACTATTGGCACCAGGTTGCAAATCAGGCGGTTCCAATCTAACTGAAGAGGAATCACTGAAGACACCTGCTAGCCGCTTGCGCTCCCAAGGAAATTTGAACTGCCCCAGATTTGCAGTCCTCATAGCAAGGTGTTCCACACCCAGAGAAGTTGCAGACTTGTTCGCAGTTTTCTCACCACTCCCTGAAGCACAATCATCAGCGTCTTCAATCAGAATGCGAGGCCTCTTGAGGTTTGCACTGTCTTCAACCTTCGGCTCATCGTCTTGCACATGACTCCAACTGCCTGTGTCAGAACAACCGTCAAGATGCCCGAAAAACTCTTCTGATTCCGGAAGCTCCTGCTCGTCAACATTGATCACTTCATTTCTCGCATCATTGCCTGAACCAAGACTCAAACCACTCAGTTCTGGCGACTCCTCAGGCAGAAAGGATGTTTCCTTGTATGCTTGCGATTTCTCAAGCCACCTTTTTCTCATCCTCTTCGCCTTCGACAGTAATAGCAGCTGTGATGAATATGTCCCTCTCTACGCGTGCACTCTGCGTCGCACCACTTGCGCTTGTAGCCACAACTGTAAGGTGTCAAAAGGTCAGATGAATGCTGCCTCTCGTTGGCAGATTGCGGCGGTGGATCAATCAGGGTGTAGCTACTGGCACATTGACTGTCTGCGTCCACTGAAAGCAAATGAAACTGAATTTCCGCAGCCACACGATTCTGTAAGTTGACTAACTCCAGATTTGTAAGATCTTTCAGTGAAATATCAGCAGCTCCAACCCCATTGCTTTGCATGACGAACAAATCGAAAAAGGTCCCACCACGACCCTCCCTGAGCCAATAGTTGCATGATCATCTTCAAAATAATGCAGTGTCTAAACGACATTGGCTTCGTTTGGAAAACCTTGACATAATTGATGGCTAGAAACCTACCCGCCCTTCAACTGATGAACTCTGAGTTGACCCAGCGTTTTTCATGGCGAAATAATGATCAACGGATGAGCAGTGAATTTCGCAAACAGGCACCTAATACAACCTTGGCAGATATTCCATTCGCAATGGTTTTTGGCTCAAAATGAGTCAATCAGTGCCCATTTCATGCGTTGTTTCACATACAGTCAAATCTAGTGATTTTCACCAAAGAGTTTCAACTACGGAAGTTCTTCATGGAGAGTAGTTGTGACAACCATGAAAACATTCCTTTGCCAGAGCCTTCGACCTTACAAAAAGGTCAATGTCTCAAGAATTCAATGTTTCAAGCCTTCAGCCTCCATTGAAACAATTCCCTCCCAGGGAACAAGTCCATATCCCACCTTTGTAAAAACGATCCTTTTTTTTTGAAAAGTGCTGGCTGGTGGGGGAAAAGGTTAGTTCCCAGGAGGGTATCAAACAAAAAAGTGTGACAGCCAGGTAATTCAAAGTGACCATTTTATTACCAATCGTTAGAGGTCGCTTGAAACAACCTGCAAGTTCGGGTCACATTTTCACTCACCATCCCAAAAAGGTCACAAACTCGCAGAATTGCCAGGAGGGTATCGCCTGCACCCGCTTTTGAAGATAGGTAGGACTGTCATCTTCACGCTGCTCACATTGCCTCGGAATCCACGGATTTGAGGGCACCTCTGGGAATTCTATCAAGCGGGATTTACACGGAATGTTCCTTACTAAAACATCAGAAAGAATGTATGAAATTTACGACATGATTTTAGGTCCCGGAAGGAAATTTCATCCAGATTTCACTAGAGATCCTTCTGGTGCTCTGCCACCCTCCGATTATCAACATGAGATTTCCATCGGAATTGGACGAGAAATCGGGCCTGATTCCCCACCCTCAAATGCTGGGTGCCACAATTCTCACGAATCTTTCCTCGAGGAAATGTAAAAAAACTCAAGCATCAGTTACTGGCATCCTGAATGATTACCCTCCATTAAACTAACAGAGCATCTGAAAATGCATGCTTGGCAAATAAAATGTCCTTTTGGGATGGCCGGCAGGTTGGTTTCAGGTAACAAATCTCTTCACTGTTGATATTTCAAAAATCATGCAGCAAATTAAGATTGGTAGTTTATACCACCATATCTTTGCAGATTGTTGCGCGGTGAGCAGATTTCATTGATTCACCCACAGTAAGCCATTCAGTTCCACTATGTCTGTCACACCATTTCTATTGTTTCGCATGTCCAAAAAGCCAGATCTTAGACCAACAAAAATATGTTTTGAAAGAAATGATCAAACTCCCTAAAACTAAGATGTTCGCCCCTAAAAAATGAGCCGAAACATAACAAGGGAGGTAAAATCGTCTTCCAGTCCCATCCCATTTTTAGGGGTAAACACTCACCTTGTTTAAACTCTTTTCACCCAAAAAAAGAATCTGTAAGTCAAAAAGAAATCAACCCAACTCGGACCGACCACCCAGCCACTAAGAGTCATCTTTTTCAAGATGACATCACCAGTTTTTTGGGGGAAAAGGGACATCCCACCCTTTAAACCTTTATTTGCTGGACTGGCATCCTTGGGGTAGGGGGTAGAACCACCCTCAACCTACAGACCCCTCCCAAAATCATCTTGGGTTTTCCAGGACTGCGACCGTTGTTGCCACGTTCTGCGGTGTTCCGGTTGCTTCGGGTGTTGTTGGCCCAGGTTGGTTGGTTTTTCACCAGGGCAGTGGGGTTGGCATCCACCGTTGAAAGTGGGGAAGTAGATTCGCGTTTTTTGTGATTGAAAGTAAACGTTTTTGTATGTTCTTTCTCAAAACACTTTGAGGTTTCTTATTTTGGGTGATTTCTGTGACCATTCCCAATAGCACTCCAAGAAATTTCTCTACCTGACTCTGGTTTCGTCTTTTGTTGTGCTTGGAGTTTTTGTAGGTGACTTCCTTTTTTATCTTCAATTTCAGGTGTTTCGAAAATGAATAAATTCAATATGCTTGTTGAGGATTCAGGGTACATTCCTCACAAAAGATTTCCCTTTCAAAAATGATGACTTTCTCAGTCACCTTTTGGTAAAGGTGAAATCACCCTACTATTTGTTGCCACTTAGCCCCCAAAAAATTCGTCAACCCTGGAAGGCCCATGCTAGTTTCCTGCGACAAAGCGCGGATTTTTTTTTTGAAACCACCAGCTGCACTACAAATTTGGTCACAATCTAAAAAGGTTCATGTTCATACACCATTCAGCCATATCGATCATATAATAGAATGAGACAATGTAACATATCATACCCGGTGGCAATGTTAGTACTGAATATATTCTTTGCATATCATCTACATACCTCCACAGGAAAACTAGCAACTAGGTATGAGCATTTCATATTTCATATCATAGATTTTTTGTCGTTGGAAGCAGTTCTCAGGACTGTCGAAGGGTAGCGAGCATATCTGGTGATGCGTCTCTGGACAAGATCCCTTTGACTAAGCAGGGCAACTTGTAAAATCACGAATCCTGCAGCAAGAAATAACCATAAGGACCGTAAGGAGCCTTAAATGATAGTTTATATCATATAGTCCCTAAATATGACTGGGCTTAAACCGCCCCAGTCGTAAACGCACCAACTTGTCAATATCTGAACCAAACTATCCACCCGAAATCTCCACCGGGTTGTTATTTTCAAGGATTTTAGAAAACAGCTCCCTGGCCCGAAAAATCATCCTCCACCAGGGCCCTTGGAGTCACACAAAAACCTTCACCGGCGAATTTAGAGTGATCATTATTTTTACAAAACCAAGCAATGCAGGACTTTTTTGGACAAATCACTGCAAATCACTGTAGGTTTTCATTGTTTCATTCTCTCATTGCATGGTTTATTCTTTAATGATCCCCTATCACACCTGGAGAAGAGCTGGAAGAAAAAAAATGAAACTGCGATGAGCTCCAGATTCTCATCTTCATAAATGGCATCAATGAAAAACTGAATTGCTGAGCTGCAAAGGACTTCCCCAATTAGATTCTGATTTCAAGACAACCGTCCCTCTTCGATGGTCTTGTTCATCTAGCAAAACATTCCCAACGCCGCAAAAAAAACCTTTACCAAGATGTGCTGATCAAAACCTGGGGGTAGCTCCAAATCGCCCAGTGGTATGTAGAAATTTTTGGTACCCCCAGCTCCGTCAACCTCGCTCCCTTCCAACTTGCACCATCTAGTTTATCACTTGGCCCCCTACCTGCAGCAGGAAGACGTAGAAGAAATACGACGAGAAAGGTGCCATGTTTCCGACTTAAGACCTGAACAGAGTTTGATGTCCTTGACTTTTGGGAACCCTTTGAGGCGTCTCTTTGGACCATTTCAAACGGCAGCGGTAAAAAGTCAGCAGTGCGGGGCTGTTTTACCGTTTTCCAAAAACCAGAAAGGGGTTGACTTGGATGATGGAAAGTTCGTTCACAAACAACACTTTTTGATACTTGTATATAAATGATGGCCCAATGTTTAGGCGGTTTTTGATGTAAACATGTTTTACAAGTTTTCATCATACTGAATGTTGAACCCCATCTTAATGGTATTTATTCGAATTCTTTTCTTTTCAAAGAAAACCGACCCATGTAGATCTTTCATGTTGCGAACATGTGGCTTACATTTGCAAGACGCCACCAAAAAAACTCACCATAGACTGCTCGAGTGCGAAAGATCCAACAGAGTGAAAGACTGGCAAGGTTTGGAAAGAATATGAACATGAAAGCTCCCACAAAAATTGGTTTCCTGTTTGAAGAACCTCTAGTCAGCAACAATCAACGGAGATCGATGAAAAAAGAATGGAGATCTCCTTGTTTTCTGGTTTGCATCGAGACCTTTGGACCGTTCCGCAGTGGATAAACTAACTAGACCCCAAGTGGGTACCGGAAAGAGAAAAAGAGCGTGGTAGTAACACATGACATGAAATGAAAGGGCCATGACGTCTCAGTCGAATTGAACACAACCCATGAAATTCAGACAAACAAAACAAACACCAACCTGTTTTCGTGAAGGGCGGTTCCTATGACCCCAACGTGATGGCGTTCCAGATGATGTTTCCCCTCACCGATCCTTCTTGACATGTGGATATACGCGCAAGAAGAAGTAAACACGTCAGAGGAGCAAACTAAGTCAAGTCAAATGGTTCAAGTCAAATAAGCCACATCAAGCAAGGCAAGTCAAGTAAGGACAAACTGATATGCATGGTTTTTTCGAAAAAAAACACTTTTAGTAGTGACTTTTCATGAAAATTCCCGGGGGACTGCCCACCAATGGTCTCAGACCGGCAAGGTTAACCAGCTGAGTCTTTCAAAAAATGGACAATCATCAAATTGAAAAGAATTTTGTTCCATAAAATTCCATCCATCTGACTAAAAATAATTTCCCTGGCACTCGAGGGCTCGAGGGGTGTGAAAATTTGCCCTAAAAAGAGTTCCTTCCGCCAAAACACAAAAATGAGTTGCCTGCAGCGTGACAAGACAAGAAAAACAACGTAGTTGCCGCAAACAGCAAATAGAGTGAAACACACGGAACGTATGTACCAAATGACGCGGACATCTCCATTTGCTTTTAGTTCGTAAAGCCGCACAATGCATGAGGTGGGGGCTTTTTGCAGCGCAGTTTATTACAAATTCATCAAAATGGCGCTCAAAGCAATCAAAACTAATTTTTCCGATCATTTCAATGGATGCGCATAACTAAAAGCACCAAATTTCTACACTAAATGTTGTGGGTTAGAAAGGGAATGAATCTGCATTGTAAATCGGAAGTTTCCAAACACAAGCGAAACATGCACCACAAATGACATCACAAGAAACCATGACCGAACTGAAAGGAAATTCATGCAACCTTTTTGTGACCACTGTGGTTTGTCTGAAGCAGTCATTGCAGACACTCTTATGTCCACCGTCCAAATATGGAAAGCTGTCACACAGCCAACTTGTAAGGTGAATCGCATATCTCAAACGCCAGCAGCGAAATCGATTGTAAAATGAAATACACTGAGCCTGTGTTCCATGTGAATAGTTCCATTGTAAATAATATTGCATCCAAATGCAATCCACCAAAAATACACGTGTATCAACTGAAATGCAATGTCCAAACATTGCCACCAATAAGGGAACCAGCTGCTGGCAGTGTGAGGATCAACTGAGATCTTAACCCCCCACCGTAGGCAGTTGATCCGAATTCACCAAGGCGACTTGTCGAACTTCTTCGAATTTGAAGAACGGGTCCGATCTCTGTCAATTGCCTTGGCGATCTTAGCAGCTTCAAACTCTTGTTTCGTCTCCCACAACTCATGAACCAGTTGCAACGGCAACTCATGATAAGCCACCGCAATGCGATCATCTGCATCGAATCCGTCGAAAACGCCATTGGTAAGAGCGTCAGCTTCAGCGTTCTCGTCTCTCGGCCTCCACACCAAATTCAATTGCAATCGTGCAGCCGAAGCAAAACAGAGAGTTGCATGTTGATCAGCATCAGAGGCCACTTCGTTGTAGCTCTCTTTTGACTGAGCGCTTCATTGCTCTGATTGTCCGTACCAGGGTTAAGAGAAATGGGAATCACCTTTCTCCGTGTAATAGGGTTCAGACAAAGAGGAAAAGGGCTGCCCGGGTACAGCGGAGAAAGATGTGCCTTCATCCAAGTCAAAAGCTGCGCAGGCTTGAAAAAATTTCCGATGATATTATGAAGGGTGCGAATGGGAGGAGAAGCATCCTGAATAGTTTGTTGAATGAGGTCAGAAAGTTCAGAGTCTCTGGCTTTTTCTTCAAAGGAGGGAAGTCGAAACGGGAGATAAATAAATGGATTAGAATAAAAGTCTTGCAATCTGGAGACAATACCCAAAATTTCTTTGGTGAGTTCAGCATTGTAATTTGCATCCCAAGCCACGAGGGATGACCAATCGGACCATAGGAATTCAGGAAGAAATTCTTCAAATGGGACGGATGGATGTAATGTTGGGCGATTGGAAATACAAGCCGTCCGAAATTCAGTTGGTCCACCAAAATATGTTGTATCATAAAGGAGATTTCGCGGATGGTAAGCCAATGGAGTCTGCACTACTGAGCCCTTGTCTGTGGTACGCCTAGGACGCAGCCAAGGAGGGAGAGGCCGAGGTTTAAGAGTGGACGAGTCAAGCACAAGTGACCAATTCTCTTCAAAAGGAGAAGAGGAGGAGGTAGGAAGGACAGAACTGCTAGAAGAGCTGAAGAAATATCTAGCTCGAGATACAGAGCCCCACTGAACGCAATTTATATAGTGAGCACATGGGGGTGGTATACCTAGTAATTGGTGGATATATGTTTTCATATGTTCTTGCATGGAACCTGCATTTTCGAAAAGGACAACAACGCGCGGCCAAAAGGAGGTAAGGGAGAGGTAATAAAGAACAGCCCAGCCGCAATGTAGAAGGACACTGCGATCTCCAACAACTCCGAGAACACCTTTGCCTCGTCCAATGATAGTTAAATCCGGGCAAGGAAACCCAGCAGCGACAAAGATGACACTATTGGACGGGAGCAAGGAGATGAATTGTCTCAGTAACAAGCAATTGTCTTGAATTAAAAGCCAGACATCTTTGGCATAAAAGGTATGGACCCCATTTTTATCAAATGACCATAAAGTGCCATCGAGAGGCCAACCTTTGACTTTAGAGACCACTGCCCTAGTGCCAGGATCATTTTCCACAGCGAGAATGGCATGAGGCCATTGCCCAAGAGCTTTAGCAATGACATCCGTAAAACTACCGCTGCCATCAAAGAGAGAAATGATACTAAATTTAGCGGCGTTCTGTGCAATAATAGTTTGAGGGAGAGGGAGAGAGGCAAAACGTTGGATTAGTTTGGGGCAAATTAAAGTAGATTTAGCGCCTCGCTTGAAGTAAATCGCACAGACGTGATATAAAAGCAAATGTGAGAGTGGAACAATATGAACACCAGCCGTAGGATCGTAAATGGTAACACTCTCAAGATCAGAGTGATATTGTTCGACAACAATAGGAGGAACATTAAATGGAGAAAAAGGCTTAAGCAAAATTGAACAAAATTTGGGAACAATGGGTCGAGTTCCTTCAGCGGTATTAGCTTTCGCTTCATCAGTAATAAATTTGGAAGAGAGTAATTCTAAAAATTGACTGAGCTGTATTGATTGAAACTCTGGACTCGAGAAAAGAAGTGAGTCTTGAGCAAAACAAGAAGAGATGAGCGAGGGAGGTAAAGAAAAATTCGGGAGAATTCAATGGAAAGCTCTGCCTCTGTAGAAGCATGTGGAAAAGTGGGTAAAGGCAGAAAAATGAAATGGAAGAGACATGGTCAGTAATAAGTTTGGGGAATAGTTCCGTTTGGAGATCAGTTGGCAACCTTTGACAAAGTTGCGTAAAAAAGGGTAAAATACCAGGTAGAGGAACAAATGTATAGGAGTGAAAGGAGTCAAGTGCTTTTTGCAAGATGGATAGCACTGATGGAGCAGAGGAATGCAGTCCGCTTGCGACAGCTTCCATTAAGCGTTGGTGAATATGATCATAGTTGCGATCCCAAGAAGTAGGATAAAATTCTATAGCAGAGCAACAAAGAAGGGCAAAAGTCTGGTAAATCTGTCGGAACATTAAGTGCTGAAGGGCAATCCATTGGCACATCTTCTGGTTCTTCACCATTTTCAGAAGGGCTCTGGCTAAGGGATATAACCTTGCCAGGGAAGAAACCTAATTGCAATGTTGGACTAAACGATGCAGTATGTGAAAGTAAGAATTTAGTAAGAAGTTTAACATGTTCTAAGGAGGGTGTTAAAAGGAGTAAATATGAGGTGGAAAAGCCGGAAACAGTGATCCAGCCTTGTTTGGATAAAGCAATGGGAGATTCATCGAAACAAGGGATCGGATAGGAAACATCAGGCAAAGTTTCCAGAAGGAGAAAATGTGGAGTATGAAATGGAAGTTCTTCCAGAGATGAAGTATGCAATTGTAATGGTTTCGAAGGGAAAAAAAGATTTAGATTTTCAGTCCAATTCTCTTCTAATGGAGATAAAAATACATAAAAATAAGCTGTGCGCACGAAATCTGTGTCCCGGCCGCGGGGGTGCCGCCGGCGGAACACGAAAACGCGAAAACGCGAAAACGCCAAGCATGGAAACGGGAAAAAACGAAAACGCGAAAACGGCGAAAACGCGAAAACGGCGAAAACACAATCCATTCCGTAGTACTTTGAACACGAACGTTATCACAGATTTGGGCATGTGTAGGTATGTACGCCAGCAGTCCATTCCGTATACTTCGAACACAAACTTTATCACAGCTTTGGGCATGTGTAAAGTATGCACCGAAGCAGCCCAGTCCGTAGCACTTTGAACATGAACGTTATCACAGCTTTGGGCATGTGTATGTACCGAAGCAGTCCTTCCTGTAGCACTTTGAACATGAACGTTATCACAGCTTTGGGCATGTGTAAAGTATGTACCGAAGCAGTCCATTGCGTAGCACTATGAACACGAACGTTATCACAGCTTTGGGCATGCGTAAGGTATGTACCGAAGCAGTCCATTCCGTAGCACTATGAACACGAACGTTATCACAGCTTTGGGC
>OMLO01001150.1_pt1 | contig 19737 bp, 22 predicted proteins | sample 1674811 | NCBI WGS metagenome assembly OMLO01 (sample SAMN06265003, study PRJEB25207) | coral metagenome | isolation source: Coral host | place: Mexico:La Bocana,Puerto Morelos, Mexico | collected 2008-11-13 | reverse complement strand
ATTAAAGTTTCCATTGACCAACTGCGAATTGCGCTGCGCCTGAGTCTATACTAATAGTTTCTTTTGCTCTGTCATGTGACAGCTTCCAAAATATCAATTCAAAATTAGTTGCGACTAGCTCTTAGTCTTGATGCCATGAAATAATTTCACATGCGTAGCCACCTCCTTGGCGAAGTGGCTGGTGGACCTGGTATAATAATTTTCTTTGCTAGTGTATGTTTGGATGTGACATTATAGATCGCCTTCTTGTGGTGTGAACAGATTTTAAGGTTTTCCGCTGATTTTTGTGACTCTTTTTGAACAGATGCAGACTTTCGCTGATTTTTGTGACTCTTTTTGAACAGATGCAGACTCAGACACTGTCACTTTAGAAGAAGTTGGCCCGCTTCCTTCGGCTTGAGAGTACTAGTGATAATAGGGTCTGAGCACGCACGCAGCTTTGCTTGAGACTTTTCCATGGCGGGCAGCCTCGACACTTTGAAGGTCCTCTACGTTGAACGCCCAGACCAGTTTGAGCTGTTGCGTGAGACATGCGTGAAGGTTTTGAGGCAGTGCGGGCACTGGGCGGCCACTGAGTGCTTGGCCAACTTAGCTGTCATGCAGACAAAAGCCAAATGTCTTTGCGATTTGGAAGGAGGGCAATCCAACCAGCAGCTGGCTAGGAACCGGTTGAATTTGGACTCCATCACTGTGGCATCCCTCGCGCCATGTTCGTTTCATGCACCTCTTTCCTCAATTTGCTACTTGGAGATTCAAGAACGTGAACGTTTGAGCGTTGAGTGTGCGGCTTCTAGGGCATCAATTGTAGATTTCTTTTTGCCACACGTTGCGGATTTTGTTGAAGTAGATGACGATGGCACGTACATACTTTTGAACAGTGTGAGTTTAATGTTGCAAGACATCCATATGTTTTGCACTTGTCAAGTGCCACCATAGAGGTCACGAGAGCAGCATTGCGCCGTAAAGATCATTGATGGTTGAAAATCGGAAGACTTTGCAGGAGCGAGATGCGTTCTGTGTCTACTTCATATGTGCGTACAATGCTGATGTAGCAGATGGCAAAAATGAAAATTCGCACACGTCTTGTGTAGCATTTTGAAAGGTTGGCTCTATCTTGTTGTAATTTCTTTCTTTTGCTCCGATGGTGGTTCGATCTATCAGTTTCTTGAGCGATGAGCCAGCGCCCCAGTTGATTTAAAATCAAATTAGCGCTTCAAATTCCATGTTTTAAGCAGGTTTTTGTTTCATCAAAGCAGTCAGACTCGTGACTAAACCTGAGTTCGATGGAGCAAACATGTCCTCGGAAGACGTGCGCCTCCAGCAAAGTGACAGCCTGAGATTTTTTTTTCGCAAGTTTGTTCCCAATGAATATTCTTGTCATTGATGTGATAATGCTTGTTTCAATGATCGACTTGATCTACAAAGGAGTGAGTGTTTACCGCACGTCATTCATTTTTATTCATGAGGCCCAGTTGATGCGAGCAGGGTCTCGGTGCCCCAACTTTGCGTTCATGACACCGAAGTTTGGCGCGAAGAAAGTGGTTCAGTACCGGCCAATTTGGTTGCGGAGACCAGATTGTGGCCCGCTCAATATGAAGCTCGACACTTGCCACCATTTATATATACTGAAAATAAGTATCATTGAATCCTAGAATGTCGTCTGAAGTCAAGTGGGAAATATCACTAAGGATCACATTCATCGTTCTTCCATTTTTGTCAGGTGCCGCCACGGACGATCAAGAAGTCGAAGCGTGTTCGGAAGACGGACAAGTTGCAGAAGAAACCTCTCATCAAGAATGCCTTTGGTACGTTGCGTCAAGACCTTAGCTGTGATCTCTTCTTTTACCTTTGTCACTGTTGTGCCATGTTAATGTCGTTAAGGTTGCTTCTCAGCAACGCACCGAGCCACGACTTCGTACTTGTCTGTACGAGGTTGTCAGGACACATTAGTGCATTGGAATTTGTTTTTTGATTTCAACTGCGAGTCTCGAGCCCTTGCCATGCAGGATCTGGCAACTCAAATTTATTTCTGGAACCATTTCCGCTCCAGCTGCAAAGATGACAAGGTGAAGCCCGGCAGATTTCTGAATCCAGAGGTCGCAGAGTTCCTTCATGGAGCTTCGGTTGCATCATCATTCCACTTGCCTCACTGGTGTCAATGCCAGTGTTGAAGATTCATTTGCTGAGGTGTTCCACGCGGATGGACAAATTCCAAGCCAGGATCAGTGTCGGAGGCGGAGTTCTTCGAGACGTACCCGCACTTGAAGCCTGACACTGACAAGGCTAAGGCCTGACAGGTGTTTCTGTTGCCTGGCGTCGTACATGTGAATCACTACCGCTCTAATGTGTCACTAATTAGCGCATATATTAATATTATGTTGTTTGAAGTATGATCAATGATATCAAACTTAATGCCATTCAGATTTACTTGTTCCTTGGGAGGCTACTGCAAGGCAACCGGTTGTAAGCCTGTTCTCGGGCGTGGGAGCGCTGGACTTGGGCTTATCACAGCCCAGATCCCAGGTCATTATTATTATTATGTTTGAAGTTATTATGTTATGAGATCAGATGTTGACATGTAGTTGAAGCCAAGGGTGGTGCGCTCAATCGCGTACGTGGGAGACTTAGGGCTTTCGCTTTTTTCACGGCTTCGGTCTTCGCTCCAAGTGAACAAATCACTACAGTAATCATTGAAATGTTTTTTTTTGCTGACAGGTGGAGAGCAACCCCAACTGCAGAGCTGTTCTGGCCTCTAGAATGAAGGATAACCTTCTAGACCATGGCGAGATTGCCAGCGACGTCCGGACCTTTCAGCCTAGCAAAAAAGTGGCCGATGAAGCCACCGGCGCAATCGGTGGATTTCCATGTCAAGCTGCTTGCATGATTTCATATTATTATGCTGAATGAATGAGTTGCTGATTTTTGCTGGAAGCCATCCACTCAAAACTTTTTCAAATACATTGAATTGGGCATCAGATTCTTCCAGATTGCTCAAAACTTGTTTGTTTGTTTGAAGAGTTTATTATTAGACTGACTGAGGGGTTGTCGTTGTGTAGCCAAGGGAATTTCTACCGCTGGTTTACAGTTGGGATTGAACGACAAGCGGAGCGCCCTTATCACAGAGGTGTTTCGAATTTTAGACTGTCTTCCGCACCTGTGACTCAGATGCAGCAAACTGTTTTCTTGTATTGCTGAATGTCATGTGAAGAAATGGAAGCTGGGCAGGGGCAATCTGAGTCAGGTTATTCGCTATCCTCGAGAATGTAGCGGCCCTACTCTCGGGGCAGCCTCGGATGAGGGCACTTTGGAACTTTATTTTGCAGGCAAGACTTATTGTCATTCATAGTCCAGTGTTAAGTTCTTGAATCCTGCACGCAGTTGTTTTGAGTTCATGAAGTATCACCAATCACCAGGAATTTTTCGCTCGCGGGTTCATGGTGACCTGGTGCATTGTGGGGGGCAAAAACGTGGGGTACCACGCAGCAACCTCAGGCAACAGTTCAATGGGGCCTGTAGTTCCTTGAAAGTAAGCAGCAAACTCTAAACTTTTAATTCATCAACCCAGGTGAATCGCAACCGGATTTTCATCTATGCGTGCAGACCAGCACATGTTGGCAAGCTCTTCCAGGACTGACTGACAGTCGCAGTAGTCAAGTTTTTAGTAAGAGTTCCACATAATGAATGAAAAGAAGAAACTATTAGCAAGCATCTCATGAGGCGCAAGCGGAAAATTCGAAATCGCTCTCATGTCAACCATAAATCTTAAGTGCAAAAAATCCACTTTAGTATCCAAACTTTCCCTGATGTTATTATCGAAAATCCAAACAGTTCATATGTTTTAGGGCAATATTAAATAGTATTTATAAGTTGACAACTTTGGTATACACACCACTTGTCACGATGATGAATTTCATTTGTCAATTGACATGCATCACTGACTGGTGGCCAGGACTTGAAGCTGATGACGCCCCATGACATTGAAAAGCAGGCGCACATGTGCTTTCACTTTAGGCAGAGGCCGCAGCTATCTCGGTGGTTGCAAGATTCACAGAGTGAGGAGGACAAAAACCGACTCACAGCGGTTGGGAATCTTGTCATCCCACGTTGTGCTTCTTTGGCAATGCATTTAATGCTGGGCAGTCACAAAAAATTCTAATTCTTTTTCTGTTGGTGCATGCATGTTGGAATCATATCTGTGTGTACAATAAGATGGCGTAGTAATTTTCAGTTTTTTTATGTGTGAGATGTCCAGATGGTTTGAGTCATATCAATTAACAATATGTTGGAGCACCAGAATGGTGGGAAGCGAGTCTGAGCAGCGACACGCTCGGCACACCTTCGCTGGGGCCACATTGTGTGCTACTGCCATGTTTAGATGTCGCGCCACTGTCCATGCGTTGCTTTCGTGATGATCATTGTGTGATGGCTGAAACTTTTCATTGCGTTCTTTCCGCAGCTTTTGTCATTCTTGAGGGCTGTGGTGAGGAAAAGGTCTGTAGTGATGACTTTAAGGGGAGGGCTTGATAGACATGGCTGCGGCCATCTAGCCTTTTCTGACGATGAAAGAGAATGGATCGATGAATCGCACTGGCAGTCTGAAGTCATTGTTGTTTCTGAGCCGGATTCTCCTGAGCCTGAATCTACTGAATCTACTGGACCTCCAGATTCCTCTCAAGTCTGATGCCCAAATTGATGATATGCATAAAAGATCATAGTGCCAATAGGAATCAAGATGTCACAATGTGGTGATCGCACATGAGCATTTGGGAACAATAAAATGTTGTGATTGTTGCTCCCACCCAGGCCACTCCGCAGATGTTCGGGACTTCGGAGCCTTCTTCCAAGGCAGGACTGCGATTCCATATTAACAGTTGTGCCTTTTTTGCCACGTGACTAGGTTGGGCCTGATGCAGCAATCAAGCCTTGCAGCCAAGGACAGAGTTTCGTTTGAGTGAAGGCCCCATGACCAATTTCAATTGCAGAATACTAGCTCTCATTGTAAGGAGAATGCACCAGCAAGAAGCGCCATTTTGAAGGCGGGTCACGTAGTTTGGATTGAATCGAATCAATCATTTGAGTCTGTCAATGCCATCATTGCAGGTGACTCACCCTCTGAGAGCGTGACATCTGTGGTGTCTATGCTCAAGCGACTGAAGAGCAGCAATTCCTTGAATGATTGCCAATCAATCAAATCAGAGTGAGTGACTTATTGTTCTGCGTGTCAATGCATTTGGTAACAATTAGGTTCCAAGCAAGAGTATTTTTACTTTTGCGTGCAGCTTGCTGAATTCTTGTCTCCGTTCAACTTCTTGTTGTGGACTTCTCGCAACAGGTTTAAAAACAGAGGTACGTTCTTCAAGTTTGTTGATTTTAATTTTGCTTGAGCAGTTCATCCTACTACGTTATTGTTTGCAACAGCGCAATTTCAGAGCATAGCGTTGTGAGCACTGTGATCTTCACCAAAGCGTTTAACCTCCAGATATAGTGCTGCATGAGAATTGGTCTCATTTATTCTGTTTGCTTTTCATGGAAACTGTATGTATGTCAAAAAAGATACTACTAGTCTTTAGCCACACAGAAAGGTATAACTTACAACTTACTGATTTGGCCAATATTATTTCATTCCTCCAAGAAAGCTACCAATCAGTTTGTTTGTGTCAGCAAAGTGTTTTTGTAAAGAGCTTACATGATGCTGTCATGTGCCATAATGCTGTCATGTGCTGCCAGCAATGGTCGTTGGTGAAATTGTTTGCCTTTCTGACGATGAGGGAGGTAATGTTCAAGTCAAGTTGGAAGTGAAAGAAGAAGTGAAAGAAGAAGTGAAAGACGAAATCAAGATAGAAGAAAAAAGTAGCGGGAGTAGGTCAAAGATCTTGAAAAAACCGTCATTCAACCTTGCAGAAGTTACAGGAAAGGTTGGAAAGCTATTGACCTGCGTGTGCCGTTGTAAGACAAAGATTTGCTTGCGTCAATTTCGTGGACATGCAAGTTCTATTGTACGTGTGCGCGAGCGATTGGCATGTTTGGACAAACATGATGCCGACAATGAGGCTTGTGAGTGTTGATGTAGTCATATTCATGCAAACAATGTATAACAATTGTTTGTGGAGACAGCAAATATTTTTTAACCACGCAACTTTCAACCTTTCATTTTGAGCACTGTGCATCACGGAGTACTTCCTGCATTTATATCATATTGCTGGGGGAGATCCTTTATTGTGTTGTATGATGATTGGGTGAATTTTGGAGTTTGAGCCATAAAAGTTGTTGTGTTTTGTCAAAAACAAGAGCTGCAATGGCCAGCCAAACCCTGCAGGTGATTGCCTTGTTGAGGGAAAAGCCATGTGGAGGAGCGAGAGCAAGGTTCAAACAGTCATTCTTAGGAAAGGCAGTGTGCCAGTCTGCATTTCGACGACTTGTGGGGCTGGGGCCAACTCGTTTTGAGAAACTTCGGCATGCAGAATTACATGATGAAGGAGCACCAATTGACCGTCGCACATTGCCCCGCAAATTGATTTGCAATCGGAAGGTTTCGATTGAACGGAGAAGTGCTGTAACAGAATTTCTCTCAGAGCTCTACAACACACTCAGTGAACCAATGCCAGAAGCGAACAGCACTTTGAAGCGCAAAGCAGACTTTGCGTTTGGCAAGGGGGATGGCCAAGTCTTGCCACATCCTATGCGCTTCCGTCGGCATCGTGGGAGGAGACCAAGAATGGCTGCAAAGAATCACAGGGGGAAGGACCGGCCATTGCTGCGACTTTTGCCACCAGGGAGCTTCAGCGACTACTTGACCATGTTCCGTGCGAAGCGCCCCGAGTTCAGTAATCTCTCATTGAAGCTTTTCTGCGCCGAATCTCAATCAGAATTTAAATAAAATTTTAACCCTGTGTGTTTCTTACATCACTGATAAAAGGTTGCATTCAGTGATAGCCATGATGCAAAGGTGTGGGCAAATGCTTTTGGTGACAAGCTGGCCATTCGCGAGCGAAGCCAACACTCGCAATGCTGGATCTGTGTGCGACACAAACTCATCATCAGGAAGCTATCCAAAGACAAGATTTCACGACAACTGCAGATGCAGGCCTATGAAAAGCATTTGCAGATCCAGTACAAGGATCGTACTTGTTATTGGTCCGATCGCAGTGCCTCACGCTTGCCGAGGCTTCCTTGTGGAGGGCGGACGGTATCAATTATATGCGACGCTATGGATCACAGTAAGTACAGATACCCACGAAGCGAGGTGTTTGCCTCCAAGGAATTTGGCGGGTTTATCCGCCCCAGCCTTGATGCCACAGCAGTCATCATCCACGGATATTTGATCTTTGTGGGGCTCAGTGAAACCTTTACCAAAAAAGACTCATCATGGAGCACTGAACTTCTCTACCATTGCCTGGATCTTCTCTCCAAGCAGATTGACCTCCGTGAGGTTGATCTGGTGTTGCAGTCGGACAACTGCATTCGCGAGACGAAGAACAACACATTGACGAGGGCAGCAGCTTATTTGGTGGGGACGAGGCGGTGCCACTCATTTACTTTAAAGTTTCTAATGAGTGGCCACTCGCATGAAGATATCGACCAAATGTTTTCCATGTTTGCAAATGTGATTGAGCAGAACAAAGACCTACACACGCCGGCTGACTTTGTGCAATTGCTCCGTCATTATTTTGAGGACAAGGATGTGCGGCCGAACGAGCCTCACCGGTTTGTTGAAAAGGTGGATATTGTGCGGCATTGGAATTTCAGCGAAATGTTCATTGCTTTTTGATTAAAATCCCCAAAGCATTCTGTTTTGTTTTTTGTTTTGCGAACTTGGAGCTAAACACATTGTCTTAGTTCTTGGTGAGATGTACAGCAATGAACAGTCTCTCTGAAATCAAACCAGCCATCCTGTCAAGCAACACTTACTTGATGTTCGCCGCATAGGAAGTAAAAATAATACAACCTGGATCAGGAAAATACCTAGCCTTTCATGTGAATTGCGACGAACCGACTCTCAGGAAACCCTTCTTCCACTTGAATTGCCACGAAAACCACTTGACCGGCATAACTGGACCAGCTGCTCCACATGTGTTTCAGTTCAGCAGGCGAGGGGACTTGCCACGCGACTCGGCAATTTTCATTTAAGTTTGATGTCCTGTTGGTGCATGTTCGTACATTGAAACGGGTACATTTTCGGGACTAAGAACTTTCAACTATAATATTTGTCAACAAGATCGGATTTCATTATAACCAATAAACCATGCGTTGTGTTACTGCTGTATTTTTACAAAACAATTGAGGTGAAGTGCGCCGGAAAATTGAAAACACTTATTGGGCATCTGGCTTCGATCATGATGATGATGTGATCCTCAGGCCGCCATTTTGTTGAACATCCGAGTTTTTTGGACAAGTCACAGTGTGAATGTAATTTGTAGGCAACGCTTTTGTGAATTCAAAACTGAATGCCCAGGATTAAAACCTACATGTCAGACGAAGATTACGTTGACCCGCCACTCCTCTACTTGCCAGAAGCTGTTTGCCGGGAGATTCAGTATTCTGGCTCATTGCCAGAAGGCGTCTCTTCGTGTTGAAAGAAAGCGATTTTTGTTCATGGTGAATGCATTTTATCAAGTTTGAGAGTCGACGCCACATTGATACATCATGTGTTCCAATTAGAATATTTTTTTTGCTGTGCTTCTTTGTTTCGGCTTTCCTTGTTCGCTGCCCTTTCACGCATCAGCAACAGAATTTAGAATTTCATTTTGTCAAATGACCTGACTGATCGCAGTCATGAATGAAGAACGGACCATCGACACGAAGACGACCGATAACTGGATCAAGTATGCAGAAATTATGCGTCTCATCCCAAGTCCATCAAGCCAGCAGGTTTGCATGCAGCAGTTTTTTTCCCCAATAACCAGTTTAGGTGGTTCCTTGTTCCATCCTTCATGAGGTCAGGAACCTTTCTGCATGGCTGAAGCTGCAGATCATTTGGAGCTTCTGGCTGCAAACTCCGTGGAACCCAATCCACCTTTGGAGGTGACAAGGTCCAATTTACACGCAGCGCTCATCATGTATCATCGCGATCATAATGTATCACTTTGGTTTCATTGATGTGTGGAGTTGGTTCATTCCATTCAATGCAGGTGCCTGCCAGCTCCAGGGCCCGCTGTGGGGCCTGGGAGGCCTGGATTGATCCCACGCGAAGCTATCAACTTTCAACCAGTTTCTTGCCAGGTGACATTTGTTTTGATTGATGTGTTGTAATTATTCAAAGTTGTTTTTGAATCATGATCTCTGCGTCAGGATCGAAGTGTGTGCAATCGAATTGATTATTTACTTCTGAAGGATTGCCAAGTATTTTTGATCATGCAAGTCTAAGTTCTAGTTACCATTCAGTGAAGTCATCAGGAGGGTCGGTTGCCAGTCTGTGAAGTCACCAGGAGGTTTCAATTTCACTTTGCGAACCGCGGCCCCGATTGTTCACGAGGCTCCCAATGTCGTGAGGATGCGCCGTGAGAGATTGCCAGGTCCTTGCCTGCTTCGGTTCAAGGCCCAAAGGAGGCAATACTATGTGTACAAAGCAGCAAGTAAACTATGGGCGCAAGGAACACCGTGGCAAACAGCTCTAGCAATCATAGAAGAAGCGTTTAATGCCACGACTTATGAATGAAGGAAGTGAATTTGGTGACGCCGTAAGAGTTCAGCTGACTACTAACCAACTTGAAAGCATATTGTCATTTTGCTGAAACTCACTTCTGGATTCCTATGATTTGATGAGTATTCTGTCAGATTCAGACCCCTTTCATGGCTCGTTAAAGTTTTGACTGTCATCAGCCATGACCTGTGGGATTCGGTGTTTGCCACAGGCAGTTTTCAGTTTTTTCCCGGATTTTTATTAAATAGATCTATAATTCATTGTTTTAGGGGCAGGAATTTGATAGGATCAAGGTCGAGAACCATCAAAAAATCAAGGGCGCTCCCAGCACTGAGCAGTTTGAAGAACAGCTCGTTTTACAAAAAGGCTGCAAGAAAGCGGAAGAAATCAGTTTATTAGCAAAAATTTGGGTGCGGCATGGTAATTTAGGGGCCTGAATTTCAAGGATGAATATAGTTGCACATATTTTTCAATGTACAAGGAAAATTTCAACATTTGACCGGCACCGTCGGTATCCATCAAAAAAATGATGGCATGGAGCGGGTTTATTTTTTTGTTTGGGCGCTATGTTTCCAATTGAATGTTTGACTGATCGCATCGGAAGCCGTCAAAAGTTTTGACGGGCTGCAATGAAAGCCGTCAAAAGTTTTGACGGGTTGCATTGACACCCATCAAATTTTTTGATTGATGGAATTGGAACCCGTCAAAAAATATGAGGGATACTGGAACCGTCAAAAGTTTTGACGGGTTGCATTGAAACCCATCAATTTTTTTGATTGGTGGCATTGGAACCCGTCAAAAAATGAGGGACACTGGAACCGTCCAAAGTTTTGACGAGGCATTGGATGGAAACCTGCCAGCTTTTTTTTTGCAACCCGTCAAAAAAATAGAGGATTGCATTGAAAACCGTCAAAAAAATAAATGAATCGGAACCCGTCAAAAAAAATAAGGGATTGCATTGGAACCCGTCAAAAAAATAAGGGAGAGCGTTGGAACCCGTCAAAAAAAATAAGGGATTGCATTGGAACCCGTCAAAAAATAAGAGATTGCATTGGAACCCGTCAAAAAAATAAGGGAGAACGTTGGAACCCGTCAAAAACATAAGGGAGTGCATTGGAACCCGTCAAAAAAATAAAGGTTTGCGTTGGACCCCGTCAAAAAAATACGGGATTGCGAGTTGGAACCATTCAAAAAAACATCCTTCGTTGATGGAACCCTTCCAAAAATGATAATATACAGAATTTGACGGATTCTGGCAACATGGTAACATACATACCATTGCGATTGTTCATCATAGTTTCTCGCTGCCAGGTGCTTCCAACGTTGAGATTGAGAGCTTCTACCTTGCAATTAACTTGCATCTTTGTGCAGTTGAGAAGAAGAAATCAACAATGCAATTAAATGAATGTGGTAGTCAGACTTTGCTTGATTTCCGAGCGACTACAACACTGATTGTTGAAAAAAAATCAGTTTGCAATCATGGAAAGCAGCGTTGGAGCCGTGCAATTTCAATTCAGCGTTGAGACGACTGTGACCTGATTCTCTGTCCTTTTTTTGATTGTAGGGATTGATCAACCTTTCAACATTTCGCTGCAGCCAGACCAGATTTTAGCTGATTTGGTAGCAGTAACTGACATGGCAGGAAAACGGAAATCACAGGAAGGTAATAAAGGAACTGCCAAAGCCAAAGCGATCAAACAAGAGCGATCTGACGGATCTGGCGAGGGTGGCAAGCCAGTGCCCGTTTTTGTCAACGTCTTTACCGATTGGCTGTTCCTGGGCTGCAAGCAAGCTAGTTAGGTGACAATGTAAAGTTCAATCTTCACAGTTTGGCTCTATTGAATATTTCTGTTAGAGAATGCGCCTTGATCATCGCCAGGAAGGATATCTTGCAGAAGCACGGTTCTTTGGACCACTATTTCTCTGAAAAGCTTGGCACCAAGGCGATGGTCCAACATTCGAGTCTGTCTTGTATTGCAATAGATAATAGATTGATGAACCTAACGGACTTTTCCTTTGACCAGGAGAAAGTGCTGGCGTTTTTGCAGTGGCTGGACACTTCTTTTCCAGCTGACCCATCAGTGTCCGCCCCCAAATTGTGATGTAAATTCGGATCTTCTCTCGGTAATGTTTTATTGATGAATTGGGTTCTGAGGCAGTATGCCTCACCAGGCATGATGGACCGGGATGGTCCCATATTCCTGCGCCCATGGCATCTCCCATGGGCTTCTGAATGTGGGTTGAAGGGAGTTCTGGAGCCCGCATCTTGTCATCACAATTACCGATGACTTTTGGATAATGTGATGTTGATATTAAAGGTAGGTCCTTTTCATCTTCAGGTTTTTAGGTGAATTTTACAATCATGGCTCAGGACACATTGCTGTCTCTCAGCCAGCTGATTTGCATGCATGGCATGATTACAGATCCCGATGTGCCCGGGACAGAAAAGCTGGCCATCTCCAAATTGAGGAGGGAATTGGGGTGTTGCCCAAAATTTGAGTTCGCGTCTGTCGACATTGATCCTGGTTACGACCAGCTCATGCAGCCTCACGGTGTGTTTTTTGCAAAAGGATGGTCTAGGTCCGTTAGTGCCTATGCAGTGTGGCTTTGCGCCTACGAACAGCCGTCATTTTTCAAGGCAGGGCTACTACCCTTAAGCGCATTGAAATTTGGAAATTGACAATTTTGATTTCTTCGACACCTTCTTGCGACTATTGACAGGATCTGCCAGAGCAAGTGAAAGAGTCCCGTGGTGGCAATAGAGTTTAAACATGTCCTGCTCAACGGTAACCACTGACTGAAAATTTAATCGTTGAAGCATCTTAATCGTGCACAATGATACCCTTTCGCATCACTGTACTATTCAGTCAGTCAGGACCTATTGCACGATTTATGCGACAGTGACAGCGGTCAATGGGTCTCCAAGTATCCTCGTGGACACACACAGACGCATCTCGTTTGCAACTGCAGCTGAGTCAACCATCATAGCCCTTCCCTGTATCATCCTGATGCCTTGGGTATTGCTTTCAGGAATCACCACAGCAGCGACCATCCGCCGAAAACCGAACTGCTTTAACCTTCTCCACCAGATGAAGCTGTTGAAGACTTTTGGTGGTGATTCACAGGTCGAGCACTTTGTAGACGTGACTTGATATATGAAACTGAACTGGGCCAATTCAATGTTTAAGTTTGTTGCTTTAAGTCTGGTTTTTATCTGAGGCTTGGCAAACAGCTGGGGATCTTGCTGCAGCTTATGGGATTGGGCGGGCAGAGTCCAATGCAGCGTTCAATCTATTGAATGGTATTGATCCTTCTGTTGTGTCCAAGCTCACCGAGTATGTAAAGTTTCTTGAAGCACTATTGAGTTTCGCATGGGACATGATCACTCGTTTTAGATAAAACATGTGACACATGAACCCAAGGAAATGGACAATGGGGAAATTTATCACTCATGACGCCATTGCCAGCGGTGTGCTTAACAGAGATTACAACTCAGCAACCTCCACACAAACGGCGTGGCAGGGCGAGCTCCTGAACTCCCCACAGGTGCTTGACCTACTCCTGGACAGGATGGGCGCAGACTGGTCAAGTTTGCATCCAAAGATGCGCAAACCATACACTTCGAAAGATGTGGATGCATGGTTCTGTTGGTTTTGATTGGAGCTTTTGTTAGTGCGTTTTTGCCTTCAAAAATATCTTCAGTCATGGACGAGTGTCCCTTTTCCAAATTAAGAAATATCGCACCCAAAACTGAGGAAACACTTCAGCGGATATGTGCAGTGTTTCATGCATGCTGGAAGCAGTTTGTTGCAAAGTGTCCAGCAGACTTCGTTGCATCGGAAACAGCTCAAATCCAAAAGACGTGCCCTGCCATCCAAAAGAGTTGAATCCAAACACAACTATATGTTGACCCATTGAACATTTCCCCGGTTCATCCTTCAGGTTCATGGCGAAACATGGCGATGTTGAGCTGACTTCCTTGCTAGAGGACAGTGCACCTCCACCAGACATCTCACGCGTCTCCATTTTTCGAACTGCAATTGCAAAGCACGAAAAGCAGGTAGGCCTTAGGGTTGAACACTGATATCGGTGAAGCTGTCAAAGATATAATATTATATACTGCAATTACGCGCCTGAATGGTTAGGTGGATCAAATTGCTCAAGCTGCCGCGGAAGAGTGTCTAGCTCAAACAGTTGTTTTCATTTTTGTTGAAAGCTGAACGACAAATGGCTTTCAAGTGAGGTTGCATTCGAAGATGGCCATAGCTACCATGCAGAATACCCTTGCTCAAGTGGAAGAAGATCTTGCTTCCATGACTGCATATGTTGCACGGGCCCAGGAAGATGCAAATCGTCAGGTGCGCCATTGAGTGTGAACCGATTATCTCACGCATCTGTTCTTGGTGTTTAGGCGCTTTTTTGAACATCGCCGTAATCTTAAAAAAGTTCTGTAAAGGAATTGTTTTTCACAACTTGTCCCTGGCATGTTGAGTTTCAGTCACGTACCATGGTGTTTTCCAGTTTCACCAATTTTGTGTGAAACACTTAGCTATGGCACTGTTCTACAACAATCTTTTTTGGGAAGCTCAACGCAAACTTCTGACTCTCTCATTGCCAACTCATTGTCTCAGGGTGGCATGGATGTGCAATATTTGTCGGCCCGTTTTCAAAAGGGTCGAAAGTGGGTAGCTGAGCTGATGGAAAAACAACATCGCTACATGAACCTTAGATCTCACAGTGGCGGGCTTTCTGATGCACATGCTGAATTGTTGCGGTATCAAGCCGCAGCTGGTGATGGAGGCAATGCGTCCCTTGATTTCAATATAAGAAACTGTGGTGCAGCAAATTAAATGTTTGCATGATTTTAATTCAAATCTCAAGCCACAGGATGACAATTATGATCTTGGATTTATCTGTGTGGCCATCGCGTGGCTTGGCCTTTTTTACAACCATTGGCCACTCTGAGCCTGATGTTGCTTTCAAGCTTTGATTTCATGAAGCTTAGTGTTTCCATGTTGCCAGGAGGACTTGCTGTCGATGAAGCTGTTGACGCAGCCAAGTCGGTATGCAACGCGAACGCCAATGCGATGCTCTTTGTCTTCTACCCTCAGGTTCACACATCAAATGAAAAGATGCAGGTGGTCCACAATCGGCGGAAGGTTGAGGACAAATGCAATGCGTGCCTTGTTGAATTGATTCTTGCATGGGAGATGTGACACTGTGCTGCTCTGACTTTTACAGTTTTTAATTAGTATCATCCTAATCTTGCCATGCATTGAGATCATTGAGAGGTCCATGGATGTGAACGAAGTCACGGTGAACTACAGAGAATCTGGACACGGCAATGACAGGCGCAAACTGTGCCAGTTGGGTTACTCGGTTTCATCTGAACTTTCCTTCAATGAAATCAGTACTGATTGTCAGGCAAGATGTCATAGATACAATGTGTATGATAATAATAATATTTGTGTTCCTGCATCTGAGGCATCATTTCTCTGAGCAATGTGCACAAAGGGCTGGCCTTTGCCAAGAGCAAGGCTGTTATCCAAGGGTATATTGGACCATGCACCAGAGCACGGGTTTCTGATCTATGGTCATTTGATCCAGAAAAACCAGCTTCTCCGGTACAGCGCGCAACTCGGCTTTCTGATGGGAAGACACAAATCGTAGATGTTTGAAACTCATCCTTCATTTTGAGGCAGCCCAAAGGGGCGTGGAGGGCACCAGGCAGATTCTGATGAATTTGGTGGATGGCATGAACATTGCAGAATCCAGTCATATCTACGTGGTAGATCTTCTACCCAACAAGTAGCTGGGCCTGGATGCAAAGCATGATCATCAGAACAGAATCCACTCACCAGATTTGAGTCACTGCTGTTATCCTTCATTTAGGATTCAGTCCACTATTCACCTCTAAGGTTCAATGAGTGGGGGCGAGCACTTTGGGAGCTGCAGCTCAAGAAGCTTACAGAACCGAATGTTTTGGACTGGCGTTTCATTTCCTTCATGATGGGCGATGACGATCCTGATGGCAAGATGCGGGACACCATTGAGCACCATATCATTGGACGAATGACATCTGCCCTGACCTTACGCTAAATTGTTCTGCCAGCACACACCCATTTTGTGTTCAGCTTCAATGATGTTGAAATCTCAGTTTGTATTCTGATCTTTGCGTTTTGATTTTTGAGGAGTACTGGGATACATGTCGACAAGCCGGACCAGCCACTCGTGAAAGAGTCCCGTTCCCTGAAGCTCCACCGGTCATGAAGGTTTTGGCCATGGATGGGAAGGATCTGAAGCTACTTGGTTCGAAACTAGCTCATTGATCACCAACATTTGAATGGATTGCCAGTGAATTGTTATGTCAGGTTGCCAGACAGAGTCAGCGAGATGCTCGGCGGAAAGGCGGCGGACGTAACCAGGAAACTTACAACTTTCAATCAGAACAACAATGCAAATTTGATGACACCACAGACGACGCCTGACGCAACTCCTTCGAACCCGGTGCGACGCACACTTTGTCGACCAGTGTTCACGGATGGAGACCGTCCTCTGAATTTCATGCGTCTAATTGATCCTCAGACCATGTCCTCAACTGATCTGGAGAATCAGCTGCAGTGACTCTGTTGCAATTTCTCGCAGCTTTTAACTAAGTGTTAGTCTGGTGTGGGAAGCAATTCAATGCATTAGATCAAATCCATCATGCGCCATTTTTTGATATTTGTGGATTTTACTACAATTGTTCTTGCTGGATTTTTTTGAGGCTCACTGCCAAGACAACCTTGCCCAATGAGCTACAGCTTCTTTTGGTGAATGATGGTTCGTTATGGCTCTCCAATCCCTCGACGCAGAAAGTTGACTTTGGCCCAGCAGAGCTGTGTGGCTTCGGCCAAGGAACACTGAACGACAAGCCAGTGAGTCAGGGGCTGAGAAAACATAATACCAACTTTTATATTGGCCATGTTCCTGGATGTTTTTTGAAACTATCGTTTTTCAAGTAATAATATTGACACCTGACACTCAGGTGGTGCGAGTATCGCAAATTCCAAAGCGATTCCATGGTCCTTGGCAAGTGATCTCTCGTTGATGGTCCGTATCACTGACTCGGGGAAGAAGTTGACTTGTTTGGCGGATCTTTGCTGTGATGCAGCCCAATCAGAAGGTGTGACTGAAATTTCAATCGATGATCATGATCTGACGCAATTTGTCAAGGAGAATTCCGCGGCCTTTAGTGATGGTGGTTTTAAGAATAAGCACACCGCATCGTGATCGTTGCCATGTTGATCACTCTCAAATTCAGTCATTACGTTTTAGTCAGTCATTGAGTCATTGAATTCTGTTTGCAGGACGGGACGCCGCAGCCCTTTCGCTACAATGTGGCAAATCGCAGGATGACCACTGCTTTTGAACCGAAAGCTCTGCCTGCCGACTCAGATTTGATGGCCTTGCGGGCGACTGTTTTTGGCGCCAAGATGATTCATGATGGAGGATTGGGCAGTCTTCCACATAGCGACATGGCCAAGACATTGTGGGAGGCCACTCAGAGCAATTTACTTGTTGACTCTTCGAATGATGTGTCTCTATTTTCTCATTTGATTTTTGAAAGTTGCGATGAATTCTTTTTTTGAGGTGAAGTTGGAGCACACCATGATTCACATTATAAAGCCCAAGTTTTGGCTCACTTGCAGCGTATCCCTGAGTGCCAAGTCGGCAGCACGTATCAGGTGAGTGTACTGTGCAGCCTGTTTCTAAGTCTAGCCTGGAGAAAGGGTCAAGACTCGATAATGAAACATCAGATCATTTTCAATTGGTTTTGAAGCTGGGCTGGAACATTTGATTTCAATCAGAAACCGTTTCCTGATGTTCATCCATTGAGTCCCGATTGTTTGACCCGGGTGTTGCAAAATGCAAGGAACTTTTTGTAGTGATGATGATTGCAACTCCCTTATGAGCCGGCTTGTTTTGGCATCCGTCTTTGGTGCGTGAGTTCGGCGCCATCAAAGAAAAACTCCAGAATGCATTTCGTTCCTGCCAATGCCAACAGTGTGCATTTGAGTTGTACTTTAGGGTTTATGCATGGCGTTCTAGGTTTTCCGTGAATGGCCGGATGGACAGAGTAGTCAGTTTTGCGAAGTCACTTGTTAGCGCAATGGTGGCCAGAGAGATCAATGTGCTGTCCGATGATGATGCTCCAGCACCACCTGCACCTTCAGCGGCTAAGTCTGCCGCAAAGTCTGCCGCAAAGTCTGCGGCAGCGAAGCCAGCTGCAGCAAAGGCAGAACAACAGAAGACGCCTGCAGCAAAGCCGAAGGCAGATGTGAAAGCCAAAACAACAAAGAAGAAAGTTGATCCTGCTACTGAGGAAAAGGATCCGGAGGAGGCAGAAGAAGCGACTCAAAAGAAACCTGCTGCCAAGACAAAGAAAACGAAGGTTGATTCTGATCCTACGGAAAAGGACGAGGAGGCAGAAGCGACCAAAAAGAAACCTGCGATGCAGATGAAGAGACCAGCAGCAGCAGGATCTAGCGCTCCGGCTTCTGGTGCTACAGCAGAACCGGCCAGAAAAGCTACGAAGTATTGCTACCACAAGGACAACAAATGGGGCGTGAAGTTGAACGGAAAAGAACAATGTACGGCCCGGTGCTTGGTTGAATTTCGGGGCTAGTCGTTGTCATTGTTCTTTTGGTAATTTCTTGCAGTTTGATTTTGATGCATTTTCATTCGATGCGGCGGTCTTTACTCTTGCGCTCTCAGATCAAGTCCCATCCACTGGTATCAGCGGAGAAGCAGTTGGAGATTGCAGTGACTGCTGCATGTTTTGCAAAGGGTTTCCATTCATGTTGCTTTTTTTCGCGTAAGAGTCGGAGTCAGTACCATGTTTAATACATTTCTCCGCGAATTGCAGTCATTTCCCTGAGCCAGGAAGCTGTTCGGGTGGAGTGCGAGAGGGGCGCAGCGAAAGACGTGTTGAAGCTCTTAGCGGTGCGGGACTAATTCGTTTTAGCGTTACTGTATCCAGATTGAATTTCACTTTACCACGTCCGTTTCCGTTGCATGTTATTTTTTCATGTTTTTTGAGAACCGAATGAATGTATTAACAACTACTACTGTCAGGTGGAGATGGTAGAGGCTGCTGCAGCAGCTGCAGCCAATAAGCAGACTGAGATGGAGGATCCGGTTACTGCTGCAGGCAACACTGACATGCAGAATGACGATGAGAATGGCGAACTTGAGGAAGAAGAAGCGGCCGTGACAGATCCTGAAATGGATGTGTCATAGTTTTCATGAGACCTAAGTGCCTGATGTGGCTTCGAAGTTGCGAGACAACTGACGGTTTGTGGCGATTCCGGAAAAAATGGTGAGTCAGAGAATTGAATTCATTTTTGGATCATGTCCAAAATAGTGTTCTCAAAAAAAACACGATGCAACCAACAATCTGTAGTATGAACTCGCAGTTTTTTTGTTGAAGGCACACGCCCATTGAAGCCGATTCCGTGACATGTGTTTGCAATTATTTGTTATTATTACGGTATGATACATTGTGCGAATATATTATCGTAATAATTGCGCGAGATCTTGCATGATTGACGCTCAGGTTCTGGTTGCAAAAGCGAAGTTTTTGACATTGAGACTGCAAAGTGCGGTGAATAAACACAAAGATTGTTTGATTAATGAGGCTCAAGTTCTCACTGCAAAGCCGGAGTCTTGACATTGAGACTGCAAAGTGGGTCAATGTTATAAATGGTTTTGATAGTAATAGCCATAGCAAAATCCCGTTTTTGACATTGACAAGTCTACTGCACCGCTTCCAAATATGACGGTTTGAGACTGAGAGAACACATGCGAATAATAGTATGAACGTCTAAAAACAGAGCGCTGTGAAGGTCTCTTAGTTGGAAATTGGTGTGGGCCAAGTAGGTGTCTTATTTAAGACTTGGTGCGAGCCGTAGCCTTACGTCTGCAAAAATTAAGCCTTTAACTTTCACTCTTGCGTGAAGTCTGCCATTGTGGAAGCTGTCACAGGACAGAGCAAAAGAACCTTAGCATAGACTCAGGCGCAGCGCAATTCGCAGTTGGTCAATGGAAGCTTTAAC
>OMLO01001149.1_pt1 | contig 19740 bp, 13 predicted proteins | sample 1674811 | NCBI WGS metagenome assembly OMLO01 (sample SAMN06265003, study PRJEB25207) | coral metagenome | isolation source: Coral host | place: Mexico:La Bocana,Puerto Morelos, Mexico | collected 2008-11-13 | reverse complement strand
TGCCTTTGCGCATGCCCATTTATCATCTAGGCCACTAATGAATGGATTTCGATAATAACCTTCGTTGGGTACCTCTGGCCAAGAAGACCTTGTGGCATGCATGGCACTACCAACGTGTTTTTGACTACACATACAATTCACGGACTTGATCACGGCTTAATGCAGCTTCTTAAGACTTCAAAAAGGAAAATGGTGATGTATAATATTGCTTAGAACTTGAATAAAATTTTTAGAAGGATCGGTAAAGCCACTGAGTGAAATCAGACCTGCTCAGGAATGATGATGTTCACTGAGCAATGTTTCAATATTTCTTGCGCGGCTTCCCCCCTCACGTTTTTGCTCATGAACAACAAGAGCTTTGTAGCCGCTCGCCGCTTGCTCGTCACGCTCGCACGTCACGCTCGTATGTCACGCTTGCACGCTCACTTGTTTCTCCTGATTTCCGAGCTACTGCTCGCAGTCTAGACAATTCTATGTAAATGCACTGCCACATAATGTCACTTGGTCAGCCTCGGCGAAGGATTAAATTTCTCATTAGTGTAATTGTTATTGAACTTTTGGATACCCTAAATGACGCTGACAAGTGCGTAATCACATCGAAAACTACAGCAGGTGTTTATTGCTGGTTTATAATTCCTTAAATAAGTCGCCATTGTATTCCTCCGCTGTGCACAGCTGGTTAAGAGCACACATTCACCTTGAAAGAAGAATGGCACCTTGTTTCGTCGCCGGAAATTACAATTTCTTGATTAATAATTTTTTCTTAGGAACGACTCCATATATGTTTCCTACGCTTTCAGAGTTATAGTATGAAATCCAAGCAGGATAATAAAGATTGCCTTTTGAAATTGACTCATCGAGACACCCGCAAGAGACCCAAACATCTAGGGGTTCTGTCCTCGTGTACCGGTTCACAAGAACCGATACAAAAGACCCAACAATGTTCAACAGCTAAACAAAGGTTCGTAAAGAAAGGAGTACAATGGTTATTCCCTCTGTGTAATGGTACACCAGGACACAACCCATCTGGGGGATCGTAGACGTTCTTACAGGTTCGTCACGCAATCACCTAAGAATGTCTGCGTGGGAGGCTATGAGAACATGTACATCATAAAAATCGGGGTCGTCTTTTACATTGCAAATATCTAACTCATAACAGATTCGCACTTAAAACTGGGAAACTCTTTTAAAACAAGCTTGCTTTGTAGATCATGGGTTTCATATAACAATATCAAGAAGACGTAAGGTCTCAAGCTCTCAGCCGCTTCCAAAATATTTATTCTATATTTCAGTTAAAAGCAACAAATTTAGCATAAAAACAGGGCTTTTTTAACACCTTAGCGGGTTTTGGGGAGCAACTGCAGAATACCCTGCCACTATTGTTCCTGATTCTACTTGCGTTCATATTTTTAAAGAACGAGATATGTGCAGGAATAAATTAACTCAAGTGGCAGGGTATTCTGCAGTTAAGCTGGTTTTGGAATTGCTGGTAGCTCCAACAAGACCTTTTTCTGCTTGAGATATGAAAGTAACAAGACTACTGACACAGGAACGGCCTTTGTATTTATCCACTGTATTGGGAGCGTTTGTGCCCGACTTCCTGGGTGTCACGTAAGCATTGTGTCACGTCAGGAGCCTCCTGGTCACGTAAACATTAGTGTGCAAGATTCAATATGGCGTCTGCGATTGTTCAAGGAGTTACTTAGTCTGAATTTCATCCGTTTCTTCCCTTTACCCCCTCGGGGTAAAGGGAAGAAACGGATGAGATTAAGACTAGGAGTTACTCAGCCTTAACCCTTGAAAAGATCCGCTTACTCGAAGCACATAATAAAGATAAAGAGACAGAGTTGCAATTGAGCGCTTTGCCGTTTACACAGCTCCACATGCACCTGTTGGCTTCTGCGTGATGAAAATTAAATTTATTTCACTATCGTCACAATAACGCAAAGTGGAAGTCATCGTAAAAATAACCGACTGACCGACTAACAGATAATATGATACACGGCACTGAGAACTGGACAATCTTTCAATTGATTAGAAAATGTCTCCAACTTTACGCTTATGTGAGGTTTTTTAATTGTAAAGAAAACAAAAATTGGGATTGATAGATCGGTCAGCAGGTAAACTTGAAATATCGGCGGTTCACTCTCGGTTTCTGCCGAATACATGTTTGCATGAATAAACAACAAAAATGCAATAATGTGAATGAAAACATTTTATGTTATTGTTTTCGATTACAACGTTCCTCGACATGGAATATTCTTGTTCATATCTAACTAAGACAAGGCCAGACCGAATAAATATTGTAGCATTATACTAAACTGAATCCCGATCCAGCCTTAACGTTTCAAAATTTAATTCCCCTGCACGAAGGTTACCGTTCACGTCCTCGAACGAGATTTTGTTCCAGGTTCATCACGCAATCCTTCCCTTGTGGGGAAAAGACGAAAGAACGAAGGAAAGTTATTCACAACTTACTGCGCAAGTGTTGTATATTGACATGATGACTGAAACGCGAGTTGAAAATAAGAGAAGTTCAGTAAATAAAATAACGTACGTCAACCCTTCAGTTGGTTCAAACTGTAAGGGTTAGTCGAACCAAAGAAATCAAACATTGAAATTTCGAGCTGATCGGTGTGTATGACTAAAATTAATGGACAGTTCAGTAGTGCTCTGTGTATGTTTCACCATTTGAACTTGTCAGGTAAATTGTTCAACCATTCCTCTTCTTCTGGTGTGTTCTCTCTGCCCAGAACTTTGTTCCGCTGTGGAAAGCGACCAAACCTGTCTACGACTTCCTGAAAATTAAATACAAAAAAATACCTGGTCGTAAACTTGTTCATCGATTCATCTCCAACAATCCAAATGTTCTTGGGCCGGCTTATTCCAGGCCCCCGCGAATGTCCTCAGGCAAAACAGCAATATTCGAGTCAGACTTGGGCGAAAAAGTTCGAGCCTTCCGCCGCAGTGGCCTTTTTTTTCACCACCCGCTTTGCTCCTTTGAGAAATGACAGGTACATTGCACTAAATAACGTAAACATACCTTATGAAGACAAGCAAACCGATGCCATCCTTTCCCACCGGCTTCTTCCTCACTACCTTTGGTGTCTTTCTCTAGCTGAGCGAAAAGTTGAACGCTGAGCTCCTGTAAAGGAAGAAGATATTTAGCAACAAATTAATATCTTGAAGGGCACGTCGAGCGGTACAGTAGCTCGATTCCTGAGTCGAATCGTCCATTTAACCACCCAACATACTATTGAGATACATCTCCAAACGTTTTACTTTGAAACTACTCGCCAAGACTCGAGTTTCGATAGTTTCTCTTTCTTTGAAGTATCTATACTTAGCTCTTATCAGAACCGAGCAGGAGGTCTGTATGGGAAAATCTTGACCGAGGTCTGAGTACAGACCGAACGTTAGCTCAGTTAATAAGGTGATTATGTGGCAAAGAAGAAAACTTTAATTCGTTTATGTAACTGGTTTGCTGACGCCGAAATTTGCTCGCCCTCTTTACTTTTTTTTTGACATCAGGCTTTTTGGCACTTCCATAAGTTATTGCGAAGAAAATAAAAGAAAACGGTGAACATTTTTGTATTTTAGTTTTGCTACTTTTTCAACGCAAAATTAAACCGGTCTAGATTCCAGACCGCGGTCAATATCGATTTCAGCCAATCAAATTCGTTAATTCTGTAGTTTCCAGTCCTTATGAGACAATGCCATATGATAATGTCTTGTATAACTATAAACCTCTATAACTCCCTTAGGAAACACACCAAACGGTCTCTACCTTGTAGACTTTAGAACGGCAAACTGAGCGTGATTTCCACTGACCTCACGGCCAATTGAAAAGAAAGTACTATGTTTGACCAACCTGTTTCCCTCTATCCTCGCTGTGTTCGATTGGAAGATAAATAAAAGCTCTTGCAGCAAAGCTGAACTTCAAGTGGTCGTGGGTCTCGCGTTGTATGAACTTTCAAGAGAGAGAAGTAAAACAGACTAAGAAACAATGACAAAGTGCGTGCGATTGGTTAGTGTGTGATTTAAAATGAAAATGACTGAAACAGGTACCTCGTTTGACTTACCTTTTCTGCGAGCTCTTGACAGTACAGATCTCTCGATGTAGCAACAGGACTACCCTAAAATAACCACAATTCAACTAGTAGGACACTTCAATACAGCCCTAGAGAACACTGCGTATATTTAGCCTAACCTAATAAATGACCGCCACACGCATTTTCATTGGATAAAAGGACGCATATTATTATTATTATACTCGCAAAATAAGTAACTCTTTCTATAACTTGCACGCTCTAACTTTTTCTTCCTCGCTACGTCACATCCTAGCTCCTTCCTTACTTTGTTCGTTCCTTCATTCAACTGTGTTTCTTCGCTCTCTTGTGAGTACGTAAGGTCGTGCGTGCATCGCTCGTCCGTTTTTTAATGTGTGTGTACGCGTATTCGTTTATAGCTTGCTTTCACTGTCACGCTATCAAAAATAAAGATCGTAGCAGTGCAATAAATTAAGTCAAGAATCTGACTATCTGTGATGTGAGAGATGGTTGATATATAAGCAACCTCGCCCCAGATTTAGACCTGTGTGCCTTTCCCCTGGGACAGAATTGTCCAAGAAAAACTTTTATGTCCATGTCTATATCAGTGTTTCGCCCAAATTCATAGAGATTTGTATTGAGACGCCATGTTGGTGCTCCTCAGAACAGAAGAAGGAGCACCAGCCTTTTACTCTACAACTCCAACACATTGAAATTAATACTTCTTCTAGTGTAAAAACTATTCAGTTAGAAAAAACTTGCGCGATAACTCATCTTCCGATCTACCCTATTTTAACGTCACGTAACGCATAAACTTCATTAAATTCAAACGTGCTCTTCAGCAAAATAAGAAAGGCTTCGAGTTTAAACGTTGCGATGTATCATGTTATTAGAGCGCCTTTCATTTTCGCGTGTATGTCTTCATGCGTTTGTTCGTTCTTTCAGCTGGTCTTATATTCGTTCGTTTGGTATATCGGCTTGTTGGTCACCTGGTATTTGCCACAAACCTTGTACAGACTGCGAAGGAATTGATCCTGTAAAATAATCAATGCAAGAGTTGCTTTGGGATCATTCTCCCAGTGTTTTAGTTCGTCGTTTCTTGCTTTCTCAACCTATAAACAAAAGCAAATGGGTAAATTCAAGTTTCCTGCGGCTTAATAGGAAGTTTGCTGTTATTTGCACGTGAACGTTTCACACCCAGCCACACCCACCCTTCCCTCAACTAAACTACAGGATACTTAGGTTAGCAAAAATGTGCCATTAGTATTAAAGTACGCCTTGCTGTTCCTGCGAACGACTTAATTGCTTGCAAAACCGTCAAAAAACAACTTACACCTTCACTAGTCCAGTTCTGGCCTTCTCTCTGTTACGCCGCGCTACGTTCTCGGAGACAGTAAAAATCTCCCGAGTACGTAGCGTTGCGTGACAGAGAGAAGGCCAGAACTTAAATTAACCTTCACTGACCAAAGCTTCAAACTTGTTTCGTATTTCTTGCGTGGCTTCCTCTCCACCTCCAAACCAGCGTGGTCTTTTTGAACGATCACCACCTCCAAACCAGTAGTTTAACACATCATTTGCTTCTTTGTATGACATTGTGAGCTAAAACAAATGAACGAAAGGTTACCAGCCGTTTTAAACCCAAGACCATTACCCCCTAGCCGGTTAGCCCCAAACAGAAGCCGATTAGGCACTGTTTGCCGAACCAAACGAGCACGGGGTGAACAGATACAACGCCGTAACACTGATACAACAAAATACGGTTTCTGGCAGCTCACGTCAAATAAAAAACCTGAATCCTATAACAACCTGTCGCGAGTTATTTCAATATTCGTGGAAAATAAAACTAGTCGTGTCAATTGCTGGTCTTCACCTATCATGTGATCAAACCTAAAAATCGTAACCACTCGCTAAATAAAATCACGAATAAGAGATATGATAGATGATAAATATATAAACAACTTTGCCAAGAATTAGGTCTCTGCTGTTTTTCGTTCGCGAGTTATTCGGAGGAGTGTTTTGCCCAGATTTATAGAGCTTTGTATGGAGGCGCCATGTTTGTGCCCCTCGGAGGGACAAACATGGCTGCCGTAAAGGAACAGAAACATCTGTCGTTGAGTTGTGCTATTGAAGCGCACCCTTATTACTCTAGAGCTTCGACACGTTGAAATAAATATTTCTTCTAGTGCAAGAATTGTTCAGTTAGCAAAAACCAAAGCAATTACTCATTTACAGTCTTCTAGTCACGCAACGCAAAAGCTTGGAAATTCAAACGTGTCCTTATTGCAAAACGAAGAACCCTGTCGAGCTAAAACGTTGTAAAACGTTAAGTTCCTATAGGGCTGATAATCTGATGAAAATAAAACCCCAGAAGGAAAGGCAAATTTAAATTTTGGAATATGGCTACGTCACATGAAAACCGGCAAATTTATGCAAAAGCTGCCACAAGATTGTTAGATTTAATCCTTCGGGGAAGGATTAAATTTCTTTTGTCCTTATTGTTATTAGCGGTTAAATATTAAGTTTTTGCATACCCTTAAAAATCTATTTCAAATCCTTTTGTGCAGAACATAAAAGAGAGTACAGTTGCTCGTAATGCATTTCGCTATTTTACGCTGACAAGTAATAACATCGAAAACTGCAGCAGGAGTTAATGTTGACGTATCATTCTATGGCCGAATTCTAAATAAAGGCAACTTTTTTCCTTCATTAGGATACTCATACGAATACACTCGCAAGAAACCAATCGTTGACAAACAACATCTAAATAATTCAAATAATTAAAATGAGGAGACCAAGTGCATGTCAAATGTCAATTCGTATTTTTACAGATGCTCGGACACTGAGCAACTCCCAATTACTCCCAAGAGTAAAAGCGCAGAAAAAGTTCAGATAATAGTTTTTTGTACAATCAACAATTACAGTGAAACTTTTGATACGGAAAACGAGAAAACCAGTCGCTTTTAATGAAACTGAATGAAGCGGGCGTCGAGTCAAGCTGCCAGCCTCGTCCAAATATTTATTTTGGATTTTCAAAGCCATAAATTCTAGCACCTTCGGATACATGTAGAAGACTTTCTTAACACCTTATTACCGGGTTGCCAAGAAAACTTTGAAAAATTCGCGTCCTCAAACGCGAATTTGTTATCAGCCAGTCACTCAATCCTTTCTCGTGAATAGAAGATGCGTGATAAATGAGGTGAACATTGTATAGAAGTTATAACATAGAAGACTGTTGAAAGCAGGAGGTCATCGTTCATCCTGTAGCGTATTCTTAATGAAGTCGCAATTTTATTCCTCCATTTAAAGGATGCATCTAGTAGCAGGTGGTAGAAGGCACATTCATATTCAAAGCAGAAAGGCAACTTTTCGTCGACGGAAAGAGCAAGATATTCTTAAATTTCAAACAGCTGTATTTGAAACACTTTTATGCATGTATTTTTGCCAGTCTAAATTTCACACATGCCGTTCTGTTCCACACGCTTTCATAGTCGGAACACTGTTGAAATTCAACATCAATTGTTTCAACTCAGAAGAAAGCATCAAAGTGCCACTCGTTCACAACTGTGGATGAATAATAACGATTGCTACTCGAGGAACACGAAAAAAACCCAAACATTGGCAAACAGCATCTACATAAGTCCCTAGGATAAGTAAAATGTGGAGGCCGAGTAGGACAGTAATGACAAATTACAAATTCGTATTTTTAACACAGATACTCAAAAACTGAGCAAGTTCTCTGAGTTACTACGAGGAAAAGTACACAAAAAGCCTTCCAGGTCATTCCTTTCTCACAATCAGCAAAAACTGATCAACTTTGGATATTGAAACGAGAAGAACAGTCGCTTTTAATACTGACTGAGTGAAGCGGTCAATGCCAGCCTCTTCCAAAATATTTATTTCGGATTTTAAAAGCAACAAATTTAGCAGCTATAAAACCAAATATTTATTAGCACCTTACCGAGTTATGGAAGTCCTTGTAGCTCCAAGAAAACGATTTTCTACTTGAGAAATCCAAGTAACAAGACAACCACTGGCACAGCACCGCAACAGATGAAAAGTTCGTGCGTAAGTCACGCAAACATTGTCACACCCCGGGGTGTCACTAACGCAGGGCAAGAATTCAATATGGCCGCTTCTGTGATTATTCAAAGAGCGACGTTTATAAAGCCTTTTAAGCTAATTGATATCAAATCGTGGTGAGTAATAAAAAATATCGTGTGCTAATGAAACTTCTTTTCGAAAGATTCATCTTCTGCTAACGTTGGATTTTGAATAAGTACGTCTGCCAATCACTGTAATTTGAACACGTCGTCACGTACCACTGAGTTGTCGTTACAAAAACCACAGCAAATGTCGTGAAATAAAGCTACAAACAGGCGGGTTAAGCGAAGTGACCAAATGATTAGCGTGCTGGACTCCGATTTAGATCCCAGACACTTTACGACCTAAAACTGTCACAGTGCAGTGCCTCTTTCTTACAAATGGGTACCAGAGAATTTAATAATTTGCAAACTAAGTTGTACAAAAAAGGGTACATTCTGGAAAGAGATGCTTATTGAGTTCTGTTAGAATAGTATCTCAAAATAAATTATTAGATAAGATATTTAAGCGCTGTGTTACAAATTATATTTATTTAATCCATCGTCAGGGTGAATACTTGTGGCAGTGCTGTAAGAGTGATTTCAAGGTCCCTAAGTTCTGGTGATGCTTCAGACCAGTGGAAAAATGTTCTTGATTACTGGTTTAGTCCAGGAGCAGATAAAAAATGGTTTCATGGTGGACAACAAGTGGATGAAGAACTACGACAAAAATTTGGATCTCTGGTTAGTGAAATAATTGGTAAAATTTAGTTTATAAACTGTTCAACAAATCAAGTGCTGTATCTTTTTCTGAGAAGATGAGAGTGGACAGACCTATTATGGGAGGAGGGGGATTTCCCATAATTGGTGCTGCTAAGAACACCAGTTAGGGTGAAACATGCTTCACAATTTTTCTTTATACTCAATATTTTAGGGTTGTACTTGTAAATGAGGGCCTCCCAAAGGTTTTAGGGTACAAGGAAATATGAAATATGATAAATTATATGTTTCAAGGGATTACAAGAGATATTTCTGGGATCCATTTGAGGGAGCAAGGGTTGTACCTCTAGTATTAAAGGGAACTTTGAAAGAAGTTTTAGGGAACAATGGTATCTATTATTAGGGAACAAGGGAGAAAATTAAAGTAAGGGATCATGGAAACAATTCTCCCCCGCCTCCCAGGAGGCCATCCACAGTTACATGTGAGGGTTTCCTGTAAAATGTTTTCAAGCAATGATCTTCCTGACACTTTGTGTGGGTACCTTCTCTGAGAAAACAATATTTTCAGATCCCAAGGTCAATTATACAAAATTTAACAGTTGGAACATAGGACCCCTGAAATTGTACAGTTTTTTTTTCTGATAGCTTTGAAAATTTAACTTGTCTGATCTATTTCAGGTTGAAAAAGCTGTCCAAGGAGAGATGAAGGAGTGGGAGTTGGAACCTAAACCATCACTAGCATTGGTTCTTCTCACTGATCAATTTACCAGAAGTATTTATAGGGTATGTTGAATAATTATTATGCTCACCAGAAGATGTTTATAATTGGCCTTACAAATGTTGAAAATTAGACAGGTCTTAATAAGGAGTTTGAAAGCAGTTACAGAGGAATTAGAAGTGTTAAATATTTTAATTAAGATATATATATATTTCAAACAACAACAAACAAAAGTTAAATTAATAGTTCTTAATAAATTATTGAACTCTGGTAAATTGAAACTCTCCAAAATTCAGAGTCTGTAGATTACTGGTGCAGGGAATTGAATCGAAACTACTTGAAGACCTTTTCTTGCTCTGGTAAGGAAGTAGGACGAGAAATTATCAGCTTTCAAAGACAAAAGACATAAGGAGGAAGACAGTCTTTTGCCCCTTCCCTAAAGTGTATAACAACTTTGTGGTTGACCTCCTGTCTCTGTTATTAGACAACAATTTATTTCAACAAGAGAAAATAGTTAATTTTGTAATTAAATAAAAAATGAGCAGTTATTAATGATTGAATACATCACACACTTCTTTCAAACAGAATACCGCCAAAGCATTTGCTGGCGATGCTAGAGCCAGAGTCATCGCTCAAAAGGTGGGTTACTTTGAGCAGTTTATGATGACCAGATCTTAATTGTGAAAAACTGAGTAGATGCATTGCATTTTACATTACTGCAAATTATTGACCTCCAATGTCTTATCTGTAGCTGATTGGAACAATAGAGCAATAAATTTCTGTTTAAAGAAATCAAAAAGTGGTTAAAAGCCTTCTATTTTGACATTAAAGTTGTTGACTTTTACCTTCAACTTACATGTTAGTCTTTCGTTTAGATTCTCCAGGGGTTTCTGTGTTGTCAACCAAACTTTTAATTTTGTCTCAGGAACAATGCCCTCCATATTTTATAATGAAGTGTAGTCCCCATATCCCTCTTGCCGTTCATGTCCATACATAGTATACATCATTTTACTGAGTTATCAATAAGAGTTCACCTAATAATTTTATTATTAACATTGATCATTTGTTACTTCACACATTTTAGTTTCTTGAAGGCAAAACCCACAATCATTTGGATCTGTCTTATGCTGAGAGAATCTTCATTTATTTGCCATTCGAACACAGCGAGGACAAGGGAGATCAGGTGAGTGGGAATAATGAGCAGCAGATTAAAATTCCACAGGGGTTTGACTATGGTTTAGGAGGATGTAGGACCCTTCTTAGTCATTTTGGTCATAAACAAAAAGAAGTGACAGACATGTTTTTTAGCATGATTTCAGCAGGGATTAGTTCTGTTACTCATTCTGGACTTTGTTTTTGTAAATCCTGCACAAAACATTACCAGTAGCTTCACCAACTGGACCAGTTCCCAAATTTGTAAAGGAACTGGAGGTTGACCATTTCAAAGTGCTCAACTAGACTTGCTAAATCTAGGACTGTGAATGTTTAAAAATATTCTTTCAGGAATTGTCCTTGAGTTTAATGTCCAAGTTGGTTGAGGACTTTAAGGGTACAGATCATGCACAAAATGCCCAGGCAGTACTGGAGTTTGCGACAAGACACAAGGTAAAGCATCTCTGTTGATTTAAAACTTACCACCAAGAAATTTTAATTTTAAAATGGGGCAACAGGAAATTACTTTAAAAGTATTTCTGGTTTTGTGAGATGGAGGGACTGTAAAACTGTAAGGTGGGGGAAAATACTGTCTAGTTCTTTTAGTTTGTATTGATGACGTTCTCAAAGATAATGGCAGAGCTGAAATAAAAAATAATAATTAATGATAATAATAGTAATAATAGTAATAATAATTAGTAATAGTAATAATAATAATAATAATAGTAATAATAATAATAATAATAATAATAATAATAATAATAATGCACCTCTTCACAGGAAGTCATAGACAGATTTGGAAGATATCCTCAGCGGAACAAACCACTTGGAAGAGAAAACACACCCGAGGAGGAAGAATTCCTTAATAACACTCCAGATCAGTATAAATGGTAAACACAGACAGCTGGGAAGACTTGGCATAGACTGCACAAGTGCCAGAGGTGTAGATACATGTATGGGCACAACAAGGTTGCATCTTTGTTACATGCACATGTTGAAATCCTTGATGTAACATTGTAAGCCCTACTGTAAACAAAGACTGTGTAAGCCCTCATTCCACTGAGTGGTAAAACAAACCACTAGACCTCTCGCCATTGAACTCCCTGCTGGTGCCATTATGTTCAGGAGCCAATTATGTCCTTACATTTGCACATATTAGCATTAATTTTTGCATACATGCATGCATGCATATTTTATTTAAATTATATTGACTGTGTTACATCTTCCTAAATAAATTACTAACATTTATAAAATTATATTTGTTTTTGTTGTAAAAACATCCGGATACATGTCATTTGGATTCTATTTGGATTTTGACTTGCTGCAAAGACCACAAAAGTGAGAGAAAAGAAGATCAATACTGAGGAGACTTTTTTCCATTAAAAACATGCAATGCTGGTTAAGGGTTATTTTGAAATAAATGAAATTCACCTTCTTGAACTTTAACTAGAAAAGTAACTGACATATGGTAAATGGTCAGACAGAATACTAGAATTGGGGGCAGGGGGGTACTCAACATTGTTTTGTATGGTGAGGTTCTACCCTGAGGTCCAAACCCTTACTCTTTCATTTAAAATTTTTGATTGAAACTGTATCCTTACATGTAAATGGGAGTTTTGCATGAAAACCCTAGCCTTTCATTTACATGTACCTCCATCCTGAAAAAGGCACATCTTTTGGGCGGAGCCTCCTTTCTGTGTAGAACACTATGGGATGTACCTCACAACAGATAGTTTCACAAAGATGCATATAATCCTGTCCTTTCTTCCTTCATTTATTTGGATAGTAAGACTCTATCACAAACATACCTACATGCTCTATATTTTGTCTTTTTTTCATCAGTATCGTTTGATTTATAATTTACTTAACTTACTAGTGTCTAAAAACTGGAAAATATAAAGTAAAGCACACTTTGTTGGTAATAACACCCCATTATTGTCTCCAGGACCATTGCTGGAAGTGTCATTGTATGACTTTGACACCAATTTAGAATAAATACTAAAAAAATTCCATCAATCAGTCATGAAACAAATACATGCACTGTTTTGGTTCAATCCTTAAAGATCAATGTGTAACTCATAAATTAATATAATCATATACCAGTATATCTCATTTGTCAAAAACTGAGTAGAAAAAGATGTTTTGCTGGTTTCTTACAACAACATGCACATGTCATACCGGTAACACTTTGCAACTTGCCATCTGGAAGTAAGCTGTTGTATTCCTTTTAAGATAGGATGCCAGATACTAAAAACTAGCCTACAAGCAGGCTCCCGGTGAGAACTGAAATAAAATACGGCTACCAAAGTGAGCTCTTGGCTTGCTCTGCTCACCCTAATCCCCACCTGGCTACAGTGTAGCTTGTGTTTAAGCCCAAACTCACCCAAAAACAGCCCTAAAATCCGACCAGGAGCCTGTTCACAACTGAGGTACAAAATGGCCTTGATTGATGACTAAAATGTTGCAGACAAAAGCTAGTTCAACTTTGATATGACATTTACCACTTCCACTAATTTGATCCTTTATAAAACATAGGATAGGCTACTGTTCTTGAAAAACAAAATATATAATTACTTTTTACTTGTTACTTAGAGAAATCTACAACCATATTGCTACAGAACAGATGATCACTGCCTATTTAGCCAATAGTGACTGTCCACCCATCTCCTCGGGAAAGGCCAGTCCCATGACATCTAACACAGTAGGTGCCACATCACAAAGTGCTGCATTGTGAGTGATTTCCTTAAACTTGAGTCCACCCGTCATGATGTAAGGAACTAAAATGAACAAATCAAGCCACAGTAACTCAATGGATTTGTAAAGTCGTGAATGAAAACCAGCAGTTTTATTATTTAATGTATGTTTTTATGTGAAAACTCCTCTGGGCGTACTTATTGAGGTGCATTTTTGATAAGCTTGTTGGAGTCAGGATAAAGCAATCTGTGTTCACTGGTTGGCCAGGGTCAATGGCTTACCTACTCTACATTCTCTGGCTAGAAACTTGAGCATCTTGAAAAACATAATAGCTCTCGCAATTTTTTTTCATTTCACTATCCAGGTGTACAATTTAATAATAAAAATATTAATTGCATTGGTACATAGACCGATTTCAAGGTATTAAAATTCCTAAAAAACAATAAACGTCAGTACAGGGCTCTGGACAACAGAGTTTGTGGGATTTCTTCTCCAGAGCTCTCCATTGTCAGAAAAGTTCTGATTGTTAAAATGGCTGGCCATTGGGAGAAAGTTTTGACTAGTATTCCATCCAGTAAGGACTAGCAATACTCCTACATGTACATGCTTCATGCTACATGCAAATTAAAAAAAAAAAAAACAGTAAGGGCAACATGTACTTATAGGCTTAACCCTGCACAAAGACTTATGACAAACAAAACCAACTCCATCACAAGTTGATCAGCATTGATTATCTTCTCACTACAATTAATAGACCTCTTATTCTCTGTTTCTGTTTACTTTTATTCTTGGCTTGGCCCCCTTTTGAACATAAGACGAAACTTATTGTAAGATAGTGAAGAGAACCAAGGTTTAATTAGTTACCTCTGTTAGTGGTGTGTGCTGTGTGAGGACCACCTTGCTCACTGAACATCTGCTCAGCATTGCCATGATCCGAAGTGATCATCAGAACATAACCTGTCTCTTCACAAGCCTTAAAGACTTCACCAATTGCTTTATCTGAAACAATTAACACAATCAACATGCAACTAACTCAATCAAATCAAACTCCAGACATCCAAATTCCACAGTCATGTCTCCTAACGCAGTGTATAAATATGTACATGTGCACTGTCTGCAAGAAAATGAATGCCTTCAAGTCTCCTCGCCAGGAAGGGAAGAGTTACCAGGTAAAGTCTGCAAATGAGCCAGGTGCCCATCAGATCGTACTTTATCCTGGTTTGTGTAGTAAATGTATGAAGCAACTAAGAGTATATCTACTACCCCCAGGATGTAATGCTAGTCTATCATATGGGGTTAGCCCCCAGGAATTTATTTGTCAATACCCACTTATCTACCTGGGTGGAAAGAAGCAGTGATGCGTGTGAAGAGTCTTGCTCAATAACACAACACAATGTCTCCTGCCAGAGCTTGGACTCAGACTGCTAGATCTGGAGTCATTGTTGTTAAAGACGTGGCCAAATGAAAGGTATGCTGGACTCTGGGTACACATGTAGAACAGTCTGACTTCCAGCCCCGACTAGGGTTATTGTAGTAGTGTTTTTGGGCAAGTCATCTTAATCTCAGTGCCTCTCTCTACCCAGGGAGATACCTGTCTAGTGAATGTAATGCTGAAGAGGGATCCAGCCTAAAGGACTGTCTAGCATTTCAGAGGAGAAGTACTCCTATTTCCTTAATGCTACTGACTTCACTAGTAAAGGAGGTTTGCACTGATAAGTTTACTTTTTATATGCATGGCAGGCTGACTAACCTGTTGCTTCACAGCCTTTGATTGCAGGCTCATATTTGCCAGTGTGACCGACCATGTCAGGTGGAGCAAAGTTGCACATTACAAATGGGTACTGACCACTCCTTACAGCTTTACACACCTGTTAATACAGAACAAGGTCAAGACACAGTGGCCATGTGGTTTCTGAATAAGACTCTCAGTAACGTAAAGTAGTCACTTTATTCCATGTACAAGAAGAGGACAAATTGGATGCCCTCTCCTCCCAGAGAAAACCTTCTCAACTACAATTACTGATTTTTTTTTTTTTTTTTTTTGCAAGTCTAGACAGATACCAAATTATGAAAAGCACGAGAGTTGTTTTGAAGACTGAAATTGGCCCTAACCCTACATGTACAGTGTATATTGCCAAATTTTAGAAAGCTTTAAGGTCAATCGTTAAAGCGCAGTTAATGGAGCATGCTCACTATTGTTAAACGTAACGCAATGGAACTGTTATGCGTTTGAACACTGTATAAGTCTTTCTTGTCTAGTTTAAACAATATTCACAATAGCCTTTCACGTAGGTATGTCACAACAACCTCTAGTTTAACTCTATCATGCATTTTGTATGGCTAGTCTTTTTAAATAGCTTCTTTATCCTTTCGTTCAGGGCCGCAAGGACTCTGTACTTTTTATGGTACACGATTTTATATTGGTTTAAGCCCAGACATTTCCTTACCTATAAAAGAGTCTTAGCTTGGACTTGAGCATCATTTGCTCCTTATATCACTACTGTAACGTTCAGTTAGCCCTCAAAACTACCCATAAGCTGCAACTCAAAATGTGATTCAAAATATATTTCCAAGTAACCACTAAAAGATTACTATATGTGTGCCTGCTATTAGAGGGCAACCTTTATAAAGGTCATAATTATTATTATAGTTAACTCAACCATGACAATGTACATTCATACATTTTTATCACTTTATTACATATTAAATTAACCCATTGTCTGAAAAGAGTACTGTCCTTATTACTTAGATAGTATTAATTTGTGAAGTAAAATTATGAACTAAAACAACACGTTTTCATGTTACCTCTTCACCAACACCCGCAGCACTCATCTCAGGTTTCAGATCATATGTCGCTACTTTAGGTGACGACACCATGAATCTAGTTTCACCCTCAAACTGCTTCTCCACTCCACCATTGAAAAAGAAGGTCACATGGGCATATTTCTCAGTTTCTGTAGGATTTAAAATTTACCATTTATCAGCAAAATAATATATGAAAATAATTTTCCTGCCACCTTCATTGACAGCAATAAAGCTTATGCAGGCATCATAGTGTTATATGCACATATCTTTTATGACCAAATATTATGTTTTGCAAATGCGAAATAAGAACATATTGATCTGTGAGAGTTTGCTAGTAAACAAGCTTAATCATTCTGTGAATTCTGTTATGCAGTTGTTTTTCCTCGCCACACTTACCAGCACAGTGAAACTGAGGAACACCTTGAACAGATAACCATTCTGCCAGCACATTCTTTGGGGTGACAGGAGGGAACAGAACGGGGAAGGGAAATTCCTTCTTGTACTGTGTTATGGTTATGTGATACTGAAAAACAGAACATAATTAAATTCATTTTAATATCAGTTATGTTACCATTGATTAAAGATGATTTACAGTCTGTACTGTGTATTCCAATGGTTGTCTCAGTCAATGGTATGTCTATGGATGCTTACAAGATCTTTAGGAATGACATCTGTTTCAAATGGAGGTTTTATTCCAAAAGCTTCATTGATTTGTCTCATTCTGTCAGCCCGAAAGTCAATAAAGCAAAGAACATCTCCATCTGTGGAAAGTGAAAAGTTATATAAATATGGTACCGATAATTTATAGTATTATTATCAATATTAAAATTATAAAAGTTATTGTTTTGCTCACGAACATATCTCTGCAAAAAGACATCATATTTATTTTTTTTCCCAGAGGGCATGGTAACGAATCAGTTCACACAATCTGATTGGTTCATAGAGAAGTCTATGATCATATATGTGTGTGGCAAAGGTTGACAATTATTATAAAGTTAACATGATTTGAAAGAGACAGGAAATATTATTGGCTTAGGGTCAGTCTGTAGAATGAAAAACTGTGACCAAAGCCTTGAATGTGTTGCGGAGACCACCATACAATACTGCAATTGAATTTACAGTTATGTACTACATGTACTTAACAGTTAAAAGGCGGATGACTCTCTTTATGCTCAAATGCTAACAGCTTCATAACTGTTATTGAGAAGCACAAACCTTTTATTCTTCCCTCTGGATCTACAATAATAGGTTTAAGAAATTCATCCGTCTCATGTTTGTCTCCCTTAGCTTCATATCGACCCTTGATAACCTGACAATTCCAAAACATTTTAAATACAAAGATGTCAAACTGTTTCAAAAGAGGAGGGCTGTGAACCCTTATAACACCTGTTGTGGTTGAGTATGTCTAATGGGCTCTTGATGTTGCCTATAGCTGAACTTGCCTATAGTTGAATAAACTATTCACCCATAAAATAACCTAATTTCTTACAGGTGTGAAGATCAAGGCTACAGGTGAATAAAAACTTAATTATTTATTAGTTTATTATTGCAGAAGGAACCACCAACTTAGTAACATACATTGTACATGCAGGTGCCACAAATGTGTGTCAAATCAAATCTGAATGTTAAAATTTACCTCGATAACTTTGTCAGGTGAAGTTACTTCACCCTTTCCTTGAACTAATGCCTCGTAGGCAATCTTGATTCGCTCCCAGCGCTTGTCACGGTCCATTGCATAATATCGACCAACAACAGTAGCAAGTGAGCCATAATTGACTTCTTTAAGCTTTTTCAAGACCTGATCCACATATGTAACTGCAAAACATTAATATAAAGTAATTATGTTCACCTATAATATAACTTACCAGTACCTACCGCTATAACATAAGCCGAAGAATTTCTGTCACATGTTCTCATGGGTACACAGTATATTTAAATGTCTGATTTCAGTTGTTGGTTCAAAGATATATCCAAGACAATTCATTTGATAAAAAGCTTTGCTTTTCTCTACAACCTTAAACTGCTTCATACAGTAGAACTTTTACATGTGGGTTGTGCGCAAGGTTTTTTGGTGGATAATAAATACATTGTAAATAGCTTTTGCCACCAATTTTTTTTTTTAAAGTCAAAGAGTGGAGCTGGATAGTGAAAAGCACCTACTAGATTTTTTTCCTTTTTTGCATAACTTTTTTCCACAGTTTTTGCTGTGCAGAAATTCTTTTGGGAAATTGCCCAGCCCCTCCCCCTAAAACAAGATAATGGTCCATCCCTTAATCTAAGTCTAGCGTTCAAGGCATGGTTTCCCTAGGAAGTTTTGTTGCCCTGAGGTAGTTACAGTGTACGTATACAGTTTGTGGCATTGCATATGATGTGCTAATGCCCAAAGAAGTAGGGGTATGGGTATTCTGGGGTATAACTAATATTATTTACCTCCGCTTGTGGGTGTTGTATCTCGTCCATCAGAGAAAAACTGAATGTAACACTTTGGAACACCAAGTTCTTTAGCTGCATCAATTAATGATTTCAAATGATTAATATGAGAGTGGACACCGCCATCACTTACCTGGAAAACAATAAATAGTGTTAATCACAAGAAATGTAGGCACAATGGTGTAGACCAAGGACTGTCTGACATAAATATCACAATTGGAGCAAAATTTTGATTTCATTTTCTTTTTTTTCAAACTATTAAATACAAACCAAGATTTTCTTCTGTTGTTAAGACCTAGAGACCATATTTTTACAATCTATGGACTGAAAAAACAAAGCAAACAATCATGATGTTTATTGCATCTCTTGCTCTAGACCAATACAGCAGTTAATTTTAGTTCAAATATTCTGTAGCAGGGCTGTCACTTACATGTACTTGAAGGTTTGAGTTACCGCATGCATATCCTTGTACCTCACACCCATAACAAATGTGTTACTTTGTGGGTATATTCTAACAACAACAGTCAATTTCGCCTATAGCATCAAAGGCCAATCAAGCAGTCTCGCCATAACAGGTATAACAGGTTACGCCCCTGAAAGACAGCCCTGCTGTAGTATGGACAAGTCATGTCACTAACTCACCAAACCCAGATAATGGAGCCTTCCATTACCAGATTTTGCTTTTTCTGCTGCTTCAGCTAAAACTTTGTTTTTGGCAAACTCCTTCTTTTCTGAGGTCATATTGATTCTCACAATATCCTGGGCAAAAAAAGAACATTAATTTGAATTTTTTTTTTCTAAACATTATTGCACATAATTTAGATAACTAATATATATTCTCATTTCACAGCCCCTCTTTCTTCTAGGGTGTACATGTACATGTATTAATGCCTCTTGGCAAATTGATCAAATTTGTATTGTAAATCTAATTGAATGTATAGGGTGCAAATAAAAGTTGTTGTTGTTGTTGTTGTTGTTATACTACAGGTAACCTGGCAAAATATAAATATGTTTTGTTTTTTTTTTTTTTTTTTTTTTTTTTTTTTTTTTTTTTTTTTTTTTTTTTTTTTTTTTTTTTTTTTTTTTTTTTTTT
>OMLO01001148.1_pt1 | contig 19743 bp, 20 predicted proteins | sample 1674811 | NCBI WGS metagenome assembly OMLO01 (sample SAMN06265003, study PRJEB25207) | coral metagenome | isolation source: Coral host | place: Mexico:La Bocana,Puerto Morelos, Mexico | collected 2008-11-13 | reverse complement strand
AAGCAGGCATTGCCGAGACCAAGGTTGAACCTGGGTTGAAAGGGATGGTTGCTGTGGATGGCTTGTAATTAATGTTTTTTGAGGCAAAAAAAACGATTTACTTTAATAACTTTAATCCATGGAGTTTATCCATCTTCCAAAATGGATTTGTTACTGTGTGTTTGTTTTTCTCTCTGCTTGTCAAAGGATACTGTCGTGGCGAAGTTGCAAAAAATCACTTGCAAATCTACGTCAGGATACTTGCGGATCATGAACCGTGATCATCCAGGTGCTGGAATGATTCATGTGATGGGAGACACCCAAGCAGCGATCTTCCTACTGCTTGCTGTTGGATTAGGGAAGCACCCCAAGATTCAACCAATTCCGCGGGGCAGTTTTGAGATTTTCTGTTCAAAAAAAATCAGGCACAAACAATTTCACTAGATCAATCTTGTGAGGGATATGAAATCATATTTCAGAAAAAGGAAAATGGTTTGTGTGGGTTGTCCCTGCACTGTGTACTGATATATATATATATATACCCAAGGAGTCTAAAGACGTAGTTAAACTTGACCTTTGATGAAACACCAAGTTTACCATAGTCTTACCCGATCACGGTTGATCACGCTAAATCACGCCCAGATTTTCCTTTTTCATCTGCGCGCCATTGATTGCCTGTTCAACACAAAAGATCGCCATCTTAACGACAGCAGTCGGAGGTTTGCAGCTTTGCAAATGCCAAGCTCCATATGACGCCGTGACATCTTGCGACAAACTTTCTTCGCCCATCCCATGCTATCTTCGTCACAAAAGCAGTGAAAATAGCGTGCATGGGTTCCTAGCGGACATAAAATTAAATAAGTGCATGATCAAAAAACCCGAGGAAAAATCAAATTTTGTGTGATCACATGCACAACGTTGCAAGATACCACAAGTACGTGTATAAAACACTTCAGTGGCAAGCATCGAAACTCGCGAGTCTGCTTCAACAAGTGGTGGAACACCTCATGATCAGGGAGATTTCAAGTGTGCATGATTTTGACAATTACTTGATGATTTCTGCGTACCACTGCCAGGTTCTGACATGCATTTTGGGTTTTGCCACCCACATAAGAAGTTTTCGCCTGCATGTGACCACTCATGAATCATCAATGGCACATGCTGAAATTAAAACAACGGCCTGGAACAGATCTGCGTCAAGCACAAGTGCTGTCGCAAAAACAGCATACCCGCATCGTAGATTGCAGTAGCTTCGTGTTCTGTCCTTAATACGATCACGTGCATAGCAAACTTGGATTTATCGTAAAAACGTCCCACGCATACATCCAAGTAACAGGAGACGATCGGCTCTTTCAGTGAGACCAAAATATCGAGACAGCCCTGTCCTTGAACAGAGTGGACTTTTACTTGGTGTGGAGACTTCATTCAACCAACAATTAGGGATATCAATATCAGCACAAATTTATCTTGCAAACTAAAAGCTTGATTTTAAGTTGCAATTGGGTATCATAGCAAGCCTTTGATGCAACAATCGATTGTCCACCGGCCAGTCACAGTGGCCTGCCCGCACTTCGCTCTTAAGCCAACATCCAAATCTGCGAGACCCTTCGTTTGGTAGGCTTCCGGAGTGAGCTCTCTCTGCACAGTCACGCAGCCAGTCCACAATGATACGCCCATTGAACGCCTTCGCGGTAAGGTACGCTCCATGACACGCCTTTACCACCTTATTTTGCAGATGATATATGCTACAAGTTCTGCGCATTTGCAACTGTTGCCTTCAGATCAAACCAAACTCGGATGTGTAAAAAAACACATCATGAACTTTCAGTTTCATGATAGGCCTCCAGGATTCTCAAATAGCTGCATGCTGTCAAGAAACAAGATTTGGTGTAAACCGCCCCTGTGCAGGAATGATACCATTCAGCTTGCACCAGGCCTTATAATCCTCCCAGGCTTCCAGCAAAAGGTCCTTCAAAGAAGTACCTCGACCATGAGGTTTACCAAAATAGCCCAGTTGGACCAGGGTCATCCTTGGTTACAACATTTGCATATATTTATTTGAACCTGCCAAAACAAAAACGACAATCCAAAGCAAACTGTGCACCAAATGCATGATCGTAAATTGAGCTCCAGAATCAATACGCTTCCGTTCGCTGTGTATACCAAGCCCAGATTCACAGCATGCATCGAACATATCTTGATGATATATATGTCAAAATGCTTGACTGCCAAGAGAGGGCCTTGACAGTGGCAAGTGTTGTTTGCTTGCAATTGGTTGAATCTATTGGTGCGCCTCATGATCAACATTTATTGATATAAAATTTCAAGTTTTCAAAATTATACAGTACATCAAACATGCCAAACATGGCCAGGTAGCAAGGAATTGGAGGTAGTTCAACGTTGATGAAGCCAACAGTGTTATGTACTGAAGTCGACCATGCAGGGTTTTCAGAAAAGTCAACAAAGGTATTGTTCACTCCGATACTGGTGGCACGGCATTGGTAGCAAATAAATTCGATTTCCATGATGCCGCATGTTGCCATAATGTTCGATGGAACTCCTGGTCCCCCCTGCACTCTGCAAGAACAAAACGATCGCCCCTCGAGCAAAGTGGTACAGTAGGTTGGCCAGGCTCGTACCCATGAAATGCAACATTCAAACTCCATGTTATCCTTGCTAAAATAGGGCGAAGTGTCAGTGGGTGAATCAACCAATCTGACCTTATAGCACAAAGTAGGAACCTGCTCAGTCTGGCACTCCGAGGTCTGTAGTGCAAGATGTTAAGGAACAAACATAGTACCTTAAAGGGCTGGTGCGGATTTTCGCTGATGTTGGCCTCATCCCCATAAAATCCGATCCTCAGATGTGGTCACCGTTGATCGATAATACAAAGTCTGGAGACCCCAGCAAGCGCTACATGAATTAGTGACTCCATGTCTTTAAACTCCTTTAGACTCCTTGTTTCATTAAGGTTTCGAACATATTCAACATACTGAAAATTTTAAAAACCTTGTGCAAAGCCTGGGTTCGGAATGAGGCTGTGATCATTCACCTGCTTTGCCCAGCTGTTGTTAACGGCATCTAAATGCTCCCAATATGCTTTAATTTTCCCATGGTCAAGGCGTAGACCTGCTTGATTCATCAAGTATTGTAAAATCTTGTGGGGTTCAAACATAGGAATCCGCTTTTCCACAGGGGTACCATTGCCAGGCTCAATTGTGCATGCAATGTATGCTGGCTCCTACAGGTGTTGTGAACAAACAATATCAAATAATAAAGTTTTTCCAAACAAAAATCAGATATTTCAAAGATCGATCTTGTTGGGCCTGATAAGTGTTGACGTTATTTTAAAACTAAACTTGTTTTTTTTCACCCACTCCCGGTCCAGCGGAAGCTTCACGTTCTTGAAGAAATCACGTGATGCATTGCCACTAGCATAGCCACCAAGTTTGTGAGATTTTTCATGCATGCCAATACCACCAGATTCCTTGTGCAGCTCTTGACGCTAAATTGAAATTTCAATCTCATATGGCGGCTGGTTTAACAAATTGTGGGAAGAAATGAGCAGGTTCACCACAGTTTCAAAAGTACATGTACATGCATGTTTACTTAGTTTACTTGTGGCAATACATGCATGTCCCGCCACTGTCCTCGACTTGGCCTTTCAATGTCTCCATGACAGATTTTGCTGAAGATGCCTGGGAACTCAGATCTAGGGCAAAGTGAACTTGTCCAGATTAATAATGCACATGTGTTTTCAATGTCCACCTCCAAAAAGGAAATTTCACTGAAGGAGTGATCGATATATTGAAACGTTAACGACATCACCATTTTGGGAATTTTGAATAATGCAGCTCAAGGCACACCTGATGCCATCTTATTGATAGCATCACGAATACTGGGAGCAGGCATCGGGTCATCATGTCTCTGGACGTCACTAGGAGCACCTCCAAATCATGATCAGATATCGCATTTTTAAACTCAAGATCGAATCGGTATATGTATATCTGATCAAACTGCGAAAACGTAAACTGGTTGTTGGACATGTTCAATTGCTCATTGCAAGAGTCGCTTTTTTGTTAACTCGAGCGATCAGAGATCATGTCGAAGTTGACGCCACCATGTGGCATGCATGAAGGTGATAACCCCCAAAGACACTCCCAAATGGCCTTTAGGATCTACGTATCACACGCACACAAGAGGTTGACATTCATCAGAGATCAAACCCCACTCGAGATTACTAGCGGCAGTGATTTCAGAATATCAAATTACGTACAAATTCTAAAATCTTATTTCGTGATCAGCTGTTTTTTTCAATTTGGCTGAAACCACCACCAGCTACTCAAACGTCATATCTAGCCATAGTGGCAAAAGATTTGCGCTGCCTCTTTATCCCCAGATCTTTTGAACCAAAAACTGCATTATTGCAGTAAATTATTGATCGATAAGCAAATTTATAATTATTAATTATAAGAGTTTCCCTGATATAGTTAAAAGCGGATCCATCAAATTTTGATATCAATATTTGGGGAAGTGGATCAGCTCTCTTTGGCTGCACTCTTTGGTGCTGGTGCCTTGGCCTTTTTGGCCGGTAACATGGCAGAATCCATCTCATCCAATGCCGCTTTAAGGTCGGTCGTGGCTTGTGGAAGCATGTCAACCTTCCAAGTGCTACTTGGAAAATAATGTCGTGGAATGTCGTTCAGGCTTTCAGGTTTGAACAAAAAAATATGAGGCCGGACCCATTTCACTGAACTATACTGTTTTGTGATCGTCTTGGGATCAGAGTTCGCTGGCTCCTTGTTCAACACTATAGATCTTATATATATATATATATATCGATGTGCTGTGCTGCCAAAAAAACACGCCTTCTGATCATCCAGGAAAGAACGCACCATCTCACGAGCAGTTTGTACTAGTGTGATCTTCATCTCGACGTCCGCAGTGATAGCATCACGGTACTTCTCTCCCCTCAATGACATTGGATGAGTGGCGTAATGTGAGAAATAGCTGTACATGTATATGCGTATGTACCGGATTATTTGAGACGCAGACACATGCTGAAGATTCAACTTGGCGGTGTTCCATGCGTTCATCTTGGCAACAACCTGGTTGTTTACCTGGCTCAAAATTGGAGACACGACACCAATGCACTTTGAAAAAAAAACATTCAGCACTGCTAGCGTCGACATCGTTGAGAAATGCAAAAAACAAACGTGGTTAGGGAGCCTTCTTGGCCGCATTGATGATAGCTTGTTTTTGTTTCTTTTCTTCCTGCACAGCCAGTTCTTCCGGAGTCAATTCCTTCTTCTCTCGGGGCTTTTTGTCCTTTTTCTTCTTATTCTGCTTTTTTCCTTTGTCCTTTTTGTCCTTCTTCTCAGGCTTCCTGTCCTTCTTTTTCTGATCACCTTTTCCTTTCTTTTTATTGCTCGCTTCCGACTTGTCATCGACCTCATCAGAACTAGATGCATCAGACTCATGATCTGATGTTGAACTGGACACACTCTTCTTTCCCTTCTTTTTGCCCTTCTTCTTAGACTTCTTGCTTTTTTTGTCCTTCTTGCCTTTCTTTTTATCCTCCAGCAGCACAATTCAGGCCGCCAAAAGTTGCAGGAACCATATTGTGGAAACAAGATCTAGACAATATATCGGATCAGCCCACAACTTGGAACCCAAGATATACGTATACTCGAAATGAATAATCAGGCTACTGGCCTTTCGTTTCTTACCAGTCGATGATGAAGAGCTCGAACTGCTGCTTTCTTCACAAGCTTGGTACAAATAGTTAACCTGCGTATCGTCGCTCGATGTTTCCGAGTCATCATCGAGGCAAAGGTATTGTGTCATAGCCTGCCACAGGTGATAAACACAGTGTGCTGTCTGCGTGCAAATGTGGCACCAACACAGATTCGAATCGATGCATGCATGCATTATTGTCCTTGTTCAGCGGCAGCTCCGGGTGCGGGCGAACTTCGGTTTTTCGAAGTTCCTCATCTCCGCACTTCCTTTCTATGATGTCCTTAAAGATTGCCATGCGTTGCATGCAGCGTCGCACAGATCAGTCCCACTGAACAAGGACGACACTATATTGCACAACGTTGGCACATGTCTAGCAATAATTTTGACCTAGATTCGGATGCTGCATCTCCAAACTTCGTCTCCATCTCAGCACGCGTCATCCACTTTCGCCTGCCAGCCTTTGAATCTTTATGTGACGTTGTGATGCTCAAATACAATTTGCTCTCACGCCATTGACCACCACAGCTAAGATACGCTTCATACAGCACAGAGTTCAAGCTTTTGCCTTAGCTCGCAAATAAATATATATAATAATATCATATTGCATGTTAAAAGCAACTAACTACGCATGCATCAGCACATCAAGTTCACTTATTGATATCGACCAAGATGCTAGAGTGAGCACGCCTGGCCATTTTTTTGATCTCGGGCGGGCAATTCGGACCTTGTGATTCCCAACTAAAATTGCTTTCACATCCGATGAGGTCGAGTCTATATTGCTGTCAACTCTTGGAGTCTTGGAGCTCTGAGATCAGGACTCTCATGAACGCTTCGAAAGTACCGCATGTAGCGTGCATGAGATGCCAAGTACAGTTTGGTTTTCTTGTAGGGCAGAGGCACTCCATGTTCATCCACCTAGCCACGTATGTTTTCGCATGGTGGGAATTAACAATAAAGAAATAAGATTTTCAGCTTTTGAGACCATGCCTCTACCTCTGCTTCTGGTTCTCCAGATCCATCTTCACCTTTGTTGCCACTCGCCTGGATTGGGTAAAGTCATGACATATATGCATAAGCCGCACTACACTATATACGACTAATGATCGATGTCAAAACTGAGTGGCTGCACTTCAGCGGTGGTGGGCCCCAAAGCGGCATTCCCGGTATCCTGGAGTTCAAGTTTTGTTTGATTTTCTGTATATAAGTTTAAACCTATATTGCATATATATATAAATTCATGATCAGCTGTATTTAAAATTTAAATTCGTTCATATTTGGGCCAGCCCTTGGGTGGATGTTCAGTGTTGATTAATGCAAACAATCATGAAACTGATTCCATATATCCCCAACTACATTTCACAGTCCTTGGGTTTCTCTTCGGCGTTGGCAGTTGAGTCCTGGACATTAAGATTATAGATTCAATTTCCCATGTACATGCATGTATGTACATGCACTATGTCCTCAGGTGGATTTGGGTCCTGAGCTGGTCCATCCTGGATCAAGTGGTTTACAAAATCTATCGTTGCAAGTATCATGCACATGTTGATCACATATTGTCAACGATTTCCTTAAGTGGATCTTCGGTGGCTGTATATGTTCAATCGTAATCGACCGCATTGCGCCAAACTGTTCATGTACATGTGGAGACACCAACATGATCGACACATCCGTCCTTGCCAAGCTCTTTGGGGGGCAAAGCAGTATCCTGGGGGAAACATGATCACAGGTACGCCATACACTACGTATACAATAACATATCATGATCGCAATAGTCCTCATCAAGTTGGTCGGTAGTCTTGCTCATGTCCAAACGCTCCTGGACATGTTATGATCAATCATTGCATATTTGCAGAGGGCACATATCAATATATATGCACATGTACACATGCATGATGGCACATATAGTCATTCAGTTGCTGCTCGTCCATGTCAGTCAGCGGAGTACCCTGGACATGCACAGCAGCATATATATATATATATATATTTTAACGCGTGTACTGCATTTGATGCATGTCGACACCAGTAACGCACAAAGTGAGAATTCCATGGCACATGCGGTCCTTCTGCAGTGGTGGTCGTTCTTCGGAACTTTCTGGTTGCTCCCATGTATCAGATCGTAACATTGCATCCTGAATTTGATCAGAAGAAGCAGTGTTACATGTGCCAGTGGACCAGGATCGTTGATAGGTACCTTGATCATGTTCCCATCCATGGTACCATGACTTCCAATTGTTTGACCAACCATATGTGTCCCAACTGTTGGGCTGCCAATTTTGATCTGTATTTGTCCACCCCCAATACTGATCATCATTTTGCCAGGAGTGATGACCCTTCTCGCCCTGGCTTGCTGGCTCTGCAGGCGGCATTTCGGGAGCGGAAGCACGGGTATCATTGATGGGTTGGATGATATCGTTAACATCAATCTCATCAGGTGGACAAGCCATGCTCAAAATGGCCTTTTCTGATTCATGGTGATCATATCCCATATGAAGCATCATTCCAAGTAGCTGGTCCAACACAGCAGGCTTCCCTAACTCACCGTTCACAGTCACCGGCGTCTCTGTTTCTTTCTGGTCGGGATTCTCTAGTTCCTTCAAATCCGTCTCTGTTTCTTTCTGGTCAGGATTCTCTAGTTCCTGCAAATCTGTTGGTTGGGTAGGCGTCTCTGTTTCTTTCTGGTCGCGATTCTCTAGTTCCTGAAAATCTGTTTGATTTGGTTGGGTATCTTGGGGGCTAGCAGCACTGGCCATTGGTGAGTCTCCATTCTTTTGGTCTACATTCTTTGGGACTTTCCTCACCACAACCTTCCTCGTGACAATCTTTCTTTTTCGCGATTTGCCTTTCACACAGAATATGATTTCATAGTTGCAATTGGTAATGAGCTCACTGACTTATAATGTATACTGAAATGTGTTTAAAATACATGAAAGCAGATCCCACTGTGCCTTCCATCCCACCACTGTTCCTGGCATCGGGTTTGTTGCTACGGTCCACTTGAGTCAGTTGGCATGCATGGACACTAAATAATATAATCAGATCAATGATCAATTATACTTCAAATTCCAAATATGCAGCTGAACCTTACTGGTGTAGCAATGGGTGTTGGAGCAACACCACTGCTCCCACCATTGGCCCCCCCAGTCAGCTCCATTTGATCACACTTACTGCCACCCTGAAAGATCTGAAAGCACAAAATGCGCTGCAGGATTAGCTATATCACCAGTGGCACAACACCCAAGGTTCGGAATTGAAACTTGGTGCAGATGGTTCAAATGAAAAAAAGTATGTTCACACTATACAGCTTGTGTGTTTTTGACATTATATACATCAAACTGATCAATTGCACACACAAACTGCATACACTGTTTGCAGATGATCACATGATTTGCAGAAAACATATAAGCAGGCCTACGGATTTATTTTTCCAACACATGGCCGACTGATTGGACAATCACCACGGCAATAATTTGCCTCAAGACCCGCAGATACCTAATTAACCACAAGATGGGACATACAGCTCACGCCAGATCACGCTATCTCACGGTGATCTCACGGTTAAACATGGTAGTTCCCTAGTTAAACATAGTCTCTGGGAGATTGGCTCACGGTTAGCTCACGGTACATTATTGTATGATAATTCCCCTTCTGTGTGGTAATCTGCAAAATTGTATGTGAAACCTCATGGCATAAACTGCTTCAGTTGGTGTAGGTCCGCGACATCCCACACACCAGCCGTACGAACCTCGAACAAATCAGAACTGATATATAATTAAAATCACAATTGACATGACTGGGGCCCCAGCTCTCGTTCCAGCTTTCTCCATATTCTCTAATGTGATCCGGAGACAGGCGCTGAGGAATGTTGTGTGGTTCACCTCACTTCAAACGTGCTTTTTTCAAATAGGCAACAACAAATTCTTGAATTATATGACAACTTTTCTTGGGCTGCACATATTCTCCGAAGGCATATTATCGATCACATATATGTTTTATACAAACTAGAATTCGAAGGAGCACTTCCCAAGGCTCTTACCATGAAGGGCTTGTGAAGCTGCAACAACCTCCGAGCATATCCCTTTGGATATGCTGCCGATGCCTTCATTCGAGGCCCTCCAGACCTTGGGCTTCATACTGGGAAGGCCACTGATGTTAAACGTCGATGTCGAAATGCATTTGAGTTCCAAACACAACACGTTTGCCGTTCTTGTTGATGGATTTCTTTACCATACCCTTGGAACAAAGTCTTCTTCTTTGCCTCTTTGTGAGTGGCCTGAAGAGCCTTCCAATGTTTGGCCTTAGAATCTAGCTGATACAAGGCATTAGTGGTTTGTTTTTCAATATGATCCTCCACCTACAAATGCTAAGTTCATGGCATTGTTCCCCATGCAGCTGATGGCTTCGCAGATCTGTGGCCCCAAGTTCCCATCCAACTCAGTGCAGCACAATCTATTCACACCAGGGACATAAATTATCTATATATATACATACATATATGTCATGTGTGCATTTAGCTGCAATCAAGAAGCAAAAATCTTCTGGAATGACATGGCAGTATATAGGTGTTGATGTCATCAACGATTCGACGTAAAGGTGGGAAGTAGTAGGCACACGTGCTGAACGGTTGTTCCAAAATGAAATATGCCCCGCGAACTGTCGCAATCATACATAACAAGCAGGCACGCGCCATCAACCTAGGACGTGGTGGTATAAGTTTTAAACAAAATCGTGCAGGTGGCTCATGATTATAAATATAATCAAAGGAACAAATTACCCAGTGCCACATGTGGTCTTGAAGTGTCACCAAAGGGGTCGGTCGCTGACCGCCTGGAGGTCGCCAGGTTCACCCAAACGAAGCTTGCGCATGGTGGTCCAAGGACCAATAGTGCACCTCTCCGTAGTTGTAATACCCGCATCAGGGCATTTGCGAATCCAGACCTGGTTGGGATGAGCCACATCGAATTTATATACGTGCCCAGTACATAGGGTGTCCGATCATTTTGATCTAAGCATTGGACGCCGTGGATAAGTCCATGGCTTGATCATCACAAACGTCGAACCGACACCTGCATTTAACTCAATGGGTTATTGAAATTTATGTTGATCGAAAATAGTCATTGAGGACCATGCGTTTTGTAGTGACGCCGACCTCAGATCAAGCGCCATATGCAAATAATTTACAAGTTACCATCTCAACATGTACACGTAATCCTACCACACCCCAGGGGCCATGACTCCAAACTTTAGTAACTGCTCCATGTCCAGAAAAAGCATCAACGCACCACAGGTCCTTAGGAATTTTCAATCTAGCGATGTTGCACATATTGGATGTCACAAAATGTGAACTAGGTGTGGTACCCTCTTGCAATTTGGGCCTGCTGCTTCAGCCACAGAGTCGGCCAGATCAATCCTGAGTATTTTGCCATAAAATACGGGACAGTATGGGATCTACAAATTTATGTCAAAACAACACCAAGGCCCCCACACAACTTGTGGCACCCCCAGCAACAACAGGATAAGAGCTGCAGTACGGCTTAGGGAAAGCGCGTTGCGTGCCATGCGTGCCCGACCAGCCATGTTGGCTGATTGAGCGTGCTTGAGGCTTGATATCACTAGAACCAGCAGACCGCACACGTATCAATCCTGGAGGTGCAATTGACTGCAGGGCATGGTGGATCGGTAATTTCATACTTTGCAAGAGTAATGCAAACTGCATACAGTGGAACTTCGATATTTTTTAGACACACCACTTTGATCTATGTTCGAGCTAGGACCCCCAAAGATGAAACCGCTTGGAATCATCTCAGCTGCAGACTGTGATTTCACACCGTCTGAATCCATGGCCTATCATTTTCGGATATGTGGTCATCTACCTACACTTAGCTGATCTTGATCACGGAGCATTGTGCAATTTTTAATCTTTTAAACCTACAAATTCTAGCTAGCTATATAAGCTTTAAGGTTTTTGAGCATGTATACATCTCAACGCTCATGATCAGCAACTACTTCAAAATCCGGCTCATGATCCACCCGCTTCCACTTCATCAGGCTTCAGAACCGGGCTCCAACCAGCCAGCATTTGGGCACGTTCCCACCTCAGCATTCGATGGCAGTGGCCCCATATCAGATTAAGTTTTGAATAGGCAAAATGCAGATCTTGCAAAACAATCGATCTAGCATCTGTAGTTACAAGCTCTGTGCTCTGTGTATATCGATGCAGCATAATTGCGTTTGCAGCACATGCAGGCGGATGTTTTGACAATTTCTGCTCGAATGTCAGATGAAGAAACAAATGTTCTCAGCACAATCGTTGTCACTAAATCAAAATTTGACATCGAGTGCTTGATAAATCCTGACCTCATATTTGTCCACTGTGGGTACATAAGTCGAAAGTCCGTGGCAAAATTTGAATTTCAAGAATGGCCAGAATCCCATAATTTGTTTTTTGTTAACGATAAAAACAGATCATCGATATAATTAATTATTACTAAGTTGAAACATCATAGACTTTCACCGTGGAGACGGACGTTTGCCATCTCGCATCAACAGCAAGTGTGCTGGCGGTGGACATGTAGGTGGCCTAGGCCTCTTAGGTGGTTTCGGTTGGGGGACTTCAATCCAAAGGCCTGTTTTGGCTCCCTGATCTTGCACCCAATAGACCAACCCAGGCTCCACAGTGGATGGAGGAACATCATTGGCACCGGCTGGAGGAGTGGGATCTTTGGGATGAGATGGTGCCTCGGGTCCAGGTTCGCTATATGATTCAGAGGCAAAATCTGGAGTACATAGTGGCACTGATGCTTCACTATATGATTCAGAGGCAAAATCTGGAGTACATAGTGGCACTGATGCTTCACTATATGATTCAGAGGCAAAATCCGGAGTACATAGTGGCACCGATGCTTCACTATATGATTCAGAGGCAAAATCCGGAGTACATAGTGGCACCGATGGACTATTTGTTTCAGAGGCAACATCCGGAGTAGAGAGTGGCACCGAATCCGATATCTGCATCGTACTATCAGAATCGATATCAGATCTAGCATCCGGATATAAAACATTGCGCACTCTAGCCAAAAATTCTGGGGACATCGGCTTGACATCGTCGAATGCAGGTTTAGCGTTGAGGTACCTCCATAATGGTATCGGGTTTGTATTCACACCTTCACATTCATGAACCTCCAGCGACCTCTTTTTTTGGTTGTTTGGATTAGATAATCTTTTGTCAACATCCACATGGGTCGCTTCTTCAAATTCAAAAAGCCATGTTGCAGGATTCTTGAAGCGTACGTTGCCCCATTGATATGGCAAGTTCAAGGCCTGTGGTGAACGATGGAGCATTGGTGGGTGAGCGTCGGACCACAAATGGATGGTCCAGGGATCTGGTGGTTCGTCAGCATATAGCTATACAAGCACCCCATCGACGCAAACTTCCATCATCTCTACAGGCCAGGTGTCCTTTGAGCCAATATGAATATACAAATTTTATTGGTTGCAGCCAACATGTTCGATTCGATTTATCACATGATTTTGTCCATGAACTGACATCAAATTTCAGATCTTTGCAGCAGACTGGGTGCCCCACGCTGCAGCAATCGTTGCAAACTTCGACCAGGTCACAGTCATACCAGGTGACTTTCGCTCCTGAATGCGAGTGCAGGAGTCCCGTTGGGTGGGAGCATGAAACTGATGAATGACGTAATAGGCCTGCATGTTGAGTTTCAACGCTTCGGCAACCTCTTGGGTCACATTGTTGACGTAGAAGCTCCCTTGCAACCTTTGGGGCATGCAAATAAAGGTGTTCAAGATGTTCAAGCTAGAGACTTTGATATCAAGAGGTTGTTTCAATAATCGAATATCAGCAAAGGAACAGTACCCCAATCGATGACATATACCTTTTTGGTTCTTCCTGATCTGATATCTTGGCCGGTGGCTTCAAAGTCCAGGACCTCAAAACTTGCGTTGGATGGTACATGTAATTGCAAAATACCTCAACGTATAAACTGAGTCATTAGCAAATCAAACTTCTTTGGGAACTCAAGGTGTTTGAATGCATCCGGTGTGTGCTGGATTTCAGTGTGCAGCTTCTCCAAGTTCTTGTCGCGTACCTGTGAGCATGTGAACTACACCAACGAACGATGTATTAAATCCAGTGGCCCAACCTTCTTGGCATATGTCAACTTGGCCCCAGGTGGAGCAGGATCCTGACTGACTCAACATTATTTCCAGCATTATATATATGATTTTTTTTCAAACGAATGTCCTGTGGAGCTGCTTTTTCTTTCTGTTTGGGATCTTCTTTCTCTTTAGGCTTTTCTTCCTTTTTGGTACCTTCTTCCTTTTCTTCCTTTTTGGTACCTTCTTCCTTTTTGGTACCTTCTTCCTTTTTGGCTTCATCAACTGGCACAGCCTTTGGAAAAAACAACTTCTTCTGATCTGGGTCAGGAGGGAGAAGCCACGGATTCACCTCCTGTGAACCTGAACTTCTCAAGCTCCTCGCTGCCTTCTTAGGCTCCTCGCTCGCTTCGTTTTCTTTTTCATCTTGTTTCTCATCTTGTTTTTCTTTTGTTGAACTGCTTGCTGTGCGACCGCGACCTTTACTGCGACCTTTACCGCGACCTCTCCCTCGGGCCCTAGTTGGTTTGCTTCCATCAGGCTGATCAGTTTGCCTTTCATTTTCAATATCTCTGTCTTCTTCCTCAAGTTCTGCTAGTTGAGCAACTTCTCCATCTATTTTGCGTCTTTTCGCGGAACCCTTCACTAACATCATTCCATCTGGCCCTATCTCACCGTTGTCGCGCTTGACTGCGCTCCTCATTCTCTTTTGGGCCTAGCGAATTTGACAATATACATGTTTGCATATATGCACAAATACGCAGCACCAAAAAACATATAATCACATGGCATGAGTGCTAAAAGATCGACCGAAACATATCGGCACACCTCAAGAATGTCAGCTGCATCATTCTCCTTTGTATTCTTCGAATTCGCTAAGTCAGCCGCTGCTTGCTCAGCTTGTTGAAGAAGCGCATCATTTGGTTCTGAAGGTAACTTCACTAGTGGTTGCTTCTTTGTGTCCTGCAGGTATATTTCATTTGATCTGCAATTTGAATTCGAAACTATCAATGACCGATAATGCACACAAACATGAAGATGCACACACGCACAAACAGGCGCTAGTATCCTGGTACGTACCTTTCTTTTGTTCCTCCTTTTCCTCTTCAGGTTGGTCTTCCTCTCCTTCAAAAAACTCCTCACCTTCTTTCTCATTCTTGTCAGTTTCTTCCTCTTTGACAGCAGCTGAGCCCACAGCCCGTGCAGCTTTAGCAGCCTGTTCAGCTTTGTTGGCAAACTCTAGGATTTCAATGACCTGGCCAGGTCTATGCTAGTAATAAGAAGCAGTAAATTCCGCGATCATTAAAACCAACAATTGCCTCTTGCTAGCATGCAGCGCATACATGTAAACACTTATGGATGATGTATCCCAAATTCTGCCTTCAGGACCGCAGATTTGACTGTCGCAACTTCAGCACCCTCAGGCGATTGGGATTGATCGATGTAAGTTATTGTTCTTGGTGGCAAAATGGAAAGTCTGGGCTGCAAACCCGCTGAGTAGAACTACTGCTTTGGTTGGCAGCTGTCATTTCCACATCCTGGGCCTGGCAAATGCCATATATAATACAAGTTGGATGAGGAAAACCAACTTAGGACCCAAGCCTTTTCGGAGGGCACATCAGAACCATCCTGCAGTTGTTAGCGGTTAACAGGGTTGGAACTTCATGAATCAATTGTTCAAAACTATATCAGGCCTGGGATTCGACACCTGATTCTTCCTTAGGCTTGACATCGACCTCCATCATCTCTGGGGCCTGAGGCAAACTAATATTGGAATTCATTCAACATGTGATATATTAATATCATCTCAGGCCGGGGCTTCGTCCACAGAGTCTTCCTTAGGCTTGACTTCAACCTCCATCGTCTCTGGGGCCTGAGGCATACTGACGACGATATATAATTATTGGAATTCATTCAACGATTTTTTGAACTGAGCTGTGGACCGCTTCATGGGGCAGTACCTCTTCAACCTGGCATGCCAGGTGGTAGGAAGTTATTTGTATATGATCATATGAAAAAACACGTACCTCATCATCGGTTGCACTTTCCTCCTCAATACATTCTTCATAGCAAATTTCTGTTTCCCAGAACTCTGCCTCCTGCTGGCCCTCCTTCTTGTTGCCTGAAGGGCGCTGAACTAATTCTAATGATTTATGTTCGTTGGAACTGTTGACCATGAGTGCTAACAAACAACCCCAAGCCTTCTAGAGGCAAAGTGTCGATTTGATCAACCTCTGATCCAGTTGGTTGTGCAACCCGGATGAACTTGTTGGCTGACTTCCCTCGCTTTGAAATTCCTTCATCCTGGTGGCAGAAGGCTTTGTGATTCAGAAAACTGCACTGAAAGAATGAATACTACCATTGTTGAGAACCATGATCGATTGTCCTTGTACTTCTGAAGCACCAAATCCTTCAGTTCTTGTAATCGAGGATGCCTGACAGACATGGCATATTCCATTTGGTGTAATGATTCCATTTATACCCCAACCTGCCCTTCGCAGTGCGGGTCGTCCTGGACTGGACATAGCTACCCAGTCCACGATGTAAGTCGCCCTCGGTCAAAGCCCATGCCTGCAGGCGGACGAAACTTCAGGGCATGGAGCGATGCGGGTACCCGGTTGTTTACAAGAAGAAAAAGGGCTGGCCTGCGCGTCGTCATCTTGGGATGACTTGGCATTGATGAGCTTGTGCTTCACAGCAATCTCACTAAGAGCAACCTACACATGATTGATCGATCATGATCAAAGATAAACCCTGGGCATCCAAGACCAATTATATTTTATTATATATATATATATTTATACTGCAGCGCATCGATTAAATTCAAAAACAGATTGCCTGAGTCTCCCGGGATGTTGGAAGATTTGTTGCTTAAAAGCCCCCAGCCATCGTTTGACAAAGTCAAAATTGGGATCCTTCACCACCTGGCATGATCCAAGTACTGCCGAATTCACAGATAGCGGTAAATAATATTAAAGTGCAAAAAGGAAAAAATCGGGAATAGCCTCGAGTTGGCCCACAGTAGTTTTCGAAGTAGATGCTGCCACATCCACAAAGCTGAACACACATGGGGCCTACACATCGCGAACATATATTCAAAACTACATGTATACACACATGTACATTGTTGAAACATGTCACAAAAAAATCTAAGACACAACCCCCTAGCCTTCTTCTTGGATAGCATCGCTAAAGTGTCAGCATCAGAAATGCCTTGTGCCCTAGATAGGGCTTTGAAGCGGCAAACCCGATAGTCACCATCCAATATGTTGTCGTAGAACTCCTACCAAACAGTTCGATTCAATACCACAAATCGAGAAATCATGCCAGCTTTTTAGAAACAAATCCATAAAAGAAAAAGAAACCGGTCTCCTTCAAGGCTTCAACCCTACCAGCATCAGGCTTTACCGTCGGCATGATGACAATCCGAACCCCACTCAGATCAAAAAGCCAAATGCTGCATATGTAATTTTCAGCTATATATGTCCATGCACACTTGCAACCTGCCACACTTGTCAAAAAAACAACAGGCTTGGCACCTGCCAATGAAGAGCCACCATCCAAACGGCCTGGGCCGGAAGAAAGAAGACGCTGTTATAATTATATATCGATATTAATTATCGAGATTAAGTACCAGACGTTTTCGAAACGCACGCCGCATTGATCCATTGCATGAGACCTAGGAGTAAGGAACAAAATGGGAAATTGGTCATCGTGGTATAAGGCCGAATCAAAAATAAGTATCCGACTAAAAGGCACAAGACAATGTAGACCCATTTTTGGGCCAACAAAAGAGTGCTACAGCGGAGCCACCCTTTTTTCCAACACCCAATGTGACTCAACATGAAGATGCGCAGATATATCATATATTATATTGTATCATAGGGTAAACATAGTCGTTGTAATAAGACTAAGTTTAACTTGGTCTTGGACGCCTAGGGAACATTACTGCCATGATTTTAAAAAGTCTTAAGCTTCTTGTAGCGAACCCAAAAGCCAGCAGCTTACAATGTTTACAATTGCCCCGGAGGGTAAGCTACACCCTTTCCAAATATGTGGGAAATTCACGGATTGTTTTATTGCTAAGTTTAGGTCTGAAACAAATTCGATAAGTTCACCATTACTTTGTAGTTGACGAAGGAAAGACCTCTCAATAGGCTGTTTGGAGACATTGGTTGACGGGCAGCCAGGTTGTATGTGGTTGACAGAACCGTGGCCACGGTGCCAACAGCTAAGGTGACATCAGTGCATTCAATGGCACTGACAAAATAGCAGCGATTTTCTTGGATTTGACCCATGTCGGAGGGAACATCGCTGTTTTCCACAGCACTGAGTTCCTTGAGACCCTGCAGCTAGCGTCAACGCAGGTGTTTGGAGACATAAAGGCGGGCCAAATGAGTGCTATTGCGATTGTACAAACTTTTTGCTGTACAATTAAGTGACAAGAATCGTTTTCGCATTGTTGCAACTCAACAGAAATGGTCGCGATCTTGCTCTAGGATAATTGGGGCTCCTACTATAGCTGCCACTCTGGTCTAAAAGTATTCTCTTTGGAGGAAAAGGCTTCTCATGTAGAATAAATGGCTTCTATTCCATGCATTGCAGGGTGGAAAAGGTCCCCTGATTCTTTGCGACATTTTATCCGCTTATTTTTGGGAAACTTCCGGTCTCGGCTCGCCTGCGAAATTTTGAGACTTGAAGAACTCTATAGAGCGCGAACCCACAACATGAGATGCGAGGAGACGCAGCTGAGCAAACAATTGCGTGGTTCCGGAACAGGTCGCACCAGGCAACACCAGCGAAGGCCAGCCAGGCACAAAAACATCGTCGCAGAACCCGGCCGGGGAAGCAATAGGTTCAAGCCCAGCACTTTATCGCGAAAGCAAGCGTTTGCACGTGGCTTGGCTGTCGCCCTCCCCACACGCCTCCCTAGCCTACAGGCACATGGGTTGGCGGATATTGCGTCACGGTTCGTTTCATGAAATCGCGTGCAGTGTATACATTGTATATTTGCGTTGGATAGCAGAATCTCAGAACCCTGAGGTGTTTGAAGCCACCGAAGATCTCCAGTATCTTGACCTTTCGTCAACCAAAGTGGTGGGGGATATTCAAGTCTTCAAGTCAGCAGACAAGCTGGAAAACTTGTACCTCTCTGCCACTGAGATATTTGGAGACATTGCTGCTTTAACCAATGCCAGCACCCTGGAAGACTTATACCTCGGGCAAACCAATGTTTCTGGGAACATCTCCGCCCTTTGGGCTGCTGACATGCTCGAAGAAGTACAGTTAGCTTCAACGCATGTCTATGGAGACATTCACGTGTTTAAGGGGAAAGAGTACTTGAGGAAGTTGCTCTGCTCTTCTACATGGATCGAAGGTAACGTGGCAGTCTTTGAGAACATGGAGGACTTGGAGATGGTGGATTTGTCCTTGACAAATGTCACTGGGGACATTGCAGCTTTCCAAGGCAAAGACTATCTTGAACGTCTGGTTTTGGCATCAACCCTGGTCTTTGGTGACATTGAAAGGCTGATGCCTGTGGGGGGAAAAAACCCTTACGAGGTCATTGACTTGTCAAGGACAAACATCCTCGGCAACATTTGGGTATTCCAAAACGCCAAACGCTTGTTGGAGCTGTATTTGGCAGATACAATAGTTGCAGGAGCCACGGCAATTGAAGCTACTGGCACCCTGTTTTCCAATGTTTTCCAAACAATGACGAGTTTCATGAATGGGTAGCAAAGGTTTGCGGAGTCTCTTTTTTGGTGTTCCTAGCTCTGGAAACGTCGCACCGGAGAACCATCTAATTGTTTGGTACACTTGTTTTTTCATTCCTATGTTTGCATGATGTCTTTTGCAATCTGGTTCGTGGGGCATTACCAGGATAGGGATTTCTTTTCTGGCAAAATGGCT